>Ga0181520_10006060_pt1 | contig 18759 bp, 18 predicted proteins | sample PEATcosm2014_Bin_29_FD_132451 | JGI IMG/M metagenome (GOLD analysis project Ga0181520, IMG submission 132451) | Peatland microbial communities from MTU Mesocosm Facility, Houghton, MI, USA - PEATcosm2014_Bin02_30_metaG | ecosystem: Environmental > Terrestrial > Soil > Wetlands > Peat | place...
CTGTCCGGTTAAGTGCCTGCCAGGTAATCCGCCAGGCAGAAACGGAAGTAGGGGAGGGGGGGGGTCAAAGCTAACTATATCTATTATAAGGGATTATAGAATATCTCGTATCAAAAAATGGGGGTTTTTTTGATATAAAATTGAGGTTTATAGCATAAAAAGCGCTCAAAAATGAGAAGTTTTTGCAATTTATTCCTATTAAAATTATCCGCTTTGTCAGGCAAACCTGCCAGCCGCCAGGTAAGCGCTCAATCACCTTCTTTTGTAAGAGAAGAAGTAAAGTCAGCCAACATAACTGTTTCTCTTGTTTTTACTATATCTATTTTATTATAGTTAAAAACAATTTATTTCTGATTAGGACAGTGGCGCTTAAATCAACAATAAAAATAAATTGTTAAGTATGTTTTATTATATATTTGATTATATATCAAAGTATGGCTATATTTTCGTTTGTTTTTTTTCTCTTTCTTAAGAAGATTTGATGAAAATTAAAATTTCTAATCTAAGTGACGGAATTCATAATTTTAATTTTGATGAAACGGTAAATGCCGTTAACCTAAGTGAGCCGTTCTTTGGAAATATTTTAGTAGATGCAGAATTAAATAAATCTCATAATCAATTGGTGCTTTCAGCCAAAATAACTGCTAAAGTTAATTTTGACTGTGACAGATGCAATATCAATTTCAATTCTACTATAACAAACTCATACAAAATGGTTTATTTGATTGGTATGCAGCCGCAGGATTCGGATTCTATTAACATTGCGTATTTACGCGCGGATGCAGACAAAATAATCCTTGATGATGATGTCCGGGATTTTGCGCTCTTGGCAGTCCCGATGAAAAGGCTTTGCAGTGAATTTTGTAAAGGCTTATGTATTAAATGCGGAAAAAATTTAAATGATGGAGATTGCGGCTGCGTTCATGAAAATATTGACGACAGGTGGCTTCCTCTTATGGAATTAAAAAATAAATTAAATAATAATTAAAAACAGGAAAAATAATGCCAAATCCTAAACGTAGGTGGTCCAAAAGTAGAAGAGATAAACGCAGAACTCATTATAAGGCTGCACTTCCGGCGCTGGGTACGTGTTCTAACTGTGGCGAAATGAAGTTAACACACCGTGCTTGCCCTTCCTGCGGTTACTATAATGAACGTTCAATGTTTATTCCTAAAAGCTAATATAATTATTAAATCCTACTAATGCCCAATTCTGATAATAATAAATGCAGAATAATTGTAGATGCAATGGGGGGCGATTTCGCCCCTTACAATGCTGTTATCGGCGCTGTTCAGGCTGCTTCCGAAAATAGTGATGTTGAGTTGTATCTGGTTGGTAAATCCCAGGAAATACTTAATGTACTTTCTTATAAAAAACTCTCTTTCAATAAAAATAATATTATTCATGCAAATGAAATTATTGATATGGCAGATCAGCCCGTCGCTGCTTTGAAAGCAAAACCGGATTCTTCAATCGTTGTAGGGACAAAATTAGTAAGTGAAAAAAAAGCCGATGCCTTTGTAAGCGCAGGAAATACCGGCGCTGTTATGGCTGCTGCTACCTTGATAATTGGAAGAATACCGGGAATTGGCAGACCTACTATCGGGCAGGAAATGCCCAATGCAGCCGGTATTTCAATTTTGTTTGATGTCGGCGCCAGCGTTGATTCAAAACCAAAGCATCTTCTGGAATATGCCGTAATGGGAACTATTTTTACAAAAGAAATTCATGGTATATTAAACCCAAAAGTCGGTATTCTTAGCGTTGGAGAAGAAGAATCCAAGGGTAACGATGTTTCATTAGCCGCAGCTGCATTAATTAAAAAAACAAATTTAAATTTTGTCGGTAATGTTGAGGGTAGAGATATCTTAAAAGGTACCGTCCAGGTTATTGTTTGCGACGGCTTTGTGGGGAATATTATTTTAAAGTTCGGCGAAAGTGTACTGGATTTCCTGAAGTTTAAATTTAAAGAGTATGCCGATCAAGGGTTCTTTAAAAAATTAAAAATTGGCATTGTCAAAAACAGTATGAAAGAAATTCTGAAAGATTTTGATTATGAGGAATTCGGCGGTCTTCCGCTCCTCGGCGTTAATGGAATTGCAATCATCGGGCATGGTTCCAGTACCCCTAAGGCTTTTAAAAATATGGTCTTCAGAGCTTATGAAATGTACCGGAAAAATTTGGTATCAAAAATTGAAAATGCTGTTAAGCAGTATTCGCATTTAACCTGAGTCATGAGTATTATGAGAGAAAAAAGATATAATGCAGTTATCACCGGCGTTGGAATGTATGTCCCTGATAAGATTTATGATAATGCTTATTTTGAAAAAATAGTCGATACAACGGATGAATGGATCAGAACAAGAACTGGAATAAGGGAAAGAAGAATTCTTGAAAATGGCGGAACAAGCGTCTTAGCTGCTAAAGCGGCAGAGGATTTGTTGAAATCAAAAAATATGTCCGCTGATGAAATTGATGTTATTATTGTAGCTACTGTTACACCGGATATGTTTTTCCCCGCTACTGCTTGTCTTGTTCAGAAGATGATTGGCGCTAATAATGCGTGGGGATTTGATCTTTCTGCCGCTTGCTCCGGCTTTTTGTTTGCTTATCAGACCGCTTGTTCTCTTGTTGAAAGCGGCGATTATAAAAAAATTTTAGTGATCGGCGCCGATAAAATGAGTTCGATTACAGATTACACAGACCGCAATAATTGCATTCTTTTTGGTGATGCCGGGGCGGCAGTATTAATAGAGCCGACAGAAAATAAAAATTATGGTTTACAGGATTCCTTGTTGAGAATAGATGGTTCGGGAGAGGAGTTCCTTAATATGAAAGGCGGCGGAAGTCTTAATCCTCCTACTCACGAAACTATTGATAAAAAATTGCATGTCATTTTTCAAGCTGGGAAAGCCGTTTTTAAAGTCGCTGTAAAAGGAATGGCAGACATTTCTTATGATATAATGAAGAGGAATAATCTTACCGCTGATGATGTCGCTTTCCTTGTTCCCCATCAGGCAAATCTTAGAATTATCGATGCAACTGCCGAACGGATGGGTATAAGCAAAGATAAGGTTATGATAAATATCGATAAATACGGCAATACAACTGCCGCTACTATACCGTCATGTTTGGTCGAATATTACAGGTCGGGTAAAATAAAAAAAGGCGATAAACTTATTTTAGCTGCCTTTGGCGCCGGTTGGACCTGGGGCGCTTGTTATTTAATCTGGAGCATGGAATAATTTTAAGAAATTTTAGTTAATTATGTCTAAAAAAGCTTTAATATTTCCCGGACAGGGTTCTCAATATTTAGGGATGGCTTATGACCTGTATGAGAACTCTGTTGAAGCCAAAGAAATGATTAAAACTGCCGACGATGCTCTCGGAATAAATTTATCTTATATAATGTTCAATGGTCCGGAAGATCAGCTGATGCAAACTGAATTTACACAGCCTGCAATTTTTTTGCACAGCGTTGTTTTATTGAGTATTATTAGAACGCTTCATGTAGAAGTTTCTGCAGGTCATTCGTTGGGAGAATATTCCGCCTTGGTCGCTGCCGGTGCAATTCAGTTTTATGATGCCCTTAAGCTGGTAAGAACTAGAGGCAAAGCAATGCAGAAGGCAGGTATCCAAAACCCCGGTGTTATGGCTGCTGTTATTGGTCTGCAGGCTGATGAAGTTATTGAATGTTGTAATGAAGCTTCCCGGCATGGTATAGTCCAATGCGCTAATTTTAATTCGCCGGGACAAATTGTTATTTCAGGAACGGTTGAAGGCGTTAAAAAAACCATGGACCTCTGCAAGTTAAGAGGCGCAAAGTTAGTTAAAGAGATTCCTGTAAGCGGTGCATTCCATTCTCCTCTTATGGAATCTGCACAGCAGGCGTTATTGCAGGAATTAGATAATACTAATATTTATGATGCCGGATTTCCTGTTTATGCTAATGTTACCGCTTTACCGGTTATAAGAAAAGAGGAAATAAAAAAATTGCTCTTTGAACAGGTTACTTCGCCTGTAAGATGGGAAGAAACTATTATAAATATGGTTAAAGACGGTGTGGATGAGTTTTATGAGGTAGGTCCCGGAAAAGTTTTACAAAACCTGGTTAAGAGGATAAATCCTGATATTAAATGTTATTCTATTGATAAATACTCTGATGTGGAGAAATATTTATAATGGCGCAGCAATTTTCGAAAGAAATTAAAGGAATAAAAATAGACCCTGTTATTTTTTCACTCAAGTTTAGCTGCAAATGCAACGGGGAGTGTTGTTATTACGGGGTATATACGGATCTGAAAGAGTATAAGTTAATTCTTAGTTTGAAAGATAAGATCATTCCCTTAATGGATGAATCACAAACTACTGATACAAACAGGTGGTTTGAAGTAGCTCAGAAAGATGAGGATTTTGATTCCGGTATTGCCGTAGGAACGGAATTACATAATTCCAAATGCGTTTTCCTGGATAAACAAGGGCTTTGCACTTTACAAAAGCTCGCTATTCTTAATAATGAGCAAAAGTGGAAGTACAAACCTCTTTATTGTGTATTATTTCCTTTAACAATTTTCAATGGCGCAATTACTGTTGATGATGAGCATATTGATAGGCTTAAAATCTGTAATAAATTCCCTGCAGCCGAAACTACTATTTATGAAGCTTGTACTGAAGAACTAAAACAATTCTTTGGAGAAGAAGGTTTTGCCGAATTGGAAGTTTACAGAAAAAAATTCCTTGCCGCTTTACAGAATGACGGGGATTCGGAAAGTTCAAGAGAAGTTGCATGATATTGAAAAATAAAAAAGCAATTGTAACCGGCGGTTCCCGCGGAATAGGGAAAGCTATTGTTCTTGAACTTGCTTCTAAAGGCTGTGATGTTGTCTTTACTTTCAAGAACTCGATTGATGCCGCTAAAATAGTTGAAATTGAGGCTGAAAAATATGGCGTTAAGGTATTCGGTCTGCAAGCCGATGCTTCTATTTATTCCGAAGCTGAAAAAACTGTAAATTTAACTTTGGAAAAGTTAGGCGGTTTAGATATTTTAGTGAACAATGCAGGAATAACTAAGGATAATCTTCTTGTTAGGATGAGTGAAGAAGATTTTGATAATGTTATTTCGGCAAATCTTAAAAGTGTGTTTAATTATTCCAAAGCAGCTGCTAAGTTTATGATTGGGCAGCGTTTTGGCAGAATCATTAATATTACGTCGGTCGTTGCCATTGTTGGCAACCCGGGTCAGGCAAATTATGTCGCTTCTAAGTCCGGCGTTATTGGACTTACTAAATCTAATGCTAAAGAGCTTTCATCAAGAAACATAACTGTTAATGCTGTCGCTCCGGGTTATATCGCTTCCGATATGACCGTGAAGTTAAATGACAAGCAGAAAGAATCAATTATTAGTTCTATCCCGTTAAAACGGATCGGTTCACCGGAAGATGTTGCTAAAGTAGTTTCGTTTTTAGCTTCTTCTGATGCCGGTTACATAACAGGACAGGTAATTTCTGTAGATGGCGGAATGGCTATGTAATCAAATTATCTGTACACCGTGTTTTATTAGATAGTTTTTATTCACCAATAATTAATAAATACCATAGGAGAAAAAAATGAACGTTGAAGCAAAAGTAAAAGAAATAATTATCGACAAACTTGGGGTTGAAGAATCTCAAATTACTCCCACTGCATCTTTTACTAATGATTTAGGTGCTGACTCTCTTGACATAGTTGAATTGGTAATGGGTTTTGAAAGCGCATTTCAAATCTCTATTCCTGATGAAGACGCTGAAAAGATTGGTACAGTAGGCGATGCGGTTAAGTATTTGACGGAGAAAGTAGGCTAGGATTTTTATAGCCGGGAATTTTTTTATTCCTGGCTGGCTTATCTGAATAATTATGCTTTTGCCTTAACAAATTTCTCGTCGTTGAATTTTTATTTATTTCTTTGGAGTAATAAATGAATAAGAGAAGAGTAGTTGTTACCGGTCTTGGGGCGATTACTCCAATCGGTATTGGTATACGGGAATATTGGACTAATTTACTTAATGGTGAAAACGGAGTTGACTTAATAACAAAATTTGATGCTTCAAATTTTGATACTCAATTTGCTGCTGAAGTAAAGGGCTTTGATCCCGAACAATATATTGATAAAAAATCCGCTAAAAGAATGGACCCTTTTACTCAGTATGCTATTGCTGCTGCAGGTATGGCTGTTTCAGATTCTGCCATGAATCTTGAAAAAGTTGATAGAGAACGGTTCGGTGTTGTATTCGGCAGCGGGATCGGCGGAATGCTTACAAATCAGCAGCAGCATTGGCGTTATTATGAAACGAAAAACCCGGGATTAATTAGCCCGTTCTTCGTTACAATGATGATTTCGGATATTGCTGCCGGTCAGATTTCTATTAAATATGGTTTAAAAGGACCTAACTATGCTACAACATCGGCGTGCGCAAGTTCTTCTCATGCAATTGCCGATTCTTTGTTCTTAATTCAAAGGGGCAGCGCCGATTTAATGTTGTGCGGGGGCTCTGAAGCTGCTATAATCGAAATGGCTATTGGCGGGTTTAACGCTATGAAAGCCCTGTCAAAATGGAATAACCGTTGTAAAGAAGCTTCCAGACCGTTCGATAAAGATAGAAATGGTTTTGTTATGGGTGAAGGCGCAGGTGCAATTATTCTTGAGGAATACCGGCATGCGCTTAATCGCGGCGCAAAAATTTATTGCGAGCTTGCCGGAGCCGGCTTAACCGGAGATGCTTATCATGTTACGGCTCCTCCTCCCGGCGGCGAAGGCGCTGTAAGATCTATGAAAGAAGCTATTAAAGATGCTCAGGTTTCTATTACCGATATCGACTATATAAATGCTCATGGTACCTCTACTTTGTATAATGATGTTAATGAAACTATTGCAATAAAAACTGTCTTTGGTGAGCATGCCTCCAATTTAATTGTTAGCTCTACTAAATCGATGACCGGGCATTTGCTTGGCGCTGCAGGTGCTGTTGAAGCAATTGCTGCTATTCTTGCCGTTTTTAATGATATTGCTCCGCCTACCATAAATTTAACTAATCCTGATCCTGAATGCGATCTTAATTATAGCCCTCTCAAATCCACTAGGAAAATTATTAATGGCGCAATCAGCAATACTTTTGGATTTGGCGGGCATAATGCTTCTTTGCTATTCAAAAAGTTTAAGGAATAATTTTGGGTAAAGTACTCTCTTGGATTCTTGAAAAATTAAAGCAGCGTGAAGAAAAAAATAAGTCAAAAGCTATTTCACGTATTCTTACCCCTCAAAAATTTTCTGAACTGGAAAAAGTAATCGGGTTCAGCATAAAAAACCGGTCGTATTTTGTTCAAGCCCTTATGCACAGGTCTTTTCTGGAAAATCACAGCGGTTTTGCTGTCTCTAATGAAAGAATGGAGTTCCTTGGCGATTCTGTATTGAATTTGACCGTCGCAGAATACTTGTTTGATGAATTCCCCGATAAAGATGAAGGCTTTCTTACTAAAGTTAGAGCAAAGCTGGTTAACAGAATAGCTTTAGCCGATGCGGCAGAAAGGATAAGTTTATCAGACTTCCTTCTTATTAGTAAAAATTTATCAATTAATTTTAAGAATGGCTCAAGAACTGTTCTTGCCGATGCTCTGGAAGCTTTAATCGGAGCTTCATACCTGGACAACGGCTTAAAAGCTGCCAAAGCTTTTATTGAACGCATTTTGATAGATCCTAATATGAAAGACGGCGTTTATCTGATTGATGAAAATTTTAAAAGCCAGTTGTTGGAATATGCTCAAGCCAACCGGATGGAAAACCCGGTATATTCCGTAATTAAAGAAGAAGGTCCGCAGCATAACAGGATGTTTACTGTTGAAGTATCTATTGGAAATCTTGAGTATGGTGTAGGAAATGGAAAAAATAAAAAATCCGCAGAACAAAATGCCGCTCAAGCCGCATTGTACAAAATTTCCCTCCGGAATAACTAATTAAAAATTATTCTTAGGCAATTCATCAAGCTTTATTTAATATTATCTGTCGATTTTTGCTTACGGCTTTTTTTAGGTTAAAAACTTTAGTTATTTTTCAATATTAAATTTAAAATTACTAAAGGGAAAGAACATTTTACTTATGAAAAAATTTAATCACCCCGATCAATTTGTTAGCAGGCATATCGGACCCGGCAAAAAAGAAACTGCTGAGATGCTCCATACAATCGGTGTAAATACTGTTGATGAGCTTATAGACGAAACAATTCCTGTTGATATCAGGTTACGGAAAGAATTAGCTTTGAGTGAACCGTTAAGTGAATATGAATTTCTTACAATGCTTAAAAATATTGCACAAAAAAATAAAATATTTAAATCTTATATCGGAATGGGATATCATCCGGCAATAACACCGTCTGTTATCAGGCGTAATATACTGGAAAATCCCGGCTGGTATACACAATATACCCCGTATCAGGCGGAAATAGCTCAAGGAAGACTTGAGGCTTTATTGAATTTCCAGACTATGATAATAGACCTTACAGGTATGAACATAGCAAATGCTTCACTTCTTGATGAAGGTACGGCTGCGGCAGAAGCAATGTCTATGTTTTATACATTGAGAAAACCGGGAAAAACAGAAGCTAAAACTTTTTTTGTATCAAAAGACTGTTTCCCTCAAACTATTGATGTATTAAAAACGAGAGCAAACCCGTTAGGCATAGATTTATTAATTGGCGATCATAAGAGTATTCAATTAGATGATAAATTATATGGTATCCTTTTACAATATCCCGCAGATTTTGGCGAAGCTTATGATTATAAAGTTTTAATTGAAGAGGCGCATAAAAAAAATATTTTTACTGTTGTGGCTTCAGATTTATTAAGTCTTTTGCTGCTTAAACCTCCCGGTGAATTTGGCGCTGATGCTGTCGTAGGAAATACCCAAAGATTTGGTGTGCCCATGGGATACGGCGGTCCTCATGCTGCATATTTTGCTGTTAAGGATGAATTCAAAAGACATATTCCCGGAAGAATTATCGGCATCTCGGTTGATTCAAACGGTAATCCTGCTTACCGTATGGCTCTGCAAACAAGAGAGCAGCATATACGAAGGGAAAAGGCTACAAGCAATATTTGTACTTCGCAGGTTTTACTGGCAATTATGGCGGGTATGTACGCTGTGTATCATGGACCTGATGGATTAAAGGCAATTGCAGAAAGAATACATAAGCTTGCTAAGCTTACTGATTTAGCGCTCCAAAGACTTGGTTATGAACAGTTAAATAAAAATTATTTTGATACTTTACTTATCGAATTTAATGATAAAACAAAAGATAAGATTATTGCCATCAAACTGATGGCGTTAAGCAAAGGTATAAACTTCCGGTATAACGATAATAGAATTGGAATTTCCATAAATGAAACAACAAACTTTACCGATGCTCTTGAGATTATAGAAATATTTGCTGATGCTATTGATAAATCTTTAACTGAAAATGAGATTTCAAAACTTGCAGAAAATATTGTTGTAAATTTTGAAAATAATTTACAAAGGAATAGCAGTTATCTTCAACATCCTGTATTTAATACTTATCACTCCGAAACGGGGATGCTTAGGTATCTAAAAAGTCTTGAGAATAAAGATTTGTCATTAACACATTCAATGATTCCGTTGGGATCATGTACTATGAAGTTAAATGCAGCTACTGAAATGATAGGTATTACATGGGAAGAATTCAGCGGGCTTCACCCATTTGCCCCGCTTGATCAAGCGCAGGGATATGCTGAGTTATTTCAAGAACTCGAACATGACCTCGCAGAGATTACTGGTTTCAATGCTATTTCTCTCCAGCCTAATTCCGGCGCTCAGGGTGAATATACGGGGCTTATGGTTATCAGAGAATTTTTTAAGAATAAAGGTGAGGGATACCGCAATGTAGTTGTAATTCCATCTTCTGCGCATGGCACAAATCCCGCAAGCTCCGTAATGGCAGGTATGAAAGTAGTTATTGTGAACTGTGACGATAAAGGTAATGTGGACTTAAATGATCTTCGTAATAAAGTTGATGAAAACAAAAACAATCTTGCGGCGTTACTTATTACATATCCCTCAACACATGGTGTATATGAGGAAAAAATCAGAGAAATATGTTCTATTATACATGAGAATGGCGGACAGGTTTACATGGATGGCGCTAATATGAATGCGCAGGTAGGGTTGACAAATCCTGCCGCAATAGGCGCAGATATATGCCATATAAATCTTCATAAAACATTTTGCATTCCCCATGGCGGCGGCGGTCCGGGTATGGGCCCTATTGGAGCAGCTTCGCATCTCGTGCCTTTTCTTCCGAATCATTCTGTCATTAATCTTGGGCATGAAAAAGGAATAACTGCCGTGGCTTCGGCTCCATGGGGCAGTGCCGGTATTCTTGTTATTTCTTATGCTTATATTAAAATGATGGGTACACAAGGTTTAACTTATTCTTCGATCATCTCAATATTAAATGCAAATTATATTAAAGCGCGTCTTGAACCTTTCTTTAATGTGCTTTATACCGGCGCAAAGGGAAGAGTAGCTCATGAACTTATATTCGACATGAGAAATTTTAAAGCTTCTGCTCAGGTTGAAGTTGAAGATATCGCTAAGAGATTAATGGATTACGGTTTTCATGCTCCTACTGTATCTTTCCCTGTTCACGGAACTTTAATGGTTGAACCTACAGAAAGCGAATCTAAGAAAGAGCTTGACCGCTTTTGTGATGCTTTGATTTCTATCCGTGAAGAAATAAAGGAAATTGAAACAGGAATTGCAGATATTAATGATAATGTATTAAGAAATGCTCCTCATACAGCCCTAAGTGTAGTTTCTGATAATTGGACTCACTGCTATTCAAGGGAAAAAGCGGCTTTCCCGGTCCCATACACAAAAGCTAATAAATTTTGGCCTAATGTCGGTAGAATCAATAATGCCTACGGAGACAGGAATTTAGTTTGCAGTTGTCTGCCCGTCGGTGATTATATAAAAACGGGTATTTCTTAGCTTTTTAATCCGGCGGCGATAAAAAAATAATTGTATTTACCGCCTTTAATATTTCAACTTTGTTGCTAAGTTTCATTTCAACTAATATTAATGTTAAAATTTGCATCCATCATTATCTTGCTGCTGAATATTCCATTTTATTCTTATTCCCAACGCAATGATTCGCTATTTTATAGCGGGAATTACTCAATTAAAGTAGATTCCATAAAATTACAAGGAAATAAAATTACCGATCCGGATGTTATTATGCGTGAACTGACTTTCGGTTTAGGCGATACGGTAAATTCGAAAATTTTAGAATATAATTCCAATAGGGTATTCAGTCTCGGTATTTTTACTAAAGTGGATTTTATCCCTTATAGAGAAAATCAATGTAATTATATTTTGATTAACGTGAATGAGAGCTGGTATATTTATCCTATTCCTTTTCTTAATTTCGAGGACAGGGATTGGCAAAAAGTTTCTTATGGTTTAAATTTTCTGGTAAAAAATTTTAGGGGAGAAAACGAAACTTTTAGGGCTACCGCCGGTTTCGGATACGATCCTAATTTTACGCTTTATTATGATCGCCCTTACTTTATCAGGGAGCAAAATATATATTTGACGGCTCAGCTTTATTATCAGAATGCATTAAATATAAGTCCTATTGCAAAAGAATTATACGGAGGAGACTTTTATCAAAAATTCATCAATGGTTCTATTGATATCGGAAAAAGACTGAATTTGTTCAATAAAATGGATCTGTTTGCCGGGTATAATTACATCCAAAATCCGGTTTTTATTAAAGGAATTTCTGCTTCGAATGAGAGAATTGATCGACAGGTTTCAATAGGCGGCAGTTATACTTATGATACCCGGGATCTTGCTCAATTCCCCCGAAGAGGAACTTATGCCTTTGCTAGTATTCAATTTAACGGGCTGGGGATTGAGGACATAAATTATCAGGTCGCAAATATTGATCTGAGAAAATACTTTGAATTGAATTCCGACTTGATATTTAAATTCCGCGTTGCGTCAAGGTTAACATTTGGCAGTCTTGTTCCGTATTATGATTTATCAGATTTTGGGTTTGGAGAGAGAATTCGGGGTTACTACAATCAGGTAATGGAAGGAAACGATTCTTATATTGGTTCCATAGAATTGAATTATCCTATAATAAAAGATTTTGATATGAGCTTTAATTTTGTGCCTGTAATTCCGAAATCATTACTTGATTATCGATTTGCAATGTACTTTGAGCTTTTTTCAGATTCCGGTATTACAAGGTTTTGGGGAGAACCTATAAACATTAACGATTTTAGTACAGGATACGGTGCAGGGTTGGTTTTTCTTGTCCTGCCTTATTATCAATTCAGTATTGAATATGCTATTAATAATTATGAACATACACAAATCATATTTGGACTTGGAACATCTTTCTAATATTGAACTGTTTTATTCTAAACCTGAATATTTCAAACAAAATGAAATTATTCTTGAAGGTGATGAATACCGTCATGCTGTTAAAGTAATGAGGCATCATCTAGGTGACGAAATATTTATAACTGACGGGGACGGGAGAATATTTATCTGTAATATCAATAAAATTCTAAAAGAGAACCTGAGCGCTACTATTAAGAAAGAATTTACATATAAGAACAAATTTTCCGGTATAGTATTTTGTATGCCTAAATTGAAGAATCCTGAACGTTTTGAATTTGCCCTCGAAAAATGTACCGAATTGGGCATAACAAATTTTATTGTATTTGAATCTGAAAGGACTATTTCAAAATCATCAAGGATAGAACGTTGGCATAAGATATTGTTATCTGCTATGAAGCAGTCATTACAGAGCTTTTTACCGAAAATATCAATAGCTGATTCCATTGAAGAAATTATGAATTTTAAAGGTAAAAAATTTATTTTTGAACAGAAATCAGAAAATATTTTCCGGGGTTTACCAAAAGATATTATGGGTAACAATTATTTCTTATTTGGTCCGGAAGGTGGGTTTAGCCAAAAGGAATTGGAAATATTTGCAGATAATGAATTATTCAGGTTGGCAGACAACCGGTTACGTTCTGAAACTGCAATTATTAAATGTGCTTCTTTGTTAACATCAATTGTCTGAGCTCAGCAAGAGCAGGATGATAGGCTTGATAATTGATGTATCTTTAGATGCTGCTAAACGATTAGAAATGATTGACGAAGGAACGGTAAATGCTCAAGTTGAAGTTCTAAAATATGGTAAAAATTAAACGTAATAGCTCAATTAGATCTTGCTCTTGTGGTTCTAAGCAGGTTTATAACAAGTAATATAGCGGCAACAATTATTATTATATGAATAAGACCTCCTATAAATATTTTCAATATAACACCCGCCAGCCAGAGTAAAAATAAAAGTGATATAATTAACCAAAGCATAGAATTATTAATAAAAGTTTATAATCAAAAATAAAAAATAGTTCTACTTATCTTTAGTGCACAAAGTCACAATATGAGGTTAGCAAGTTGAGCATTGTAATATATTGCAATACGTTTGGCTAAAATGAAAGTGTAAGTTTTTTCAAAATATTATAAATTATCGTTTGACTAAGACATTACAAAACAAATGCATAATGCCCGCAAAATATTATTCCAAAGTCTGTTTTTCCGGCATTATAAAAAAAACTAATCTATTGCGAATCCTTCTGGACAACCTCTCTTTACTAAGGAGATGGGTTTGGAGTGAAGTCATTTTTAACAGCACTGTAATATATCAAGGCATAATTTGTTCATAATGATAATTAAATTTGGCAGGTTTGTTTTGATTTTGAGTTTACTTAATTTTTAATTAGTAATAAAGTATTGTTGGAATATCTTTGTCTAGCGAAGTAAAAAAGATAAATGTCGGTTTTGTATTTATTTTAATCCTCATTATAGGAATAGGAATAGTTTCATACCGCGAAATAAATGATGTATTTCAAGTTTCAGAAGATAGGGCTAATTCTTACAAAGTACTTAGTACTACCGAAGATGTTATTGCACAAATTGCAAATGCCGAGGAAGAGCAGAGAAATTATTTAATTACGGGCGATGAAACTTACCTTGGACTTTGTTATAAAAGTATAAATAATGTAAAAATTGATATAAACAATTTAAGAATTCTCTTAAAAGATGATAATGGACGGGTAATTAAATTTAATAAATTTGAAAGCTTAATTGTTTCCCGCTTCAACAGTCTTAAGGAAACAATTAATGTAAGAAAGAAATCCGGCTTTCAAAGTGCTGTTAAAAGATTAAAGCTTAATATCGGCAGAAATTATATGGATAAAATATATGAGCAAACTGCCTTAATTAAAGCTGATGAGTACAGCCTGCTCCAAAAAAGGGATCAACTTCTGGTTGTTGATGTTAAAAATACTTTTGCGACCGTTATTATTGGCACTCTATTAAGTTGTATAATATTTTTAACGGTATTTTATATCTTGGACCGGGAAATTGGCGATAGAAAAAAAATTGAAGCAGTTATAAGACGCGAAATGGAATTCTCAGATAGGTTGTTAAACAGCAGCATTGATGGGATTTTAGCCTTTGATAGAGATTGCAAAATTACTTTATGGAATCCCGGGATTGAGTCAATCACCGGAATTGAAAAATCCCGCACTATTGGTAAGAATGCTTTTGATGTAATGCCGTTCTTAAAAAAAATTGGAGAAGATAAATATTATTATGAAACGTTAAAAGGTAATTATGCAATTGCCAAGGACAGATGGCTTTTTATTCCCGAGACCGGGAAAGAAGGTTTTTTTGAGGCATATTATTCTCCGATTTTTGATTCTGATAAAAAAGTCGTTGGCGGAATTGCTATAATAAGAGACTGCACACAACGTAAATTTAATCTGACTGCTCTTGAAAAGACTAATGAAGAGCTTGAAAAAAGAGTAAGTGAAAGAACTATCGCTTTGTCTAATGTTAATGACGATTTAAGGAACGAAATTACCGAGAGGAAAAAAGCCGAGGAACAAATAAACGCTTCACTTCATGAAAAAGTCGTTCTCTTAAGAGAAATACACCATAGGGTGAAAAACAATTTACAGGTAATATCAAGTTTATTAAATCTTCAATCGGGATATATAGAAGATAAAAAATCTCTTGAAATATTTCGTGAAAGCCAGAACCGTGTAAAATCTATGGCATTAATTCACGAAAAATTATATCATTCTAAAGAATTAAATAAGATTGAATTTTCAGAATATATAAAATCATTAACAAAGGATTTATTCAATTCTTATAATATTGACGACGATAGGATTATTCTAAAAAGTGATTTTGAGGGGATTTATTTTGAAATAGATACAGCCATTTTGTGTGGTTTAATAATTAATGAATTAGTCTCTAATTCCCTTAAACACGCGTTTCCCAATGGGAAAAAAGGGGAGGTATTTATCGGGATTAACAAAATTCAAGATAATAAATATGTTTTGATTTTAAAAGATAATGGAATAGGTTTTCCTCCAAACCTCGATTTTAGGAAAACCGAATCTTTAGGACTTCAACTGGTTACTACTTTAACCGAACAGCTTGGAGGTGTAATTGAATTATGTAAAAACGGATTCACGGAATTTAGAATCGTTTTTACTGTTTAATTTACTACTTTGTAAAGCGCACTTCTTTCTTCAATTCGTCTCAATGTCGCAATTATTTTGAATTATTTAAATGCGTTATTTTTGAAATGGAGCCAAATTAGTTTGCGGGAACCTTTTTTATCATTTTAAGAAATGAATTCCACCAACCTGTTTTGATTATTTCAAATTTTGCTTTCTGCTTCTGATCTAAAAAACCGTTAATTTTATCTTGGACTGAAATAAAATTGTTATTGGCAGAAGAATTCTTTTTCAAATAATCAATAAGTATTTCTTTAACTTGTACTGTTTGTTCTTCTGAAAGAAGTATTTTCTGCTGAAGCCTTTCGGCAGATATTTTAACAATATCAATCTTCCCTGTATTCGCATTGGAATCGGGTAACGAGACGGGGAAAACGAAAGCCGTACATGTAATTATTAAAATAAAAGATATTGACAAAATAAATTTCATAAATATTATCTTTCCAGCAATAAAAAAATTCTATAATAAAACTAATGCGCTTAAAGAAGAATGTCAATGAATTTATTTAAGATAAGTAATTGATTTATGTGAACTTGAGAATTATTAATATAATTCAAAAATGGCAGCAATTGATTTCAAAGTTAATTACATTTTAAGTATTTTTATATTATATATTAATAATTGCAAGAGAATTTAATAGAACTGAATGCCCAAAATTTAATTATTTCTTATGCTAAAACCATCGGAGAACAAGGTTATGATGTATCGTTGCCCGAAAAGAAGCAATATCATTATGAAATAATTGTTAAAGACAAATCAGATAATATAAAGTTGCTTGTATATTTTGGCAAAAAGGGGATAAAGACGATACTTCAAGGAAATATTAATTCTGGTGTATATTCCGAAATAAACAAAATAGTATCCGGAGAAACTTTATTTAAGATGGATAAGTCCTTAATAAATGAACCGGAGCAATATATTGGAACGGATGAATCGGGTAAGGGTGATTATTTTGGACCGTTGGTAATCTGTGGTGTATATGTAAATAAAGATACTTCAGCCAGGTTAAAGAAAATCGGAGTCAGAGATAGTAAAGAATTATCCGATAGTGCAATTAGAGATATCGCTTTAAGAATAAAAAAAATAATCGGTGGTTGTTATGAAATAATTGCAATAACTCCTGGTACGTATAATCTTCTTTATGAAAAAATGAAAAATGTGAATAGAATTCTTGGCTGGGGACATGCAAAAGTTCTTAATAATCTGCTTGAAAAGTGTGAAATTAATGAAGCTATAAGCGATAAATTTGGGAACGAAAAATATATTGTAAATTCTTTACCCGAACAATGGAAGAATATAAAACTTCACCAATTGACTAAAGCTGAAAGGTATACTGCGGTAGCCGCCGCTTCAATTTTAGCGCGAAATAGATTTTGTGAATGGTTCGAGATTCAAAAAAGAGATATTGGAATTGAGCTTCCCAAAGGCGCTTCTTCGATTGTTGAAGATACTGCTTTGAAAATAAAAGAAGTATATGGCTTTGATAAATTAAATGAACTTGTAAAATTACACTTTAGAACTACCATGAAAATTATTTAAGATAAAATAAGGAAAAAGAAAAACGATGACTATAACTTCAAAAATTAAAAGGATAGGAATATTGACGGGCGGCGGAGATTGCCCCGGTTTAAATGCAGTAATTCGCGGTGTTACAAAACCTGCTCAGGATTATGGAATGTCTGTCTTAGGGATTCGTGATGGATTTGAAGGACTGGTTGAAGGAAGGGCAAAGGAATTAGCTAATGCGGATGTTTCGGGAATATTAGCCCGTGGCGGCACTATTTTGGGCTCTTCAAATAAAGGTGACCCATTTCATTGGCCTGAATTAAAAGATGACAACACTATAGAAATTGTTGATAGATCCGTTTCTGCGATGAAAAATTACCAGGCATGGAACCTTGATGCTCTTATTGCTATCGGCGGCGATGGTACGATGCATATATGCAAAAAGCTTAGCGAATTGGGAATGAATATGATTGGTGTGCCTAAAACTATTGATAATGATCTTGAAGCTACTGATCTTACTTTCGGGCACGATTCCGCAGTATTTGTTGTTGCCGAAGCCCTGGATAGACTCCATACCACTGCATCGTCTCATCACCGTGTAATTGTTTGTGAGGTAATGGGAAGATATGCCGGCTGGATTGCTTTAAATGGAGGCTTGGCAGGTGGCGCCGATATTATACTTATTCCGGAAATACCATTTTCATGGGAGAAGATTTATGAAAAAATTCTTAAACGTGAGTTGATGGGAAAGAAATTCAGCCTGGTATGTGTTGCCGAAGGTGCAAAGTCTATTGATGGACAAATGATTGTGAAAGGAACCGATATTAAAAGACATGATCCAACTCAATTAGGTGGTATCGGAGAACTTGTAGCTCGAAGAATAGAAGAAAATACCCAACGAGAAACAAGGGTTACAGTACTTGGACACGTTCAGCGCGGCGGAAGTCCTACTCCATTTGATCGAATCCTTTCAACTAAGTTTGGTTATTTCGCTATCGATTTAGCTGCACGTAAAAAATTTGGAAGAATGGTAGCTCTTAAAGGTAATGAGATAAAAAATGTTTTAATTGAAGATGCAATTTCACATCAAAAATTGGTTAAATTGGATAATCAGAATGTGATTACTGCAAAAGCTGTGGGCATTGAATTTGGTGAATAGAATTTTCTTCAACTTTCTTGATATTTTATTCAAGTTAAGTTGATTTTGGGAATGGTTAACTATATATTTACCAATCATTTTGTAACTTCTTATAAAAGATTATAAATTGTTCATTGTAAACTTTTTTACCATTGGGGCTGTAGTTCAGTTGGTTAGAACGCCTGCCTGTCACGCAGGAGGTCGCGAGTTCGAGTCTCGTCGGCCCCGCATAACGCCGTTTTCCCCGGTGGCACTTTTATTTTTTACATTCAATTTGATTAGAAGCCTGAATATTACATTTCTTCTAAATCCTTTATAATTAAGTACTATTAAAATCAAATAACAAAAAGGAACTATATAATGAACATCTATGTTGGGAACTTAGCTTCAGACGTCGCTGAAGAAGACCTGAGAAACTTATTTTCGGAATATGGACATATTACTAATGTGAAAGTA
>Ga0181520_10006061_pt1 | contig 18757 bp, 18 predicted proteins | sample PEATcosm2014_Bin_29_FD_132451 | JGI IMG/M metagenome (GOLD analysis project Ga0181520, IMG submission 132451) | Peatland microbial communities from MTU Mesocosm Facility, Houghton, MI, USA - PEATcosm2014_Bin02_30_metaG | ecosystem: Environmental > Terrestrial > Soil > Wetlands > Peat | place...
ACGACTCAAACCACACCTTGCAATCGCACGCTGCGGCAAGGTAAAACAATCACGTCTCAGGCCAATCCCGTTGGCCGGTTTTGAACTGATAATGTATGGCCGGTTTTAAGGTGATCACCGAGGGCGTAGCCTCTTCTGCCGTCAGCCAACTATTCACGTACATGGGAATGTCGTAAGCGGCCTTGCCCCGCGCCGCGACGGACTGGATGAAGCGGCCATAGCTCCAAGCCATGAAGATCTCGTCGGCCTTGTCGGAGTCGCCAAAAACTTCGGCCCATGTGCCCGATGTCTTATCGCCGTGCTGATCCCACAGAGCGCGGAGATTGGGATAAAGTGTGTCGCGGTGGAACTGCAAGTAGCGTGTCAGCTCGGTCGGAACGGGCGATGAAAATGCGCGATTTGCGGCTACGGAGCGATCGCGCGTGTCGCCAAGCACTCCTACTTCGTTTTCAACCTGCATCATGACCACGGTGTGATCGCGGCTGTCCACTTCTTTAATGTGTTACATGAGGGCGGCAAACGCGCGCGCATCCGCTTCCTCGGTCGCGGCAGCCATCGGACTCAGAATCTCGACCTCCGCACCGTGTTCGATGACGCGCGGAAAGCGATGCGAATCCTGCTTGACCCAGACCGGCGCATAGCTCGACATGCCGTTCTTCCATGAGGCGAGCCATAGGAAGACGACGCGCAAATGCTCGTGGCGCGCCTGGTTGACAAGCCCATCGACCAAGGTGAAATCGAACTTCCCTTCCCTCGGCTCAATGAGTTCCCAACTGAGCGGAGTGACCACCGTATTGAGGCCCATGGCCGCGAGTCGTGGCCACAGCGGCTTCATGTATTCAAGGCTCGAAGAGGACGAATTGTACAACTCGCCGCCTAGGATCAGGAGCGGCTTGCCGTCGACAATCAGTTGAGTCGCGTTGCCGCGTTTTTCAAGGTGCGGAGCGGCGCTCTGCTGCGCAGAAAGCGAAGCATTTGGGAGACCGGCGAACAACAGAAGGATTGGCAATACAAAGGTCCGGATTCGCAAAGGACAATTCTCCCTGGGGTGTCTCCATCTCAAGTGTCGGACTACCACAGCAATCTGAAATGCGGTATTCGCAGCATAGTCTTTGCTCCTCGCCTGACCTTCCTCCGCCACCGGCAAATATTTGCACCAGAATCGCGAAATCGAGCAAGAGCGATGAGCATTCAGATAAGGGATTTCACTTCGACCCTGCGGAACCAAATCTCCGAGAACTCAATCTCAATGGCGATTTTTCCCCGAGTGAGTGGAATGAACTGGCTTGGGTTCGCGGGATCGGGTCGTTGCAGCATGGAGACAGAGTTCACGCATCTTCCATTAACAATGTGCGCAGCTCGATCGCCCTGCCAAATAACCTCCACTACGTTCCAGCTGCCTAGTTCCTCGAAATCGCCATCCTTGATTTTCCGGCCGCCGGTTGGTTGCGGCAGGGGACCATCCCGACCGGGTCCTGCGCCAGACCATCCATCGGGGCCCAGCCCTTCGCCGAATATGCCATAGTCATGTGGATCCTGTACACCGCGTATGCCTCCCGCCAGGAAGAAATCACCTACGTCACCTTCCTCAATCTGGCATTCAACCATCGTGGGCCAGACTTTGTCCGCGCCAACTAACCCGTATAGAAGGCCGTTATCGCGCTTGGCTTCCAGACGAGGCGCAAAACGGTTGATGCCCCATTTGTATTCGACACGAATGTGGACGTTTTCAAATTCCTGGTGGGTCGCAATGTAGCCAGGCTGAGAGGGTTCCCCAATGGCCTTGTTTCCGAGGATATGGAGCATGTTCTCTTCCATCGCCACCATCGCGTGTGCCGAGGCAGAATCCCTGCCCGATTGTGCCAGCACTGTATACCAGCCGTTCAGATCGCGGCCGTTGATCAGTGATACCCAGCCGTCCGCCCCGGCCTGTGGCCCGAACGGGCGGGGAGTCGAGGCCTGGGCCAAGCCCCGATATTGGAGGAATATGGGGCTAGCTGTAAGCGCTACGCTTTTCTTCAAGAAATCCCGACGATTCATGTAGTAATTTCTCCTCTCCCGCTTCCCGATAAGAACAGCCCCTGAAGCCGACTCGATTGTCTACTTGGGAATGAGCCAAATGTTCATTCGTGCGCTCTAACCTCGATTCGACCAAAACAGAGGCCCGGCTGTTTGGAGTGAATTCGAGTGGCTCCTTCTTGAGGAAAAAGCCGCTCGGCGGCGGTTTCGCTTTGTAGCAACTGGAACGTCGTTTCAACGGGTAACTTTTAACACCCATGCCGGCTGACGCGACAATTCATCGGAAAGGTCGGGAAGATCAATCTCGACACCGCTGCGCACAACTCGGAATTTCAGCCGTTCCGTCGATCCAAGGAGAGTCACTGCCTTCACATCGGTCACGTTGTTCACCATAAAAGTTTTTCCCGGCCAGTGCGGCAAGATCGCGAACAAATCATCACCCTTGGTGGTCAAGAATGCCTCAATAGCCGCCTTCCCCGGCTCCGGGCTGGCCGCCAGCTTGGATACGTCATACGCCGTCTGGAACTCGCTGTTGTATTCCATCTTGGGTGCTTCGCCGGCGCTCCATTGCCGCGAAACCTTCCACGGCTTTGTCCCGTAGATCGCATCGCCATTCACCTTCAGCCACGTGCCCATCTCGTGCAGACGGTCCTGCATAATTACCGGAATGGTGCCATCGGCTGAGGGCCCAACGTCGAGAAGCAAGTTTCCACCCCGACTCACAATGTCTGCCAGCATGATTATCAGTTCGCGGCCCGTGTGGTAATCCTGCAAACGCTCTGCACGGTTGTAACCATAGCTGAAGGCCATCCCGCGGTCCTCCTCCCATGGATGGTCAGTGCCGCTCATGCCCGCCGTGTATTCCGTGGTCCAATAGCCGCCGTGCTTGTGGATGGTATCGCTTCCCCATCGGTCGTCGATCACAACATCGTTCTTTACTGGGGAATCATTGAAAAGCCAGGCAAGCAGTTCCGTGCTGTGCCATTCGCTGGACGGCAACTCCCACTCACCATCGCTGAAGATGATGTCCGGCTTGTAACGCGTGACGAGATCCTTGAATTGCGGAAACATGTGCTCGCGAACGAAACGCGGTTTGTCCTTTAGCCACAGGGGGTTATACCACTCATAAAGAGAATAGTAGTAACCCATGCGAATGCCTTTCCGCCGCACGGCGTCACTCAAGTCGCCCATCACATCGCGCTTCGGACCCGCCTCGACCGCATTCCATGGCCGGCCCCAGTTGGCGGAGGCCTCCTTGCTCGGCCATAAGGCGAATCCGTCATGGTGCTTCGAGGACAGAACAACATACTTGGCCCCCGAGTCCGCAAAGATGCCGGCCCATTGGTCCGGATCGAACAACTCGGCTTTAAACAGCGGCACAAAGTTCTCAAAAGGAAAGTTGGCGCCGTAAACCTTCTGATGATAGGCCCAGGTACCTTTCTCGATGGGATTGGCCTTGGGATTGTCGCGGCCCTCAACCATCTGGTGCCAATACCACTCAGCGTAGTCCGACTTTCCAGGAAGTATCGGTGCGTACGCGGGCACCGAGTAAGGTCCCCAGAAGATGAAGATGCCGAACTTGGCATCGGTAAACCAATTTGGAGTAGGCCGCCGGTCGATGGACTCCCATGTGGGCTGATACGTTTGCGCGCTCAATGGCGCCAGCACAAGAAGAAAGAGAAGTAGCTTTTTCACTCTGAGTCTCCTACGAAAAGAGAAAATGCAGCGTTAATCAGTGGCATCGAGCTGGACGCGATAGCCGGTGCAACCGGCGCCACCAGGCAAATCCTAGTTGACTTGGTCATTGGTTCTGGAATCCGCCCTTCAACTTTAACTGCCAGAAAAGATAACGCTCCAGCGCGGCGTCATAGGTCGCACGCAGGGCCGGATTCGGCGAAACGGCCTTCCCTCCAAGCGAGGCTAGAGCCGTTGCCGTTTCCATTAAGTTGGGGAACCGTCCTGAGGCTTTCCCCGCAATCAGAGCACTTCCCCAAGTCGCGCATTCCTTCCGGGCCAATTGCTGGTACGGGACCGAAAGAATGTCTGCTTTGATCTGATTCCATGCCTCGCTTTTTGCTCCTCCACCTATCACCCGCGATTCGACCAAATTTAGTTCCGGCACTAGCTCTCGAAGGATGCGGAGATACCATGCATACTCGTAGCCGATGCTCTCAAGAATTGCCCGAAAGAAGTGCTTTTGTGTGTGCCCCCATGAGAACCCGATCCACGCTCCCCGCATCTCCGGCGCGACCGGGCAGATGCGCCCCCCAAGGTGAGGTGAAAACAGCAGGCCATCACATCCGGGAGATACCTCTAATGCGCTCGCAAACAACTTGTCATACGATTCCTCTGGAATCGAGCTTTGCGCCGCATTACTCAAGAACTCGCGCCCGTACCATTGCAGGGCTAGCCCACCGCCGGCGACATATGCCAGCGGGTTCCAGATGCCCGGAACCACGGAGCGCATCACGATGAGTGCCCGGTGATGCGTATCGGCCACAAACCGGTTTGTACAGCAAGCCAACACCGAGGCCGTTCCCGCCGTATCCAACAGCATTCCTGGAGCAACCACGCCCGCTCCCAGCGCTCCAGCGGCTGTATCACCACAGCCCGCTGCCACCGTAGTTCCGGACTTAAGGCCGAAATCGTGCGCCGCTTCCGGTCCCAGTTCGCCAATTACCGTGCATGGCTCGACAATTCGGGGAAGCCGCTGGGCGTCGATTCCGAGCTTGTCACACAACTCCTCCGACCACGTTCCAGCTGCGGCATCGCTTACCGCCGTGAAGTGCAAAAACGTGGGATCGATGAACGCCTCATCTGCGCGCAGATTGACGGACCGACCCGCCACGTAGGAAGCTGGCGTAACGAACTTCACAATGCGTTCGTAAACCAATGGCCGTTCGTTGGCCCACCACATCATCTTCGGACCGTGATTGCAGGTGGGTGGACAACCTGTGAGCGCTGTAATGCGCTCTGCATAATCCCGGTTTATTTCCTCTATATAAGGTTGACAGCGTGAGTCGAGCCACGAGTCAAAGCGCATCGCAGGTTGGAAATCCTCGTCGACCGCGCCGATCCCCGCCATCTGACTGTCAAAAGCCAACCCCGCCACCTGCGATGGCTCCGCTCGGCAGGAAGCCATGCATTGACGAATCGCCAGCGCAGCGGACCGGTAGAAGTCGTCCATCTCCTGTTCCACTGAGCCCGGCATCGGGTAGTAGAGCGGAACCTCCGCTCGTCCCTCGGAAACGAGACACCCTCGCTGATCGTACAGGGCGGCCTTCGTGGCGGTGGTTCCGAGGTCTACACCTAGCAGAAACATCGGGTTAGCTGTGCCTCTATCGTACTATCATCATAGTATAGACGGTTGTATCGAAGGAGCGCCTTTTCAATTCATCTTTAATTTGTTTCCACAGCACGAAGAAGACTCTCGCAGATCTTACATTTCGATGGAGCTATCAAGCTAGGTTGATACTACTCTATCCTTATGACAACAGATGAGATACACATTCTTTCCGGAACATCAGGTGCAGTTCCTCGAATCGCCATCGAGAGTCACGAAGTAACTTTGCCATTGGCCGACGCCCTCACAGAAGCGGGCTGCCGGTTGCCGGGATTGCCTTTCGGCCAACCGACACCCCGGCTATCATCGAAAAATCGCCAGCGATCGGACTGACGCCTAGACTGGCCAGGAAGCCACTCACAACGAGGAGGACCTGCGGCGAACGGGTGGGTGGGGTTCCGCCTTCGGCGTTGCGCGGATTCAGTCCTACGATTGTCGGCGAATCGCTTAAGATCCATTTCCCTTCTTCAGCGAAGTTATGTTCCCAAGGAAAACCGAATGAGAACTGAACTTCAGGATTAAATTGCTGAACTTCTTTTCGGCCAGTACCACAAGAGGCGTCAAGATTCTGATCGACATCTCGGCATCGGATTTATCCCGACCGATAGCGTCAGACAGGACAACATCAAAGACTACCTGGAACAGAGGACGGTCTTGGCGTTCGGCGGTACGCGGATCGTAACCTCTGGGAGCCACGCAGCTTGACGTTGGAATACGATCCGCAACTACTGTCTTATCGCCCATCTCGTCGGGAACAAACTGCAAGCTGCGGCATCTGCAGGATGTTAAACGAATCGAATCGCCAAGGAGCATCGCAAACGTAGTCCCACCGCGATAGCGCTCACCCTTGAGAGCCTTGGTTCGCTTGAGCTGCGCTCTACCTGCCCGCCGACGAATCCGCTCGCGAAGCTCTTTCAATGCCTGCGAGCCGCGAACTATCCCATCTCTCCCCGCAGCGAATGACTTGGTAGCTTTGTCCTGCCTCGCGCGCGGCGGTAACGAAATCATCCACGGAAGCCGTATTGAAAGTGAACATATCGTAATGGCAAGGAATTACCGTGCGCGCGCCGATTTCTCGTCCGAGCCAAACCGCTTCTCGAGCGTTCAGGTTGCCAGCAACCGTTCTGTCCGGACTCCGACCGTTGATTGGGAGCAGGGCGACATCAATCCGAAATGGCTTCAGGTTTTCTACCAGTGTGGGGTGCAAAACTGTGTCTCCGCTATGGTAGATTGCCCAGCCTCCGAACTCCACCACATAGCCCAGAAACCGGCACCGTCCCAACTGATCCAGTTCCACATTTTCATGAGCCGACGCGATGGCGTTAATACAGAAACCCTCGATCTCGATCCTCTGGCTTTGATCGAGTCCTAGGATTGTGGGCCACCGCCTGGATAGTTTCTTTTCGACCCCATCGCGCTCCGCTTCCGGAACGACCAGTCGTAGCCTAGGATTCCGATCTAATAAGGGGAGCAGCGTCTCAGGATCGAGATGATCCGAGTGGATGTGGCTAGAAGTCACGACGTTGATAAAGCTCAACCGTCCAGGTTTCACGGGCAGTGCTGTCATGCGAATATGGGGGGTCGGTGTGTTGGCGTATTTGCTAGTAAGAGAGTCGGAAAGGTACGGATCAAAGAGCAGGTGGCGCCTATTCCATTGCAAAATAAACCCGCTTTGGCCCAACCACCAAAGCCGAAAGCCACTATCATTCATGCCCGCCGCTGCAATATCCTCCAAGAGAGCTTCGTCACGCAATACGGGCTCAATGAATGGTTTTTGCACTTTCACCACTCTTCCTATGAAAGCCGTTGTCAAGCGCCAGTCATAGAATCATGATAGGATGATAGCAGGATTGACCTATGGAGCAGTCTATCTTCGCTGGAGCGGAGATCGTCAAGCACGATTCTCCAATTCCCTACTACTTCCAACTTTCCAGTTTCATTGAACAGGAGATCAAGGCGAAGCGTCTTTTGCCCGGGCAGATCATGCCCAGCGAGCAGGAATTCTGCGAGAAACTCGGCGTCAGTCGGACAGTCGTTCGCCAAGCACTAGCCGATCTGGAGCGGAACGGGTTCATCACCAAGCAGAGCGGCAAGCGCAGTGCTATATCGTTCCCCAAATACAACGGCAGCCTCATGCAAAACCTGCGAGGCTTCTATGAGGATGCTGTTTCGAAGGGACAGATCCCAACTACGCGCGTTCTCGAACTGAAGGTAGTACCAGCTGAAGGAGAGCTAGCTGACGCTCTGAAGCTCAAAGAAGGCGAGCCCGTTATCATGATCAACCGCCTTCGTTTCCTCGACGGTGAACCTGAGGTTCTAGTAGTCACCTACATTCCAGAAGCCACATGTCCCAACCTCATTCGCGAGGACCTGACCAATCAATCGTTATACGAGTTGATGGCCCGCAAATATGGGCTTGTCATCTCACAAGGGCGTCGCACCGTGGAAGCTATCGCACTTGATCGCGCCGATGCCAAACTGCTAGGCTTGCCGCCGAATAGTCCCGCACTCCTCCTGAAGAGCATTGGTCTGCTTGAGGACGGTACGCCCTTGGAGTACTTTGTGGCGAAGCACCGCGGAGATCGTAGCAAATTTCACATTGAATTAGTGCGCGGCGCAGATTAATAAGGTTTCTGGAACCGTGAACTCACTAGGATTCCCTCCTCTGCTAAATTGCTCGCGAGGACCCGCACCGAGTTCTCCGACGACGTGGCTACTTTCACTTCGAGCTGACCTTCATGATCCGGAGGAGACGTGCAGTGGTTGATCACTACGACCGCTCTTCTCCGGGGATCCAGACGTTAGAAAACCGAATACTCGCGTGTGCCACCTATTACAGGTAGACCGTGACGTTCTAAATGGAAATTTGGGGGGCGGCATACTTCGCCGTCAGCGAGATTCTGAGAATGCCAAATCTCGTGTTCAGAGCCGACACCAATTTGCGTTCAGAAAAATAGTGACTTTCCGCAGCCGAAGGCTGACGAACGAAGGCAAATCCAATAAGAACAAGACTGTGCAAAACCGACTTCTAAATCTTCCACTCTTGCTATCTTCAGGGGCGAAGTCGCATGTTGTGAAGGTCTTGTCTATTGCACCCATGATCGCTCAATCTGTTCGAGAGACCGCCCCTTAGTTTCCGGCATCACCTTCCAAATAAAGAAGAACTGGGGTATTAATACCGCAGCGAAGATAAAGAAACTTCCAGCCATGCCCAGACTGTTTCTAACAATTGGGAAGAACTCGTTGTAGACACCGTCGGTTACCCATACAGCCAGAGTCGCGATTGCCATGGCGCGTCCGCGTATTCGCGTTGGAAAGATTTCCGACATCACCACCCACTTGATTGGCCCCATTGAGAAGGCGAAGCAGGCCATAAAGAGACACATCATGCCGACAAGCAGAGTTCCTCCTGTAAAGCCCGCCTGAAACAGGACGCCTATCGATGCCAAAGCGAGAAATGCTCCCGTGTTGCCGATGAACAGCAGCGGCCTGCGCCCCAAGGAGTCCATGAGCCAAATCGCGATTACTGTAAAGACCGCATTGACTAGGCCAATCGAAACGAATCCGCCAAGTGCGTCACCGAGTGAGAATCCCGCCTTCTCTAGAATGCCTGGACCGTAGTAAAGAACCACAGTGACTCCGCTCAACTCCGAAACGACAGCTAAGAAAAGCGCAACAAAGAGAGCATGGCGTAACCCTGGTTTGAAGAGCTGGGTAATCGAGCCTGTTTCGTGGGCTATGGCTTCCTGGATTTCGCGCATCTCCTTCTCGCCGTCTGCTTTACCGCCAGTCTTGTTGAGTATTTCCAAGGCGCGCTCCGAGTAGCCGGCCTTGATCAGCCATCGTGGCGTCTCGGGTATCGCAAAGCAGAGCAGCATGAACAGAAGGGAAGGTAACAGTTCCATGCCAAACATGGCACGCCAGACCTGATCAATGACCATCCAGTGATAAAGTCCGTGGCTCTGGATACCAGCACCTTTTAAGGCCAAATGATGAAGCCCAGCATTTGAGACCAGAGCGACGCAAATGCCAATCGTGATGGCAAGTTGAAAGAGTGTGACCATTCGACCGCGCAGGCGAGGCAATGACACTTCGGAGATATAGAGTGGAGAGACCATCGAAGCGAGGCCCACTCCAACACCACCGATCACCCGAGACCAGATGAGAATGTTCATGCCCCACGCCAGTGCGCATCCAACGCTACAAAGGACGAATAGCCAGCCAGAAACGAGTAAGACAGGTTTGCGGCCGAAGCGATCACTCAGCATACCCGCCACACCTGCACCGATCGCGCAGCCGAGGAGCGCGGAGCTCACCAGCCAGCCCTCCAAAGCCGGACTGAACTTGAATTGAGCCCCTAGCGGCGTCAGTGTGCCGGAGATTACCACGGTATCGAATCCAAATAGCAACCCGCCAAGGGCTGAAACGATACTGATAAACGTTAGGTATAAAACACTACCTTTCCGTTTCTTTCCGGCATTCAAAGCGGCTGGAACAGACATATTGGCCAAGAACTCCTAAGGCTTACGAATTCAAGTTGATGCCTGAGTCTGACCCAGAGCAGGTCCGCGATAGACGCGGGCCTCAATGCCAAGCAACGCTGCGATCTGGAGCAATTCCTTCTCCAGGTCACCGTAGCATCCGTGAATGTGGTTGCAAGGATAAGTCGCGAGGAAATCATCCGCAGTACATTGGAGCCGTGTAAATGCGATCGGCCATTCGGGCGTGCAGGTTGCTCCTTTGGCCAGCGATATCTCACGCGGGAATTCCACAAACTCGCCGGGCACGATGGCCATCCGATATTGGCCGTTTTTTCGAGCGAGGCGCGCCAGCGTCACCCGTCCCGGTGCCGCAAAGTGATGCACGGAAGCCCCACCGGCCGGATAGTAGGAGACTTCCGGATAGAACGTGACGTTCTTCAGGTTGACGACTGGATCATCGGAAGCGCCGGCGAAGTATGTGGCGTGGGTACCGGAGTTGGATAAATACCATACGTCGTCCGAGCGATCATAGTGCCGCACATCGGCAAAGAGAACAGGCTTGTGCGCCAGCAACTTGAAGATTTGCATAGTTAATGCCCCGTCCATATCCGCCTCGGTAGCGGCCACGATCGGTTCATGTGGTCCATCCCAATCGTAGGGATCATTTAGGAATGCCTCTGCCACGTCTACGGTAACGAAATGGTCAGTGAGGTCGCCGTGAGCCTTGGTTCCGACAAAATCCAGCCGGCGTGATGCGATGATTTCTCGGTATGCATAATAGGAACGGATTTGTAGCTTCAGCTTCTCAGGTGTGAGCGCCTTACCGTCGTAACGAATGGAGCCGACGTGCTGTTCGAGCCACTCGAGCGCGTGCTCTACTCGTTGAGCGTCCACGTGGCTAGCGGACTCCACAATGTCTTGCTGCTCGATATGCTCCACGTCAATCCCAAACAATTTCTGCCATTCATCCAGGTTGGCAACGGCCGTGTACATTCCGAGCGGGCGACCACCGAAAAGCCCGTACGTTTGACCGCGCAAGAGTGCGAGCGCGCCTGCCGATCTGACGAATGACATGACTTTCGCGAGAACAGGCGGATCCTCGATCTGTCCCCAAACGCGGGTGTGCCGCCTATTGAGTTGATCCAGCGTGCCTGCTGCTGCAAGCATCCCGACCATTCCAGGCTCGGACGGGTGGAGGTTGCAGAACAGGAGAAAAGGCCCTGGCGCAAATGCTGTCGCGACTGCAGAGAGATGGGGGAAACACCAAATCGCATAATTGAGGATGGTGAGATCGCAGCCTTCACGCGCTAATCGTCGGCCTTCACTCTGAGCGATCTGCTGATTCGAGATGATCTCGCTTCCCGAAACAACATCCAGTTCACCCGTGGATTCAAGGGCTCTGACGAGCCTCTCCTGATATGCGCGATTGACCGCAAGCAAATCGTTATGGATGTACTCGCGCCCGTCCGAAAAAGTGAGAACTCCAACTTTTAGATTTCTCATGCGCTTTTCACCTTCCGTCTTGCGTTCTGTGCGGGATTCCCATAGTGCTTGGCTTCAAGGCCTTTCAAGAACGAGAGCCCTTGCGCAAGAAGTTCATCGCTCGAGTCTGCCATCTTACGCCAAATGCATGTGGCTGCCGCCATGGCGCCGGAAACTTCGCAGAAGGATTCCATGCCGACTAGGCCCGAATACCCTGCGCCCGCGAGTGCTCGAAAAATAGCCTCCCAGTCAACCCGACCTGTTCCTGGCGTACCGCGATGGCTTTCGCTCAGATGGTAATGGCATAGAGTGGACGCGGCCTTTTTTGTCGGTTCATAGAAACCGGCTTCTTCGATATTCATGTGATATGCATCTAAGTGAATGGAGACATTTGGTTCAGCGATCATCTCTCGAAGGGCTAGCCCTTGTTCGCAGGTATTGACAAGGAAGCTCTCGTAGCGGTTAATGGGTTCGATTCCGACAACAACGCCATAATCTTGAGCAAAGCGCGCCGCCTCCTTGAGAGCCTTGGCGGCAAACTCCCAATACTTGTCCCCAGGGATCTCTGCTATCCGGCGGCCGATAGCCGAGTAGGTTACGCCGGTAAATACGGTTGCACCCATATCGGCCGTCGTTCTAATGCAGTTCTTCAGGTACTCTACCCCGCGCTGACGGGTAACCTGGTCATCACCGGTGGGATCGTTTGCTAGTGAGCAGGCAGTCGATGTGCACAACCCGATGCCGACCTTCTCCGCGCGACTACGGATGGCAACAGCATCCACCAACTCCAATTCCATGAGTGGAATCTCGATTACATCGAATCCTAATTGCTTGGCGCGATCAATTAAATCGAGAGTCCGGTTACTCCAACTGCTGGTCCATGCATAGGCGTGAACTGCATATTTCAATCGTCCCATTTTGGATTCCTCAATTCATCACAACGCGGTGGCCGTAGCAACCTTCAATTCCGAGACAATGTCGACCGCTTTGCGACAATTATCTCGGATCTCATTCCAATGTTTGGATGCGATGTCCTCTCGCGTTGCGATCCATGTTCCGCCAACAGCGAGAACTATGCTGAGCCCAAGATAGTTCTTCAGATTATCCTTGTTGACACCGCCAGTGGGTATGAAACGAACACCAGTATGAACATATGGTGCCGCAATGCTCTGGAGCATTTGTATGCCCCCAGCTGCACCCGCCGGGAAAAACTTCAGCAACGCAGCGCCCGCATCAATAGCACTCTCCACTTCGCTCGGGGTCATGACGCCTGGAATGAACGGGAACATCCTTTTGACTGCCTGAGCAAAGATCGTGGGATTGAACCCCGGAGAGACACCGAATCGCGCCCCGCAATCTATGGCGCTTCGCATGTTTTGTTCCGAAATCACCGTTCCTGCGCCAATCAAGATCTCGGGACGTTGACTGGCAATCGTCTCGATAACGGCAGCAGCGGCCATCGTTCGAAATGTGACCTCGGCAACCGGGAGACCTCCTTCCATAAGCGCATCCGCGAGCGGCACCGCAGCTTCCGGATCTTCGATCGCAATCACCGGTACCACTCTATAAGTCCCAATTTGTTGAAAAATCGTATTCACAACAGTCCCTCTTCCCTTATCTATTCCCGGCGATTTGAGCTCGAGAGTTGCTGCTCATTTATACCCATATGGAACCGCACGCTTAGGCAACGCGGGTGTACAGATTTGACCGGCGATGGCGGCCAAGCGTTCAAACATCTCTCCTTCGATCTTTACCTTGAGCACTTGGGCGATTACTTGGGTCCAACCATGAAGGAAATACAGCCAACCATCTTCTACAGTCAGATTGCGTGAAGCTACTTGCTTCAAAGCTTGATGCAGAAAATCTAACTCGCCGCGATAATTCAACTCCCACGCGATGCTGTTCTCCGGGAAAAGAGCGCGATTTGTCAGGGGAGACCCCGGTGTATCTTTTCCCATGCCGGTCGCGTTGATGATTAGACTGGCCTGTGGCATCTCGGCCAGAATCTCATCGTTAAACTCCGGATTTTCATTGCAGTGATAGACGCATTCAATGTCGCTATTCAGCTTCGCCATCACCCCTTTGAGATGTTCAAGTCTCTTGGGTGAGCGGTTGACGATAACTATGCTTTTCGGGCGATCTGCTGCATGCTTCTTCTGCGAGAAATGGAGAGCAATGGCCATTGTGGAGCCACCTGCCCCAAAACAAAGCACAGCGCCGCTGGTGCGTCCAAAATAGTCGGTTCCCAAAAGCTCGTCTAGACTCAGTCCAGCAGAAATCGGATCTTTCGCGTGTCCCTCCAGCGCAAGCCCGCTTTTAGAGATGCTCGAGATCTCTCCACAAGTGATGGCAAACGGATCAAGATAGTCGAACAGATCGTGCCCTGCTTCAAGAAGGTCTATTTTATGAGAAGTTACTAAAGCGCCAAGTGACAATGGATCAAGCTTGATTTGCGTAATCGCCTTGCGATACATCTCCGCAGAATCGTGTAATTTTAGATCAACGCCTTCAATGGCCACATCGGAGCACCCGAGTTCATGCATCCAGAGTGGGAAGACTTTCATGATTGATGATTTCCGAGTCGTCACGCCGATGAAATACATCGTTGGACGACTCTGCGTTTTGATGTCATACACAGGGCTCTCCTGATCGTGAACAATGGGATGTTCCGGTTGATCGCCCCGAAGAACAGCGATGCATGCGTTCAGTGCTCCTCTTCCCATTGCAGACGTCGCACCATCGGTGTGTGATGCGCAGTGAGGTGTAGTAATCACCTGCGGTAGTCCGAGCAAGCAATTGTCAAGTGGTGGCGGTTCCTGTGAATAGACATCCACGGCCGCGCCGGCAATTTGTCCTGAACTTATAGCCGCAGCCAGCGCGACATCATCGATGAGATCTCCACGTGCGGTATTGATCAAGAATGCCCGTCGTTTCATACGAGCGAGAAACTTGGCGTTTACCATTTGGCGGGTTGCGGCAACAGCCGGTACATGAAGCGACAGGAAGTCAGACAGAGCGAGTACTTCTTCAGTGGTGAGAAGTTCGACACTCAGGGAGCGCGCAGTTTCGAGATCTGGACGAGGATCGAAGGCAACAAGACGGCATTTCCAGCCTCCGAGACGCCGAGCCACCTCCTTACCGATGGCCCCGAAGCCCAAGATGCCAACCGTCTTTCCCTGCAGCGTCATACCACGATTTCGCGGCCATTTTCCGCATCTCAGTTCAACCATGCTTTGGGGAATCGAGCGGGCTAAGGAAATCATGAGCCCAACCGCGAGTTCTGCAACAGAAACAGAATTGGCATCGGGAGTATTCGTTACAACTATGGATCGTTCACGAGCAGCGGCAAGATCGACTCTATCAACGCCTACACCATAGCGCGCGATGACCTTGAGGCGGTCTGCACCCTCGAGCGCAGCGCGGTCGATTGTATCTAGACCGGCGATGTAACCATCTATTCCCGGCAACCTTAGCTTCAGTTCCTCGGACGAGAGTGGTCGACCGAGGTCATTGTAAATGACCTCTCCGACCGTTGATTCGAGTTCGGTACGCAGGCACGGCTCGCCAATACCATAAGTGGTCGGAGTTACCAATACCCTGCATGATTTAAGGTCGCGCATGAAGCTTATCTTTCTTGACCCGTCTCTAGCCAGAGAGGATTATCCACAATCTCGAATCGTCCGCCACGAGCGAAAACACGCTTGCGGAATCCACGCTGCTCAATAGTGGCGTAGTCATGTCCGGCATGGCCTGGATAAACGAAGAAGGTAACCAAGTCTTCCGAGTCGCTGGTGTTAATAGACCGGTGAGCCCAACAGGGAGATACGTAAACAACGCGCCCAGGAGTCAGTTTCTCGGCTGCCCAGTCTCCCTCTGCGCTTTCCATCAGCAGGATGCCATTGCCTCGCAGACAGTAATAAATCTCTGCGGTCGCGCGAACGGAATGAAAGTGACCTTTAGTCATGTAGAATTCCTCGCCGACCCGACCTGAGTGTACGATCGAAATACCGTGCAACAATTCGCCGGCGACTTCCGGCCGCCGCATCTCATACATCTCGTAAATCAGTGGATCGAAGACGAGCAGGCGTGCACAGGCCTCTTGGTCCAAGAATTGTCCTTGCACTGCGGAAAGGCGACGCTCTAGATGAGCGTTGAATGTCTCTCCAGGAGCAGAAGGGACCGCAAGATCGAAGCCGAATGGATGCGTCGTCGATTCATTCTTAGTATTGCTTCCATGCGTATAAACTTGCGGCATATCAGTACCTTTCTTTAGTCGGTCTGGCACCTGGTTCGAGAACGACCTTGAGTCCATGCTGACCCTGCGCGGCTTCAATGGCCAACTTCGCATCAAGCAGAGGAAAGCGCTCACCTATTAGCGGGCGAAGATCTACTTTGCCGGAAGCAACAAGCTCGGCGGCTCTTCGACAGTCATTGGTACTGCAACCCGTGGACCCGGTAACTATCAGTTCTTTGTAATGAACCAAATTGGCGTCGAGGGAAATGGTAGGCCGCTCCTTGGGCAGCCCCGCGAAGAAATTAATGCGGCCTCCGACGGCAGTCAAAGAAACTGCAGCTTCGAGCGCAGGAGTAGCTCCGGTAGCCACGATCGTGACGTCGGGTCCGGCTCCATCGGTCTCGTCCATGACTGCTTTTAACAGGTGTTCTCGAGTTATATCGACCACGCGGTCGGCTCCTAGCGTGCTGGCCCTGACGAGACGGTCATTAGAACGGTCACTAACTATGATTCTGCGAGCATCACGGAGACGCGCCAACAGAAGATGCATGATTCCAATGGGTCCGGCGCCCTCGATTAGAACAATGTCGCTTGCATTAACACCCACTTTTTCCTGGCCATGCATTACGCATGAGAAGGGCTCCGCTAACGCCATGCTCGCGGCGTCTGCACCCTGATTGATAAGAATCACATTACCTTGTTCGATAGCTGGCACTGTCACTCGCATGTACTGTGCAAAGCCACCATCAAGAGTGATGCCGAAGGCATCATAATCGGGACAAAGGTTGTTAAGACCCGCCCGACATTGTCGACAGTGACCACAGCCGACATTCGGCGCGATGAAAACTCGATCATCAACGCGATAGCCTTTTACTTTGGTGCCCACCTCTGCGAGAGTCCCGACAATCTCGTGTCCTGGCACGCGAACTGTTCCGGGGCCGAATTTCCGATGGCTACCTTGGATAATCCGCAAGTCGGTAGCACAAATACTGGCGCATTCGACGCGGAGCAGCATTTCGCCGTCTGCGATCGACGGGATCTGCAGCTCTTCGACCCGTAGGTCTTGAGGACCGTGGTATACCGCCGCAAGCATCGTCATCTCGTTGTCACTGGTTCAGCGTCTAAGATTTCCTGAAGCATTACCGGCCTCTCCTCGAGAAATGACCGCGTCGACGCGAGTACCCCGGCTACCGCCCATCTGCCGTCAACTCCACTCACCAAGGGATAAAGACCTTTTTGAACGCAATCAAGAAAATGACGCATCTCCCTCAGGTAGCCCTCGCCGAAGCGTTCAGGCCAAGTGCGATAGATGGGAGTGATCAGGCCCTGATCCCGGTTGGTGCAGATGACGACGGCCTGCCCACGCAAATCGCCGATCTGCATGATGCCCTTCTCGCCGACGATTTCCACGCGTGCGTCGTAACCGTATTCACAGGGACAAACCCCGGAGATGACTCCTAACGTGCCAGATTCGAAACGCACGCTGACCACCGCGTTGTCATAGAAATTCGGCGTATCCACATGCTTGGCTGCTCCTTTGAAGTTTGCAATCTCTGCGTAAACACGTTGCGGATCGGATGACGCAAACCAGCGGATAGTATCCCAATCGTGACTGTTCACTTCAGCCAACATGCCGTTGGATGTTCGTAGGTCGCGTGCCCATGCAGGTGGTAGCCCAGGGCCATGAGTCAGTGATTTAATCAGCATAGGCCGACCGATTTCTCCGGCTTCAACACGTGCCCAAGCCGCCGAGAACTCAGGATCAAAGCGTCGCATGAACCCGATCTGCAGGATCACTTCCGATCGCCGAGCAGCGTCAATCATCTCGTCGCATTCGGCAAGGCTTAGCGCCATTGGCTTTTCACACAACACATGCTTGCCATGGTTGGCAGCCAACACGGCTAGGCTCTTATGGGTGAACGTAGGAGTAGTGATCACAACAGCATCGAACGAGACTTCTTCGAGTGCCTGTTCGAACGAGACATAGCGGGCCTCGATTCCGTACCTTTCACTGGCAGCATGAAGGGCGTCGGGGGACTGGTCGACCAATGCCACAAGTCTCCCCCCAGCGACGTGGTTCACGAGTGAATTCGCGTGTACTTGCCCTGCGCGACCCGCGCCGATCAGGCAGACTTTAACGAGATCCGACATATTCTTAAGATTCCTTCTCCAAATCCAGTCGACGACATGACGGATTATGGCAACTGTCGCTAGCTCTTGAAACCTAGATCGAGAGAATCGCTAGCCCCCTCAATCTGCGGATGGCGAGAACTGCATCTGCAAGGCTCCTAAAGGCTCCACAGATTCTTTCACCCGATTGGCATCCTCCTCTGACAATGTTTCTGCCAGCCAGTTGATCGCCTCATCGGCGTCGGATTAGCTCTTGTCCTACCCAAAAGTGAAAACGTGCTTCTCGCGATTTGCTCCGATTTGGTTACATGCTGTTATAATAGGATGATATGTTAATAGGTCTTTCCCTCTTTGTCAATTCGGAGACCACGTTTGTCGAGTGATTGCGAATGATTGATTTTCCAACCTGTTGATATGACGTTGTTTGCCTGGTGGTCCTGTTTGCCACGATTTGCTAAATCCAATCAAACTCGGTACGCCATCGAGAATGTTCGCGGTCTCTCGGATCCGGATTGCCTCAGCTTCGCGGCCAGACACTCCAGTCCAATGAAGAAGTTCTTGAGAGTAACCTCCGAGTCCCCGCCTTTCTTGGCAATCAATTCGGTCGGACCCCCTCCGGCCTCTTGAATGTTCCGCATCATCGCGATCTGATGGTCCCCATGACTCGGACAATCGTCGGCTCCATCTATTTGCGAACCGGTAATGTCTACAGCAACTACGTTGGGCCTAATCTTCTTCCATCGTTCTGGAAGACTGATGGTGTCATCATGAAGTTCATCTCCTGTGTGGCTGAAGTTATAGACCATTCCTTCATCGGTCACTCCCCACTCTCGCAGGCATTCATAATGGTTTCGAGCAGGTTGCATAAATGCCTCAATGTGATGAGAAGGCAAGCATAGTGGAGGAATCTCCTGAAAGACGTTTTGGACGCCGTCGTATGCACCTAGATGCAGCGGAGGCTTTGCAGCCGGGTGTTGGTGGCCAGTCTGCACGAACTTTGCATGAACTGAATGAAGACCCGCCTTAAATCACACTAACGGTAAACGTAGTTGTCGGTGCCGGGGTAAC
>Ga0181520_10006062_pt1 | contig 18755 bp, 14 predicted proteins | sample PEATcosm2014_Bin_29_FD_132451 | JGI IMG/M metagenome (GOLD analysis project Ga0181520, IMG submission 132451) | Peatland microbial communities from MTU Mesocosm Facility, Houghton, MI, USA - PEATcosm2014_Bin02_30_metaG | ecosystem: Environmental > Terrestrial > Soil > Wetlands > Peat | place...
ACCGATACGTCAATCTGGACGCAGTACAAGAATGGCGTAAGGAGTTATTGCGGTCATGCGTTGCCCGAGGGCATGAAGAAGAACGAGCGCCTCGCGAAGAATATTGTTACGCCAACCACGAAGGAGAAGGAGCACGACCGGCCGATTACGGCAGAAGAAATCGTCGCCGAGGGCTGGATGACCGCCGAGCAGTGGGAGTTTACTTCCGCGAAGACGCTTGAGTTATTTGCGTTCGGGCAGAAACTAGCTGCCCAGCGCGGGTTGATCCTGGTGGACACGAAGTATGAGTTTGGAGTGGCGGGCGATGGCGAAATTCTATTGATCGATGAGATCCACACGCCGGATTCGAGCCGCTACTGGCTCGCGGACAGCTATGAGGAACGGCTGGCGGCGGGACAGGAACCCAATATGATCGACAAGGAATTTTTCCGGCTGTGGTTCCGCGAGCGCTGCGATCCATACAAGGACGCGGTGCTGCCGGTCCCGCCGGACGATCTGATCGCGGAGCTCGCGGCGCGATATATTCAGCTATTTGAAAAAATTACAGGAACGGCATTTGAACCGGACCTGCGATCGCTCGGAGCAGTGGTATTGGCGAGCCTGACGAAATGAGTGTGAAGGTCGGCGTTCTTGGTTCAACCCGTGGAACGGCGCTGCAAGGGATTCTCGACGCGATCGCCGCGGGCACGCTCAGTGTCGAGATTGTCCTAGTGGTGTCGGACAAAAAGACTGCGCCAATTCTTGAGCGGGCGGAAAGATATGGAGTTCGCTCGCTGTTTATCTCTCCGGCTGGATTCGCGCGCGAAGACTATGACCAACAGGTAAGCAATGCGCTGCGCGAGGCTGGAGCGGAACTGGTGCTGATGATCGGGTACATGCGCATCGTGTCTGCGAAGTTTGTCGAAGCTTGGCGAGGGAGATTGTTGAATGTTCATCCGTCGCTGCTGCCTGCGTTTGGTGGGCTGATGAACCGGAGTGTGCATGAGGCAGTGTTGGCCGCGGGCGTAAGCGAGACCGGGTGCACGATTCACCAGGTGACGGAAGAAGTCGATGGCGGCCCTATAGTTTTACAGAAACGTTGCGCGGTTCTGCAGGGCGATACCGCGGAGACGTTGAAAGATCGAGTGCAAGCGCTCGAGCAAGTTGCGTTCGTAGATGTTCTGAAAGGTTGGAGGGTGTGATGGCGGAGGGGAAGAACAGAGTATGCGTTGGGATCGTTATGGGATCGAAGTCCGACTGGCCGACGATGGAAGCAGCGGCCAAGGTACTCGACGAACTAGGAATTGCGAATGAAGCGGAGGTCATTTCAGCGCACCGAACTCCAGACAGGGCGATGCAGTACGCCGAGAGTGCAAGGGAGCGCGGGTTGCGCGTGATTATTGCTGGAGCGGGTGGCGCGGCGCATCTGGCGGGATTTCTGGCGGCCAAGACGAGCCTGCCGGTGCTGGGCGTGCCGATGAAGAGCAGTGCGCTGAGTGGTCTGGACTCACTGTTGTCAATCGTGCAAATGCCGGCCGGAATACCGGTGGCGACATTCGCCATTGGGGAGGCGGGAGCGAAGAATGCCGGTCTCTTTGCCGCGGCTATTCTGGCGCTAGAAGACAAGGCAATTGCGCAGCAGTTGGAGCAGTTTCGCAGCAAGCAGACGGAGACGGTTTTGAAGGGATCCGACCCGCGGGCATAACTACAATGCTGAGCCGGCATATTGGGATCCTGGACGCCGGAAAGCGTGCGTGGGTATTGGGCAGGCCAGTAACTGGGCAGGCTGCATCAATTTTTGGCTAATTTGAAACGTTTGCCAACTTGAATCGCCGCCGCAGCCGGATTTCTCTCGTATGATCTTGATTTCAGGCAGCTTGCGAGCGTCCCCTGCTGGCCATTTTGCTATGTGTTCGATCAGACTATTGTAATCAGCTAGTTATTTTCTGCGTCGAAGAAAACAGGAAGCAGGATACGCCTCCATAATGTCTTGGGAGGCGCTGATCTTACCTGCCAGAGCAAAACCAAGCATTCGTTTGCTCCACCCTTGACAAGGCGCCTGTAATCGCTTGACCAAATATGGGATTGACCCTCATGAGGACAAGCAATTTGCAGAACATGGAAGCCTTGCCAACACGAAGGCAAGGGATTTATCCTCAAGGCGGCGGCCCGCGATTGTAAATGAGGCGCAAATGTCCCCTTTTCAGAGCACAATTGTCCATTATTATGTGAGGTTTGAAACGATTTCCTGGCTGCGGCCACAATGTAAGTAGAACCTCACTAAGAATGAGATGCTCGATCGCATTGTTGACCGGCTTATGCAAGAGTCTTCCCAACTCTTGATGGTTTCGACGCGGTGTTCATTCCCCTGTAAGAGAGCCTTGGATTGGTAATCACTGATTGAAGGGCTTAGCATAGCGTTTCGCTAAGTCAGCATGGCGGAGCCATGCACAGTTTGATACACAGCAAGGCGATAAGTATTCCCCAATTCATCCTTTAGCACGCCGGGGCTTTGCTCTCTGTCGTTTGCGCGATGCCTTGGTCAAATCAGAGGCTCCAGGTGAATCAACGGACGATGAGTCAAACTTCCTGCGGTCATCTCACGCTGAAGTCGTCAATTGCTGTCCCTGCAAGCGACCGCTATTGGCACGCGGTATTCACTGTTCCGCAACATGAAAAGTCAGTAGTGAAGCATCTTGACCTGCGGGAAATTGAGTCATTTCTCCCTGTCTATGAAACTGTCCGGGTTTGGAAGAACCGGCAACGGATGAAGCTTACCTTACCGCTGTTTCCAACGTATCTGTTTGTACATATCAATTTCAGGGAACGGGGAAAGGTTCTCCAGTCTCCCGGAGTACTGCGGATTGTGGGCAACAGAGGGTGTGCCTATATTCCGGATTCCGAGGTCGAGTTTCTTCGCTCTGGCTTTTGCAGGCAGCGGATTGAACCGTACCGTGACCTTGTTGTCGGCGAAAAAGTTCGTATTAAGGCCGGTGTGATGCAAGGTCTTCAGGGGACTCTTGTAAGAAAGAACGACAGCATGCGGTTCGTGCTGACAGTCGAACTGATTAATCAGCACGCTGCAGTCCAAGTGGGCGCTGAAGATTTAGAGCCGGTAGTGGCTTCATCGATGGATGTTTGTTGCGCTAAGCATTGAAGGGGAAGGGAAATATGTCTCCAGTATCAAAGCTTGCTCGACCGGATCGAGTGCGTAGTATTGGGCGCATGTCCGCTGTATTTTTTCTGGACTTGACTGCATTTGTCCTTGCTACATTTCTCGCATTTGAATTGCGATTCGACGGTGCATTGCCTGCCCGATACTTCGGCCCGATGGAGATCGCCCTGTGTATCTGGGCAGCGGCAAAGTGCGCGTTCTTCATCGTGGGTGCGATAGACCAGAGAAGTTGGCGGCATACCTCGGTTTCTGATGCAGTGCGAATTGCCTTGGCCGTGTCGGCAGGGTCACTAATAGGCGGCCTGGCCATATTCTTTCTGACAAGACCAGTGGGTATTCCGCGCTCGGTGTACTTGCTTGATTGGCTGATTTCCTGCGTGCTCGCTTTGGGAGGCCGACTGGCGGTTCGAGTGATCTTCACCGCTAGGAGCAAGGGAAGTGCCGATGGCGAGCGGACGAGAACACTTATTTACGGTGCCGGCGATGCAGGGCTAGCGCTGTTACAGGAGCTACAGCAGAATCAGTCCCTAATGTGCGATGTCATAGGCTTTGTCGACGACGACTTAGGCAAAGTCGGGCTGACCTTGTATGGAGAGCCGGTACTCGGAACCGGAAATGCTCTCAAGGCGTTGGTGCAGAAACACGCCATCAAGAGATTGCTCATTGCGATTCCGGCTGCGACGGGACCGCAAATGGTGCGCATTTTGAGGCTTGCCACTGATGCCAAAGTGGAATACAAGATGGTGCCGGGTTTGGGGGAACTTATTCAGGGCACGGAATTGGGCAAGCAGATCCGAGAGGTTTCTGTAGAAGATTTGCTGGGCAGGAAGCCAGTGCAGCTTGACATGGACCGCATTCGTGAGCGCATCAAAGGGCGGGTTGTCATGGTGACGGGCGCAGCGGGCTCTATTGGGTCGGAAATCTGCCGCCAGATCGCGCCCTTCCGTCCGCTTGCCATTGTGGGTTTCGATGAGGCGGAGACTCCCCTTTTTCATATTGACAGAGAGATGACTAAAAGCTTTCTATACTTAACTTTTTGCCCGGAGATTGGCAGCATTACCAATCGTGGCGCTCTGAAAAGGGTAATGCAACACCATCGCCCGTCGATTCTGTTTCATGCAGCCGCCTACAAGCACGTCCCGTTAATGGAGAGGCACGTCTTCGCTGCCGTCGAGACTAACATCTTCGGGACCTGGAACGTTGCCCGTGCGGCGGCTGAGCACGGAGTCGGCGATTTTGTCATGATCTCTACGGATAAGGCTGTTCGGCCGACCAGCATCATGGGTGCTACAAAGCGCATAGCGGAGTTGTTGATTCGCGCGCTTCAGATGGAGGGCGGGACCAAGTTTGTTGCGGTGCGCTTCGGAAATGTACTAGGAAGCAACGGAAGTGTTGTTCCAATCTTCAAGGAGCAAATTGCCGAGGGTGGCCCGGTAACTGTCACTCACCCTGAGATGACTCGTTATTTTATGACCATTCCTGAGGCGACCCAGTTGGTATTGCAAGCTTTTTCGATCGGCAAGGGTGGAGAGGTATTCGTTCTCGAAATGGGCGAGCCTGTCAAGATCGCGGATCTAGCCAAGAATCTAATTCTGCTTTCGGGGTTGCAGCCTGAACGAGACATCGAGATTCAATTTACCGGTCTTCGTCCAGGGGAGAAAATGTTCGAAGAACTGAATCTGCATGACGAACATCTGATTCCAACTTCGCACTCCAAGATTAGAAGCTACGCCTGCCATCAGGATGTCGATGCAATGCAAATCAAAGCGTCTTTGCTCCGCCTGCAAGCAATTGTTGATGGACAAGACATCGCCAACCTCGTGCTGATGCTCAAGGAATTGGTTCCGGACTATAATCCCGGGACCGAGCTTTTGAAAACTGCCTTGTCTATCAAGCCATACAATTCAGGCCTAGACAAGACCCTGGCTCCTCCTGAGCAGACCGAGACCCCGGTGGTGGCTAAACTAAACCGGGCAACTCTATTGAACTAGACTGTGCGAGAGGATGACGGCAATTTGAAGCGAGCCATTTCGCACCATCCGAGGCAGAAAGCGATCTCCAGGTATGGATTGCTTCTTCGCTGTGTAGCCCCCATTTAAGTCAGACGAGTTGCTTCTTATGAGATCAAAGGCGTTCTTGCTATTCCTGCTTCCCTGCACGCTTTGTGCTGGGCAATCCGTGCTCACCACCCCGAGTGAATCGACCCAGTCCATTCCAAGCTCGACCTCAGGACAAGAGCTTTCGACAGGCACCACACAGCCTCCGGTGCAAATACCGCGTCAGGCCGGCCAAGGAGCCTATTACGACAATGGCATTCCTCGTACCACCATCCCCAACGTGTCTGTGCCAACACCGATACAGTCGGCGATGAGGATTGTCGGGCCGCTCAAACAGAAGTCAGAGTTTGAGAAGTTTGCCGAGGATGCAACTGGCCGTCCGCTTCCTGTATACGGTCGTCAACTGTTCGACGAAGTTCCGACGACCTTCGCGCCCGTAGAGCATGTTCCTGTGCCAGCAGATTATGTGCTGGGGCCTGGGGATGAGCTGCTGATACGGGCCTGGGGGAAGATAGACCTTGATTCCCGCGTCACGGTCGACAGGAACGGGCAGGTTTATCTGCCAAAAGTGGGGAGCCTGACCGTAGCCGGTTTGCGCTATGAACAAGCAGAAGGGTATCTGCATTCGGCCATCGGCGCTCTATTCAAGGACTTTGAATTGAATGTAGCCATGGGGCAGCTTCGATCGATTCAGATATTTGTTCTGGGCAGTGCAAGGCAGCCCGGCGGGTACACGGTCAGTTCCTTGAGCACGCTGGTCGATGCCCTATTTGCCTCTGGAGGCCCATCGGCAACCGGGACAATGCGTCATATTCAGCTACGGCGCGGAGGCCAGACAATAACTGAATTTGATATCTACGATCTGATGCAGAAGGGCGACAAATCGCACGATGTCCGGCTACTCCCAGGCGATGTTATCTACTTTCCTTCGATTGAAGCGCAGATCGCTATCAGTGGTGATGTCAACATGCCCGGCATCTACGAATTGAAAGGCGAGACGACGGTAGGCGCCGCTATCAAAGGCGCGGGAGGAATGACGAGCCTCGCTGACGCCGAGCGGATAGTAGTGGAGCGGATTGAGAACCACAGCAGTCGTCAGGTTGAAGAATTCGCGCTGGATGCATCGGGACAGGAACACTTACTCAAGGATGGAGACCTGCTGCGCGTCTTTCCGCTTTCGCCGAAGTTTGAAAACGCAGTGACGCTGCGGGGCAATGTCGCTCAGCCCGGCCTTTATGCATGGAAGGAAGGAATGCGGATTTCGGATCTGATCCCTTCTCGTGGCTTTCTGATCACGAGAGATTATTGGAACCGCGAAAACCACCTTGTCCCGCGCATTTCTACTCATCCGTTTGGAGACCCGCGCTTAGAGCAGTTTCGCGAACAGCAGAACGGCCAGCGGCGCGACCTGGGCCCAGATCAGTATGGACCCCCCCGGACTGACCAATTCGGCAACGCTCAGGATGATCAGTATGGAAACTCGCAGACGGACCAATACGACAATGGGCAGGCAGATCAGAATGGAATTCCGCGGACTGATCAATACGGCAATGGACAGGCTGATAAGTATGGAAACCCGCGGACTGACCAATACGGCAATGGACAGGCTGATCAGTATGGAAACCCGCGGACTGACCAACCCGGCAATGCACAGGCTGGTCAATCCGGAATCTTACGCGCCAATCAGCCGGGCAGCCAGCGCAACGGCCAGTTCTGGAACTCACGCACTCCGATTATTGACACCGTTGGCCAATTAAACGCGGAGATCAACTGGGAATACGCGGTGATCGAGCGGCTTGACGAGCGTGATTTGAGTACCCACCTGATCCCGTTTCGTCTTGCCGGTGCAATCGACAACCCCGCATCTCCCGACAATCAGCTTTTGAGGGCTGGAGACGTCATCACCATCTTCTCGCGGGCGGATCTTGAATTGCCCATGGAAAAGCACGCTTCCTTTGTCCAAGTGGGCGGAGAAGTAAACGCGCCGGGAGTGTACCGCGTAAATCCAGGTGAGACGTTAAGAGATGTGGTGAAACAGGCCGGAGGGCTTACTCCGCATTCTTACCTCTATGCTTCTATCCTTACGCGCGTTTCGGCTCGCAAGGCTCAAGAGAAGCAACTTCAGCAATCGACGGAGCAGATGCAAAGGGAACTCACAGCCAAGTTTGCGAATGCCGTGCCGCAAACAGGCCAAACCGGAGCCGACCAACAAGCACAACTTGCAATGCAGCAAGCCGCGCTTGCCAGGCTAGCATCGATCAAACCAACAGGCCGGGTGGTTCTGGACATGAAGCCCGGTGCCGAAACCATTGCGGACATGCCAGATTTTCCTCTTGAAGATGGGGATGCCTTCTATATCCCGCCACGGCTCAGCACGGTCGAAGTGGCCGGCGCTGTGTATAACGCGAATGCCTTACGCTTTGAGCCTGGAAAGCGGCTCATAGCCTATCTGAACGATGCGGGTGGCGCCACCCGTGAAGCGGATCCAAAGCGCATCTTCGTGATCCGCGCTGACGGAACAGTCGTCAGCCGCCAATCACGGACCAGCCACTCTCATGGCAGCTATGGAAACCTGAAGTTGCTGCCCGGTGACGCCATTGTTGTCCCGGAGAAGCTCAGAGTATCAAGCGGACTCCAGACATTTGCTAATTACGCACAGATTATCTCAGGAGCTGCCGTGACAGGCGCTGTACTTGGAACGGTACTCCCATAATGGTGTTAGCAATGACCGGAAAAGACTTTTCCATCGAAGAACCGGCAGAGGCAATCGACGACACCTCCTTATCAGTGGTGTCCAACGATAGCTATGAAGTCAGCCTAATCGATCTCCTCACGCAGCTTGCCTATCGGAAGTGGTTGATCGCGAAGGTCACCGGCATTGCCACGCTTGCCGGCGTGATTCTTTCCCTGGTACTTCCCGCGCGATATACGGCAACGACCAAAATCATGCCGCCACAACAGACTCAATCAACGGCCTCAATGTTGATGATGAACCAACTGACAGGCGTTGGTGGGGGCTCCTTGGCAGCGCTTGCAGGCGGGGGACTGGGCCTGAAGAATCCCAACGACATTTACATTGGCCTGCTGAATTCACGCCCGATAGCTGACGCAATCATCCAGAGGTTCAGCTTGGCAACGGAGTACCGCGCCAAAGACATGACGGCTGCCCGTAAGGAACTGGCGAGCAATACCTTGGTTACTTCTGAAAAGAACGGATTTATCTCGGTGTCAGTCACGGATAAGGACGGGAAGCGCGTCGCCGAGATGGCCAACGCCTACACCGACGAACTCCGCATTCTGACCAAGTCCCTTGCGGTAACAGAGGCCTCGCAGCGGCGGCTTTTCTATGAAGAGCAGTTGAAGCAGACCAAGGATGCGCTGGTCGCGGCCGAACTTGCCTTCCAGCAGGTTCAACAGCAGAAAGGCCTGGTCCAGTTGGACGCGCAAGCCAAGGCGATGATAGAGAGCCTTACCGCCGTTCGCGCGCAGGTCGCAGCTAAACAGGTAGAGGTGCAGGCGTTGCGCTCCTATTCCACGGAACAGAATCCCGATGTGCAATTGGTAGAAAGGGAATTGGGCTCTCTACAGGCCGAGGAATCGCGCCTGGAGCAGAATAATCACGTTTCTGGAATTGCCGGGCTTGCGCTTGGGAACGTTCCTGCCGCAGGGCTGGAATATCTTCGCGCATCGCACGAAGTGCAATATCAACAGGCTCTTTTTGACATGCTGATGAAGCAATACGACGCAGCCAAGCTGGATGAATCCAAAGATGCGGCCATCATTCAGGTCGTGGAGCTGGCCATCGAGCCGGACCACAAGTCGACGCCGAAGCGCGCTCTGATCGTTCTGGTCGCCACGTTTCTGGGATTATTCGCTGGATGCATTCTGGCATTGCTTTTGTGGGGCAAGGAGCTTGTGCAATCCGATCCGATTACTGCCAGACGGCTTGAAGAACTCAGCTACGCGCTCAGGGGGCCAAAGAGCGCAAGCTCCTGACCTCATGGGCTGCCTTCAGATTTTTGCTCAGAGCCGATGAATCAACCCTGCAGTAACAAAGGTATCAACATGAAGGTTGTCATCCTATGCGGTGGACAAGGCACTCGGCTCAGAGAAGAGACAGAGTACCGCCCGAAACCCCTGGTTGAGATAGGGGGCAAGCCCATCTTGTGGCACATTATGAAGATATATGCTCACTACGGCTACCGTGACTTTGTCCTTTGTCTCGGCTACCGCGGCAACATGATCAAAGAATATTTCCTGAACTACGAGGCGATGAACAGTGATTTCACGATCTGTTTGGGCGAGAAGTCACACGTCGATTTCAATGGCGCGCATTTGGAACAGGACTTCCGCGTAACTTTGGCCGAAACCGGCCAGGAAACGATGACCGGCGGACGGATCAAGCGTATTGAGAAGTATGTGGATGGCGATACTTTCCTGGTGACGTATGGTGATGGACTCGCCGATGTGAACATCACGGAGCTTCTGGCGTTTCATAAGAGCCATGGAAAAATTGCAACAATAACAACGGTGCGTCCGCAATCGCGCTTCGGCATGCTTGAAACCCAAAACGATGGCAAGGTCCTCGCATTCAACGAGAAGCCACAACTGGATGGCTGGGCAAGCGCGGGATTCTTGGTGTTTGAACGACGGCTATTTGAATACATCGAAGGCGATGCCTGTATCCTAGAGCGCAAGCCGCTGGAACGCCTGGCCGCGGAGGGCCAACTGATGGCTTATCGTCACGATGGTTTCTTTTTTGCGATGGACACATACAGAGAGTATCTCTATCTGAATGAACTGTGGCAATCGGGTAAGGCTTCCTGGATGGTCTGGAAATGACAGAGCGATTCTGGCAAGACAGGCCAGTGTTCGTCACCGGGGCCACGGGGCTTGTCGGCAGCTGGCTTGTCAAGCGTCTACTGACTGTGGGCGCTGATGTTATATGCCTGGTGCGGGACTGGGTGCCGCAGTCCGAGATGGTCGGCTCGCGGGATATTGAGCGCGTAAAGGTAGTTCGGGGTGACGTGCGAGACCGTGAATGCCTAGAGCGGATCCTCGGCGAGTATGAGATAAGCACAGTCTTTCATTTGGCCGCCCAAACGATTGTCGGCATCGCGAACCGCAATCCGATCTCGACGTTCGAAAGCAACATCCTGGGGACATGGAATCTGCTGGAAGCTTGCCGCCGTTCGCCCGTGGTGAAATCGATCGTTGTAGCTTCCTCCGACAAGGCTTATGGCGATCAGACGGTTCTTCCTTACTCGGAAGATACGCCGTTACAGGGACAGCATCCATATGACGTAAGCAAATCCTGTGCCGATATGATCGCCCATATGTACGCCGTGAGCTATCAGCTCCCGGTGGCCATTACCCGCTGCGGGAACTTTTACGGTGGAGGCGACCTGAACTGGAACCGGATTGTGCCGGGAACGATTCGCTCAGTGTTGCGAGGAGAGCGGCCCATCATACGCTCCGACGGGAAATTTGTGCGCGATTACTTTTATGTGGAAGACGGTGCGGCAGCGTATATGACACTGGCTGAAGGGCTGGCGAACCGCTCGGAACTTCGCGGCGAGGCGTTCAATTTTTCATACGAGCTACAAATCTCGGTGCTCGACCTTGTTAGGCAGATACTGGACCGGATGGGCAGCAACCTTCAACCCGACGTTCGGAACGAAGTGAGCAACGAGATCCGACACCAATACCTGAGCGCGTCGAAGGTGCGTGAGGTTCTCGGATGGCAACCGCTCTACAACCTTGATGATGGTCTCAACAGGACCATCACGTGGTACCGGAAGTTCTTGGCATTATGAGTGATAAAGCTGACCGATTGAGAAAACAGGTACTTGAACTCGTGGCGGAGTTCCACTCCGAGGCGTTCGGCGCGACGCCCTTTACTGCGGGCGAGACACCTGTACCGGTGAGTGGACGGGTCTTCGATGCCACCGAGTTGCAGTATCTGGTTGATGCCTCTTTGGACTTCTGGCTGACGACAGGACGTTTCGCCGAGCAGTTCGAGCGGGAGTTTGCTCATTTTCTGGGGGTCCGTCACGCGATCCTCGTGAACTCGGGGTCATCGGCGAACCTCTTGGCGCTGTCCTGTCTGACATCGCCGAAGCTTGGAGATCGACGTTTGAGGCCAGGGGACGAAGTGATTACGGTCGCCGCTGGCTTCCCTACCACGGTCAACCCAATCATCCAGAACAACTTGGTGCCCGTATTTGTAGACGTCACCATCCCGGCGTACAATGTGGACGTTTCCCAACTCGACGATGCACTCTCCGAAAGAACAGGTGCGATTATGCTTGCGCACACGCTGGGGAACCCCTTCGATGTAGAAGCCGTGGTGGCTTTCGCCAAGAGGCACGATCTCTGGTTAATTGAAGATTGCTGCGACGCGATCGGTTCTGAGTACAAGGGCAGGAAAGTGGGAAGCTTCGGCGACGTGGCGACGGCCAGCTTCTACCCGGCACATCACATTACGATGGGTGAAGGCGGCTGTGTGATGACAAATTCGCCGCTGCTCAAGACTTTGATCGAGTCGTTCCGAGATTGGGGACGGGATTGCTGGTGTGATCCGGGCAAAGACAACACATGCGGTAAGCGGTTTGGTTGGCAACTGGGGGATTTGCCGTGCGGATATGACCACAAGTACACGTATTCTCATATCGGCTATAACCTTAAGGCTACAGACATGCAGGCCGCAGTTGGAGCTGCCCAGCTGAAGAAACTGCCCGGTTTTATCGAAGCGAGACGCAAGAACTTCAGGCGGCTATATGAAAGCCTAAAGGATCATGCGGAGATTTTGGCGATGCCGAGAGCAACTTCAGATTCGGATCCGAGTTGGTTTGGATTTCCGTTGGCCGTGAAGCCGGAGTCGGGGCTGACGAGAGACAGAGTAACCGGCTATCTCGAATCCCAGAGGATCGGAACGCGGCTGCTGTTCGGGGGAAACCTCGCACGCCAACCTGCCTACAAGGGTGTTGCATACAGGGTAGTCGGCGACCTGAAGAACACCGATTATGTTATGAATAACGTGTTTTGGATCGGCTTGTATCCTGGATTGACCGAACCGATGCTGGACCATATTGTCGAAAGCCTAACATTGGCAGTGACTGCAAAATGAGGCACATTGTGACATGTGCTATTGATCATTTCGGAATCTAACATTCAGCCGCGGAGAAACCCCCGACATTTTAATTGGTAGAGAACCATGAACTGGAGGAACTCAAATGACAGTGTGTAAGAGAGAAAGCGAACTTGAAGTGGCTGAGGTAGGTCGTGTCCGAGAGACTATTGTCTATCGAAAAGCGATCGAAGAGAACTTCCGGTTCTTAAAGCGGTGTACCCGCCTAGATCAGTTACTAGTCACGAGTTTGGCTCTACCGCTTTGCGGCGGCTACCTTGCGCCAGTGTGCGAGCTGCACGCCGGTGACTCTCCCCTGATCTCTCTGTTCTCACGATGGCGCCTTGAGAACTCTTTTGCTTATCCTAGCCAGTTTCCTGTTACCGATGAGGGTACTGCATCCTGGCTTCGCTCTAAGCTTCTCGATGTTCCCGACCGCCTGCTGTTCCTTGTACTCGACCACATCGGGAAACCAGTCGGCCACCTCGGGCTCGCCAACTGCTTGAACGACGATTGCGAGGTTGAAATCGATAACGTCGTTCGAGGCGAAAAGCAAGCCAGCCCTGGCATCATGAGTGAAGCCATGCAGGTTCTGGTCAGCTGGACAGAAGAGACTATTGGCCCGAAATCAATATTCTTGCGTGTTTTTGATGATAACGATCGCGCTGTCGGTTTCTATCGGAAGCTTGGGTTCCAAGAAGATCAAAAACTGCCACTGCGCAAGCACATCGAAGGAGAGTGCGTCTCATATCGTCCACTTGACAACGGCGACACGGCGCTTCCGGACAAGAGCTTTCTTCGAATGGTGTACCGTCAGCCGGATAGGTGCCTTGGGGATAAGCTGATCCTTACAGCCGGTCCATCCATCAGTGGCAAAGAAGCTTGGTTTGCGCTTGACGCCGCACGCTCCGGTTGGAATAGCGAGTGGAATAAGTATATCCAGAAGTTCGAAACCTCTTTTGCCGATTACATCGGTACTCGTTACGCCTTGAGTACCTCAAGTTGTACCGGCGCACTTCACTTGGCTCTGGCCGCTCTCGGAATCGGTCCGGGCGACGAAGTTATAGTTCCGGATGTCACTTGGGTAGCAACTGCAAATGCAGTCGTGTACGTGGGCGCAACCCCCATCTTTGCCGATATCGAAGCCGGCAGTTGGTGCCTCGATCCAGTGTCCTTCGAATCAAAAATCACTTCTCGTACCAAGGCGGTCATGCCGGTGCATCTTTACGGCCATCCGGCTCAAATGGGTCGCATCATGGAGATCGCGAAGAAACACAACTTGCGCGTGATCGAGGATGCAGCACCCGCCATCGGCGCTGAATTCGAAGGACGAAAGACTGGCACATTCGGCGACTTTGCGGGGTTTAGCTTTCAGGGTGCCAAGTTGATGGTAACGGGCGAGGGCGGGATGCTGGTTACAAACAACGAAGAACTGTTCCGGAAAGCCTACACAATCTGGGACCAGGGGCGCCGGCCCGGCACATTCTGGATAGAGGAAACCGGGTTCAAGTACAAGATGGCCAATGTGCAAGCAGCGCTCGGATTGGGCCAACTCGAACGCGTTGATGAGATGATCGAGGCCAAGCGCAGAATTTTTTCGTGGTATTTGGAGGACATTGGCGATGTCCGCGGAATTCGGCTCAACCGCGAGATGCCCTGGGCGCGCAGCATATATTGGATGAGCAGTATCGAAGTTGAGGAGAGTGCATCCATTTCGCGGGACGAGTTGCGGAAGAAACTGCGCGAACGCAACGTGGATACACGTTCAGTATTTCCGGCTATTAGCCAGTATCCTGTCTGGCCCGTGGTGCAGGAACCAGAACCTGTGGCTCACCGGATCGGCGATCGAGCTATGAATCTTCCCAGCGGTGTGTGCCTCAAACGCGATCAAGTAGCGTATATCTGCAGATGCATTCGCGGAATCCTCGCTTAATCTCCGAACACAGGCAGGGAAGTGAGTCAGGCATGATCACTGTTCAAAAACTTTCGGAAGTTGCGCAGAGCCTCCGGGCGCGCACGGTGCGCATGGTGCATCGTGCGCGTGCCTCTCACCTGGGCAGTTGCCTTTCCATGGCGGATATTGTTGCCTGTTTGTACTGGAACGCATTGCGGGTAGATCCCGAGCGGCCTAGCTGGCCGGAGCGCGATCGATTTATTTTAAGCAAGGGGCACGGAGCCGCCATGGTCTATGCTGCACTGGCGGAGCGCGGATTCTTTCCGGTGGGTGAGTTAGAGACGTACTGCGAACTTGGTTCGCGCCTGACCGGACATATAACCAGCGGTGTGCCAGGTGTTGAGCTGTCGTCCGGCTCACTGGGGCATGGATTGCCGGTGGGGTGCGGAATCGCTTTAGCGGCCAAACGAGAAAAGTTAACTTTTCGTACTGTGGTGCTTTGCAGCGATGGTGAATTGGACGAGGGATCGAATTGGGAAGCGATTCTGTTTGCGCCTCAGTATGAGTTGGACAACCTGCTGCTAATTGTGGACTACAACAAGATTCAGAGTTTTGGACGCGTGAAAGATGTTCTCGACCTGGAGCCGCTGGCCGACAAATTTCGAGCCTTTCGCTGGGCCGTGCGCGAAGTGGATGGTCACAATATGCAGCAACTTGCTGACACATTCGCTGAACTTCCATTTGAGCCGGGCAGGCCAAATCTGGTGCTTGCTCACACCATAAAAGGGAAGGGTGTGAGCTTTATGGAGGACCAGTTGGCGTGGCACTACAAGACGCCTGACGTAAAGCAGGTGGAGACCGCGATGCGCGAGCTGGGAGCGGAGCTATGAGAACCGCGTTCATCGATCAGTTATGTGCGCTTGCGGAGGTGGACGAGCGCATTTGGCTTGTATGCGGCGACTTGGGATATAACGTGCTTGATACATTTGCGGATCGGTTTCCATCACGCTATCTCAACGCCGGAGTTGCGGAGCAGAACATGACTGGCATTGCCGCAGGGTTGGCCCTTATGGGAAAAACGGTCTTCACCTATTCCATTGCGAATTTCCCAATCATGCGCTGTCTCGAACAAATCCGGAATGACGTCTGCTATCACAATCTCAATGTTAAGATCGTTGCCGTGGGGGGCGGGCTTGCATACGGTAGTCATGGATACACGCATCACGGAGTCGAAGACCTTGCGGTAATTTCGGCCATGCCGAATCTTGTGATAGCCGCTCCTGCCGATCCGATTGAAGCGCGCGCCATTACCTCGATTCTTTCCAGTCACCAAGGACCGGCCTATCTGCGCCTTGGCAAAGCGGGCGAGCCGGTATTGCACTCCGAAGATACAGAGGTGGAGCTTGGCAAGGGCATTCAGGTTGCTGACGGAATTGATCTGACGATCATCAGCATCGGAGGCATGCTGGGTACAGTTCTCAAGGCGAACGAAGAGTTGCGTATGCGCGGCATTTATCCTCGCATTTTGAGTATGCCGTTTTTGGCCCCGCTGGATAACTCGGCGATTCTCAATGCGGCGGATGAGACTGGAGCTATTTTGACGGTGGAAGAGCACGGTCCCGGCGGACTTGGAACCGCCGTTGCGGAAACGCTTGTTTTGCGCGGTCGCGCTGTCGCGTTTCGGCCGCTGCGGCTCACCAAATCTCCGATCAAAGCCTCCGGTTCGCAGGAACAGTTGCGTGCGGCGCAGGGGTTGAGCATCGAGGGCATCGTTCAAGCATCAGAGATGCTATGCCGGAAACCGCATCCAGCGGTGATCCGCTAATGGGCGAGATCGAGGAGCAGCCACCTATAGGCTACGAAGAACAGATGCGCCTGGCGCCCAACCCGCTGTTTTTTCGGCTGAAGCGCTTCATCGGAGTGGACCGCGCTATTGCCTTCACGGTTCTGGCGCGCGGGTGGAGCACTCTGGCCGGCGTCATCACAGTTTTGCTCATCGCTCGCTTCCTCACTCCCGCCGAACAGGGTTACTACTTTACCTTTTCTAGTCTGGTTGCGCTACAGATCGTCTTTGAATTGGGCTTCTCCTTCGTGATTCTGCAGTTGGCTGCCCATGAGCGCGCGTACCTGCACATTCAGGACGACGGCTCGATTGCCGGTGACCCGGTCGCCCACTCCCGCCTTGCTTCCGTGTTGCAAAAGGCGGTTCGTTGGTACACGGTTGGGGCCGTGCTGATGGCCGCCACGCTCTTGCCCGCGGGTTACCACTTTTTTCATGCCCACCGCCAACCGGGAGTTTCTGTTTCCTGGCAACTGCCCTGGATTGCGGCGGTTCTGGCTACGACCTTCACCTTCCAGATAGACCCGCTTTTTGCGTTTCTTGAAGGCTGCGGGCGAATCCACCAGGTAGCGCGCATGCGCTTCACCCAGGCCTTCGCGGGAAGCCTGATGGCCTGGACAGCACTTCTGCTGCACTACGGACTTTTCGCTCCGGCCATGATCATCTTCGGCCAGGCGATTGCTGGCGGTTGCTTTCTATTTACCCAGCGCAAATTGCTGCTGCCGCTTCTTCGCCACAACACATCCCTACATATCGTGAGTTGGCGACGCGAGATTTGGCCTTTCCAATGGCGTATTGCCATCAGTTGGTTCTGCGGCTACTTTATCTCTCAACTCCTCAATCCAGTTCTCTTCGCCTTCCGCGGCGCAACCGAGGCAGGGCAAATGGGTATGTCGTTGAGTATTGCTACGGCGCTGAGTGCTATCGCCATCTCATGGATGAACACCAAGTCTTCGCCCTTCGGGGCGCTGGTGGCGCGCCGCGAATACGGAACGCTGGATAGACTCTTCTTCCGCACACTCTGGCAGTCCGCCCTGCTGCTCGCCGCAGGAACAATGGCGCTGCTGCTAGGCCTCACCGTCGTTGCGTTGCGCTTTCCGCATCTGGCAGCGAGAATCTTGCCGTTGCCTTCCTTCGCTCTGCTGCTGACCACGATTTTTTGCAACCACATTGTCTTCAGCGAGGCGCTCTATCTCCGCGCGCACAAACGCGAACCCTTTCTCCCGCACGCGATTGCCGTTGGTGTGCTCACCGCCTCGAGCACGCTCGTACTGGGAAAGATTTGGGGTGCCTCAGGCGTGACCCTCGGCTATTTCTGCACCAGCGGACTCTTCGGTCTCGCTTATGGTACCTATATCTTCATCGCCAAACGCCGGCAATGGCACGAAAGCAATCCCTTGGAGGAGTCAATTACTCTATGACGCAAGCGAACCTATCGTCCGAACGCCCCCTTTTGACCATCGCTATTCCCACATATAACAGGAATGCCTCGCTGGCGAGGACCGTGGCGGTCTTGATCCCGCAAGTCAGTGCTGCGTGTAAGCTACTAATTCTTGATAATTTATCCGATATTCCAGTCTCGGAAACGTTGGCGCAGATACTTGCAGTTGCCGACATGCGTCACATCCGTATAATTCGCCATAATGTCAACATAGGCGCTTCCGCAAATATCCTCAGATGCATTGAAGAATGCGATACACCTTGGATTTGGATCGTAAATGATAAATGCTTGCCAAGACCAGGCGCAGTCAAAACAATTTTGTCGAGCGTTAAAGATACTCCGGAAGCCGTATATTTTCAGTTCAACGGCGAAGATGATTACTCAACATCTCATCGATCTGTTACGGAAGTGACCACTGGCAGGCTTGATTTTGTAAAAAACATTTGGCTCTTTAGCCAACTAATGGACATAAATACAGGCGTGTACAATGTACATCGCATTCAGCCTTTCGTTAGATACGGATACATCTATTCCTTTACACTAGTTCCCCATGTTGCTACGCTGCTCATGGCACTTGACAATAAAGCAGTCTCCGTCCTTTCGAAAGAATACATAGTCACTAGGCAATTTACGCCATTCCAAGATAGGCCGTCCCGCTTACAGTTTGCAACAGGATTCCCCACCTTACTGCAACTGCAACTGACTAAGGATGAAAGAACCGCCCTCTGGCGCAAAATGAAGAATTCGATGCCAAGTGCAAAGTACTGCATAATTGTATGCATGATGGCTTCAGCGTCCGGAGATTCCAATGCCAGTTATCAACTCCGCTGCTACTTTCAGATGATTCAATTGAACGACCGAAGCCTAAAAACCAAAATAATGCGATGCATAGCCGCCATACTTATGCTTGATGCGGCGCATTGTCTACACGTTCTTAGAATCGCGGCAAGGCTGTTCTTTGGCCGCGACCTAGACGATGTGCGCGACGTTGATAGATTTGCACGAATATAGAGAGTTGTGGGACAACGATATGACTGGACTCTGTTAAGGATATAATTGCAAATGTGAGTTCCACGGTTTTACGGGAAATATTGACTTCAAAGGTGAATTGGTTGGGAAACGTCTTCGTAATTGGTATCTGTTTAGCGGCCCTGCACAATTAGAATCAGCAGCTCGGATGAACTTAGGGCACAGTATTCAGCACCTCCCAGCTTTTCTCGCTCGTGAAACTGTGAGGAAT
>Ga0181520_10006064_pt1 | contig 18754 bp, 18 predicted proteins | sample PEATcosm2014_Bin_29_FD_132451 | JGI IMG/M metagenome (GOLD analysis project Ga0181520, IMG submission 132451) | Peatland microbial communities from MTU Mesocosm Facility, Houghton, MI, USA - PEATcosm2014_Bin02_30_metaG | ecosystem: Environmental > Terrestrial > Soil > Wetlands > Peat | place...
ATCTATCAGCGCACTCATTCCGAATCGTGGAGATGGTTTGAGAAGAGTCTCTCCTACTCGAATGCCAGACTTTCTCAGGCTCTGATTCTAGCCGGATGGAGAAGCGACAACCAAAGAATGATCGAAGCCGGAATGGATTCTTTGAAGTGGCTGGTTGCCGAGCAGCATCGCGACGACAAGAATATCTTTGTTCCAATCGGCTCCAACGGATTCTTTATCGAAGGAAGTGAAAAGGCGCGATTTGATCAGCAGCCGGTCGAGGCTTGTGCAACCGTCTCGACCTGCCTGGAGGTGTACAGGCTCACGGAAGAGAGGCAGTGGCTTGAAGAAGCGCGCAAGGCATTCCATTGGTTTCTCGGAAAAAACGATCTGCAGGTTCCCCTGTATGATGCAATCACAGGCGGATGCAGGGATGGCCTTCATCCTGACCGCGTAAACGAGAACCAGGGCGCCGAGTCCACGCTCTCGTTTTTGATGGCGCTGCTGGAAATGCAGTTGGCCAAAGTTGCAAGCGCTGAAGAACTGCATCAGGGAATGGGCATCTCTCTTTGAATCCTTTCAATTCTACAGCCGCAGTGATTGATCCTGCCGTTCAGAAAGATCAAAAACCCGGGGCCTGCGCGGAGCATCCCCTGTTTATCCGCCATGCTGGCAATCCACTTCTCAGCCGCGAAGACTGGCCCTATCCGATCAATAGCGTCATGAACGCTGGCGCGGTTAGGTTAGAGGATGGAGATACCCTTCTTCTGTGCCGTGTTGAAGACAGAAGCGGACTATCGCATCTGTGCGCCGCACGTTCCGCCAACGGCATCGACAACTGGCGCATCGATCCCAAACCAACGTTGATGGCGAATCCGGAAGAGTTTCCAGAAGAGATATGGGGCATCGAGGATCCGCGCATCACATACATTCCGGAACTTGAGCAATTTGCCGTTGCCTACACATCCTTTGCGCGTGGCGGCCCTGGAGTCTCGCTTGCGTTGACCAAGGACTTTCGCTCCTTTGAGCGATTCGGGGTCATCATGCCGCCGGAGGATAAAGATGCTGCGCTGCTGCCTCGCAGGATCGGTGGCCGCTGGGCGCTTATTCATCGCCCGATGACGGCTCTGGGCGCGCATATGTGGATCTCCTACTCGCCGGACCTGCGCCATTGGGGAAGCCACAAGATCATTCTCGAAGCGCGGCGTGGGGGATGGTGGGACGCCAACAAGATCGGCCTCTGCTCTCCTCCGATTGAAACCGCCGCGGGCTGGCTGATGATCTATCACGGCGTGAGGCAGACTGCATCAGGGAGTATTTACCGGCTTGGACTTGCGCTCTTTGATTTGGAGAAACCCGATATTTGTTTGCAGCGCGGAAACTCTTGGATCTTCGGACCAGAGGCTCCTTATGAACGCAACGGCGATGTGAGCGATGTTGTCTTCCCTTGCGGACAAACCATCGGAGCCGACGGAGACACGATCAGCTTGTATTACGGCGCGGCAGATTCCTGCATTGCTCTGGCCACGGGTAGTATTAGCCGTCTTCTCTCCTGGCTGGAATCGAATGGAAGTCAAGCAGAGAGGCAAGCGTTTTAGCGCTTGCGGCGTTCGCTTTGGAAGGGTTTGGCGCATGAGTAGTTCATCTTGGAAGTGGCCTGATTGGGTGCCGCATCCGCTGTGGGTTCGGACGTGTCCGCGGTGCGATTCGATGAAATTCAAGCCAGCAGAGTTGCGATCTTTCGATGGCCTGCTGGCACTTTTCGCGATGCGCCCCGTTCGCTGCATCTTCTGCTGGCGAAGATACTACTGGTTTACTTTGCGCGCTGTGAATGCTGAATAACTCAACATCAGATCGACGGATAGCCTTGCATGAGTATATTTGTTCAATTATCGGCCCAAACTTCCGCGCCAGTCCCGCATACGGGATTGGTGCCGCACTGGCTTACACATCTGGGAGCGCTGGGTCTTTTCTCAGTAGCGGTAATCGATTCCTCGGTCATTCCGCTGCCTCTACCCGGCAGCACTGATCTGTTGCTATTATGGCTTGTGGCAAACAGCGGAAACCCCTGGTTGCTTGTATCGAGTGCAATTGCGGGAAGCCTATTGGGAGGTTTGTCGACATGGAAGCTTGGCAAGCATGGTGGGGAAGAGGCGCTGCGCAACTATGTGCCGGCTCGATTGCTGAAGCGGATCGTCGGCTGGGTGGAGCATCATCCAGTCCTGTCGGTCTTTCTTCCCGCGGTGCTGCCTCCGCCCATACCGCTCTCCCCTTTTGTGTTGGCCTCCGGCGCTTTGGGTGTTACACGCAATCGCTTTCTTCTCGTCTTCGGCGCGGGACGCACGCTGCGTTACTCTCTGATTACGTGGCTAGGTATGGTTTATGGACGCTATGTGCTTCGTCTGTGGTCGGGAGAGATTCAGAGATGGTCGCACCCGCTGCTTATATTCTTCTTTGTATTGCTGGCGAGCGGCGCCTGCTTTGGCTTTTGGAAGATTAGACTCTTGCGGAACTCCGACGCCGCCAAAGAACTGGCGCTGCGCATAGCTAGAATCCGATTGATGCCGCCAGGTCTTGGACGATTCGGCGCCAAGGTTATACCACCGAGCCGTCCGCCAAGTTAAGTTTGCTATAAACATGGATGTGACATAGACGCGGAAGTTTGTACTCAGCTCCGAGATCAACTCATCTATTTGCTCTCGTCTCGTCCAGCCTCGGCAGCGGCGCAGTCCAACTCATTCGCGAGTCGCGCTTTATGCCGCACAGCGGCTTTGGCCTCCTCATTGGCTTCGCAGACGGCTTCTTTCGCCTTGCCCCAGGCGCTTTCTACCTTGCCCTGCACTTGCTGAACCATGCCTTCAACCTGAAGCGCCCTGTTGTCGGTTAACTCGCCTGCCTTGCGTTTTGCGCTGCCTGCCACTTCGTCCATCATGCCCTTCACTTGATCCTTGTTCATAACTCTACCTCCGTGGATAAAGCTTTGTTGGTTAGCGTGAGGCAACTGCTTGAAGTGCAATTGCCTCAGTCATGGGGAAGCATCTGAAAATTTGTCGCGTCGGTGCAAAGTCGCTCGACTTTTGTTGAATCGTCGGCGTTGCTGATTTGGTCAGACGATTAGCGCCTTTGCCCACCCTCGTGCTGGTCTCCGTCTCCATGGCCGCGTCCATCGCGCTGCTCATTTCCCATGAAGTGCCTGGGCGCTCTACTGCGGCCTCTGGCGCGCTCGCCGTAGTTCGGCGCGCTGCCAATGTAGCCGTGATGCGGATCGAAGCTGTTATTCACATGGCCATTGAAGTTGGCTGGGCCATGAAACCAAGGGCCAACGCCGATGAACCTGCGTCCGTGAAACCACTCCGGGCCGTAGTAACCATAGGGCGCGCAGCCATAGGGCGTGGAGTCATAGTAACCGTAGGGACAATCTGGTTCTACTCCAATTCCAACGCTAAAGCTGACCTGAGCTTGCGCCTGTGGTGTACCCGCCGTGATGAAGAATGCGGCGGCAGCAGCGAACGCAAGAAACATAGGCTTATTCATGATCTCTCCTCACAATTATTGAGGCCATTGTTTCGCTCCCCAACATCCTTGAGCATAGTGAATCAAAAACCATGAATCTGAGCTATTGAGACCACGGCAGCATGGATAATCCAAAACCGAGAATTATCTGGAATGCCTATGGCTGGACCCACCTGAGCGTTCTAGCTCAGACGGCCTTCTTTTACGCCGCTAATGTAGAAAATGCCTATTGCGCCTCAGTGCGCGGAAAGAAAGTGACGCTGCGCATGGGCAGAAAAGGTGAGATGCATGAAGAAACTGATGACCATTGCGGCAATACTCAGCATGACAAGCGTTTGCTGGGCGGGATCAACTCGCGAAAACGTGCAGGACCGACTGGACAACGCGGGCAAGGTGCTGCACGAGATCATGGCCGCGCCGGATCGCGGCATTCCGGAAGAAGTCCTGGAACACGCAAAGTGCATCGCCGTTGTGCCTCATATGCTGAAGGCCGGCTTTGTCTTTGGCGCGGAGAATGGCAAAGGTGTCGCCACTTGCCGCACCGCCAACGGATGGAGCGCACCGGCGTTCTTTGACATCACCGGCGGAAGCTGGGGATTGCAGATCGGCATCGAAGGCGTGGATCTGGTCCTGGTCATTCAGGATCGCGGCATGCAGCGGCTGCTCTCCAGCAGATTTGAAATTGGAGCCGACGCTTCAGCGGCCGCCGGACCGGTAGGACGCCACGCCACCGCCGACACCGATTGGAAGCTGGATACCGAGATCCTAACCTACTCGCGCGCCAAGGGCCTGTTTGCCGGAATCTCGCTAGCTGGGTCTGCGATCCGTCACGATGATGATGCCACCGAGGCCATCTATGGCCGTAACCACTCAAGTGCCGCCCTCCTTCATGGCGAAGTGGCTGTACCGGCATCAGCCCATATCTTCCTTGATGCCGTCAGGGATGCCAAGGCGCAGGCCATCGCCTCTAACTAACAACCAACAGTAGGATGCGTTTTGGAAGCCGGAGAACAATCTCAGTCCTCCGGCCTCCACAACGCGAAGGAGGAGCAACGATGCTTTGGACAATCTTTGTTATTCTTCTCGTTTTGTGGCTGCTAGGCTTCAGCCTCCATATCGCCGGCGGCCTGATCCATCTTCTGCTGGTTGTTGCGCTGGTCGTCCTGGTTATCAACCTGATCTCTGGGCGGCGCAGTAATCTCTGAGGCAAACAAATCTTAAATGTGGCATTTGTTCACTGACCGTGGCAATAAGCTTCTGATAGCCGATTCAACGTCTCAGGTAGGCAACGGCAAATGGCCTTCCATTCGGGCGATGTGTCCTGGACGACGATGGAATCTCGATGAGTGCCGGAATCGCCCCAGCACTCATCGACCCCCTGCTCTTGTTTGAGGTTGGACCCACAGTCGCCGATTACGAGCCCAAGGATTCGCAGGGCTTCGAGCAAGTCCGGATCTTCTTCGGTAAATTTTCTGGAGTTCGGCTGGCGATTAGGGAACCGTTCTGACATGGTCCAGTCTTCGAAGATAGCCCAGTTCACAATCGAGTGGCCGTAACGGGAGTGGTAGAAGGCTCCTGCATATCCGGGCTCGAATGCGATCCGGCCAGCCCGCTGTGTCAATAGGCGGGGCTCAGCCCGTTCAAGCGAACTCAGGTCGATGTCCTCCATCCCAAGATTCACCGCAGTCCCGGCCAGCGCTAATCTGAGATGACTGACCCATGCGAGGGCCTAGATGTCCGCATATTCGCCTTCGACATTTGCGCTGTCAATGCAGCGGCCTTTGATCCATGCTTTGCCAACCGTGCTGAACTCCGTAAAGTCGTCCTCGCCGTTCTCCATGAGTGCCAGGTCTGCGACGAAAGAGACGTCTACGCGGAAACGCGCAAGGGTTTCAATGAAGCATCCCAGCCGTAGCGAAGACGCATACAGAACCCCGTACACACCCGCCGGATCGTCGAAACGGTTGCCGAAGGTTCGGTCTTCCTTGGCATAGGCCCAATCAGGAACCGCCCACGCATTGTCATCTCGACCGACGCGGAAAAGCGGCTTCGGTGGCCGCTTCGACTCGAGATTCACGAATTCGCTCCTAACCGCCAACGAGGAAAGCTCGCGCGGCTCCCATGATCTCCGGCGCCACAGTATCCAGATCGTTTTCCCTCATGAGCCGAAGTGGGACGCGGTCACCAAGTTCAGGGTTCAGGCCGGTGAGCCAGGATTGGATCACAGTGGGATCTTCTCTTTCGGCAAGCATCCGGACCAGTTGGAAGGCAAACCTCAGACGTTGCTCGGCATCACCGTAAAGCTCGCTTCCGTTCATCCACCGATCAACGGCGCGCACGTCCCGGACACCGCCTACGTCGGCCGTGAGCTTGCGGCCGATAAGGCCGACGAGCTGCTTGACGATCTCCGGGATGGGGAGGCGGAGCGCTTCACGATGCGCCGCAAGATCAGGACGAGATGCGGGAACGGTTGCCAATGGAAGCCTCCTGCAAATCGAAATATACACCGTTTCACATCGAAAAAGCAGCTTAATCACAGATAAATACCGCAGCACGTTGCGGGCCGGGGTCGTTCCGTCCCGCGGAACAAATCCGCCCTCTGAATAACTGATCTAGATAAGTGAAAAATAACGGTTTGCTTTTTCCGGACGAGGGCTCATCAGGTTTCAAAATCAATGAATCTATCTATCTGTATGGGAAGGACTTAGCGGTGGCAATGTTCTTCGCTTTTTCTACGCTTTTCTGTTGTAAACTACTGATAATAAACAAGTTGTTGGTGGAGGCGGCGGGAGTCGAACCGGACATCGGTGTTGAAAACGCTCAACTTATTGATTCTGAGAAAGCCCGAATTGGCGTGATTTTCAAAAGTACCAAATCTACTGTACGGTCACTGTACAGTCATTTCGCAGAATGTCCAAAACTCCCAAACTCCACCCTCAGACGTCCCGACTTAAGCGAAAGAGCATTCTGAAGTGCCTTCGTAGTATTTCACAAATCATGGCCAGCGTGCCTTGCTGTCGACCTGAGTGCCTCGACCTTGCGATTCCCGACTCCAACAGGTCGTCCCTAAGACCTGCCAGCTAAACCTCGTCTAGGCTCCCTTGTCCTGGAATGCTCAATTGACTGTAAGCAGTTCTTCGAAGAAGCCGCGGATCTGGTGTTCCCGGTCAACAAAGTGGATCTCGAGAATCCAATGGCGCGTCTGCGGTCAGATTCGCGGTGGGAACTTTGCCAGCTTGCGCTGTAGGGAGCGGCGATGTAGGCCCAGTTTTCTAGCGGCTTGGGAGATGTTGCCGTCGAAGTCATTGAGGACGCGCTGGATGTGCTCCCATTCAACACGCGCCAGAGTTGGCACCGGTATATCTTCTTCAGCAGCAGTCTCGGCGTGACTACCCTTTTCAAAGGCAGCCAGGATCTGATCGACGTCGGCGGGCTTGCTCATGTATTGATTGGCGCCAAGCTTAACCGCGTTCACTGCTGTGGCGATGCTGCCGTAGCCCGTGAGAACGATAATGAATATGGTATTGTCCAAAGCCCGTAATTCCTGCACGACTGTGAGCCCATTGTCGCCGAGCATGCGCAGATCGACGGTCGCTAGATCGGGGCCGGACTCTACGGCCAGGCGGATGGCCTCTTCCCCGTTGGAGGCGGAAAAAGCATCCCAGCCGCGCCGTTGAAATGCGCGGACCAGGGTCGTGCGAAGGCGCTCATCGTCATCGACGATCAGCGCGGTCTTCTTCTCGATCTCATCGGGCGGCATCAATTGGCAACTCCAGAATTGCGGTGGTTCCCTCACCAGCAGCGGATTCAAATTCAAGTGAGCCGTGAAGATTCTCCGCGAAGACGCGGGCAAGAAACGTGCCCAAGCCCATGCCGCGGCCCGGTTCTTTGGTGGTAAAGAACGGCTCGCCCAAATGGGCAAGTGTCTCGGCGGTCATTCCCTGACCGCGGTCTTGCACGGTGAAAGAGAGCCGCTCGTCCCTCGACCGCGCCGAAAGCTCGACTGGCTGGCCTGGAGAACTCGCGTCGAGAGCGTTGTTCACCAGTGCGGAGAGAATCTGGCGCGTAGTTTCTTTGGGCAGACAGGCTTCCAACTCTTCAGCGGCCAAAGTGGTGACGAGATCGCGGTTAGCCGGTGGCAGAGACAAAAGCAAGTCATCAAAGAGCGCTCTCACTTTGATCCTTGAGGGCGATTCCCCGGCTAATTCCGGTCCCTGCATGCTCATGGCGCGAAGGATAGAGGCACATCGATCGACTTCGGCCCGAATCGTCGCCGCATCCGCGGCCAAGCTGGGATCGTGCGCAATCTGCTGGGCGTAGCGTTCAAGATCCTTGGCGACAACGGCGACCGTAGCCAGCGGAGTTCCCATCTCATGGGCTGCACCCGCAGCCAACGTGCCCACCGCAGCCAGCTTTTCGTGTCTGGCAAGTTTGATCTGCAGGTCCAGCGATCGACGCTCATGGCGGCGCATCGCCTCAGATACCTCGCCGATGAAGAAGGTTATCAGCAACGCAGCTGCGACAAAGGCGATCCACATTCCATACAGATGCACCGCGAAACCCTGGGTGGGATGATGGCCTTCCAGCGCCAGTAATGGAATGTGAAAAGGAAAGAGGAAACCAAATCCGAGAATCGACAGGATGCCGAGCGACCAGGTCCAGGCTCGGCTTAGCACGACAGCAGAAAGCGTGATCTGAACAAGATAAAGCAGGGTCAGTGGATTGGCTGGTCCACCAGTCAGCGACAACAACACAGTGAGAATTAGTACATCGAGAACGAGAGTCGCGCCCAGGGCACGGCGGCTCCCCAATCCAGCAATCAGGCGTGGCAGCAGCAGGTTTGACAGAAGCATGACCGCGATGGGAACCACGAGCCAAGGAAGGGGCAGCGGTACCCGCGCTCCATATGAAACCAAGAGGATAAGCAGCACCAGCCCGGCGATCAATCCATAACGAAGCAGGACCAGCCACGGCGCAGCCAACGCCGGGGCCGTCTCGCTGGCCAGCCGGAGATCGGATTCTGATGCTAACGCTCGTTCGGTGAGCGAAACACGCATTCGAAGCGCCCGTTGCGGGAAATGGCAGCGCACAAGACGCTGGAAACGCCGCACGAATCATTCTATTCAACGAACGGCCTTAGAGGTGCGACAATTTGCCGCGCATTGTCGAAACGCAGCTCAAATATGATCAATCTATATTCCACGGATTCGATTTCGCGGCTGTCATATTGAGGTCCGCCGCAAAGGTCCAGGAGACATCGTGAGACCTATCCTTATCTTTCTTTCACTCTGTGGCGTCATCGTCTCGGCGCTGGCACTGCATGTTCACTATTCGACGGGGACGGAGCCATGTTCGATTAATGCGCACTGGGACTGTGGGATTGTCAACCATAGTTCGTTTTCCGTTGTGTACGGAGTTCCGGTCGCACTTATCGGCATCGTCGGTCATGCCCTGCTTGAAATATTGGTGTTGTTGCGTAAGAAAGGTTTGTTTTTTCTGACTACGCTTTTTGGAGTTGGCTATTCAGGCTACTTGAGCCACGTTGAGGCTCAGGTACTGGGCGTTTGGTGTATCTATTGCGTCACATCAGCTTCGATTCTCGTATTGCTCATGTTGCTTGGCGGGGGTTGGCTGCTCAGCGGACGCCGGATACCGGCCACAACCCCGATCTCAGCATCGTAGGCTGTGCTCGACTGATCGAGATCTCCATTTTTGGCTCGGACAGGCCGTCGCTTCCCATTCGTGGGAACTTCAAACCAATTTGGCGGAGGTGAGCACTCGTGAAACTGTTGATCGGACTCGTGCTTTCCGCAAATCTGACCTCTCTGACGCCGACGCAGATTGCCACTATTCACCGGCTCGAGGACAGACTCATGGCCCCATGTTGCTACACCCAGACCATACGAGAACATCAGAGCGAAGTGGCCGAACAGATGCGTGAGGAAGTCACTCAGATGGTTTCAGACGGCAAGTCCGAAAAAGAAATCATTGCCTATTACAAGACAAAATACGGAGAAACTATTCTGGTGACTCCTGACGGCGCGGCTGGCAAGATCATTGTTGCTGTTCCCGCCGTTGCCCTTGTGCTTGGCCTTTTCCTCGTCGGCATGGTGCTTCGGCCCGCGATACACCCGCGCGCGATGGCAACCGCTCCCACGCTGCCGCCGGCAGTCGCCGCAGTGGATGCGCAGCGCGTGGAAAGAATCCGCCGCGAGCTTGGGGATATGTCGTGATGAGGCAAAGGCCTCATTCACTGCACGATACAGCGCATTTCTCAGTCCGACCCGCACCCGGATTTCGTCTGTCTACAGTGCCGGAGGAGCTACAGTGTGCGACAAATTGCCGCACTGCGCAGTGCTAAGCAGTACAAGTGCTGGAAAGCAGCGGGTGCGTCAATATGTCGCATTTGCAGAAGCATTAATGGAGTTTATGGTGAAAGTGCGCAAACGAATTTAGCTGTAGAACGGTGGCGATTGAACGCATAAGCTGATGAGCGATTCAACTTTCCCTGCTTAACTACCAGCTGTCCCGACTTCCCCGTCTAAGGACGAAATTTCAGCTCTGATGGTAGCGTTATGCCCGTGTGACGGGAACAGCGCCGTGCCATCGCGGCAATCGAAACTGGCTGGAAGTTGTGACAGCTCCTTCCTCTGCGAAGAGTGAGTGATTCGAGGAGAACATGAAAGTACAGTTGAGATTTCTTGCACTTTATCTGATCGGCATTCTGGCGTTGAACACATTGCACGCCCAGACGGTCGCCACGCTGCACGGCATAATAACGGACGCTTCAGGAGCACGCATCGCGGGCGCAACCGTCACAGTCAAGCCCAGAGGGAATGAAGCCGTATTTACTGCAGCCACGGCGCATGACGGCGAGTTCACGCTCTCCGGGCTTGTAGCCGGCTCATACGTCGTCACAGCCGAGCAGCTCGGCTTCAACAAGGTCTACAAGACCGTGCACCTCACCGCCGGCCAGACCACTGAAGTTGACCTGGCCCTTAGCGTCAATGTCGTCACGCAGAGTGTAACCGTAAGCGCCCAGATGGCGGCAGTGACGGAATCGCCCGTGGCGCAGACCATCACCTCCGTCGATCGAGAGGACACAAAAGATTCGCCGGACTTCACCATCCAAGAGAGTCTCACGATGGTGCCGGGCGTTACGACGATTACAGGCAACGGCCCACGCGACATCAGCATCTCTCTGCGCGGATCAAATGACCGGCAGAGCTACGGCATCCGCAATGCGCTGCTGTTCGAGGATGGCTTCCAGGTGACGCAGCCAGACGGCCTCGGTCGCGCCGACCTGACCGATCCGCATGCCTATGAGTCGATCGACGCCGTACAGGGACCATCGTCGGCCATGTACGGCAACAACGCGAACGACGGAGCGATCTTCTTTCACACCCGGCCAGGCGCATCTGTGGGCGGCGTGGACTTTGGCACCGACGTGGGCAGTTATCAGTTCTTCAACAACTACGTCACCATCGGCAATGCGGGCGACAATTACGATTACTCCGCTTTCCTAAGCAATACGCGCGGCAAGCAGAGCTATGTTCCCAACTTTGAATTCAACACCGCAACCGCCAACATTCTGGTCAAATTCTCGCTCCGCCCGCAAGACCGGCTCACTATCAAGTTCATCAATAACGATCTCGACACAGCGCTTCCCGTTCGCCTCTCGCTGAATCAATATCTCGCCAACCCGTTCCAGCAAGGTTGCGTGGGCTACGAAAACCCCAGCGCGAACACCAACAATTGTTCTACGGATCACGTGTATGTGAACGGCATCGCCGGCAGCCAGGTTTATGTCACGCCCGACGTGGCCCAGAATGGCCGCCATGATCGCCGCACCGTCACCGGCGCGCGTTGGGAGCACGACATTACCGACAACACGACATGGCGCACACAGGGCGTATGGGACGTCAAAGACATTTCACAGCCCACAGGCGCAACCACGGCCCGCGGCTCAACGCCGTCGTTCATTTTCCTGAGCGACGGCACGCGCAAGGGTCTGCTCTGGGGCCATCAGTCCACCACGTATGGCGGAGCGTTCTTCAAGTATGAAGATACCAACTCCAACGGTTATAACCTCCAGCCCAATGGCGCACTCGGCGCTTACACGTCAGCGGCCTTTGGCACTATCGTTGGCTCCGGCTTCCACTTCCGCGAAGAGCTGTCACTCGGCGAGCGCGCCACCATCGTCGGCGGCATCGGCTATGAGCACACCGCGCTTACCGACACGGAGACGCTCTATACCTACACCTCCACGGCAGCGCCAACCACGGCCACTTATAGTGCCAACCGCAGCTACAACAACTTCGCGCCTGAGGCTGCCATTACTTTCCGCGTCAAGGACTCGCTCCGCATCCATTCGCGCTTTGGCACCGGCTACGGCACGCCCACCAACAGCTCCTTCTTCATCACTCCGCAGGGCGTCTACGGGAACAACACAAGCCTCCAGGCGCAAACCAATTGGGGCATCGACGTCGGTGCCGACTGGCTCATCGCCCGCAACATTTCGCTCAGTGCCACCGGCTTTTACGAGCGATTCGCCAATGAGAACGTCTCCCAGTCAGCGGGCGCTGGCCTGCTGAGCTACACCTTCAACGCACCATCCTCCGCGCACCGCGGCTCGGTGGTCGGTCTCGACTGGCATCCTTTCCCAACACTCGCCAGCGGACTTCGTTTCCGCTCCGCCTACCAGCTTGACGCTCAGGTCTACCGAATCTACTCCGAGACCCTCGCCACCGGCTCTGGTTCAAGCGCCGTATCCGCCACCTTCAATCGACAGGGCAACCGCATCCCCGGTGTCATTCCCAACAATCTTAGTGCCCGCGTCATCTACGACGTCCCATCCATCCGCAACGGCAGCTTCGGCACGTATCTCGAAACCAATTACCGCTCCGCCTTCTGGCTCGACAACGCCAACCTCCTCGCCGCCCCTTCGTCCACGGTAATGAACTTCGATTTGCACTACGATCCGGCAGCGGGCCACGCCTTCTGGTCGCGAATGCACTTCTACTTCGACCTGCAGAATCTGGCCAACCATACTTTCGTGGGTTCGGCCAGCAACATTAATGACACCATCACCAACGTCGGCGGAGTAGGTGTCGAGAACCCCGGTCATGGAAGTTCCACGTCGCTTGCCCAAACCGGCACAGGCTCTATTTATGCCGGCGCGCCGCGGCTCTCGATCGGCGGCTTCCGCATTAAGTTCTAAATTTATGCGGCGGCGGCAGAGCGATGCCGCCGCCCGCACATTGTTCAAGGACAGAATATGTCTGTTGCATCGCAGATGGCTGCGCCCGACGCACGGCGCGGCCTCGATTACCGCGCCGTTTGGCGGTGGCACTTCTATGCCGGGCTGTTTTGCATTCCGTTTGTGATTTGGCTGGCGTGCACGGGCTCGATCTTCCTGTTCCACCCGCAGATTCAGCGCTGGATTGATCGCCCCTATGAACACCTGACGGTCACCGCTCCGGCGAGTGCAAACCTCCAGGCGCAGGCAGCGCTGGCGGCTGTCCCCGGATCAATGCTGCACTTTTATCAGCTTCCTGAGGATGCGCAGTCGGCGGCGCAAGTGGTAGTCGACAAGGGGGACAATGAGTACCGCGTCTATATTCATCCGCAGACGCTTGCCGTGCTGAAGATCGACGACGAGGACCGGCGGCTGATGAACCTCGTCTTCCGGATGCATGGAGAGCTGATGATCGGCAATACGGGCTCGTATATCGTCGAGCTGGCTGCCTCGTGGGCGGTGATTATGATTGTGACCGGTCTGGTGCTATGGTGGCCGCGCGATGCGAAAGGCCTCGGCGGACTGCTGTATCCGCGACTGGGCGCGGGCGGGCGAGTCTTCTGGCGTGACATCCACTCTGTCACCGGAGTTTATATCTCCTGCCTCGTACTCTTTCAGTTATTCACGGGACTGCCGTGGGCCAAGAGCTGGGGCAGCTATCTGAAGTTGATTCGGCACACGGCCAGCGGCATGGTAGTGCAGCAGGACTGGACTACGAGCACCAGTGAAGAGAAGGCTACAAGGCTGACCAGGAACGGCGATGCCATGGACATGAGCTCGGAACACGCGCACATGCACCACTCAATGGCGATGAAGATGGGGCCGAACGCTTATGTGGCTCTCGACAAGATGGTGGCGACCGTAGCGCCATTGGGTCTGGCCTATCCCGTCGAAGTCGCACCGCCAATGCGCATGGGCGGTAACTGGACAGCAAAATCTGATGCGCGCAACCGGCCTCTGCGAGTCAATCTGGTGCTCGATGGGAAGACGGGCGCAATCCTGTCGCGCCAGGACTTCAGCACGCGGCCCTGGCTGGACCGGGTGATCGGGACGGCGATCGCGATCCACGAAGGGCAGCACTTCGGACTGTTCAATCAATTGTTGGGGTTGTTCACGGCGGTTGGCCTCGTGACGCTTGTAGTAAGCGGCGTAGTGATGTGGTGGCGGCGCCGGCCGGAGGGAGCGCTGGGAGCTCCACAGCCGCTGGGGCGATTGCGATTCTCGTTTGGACTGGTGGCAGCTATGGTGGCGTTTGGCATTTACTTTCCGCTGCTCGGAGGCTCGATGATCCTAGTCGGGCTGACGGAGCGATTCATTCTGCGCCGCATTCCTGGGCTGCGTCGGTGGCTCGGGCTCCGCGAACCGCTAGCAGCGTAGCGGCCGATAGGCTTCTCCGGCGGGAACCCGGCAGCCTGGACGATCAGTCACAAGCAGTGACGGCGGTCCTAATCTGCCCGCTTCCATTCCCCGTACACTTCCAGCAAGTTCCTGCGCTGGATGATCGCACTTTGCAGTATGTGTCACTATAGGTTTGAGTGGCTCGCCTGCAATCGCAGAGTTGGGCTCTCCTCCGAGGTGCGTGCGTGAAACCAGGATTGATCCTCAGCATCTTCTTTCTCACAATTGCGCCGTCCACTGTGCAGTCCATGGCTCAGAGCCGGCCGATGGACCAGATGCATGGCGGATGCGACCACTATGCAGTCGACCTGAAATCTGAGATGCATCTGATGGCGGCGCCGTCCTTGGGGGTGACGGCTGCATCTGCGGCTGCAGAAACACCAGGGGTACCGGCCTCTCAGGCGCTCGAAGTTACGTTGTTGCCACAGTCAAACGTCCACTTTATTCTGCCGCCCGCACAGAACCATACCGGACCCGATCGCCGCGCTGGTTTGCTCTCTTTGGGCGTTCTGCCTAAAGGAGACTGGCGCGTCTCTGCGGACCAATTTGTCTGGATCGACATGGTGGGAGCGCGCCACCTGCTCGCTTCTCCAAGTTTTGAGATGCAGACCGGGTGCGCGGTCATTCTCAAGACCGTCGTCTTTCACGTACCCGAAGCGATGCTGGCAGACTTGCAGTTGAGCGGTGCCAATTCCGCGACGGTGAAGTTGCTGATCACTCCGGCGGCAGCCGCGCACTAGATGCGAACGCTCGGTGCTTAGCAAGTGTGGGGGTGAGGTGTTCTATGGTGATCTCTGCCTCTCAGCGGACTTGGCGGCGTCATTTCTAAATTGATTTCAACCTCTCCAATGCAACAGCGAGCACGCTTTGAGGCGTGAGAGATTGATTGTTATTAATGGGATTGGCTCCAGCGTTCAGTGCAAGACCATCCGCGAACACCAGAGCGAAGTGGCCGAGCAGATGCGTGAAAAAGTCACTCAGATGGTTGTAGCTGGCAAGTCCGAAAAAGAAATCATCGCCTATTACAAGACAAAATACGGAGAAACCATTCTGGTGACTCCCGACGGCGCGGCTGGCACGATCGTTGTTGCTGTTCCCGCAGTTGCCCTTGCGCTTGGCCTTTTCCTCGTCGGCTTGGTCCTTCGGCCTGCAATACACCCGCGCACGATGGCAGCCGGTCCCACGCCGCCGCCGGCGGTCGCTGCGGTGGATGCGCAGCGCTTGGAAAGAATTCGCCGCGAGCTTGGGGAACTGTCGTGATGATGCCAACCCCTCATTCACCGCTTGATACAACGCATTTCTCAGCCCGATCAACACCTTGATTATCGCTTGAAGTTCTGCGCCGACCTAGACGAGCAGGCTCAACGGCTCCTGTTCAGGCTGGGTGGCCAGCCTGAGCAGAGACCATCGAACTCACATCAAAATGTGGCGGTTAGGTTAATGGACGCCGAGCGACCCCGACCGGTGACCGGGGTCATGCTGCCTGTGGCGTTGTAGATGTCAAGATTGTTGCCGCCAAGCGGCAGCTCATAGAGACGGTTGAAGAGGTTGTCCACGCGGAAGCCCCCCTGCACATACTTGGTCTTGTAAACGGCGTGAACATTGAAAAGCGAATACCCTGGGGTTAGCAGCTCCATTCGGTTGGGATCGAGGCGCGACTTGCGGTCCACCATCTCCGAACCGACACCGGCACTGAGTCCCTTGACCTCCTCGTCGAAGGCTAGGCGCAAGTTCAGCGGCATCATCTGGTAAAGCGGGGTGTTGCCGTCGGTGCGCGTGCCATGCAGCCAGGCTCCCACGGCGCTCAGTCTGCCCGTGCCGGAGGCGTTCGTGCTCCACAGCGTGGCGAAGCCCGAAAGATCGCCGCCATAGATGCGGGCATCGTGGTTGGCAAAGCGCAGCAGCGGCAGTCCCATTCCCATCATGCCCATTGAGGCCACATCCACGTCAATGAAGTCCTGGATGGAATTCAAATGTGGCGTTAGCTTCACTTCCCAGGGCTTAGGCGTCTGCCCGTGCAAAAGCAGGGTCCCGCTGACCACGTTGCCGGTCTCTGGCTTCAGTGCTACGTTGCCGTAATACATGTTGCCGTCGCCGAACCAGCCGATCATACTGGCCGCCATCATGTTGGTCGACCATGTGTATCGCTCGTAAAGATTCGGTGAGCGATTCTTGCGCGCGTAACCGAATTCAAAGGTGACGTGCTCATTGGCGTCGAAGCGAGCCAACGCAGTCAAGTCGAAGTTGACGTCAGTGCGAGCGTGGCTTTCGGCGTTGAAGGCCGCGGCATCAGTGGCGTACATCATGGAGTACCCCTGCACATTGCCCGCATCTGACCACACCGTGTCATTGCGCAGACCCAAAAGAGTGGACCAGCGCGTATTCCAGTGGCTGAATAATTCCGTGTAAGTTCCCAGACGAATGCGGCGACCGTCATTGATATTGATGAAGGTGTCGGGTCCCATCATGGGAGCCATTCCGGCAACCGGCGGCCACCAGTCGTCAAGGCGGAAGTGGTGCAGTTCGTTGCCGGCGCGGAAGGTATGGCGCGTGGAAAGCGCAGATTCGTAGCGCACCAGATAGCCGAGGTCACGGCCGTGGGTGTTCATCGGCATGGTTGAACCAGCACCGTCTACGGCGACCTTGTCCTCTAGGAAGTTCATTTCGTGAAAGGTGTTCTGCCAGTAGAAACGGGCATCCACCGAACCTGTCGCCAGCGTGCGGCGATAACGCACATTGACTGAAGTAGCGTTGTTGTGAGTCAGGTCCATGTAGGCGTTCACAAAGCCCTCAAAGGGCGTGTGATGGAAGCTTCCGGTTGCCTCAAAGAAGTTGTGACCGCTCTGCGCCGCAAGAGTGAGCGCATGGTCCGTGCTCTGCGCGTAAGTGGACGTGACCTTGTGACCGGTGCCGTCGGAGTAATCTTCGGTGGTGGTGAAGGAGCCGACATAACCGAGGCTGAAGTGCTCGCTGGCGATCCCTTCATTGAGCGATCCGCCCCAGTTATTGCCGTTGGAGCGGTAGTAGCCAGTGAAAGTACCATCCTCGCGCACTCTGCTTCCGGGCTCGGCAAAGGCAGGCGCTGGAGACTCCACCGAGATCGTGCCGCCTAGGCTGTCTCCACCCAGGCTGACCGGCGTGATCCCTGCCAGCACCGTTACCTGCGCGGCTTGAGCCGGGGCAACATAGCTGAGCGTCGGATTCATATGGTTCGGACAGGCGCTGGAGATCGTCATGCCATCCACCACGATCTTGGCGCGCTCGTCGCCCAGCCCGTGCAGGAACGGAATCGTGGCCAGTTCGCCGTTACCATGCAGGCTGACACCGGGCGCTTCGGCCAGCGCATCGGCGCTGTTATGATTCGAGGCTTGCACCCTGAGAGCCGAAGCGGCAATGGAACTGGCATCCTGCCCTTCAACCTGAACTGTTTCCGCCACTTCGGCAATTTTGAGCGAAAGGCTTGCAGGAAGTTCCACACCGGCGACAACAGTGAGTGGGCGAAGAACCTGGTTGGCAAAACCTGAAGCGGTGACGGTGAGCTCATAGCTGCCAACTGGAACAGAGACAAAAGAATAATGGCCGAGATGATCGGAGATCTGGGTTTGGTGAAAGTTCGCGGTGGTGGAGCGTAAGTCTACGCGCGCGCCGCGAATTACGGCCCCGGAAGGATCCTTGAGTACCCCGGCGACGGTGCCGGTCGAAGTTGAGGTCAACATAGCCAATTGTTGCGCATGAATGAAATGTGCCCACGCAAACAGGCAACAGATTGCCGCAATTGCCATCCAAAGTCTAGTTCGCATTTGCTTTCCTCTTCGATTACTTGTGCAAAGACAGACTGAAAAAGCCGCGCTTCGTTCCATAAGAACCTAGCGTGCGACACACAATCCACCGCTCCGCGACAGTATTGATTTTGGTAGGAACCAGCCAACGCGAAAAAGCGCAGCCGTCCCACTCAACATGATGTCAAAGGTAAGTGGCCGCCATGGTGCGGCAAATTGTCACAGTTCGTCGGGAGAAGCAGTACGGGTTAGCACAATGGAACGCGGAATTGCCATGTTTCCATCTCTGTCCACCATTATCCTGCGCTTCGCGCTGCCCTGGATCGTGCGTCTGCGCCATGCGATGGTGGTTGCCCTATTGCAAAGGCCTCATCGGGAAAGCGAATGGGCTACGCCTCGATTGGCTGTGAACTGACCCTGCCGGCAATTGCAGTTGAACTGAAAAACAAAGGTGCGACTGAGCCGCATGAAAGTTCTGTGCGCGCGCGACCAAACACACTGATCTCATTCAGAATGGATGGAATAAAAGCGCACCCTTAGACGGACGAAATCTTAGAACCTGTTTAAAAACTAGGCATATCGTCGCAGCAGCAGATGCGCGAAGGCAATGAGGATCATAGTTTCTGCGGTGGTATGGAGTAGCTCATAATCCTTGGACAAGCGGCGTGACCAATTCAACCACGCCAAGGTCCGTTCCACAATCCAGCGTTTGGGCAGCACGCGAAACAGGTGTTGCTCGTTGCGCTTGACCACTTCCACATCGTAGCCGAACATCTGTTTGGCCCAT
>Ga0181520_10006067_pt1 | contig 18750 bp, 19 predicted proteins | sample PEATcosm2014_Bin_29_FD_132451 | JGI IMG/M metagenome (GOLD analysis project Ga0181520, IMG submission 132451) | Peatland microbial communities from MTU Mesocosm Facility, Houghton, MI, USA - PEATcosm2014_Bin02_30_metaG | ecosystem: Environmental > Terrestrial > Soil > Wetlands > Peat | place...
TCTCGAACTACAAAACCCAGGAAGAGGAAGGCAAGCTGATTCTCCGCGTGTACCTGAAGTACGGCGGAGCGGAAGCGGCCATCCGCGACCTGGCGCGCATCTCCCGTCCCGGTTGCCGTGTGTACATCGGCCACGACGAGATCAAGCGCGTCCAGGGTGGGCTGGGTATCTCGATCATGACCACGCCCAAGGGCGTGATGACCGGCCGTCAGGCGCGCCGCGAAGGCGTAGGCGGCGAGCTGCTCTGCGAAGTTTGGTAAAGGCAGCTATCAGCTTTTAGCTCTTAGCAGCACCTGGCTCGATGAGTTCAATCACTTATTGTGCTGGGAAGAAGGTAAAGGCTAATGGCTAACAGCTAAAGGCTGTTTTACAGGCTGCAGTGGAACGCGGGAGCGAATCTGCCCCGCCGGGACTCGCAAGCCAGATGAAGGATTGATTCGATGTCGCGTATTGGAAAAAAACTCATTCCGCTGCCCGCGGGCGTCAAGTACAAGGTCGAGGGCAACACAGTGCTGGTAGAAGGCCCCAAGGGCAAGGTCTCGGCGCTGATTGCTCCGGGCATTACCTTGGAAACGAAAGACGGCGTCTTGCACGTCAACCGCGAGAACGACAAGCAGGCCGCGATGCACGGGCTGACGCGCTCTCTCGTCGCGAATGCGGTTCACGGCGTCACCACGGGCTGGAAGCGCGAGCTAGACATTGTGGGCATCGGCTATCGCGCTGAGCTGAAGGGCAAGGGCACGGTTGTCTTCACCCTCGGCTATTCGCACCCCATCGAGTTTCCGCTGCCTACCGGCATCGATGTCGCCATTGACCCCAAGCAGCTCCACCTGGTCATTTCCGGCATCGACCGGCAGAAGGTGGGCCAGGTTGCGGCCGATATGCGTTCGTTGCGCAAGCCCGACCCATACAAGAACAAGGGCGTGCGCTACTCCGACGAGAAGCTGAAGAAGAAGGCCGGCAAGACAGGCGCGAAGTAACAAAGGCAGCTTTTAGCCTTTAGCTTTTCGTGCAAAGTTGAAGAGCTGGAGTCAAGCAGGAAGAGCTAGAAGCTAAGAGCTGGCAGCTAATAGCTGCTTTACCAACCGAACGGGGCCGCAAGGCGACTCCGCTGATAGGAATGAGAGACCATGATCACCGAAGTTAAGAGAAACGCAATTCGCCAGCGCATTCACCAGCGCATTCGCCGCAAGCTCTCCGGAACCGGGGAGCGGCCGCGGCTGAATGTTTACCGCTCGCTCAACCACATCTACGCGCAGGTGATCGACGACCAGAAGGGCGAGACGCTGGTCTCAGCCTCGACGTTGGCTTTGAAAGTGAAGACCGGCGGCAACATTGCGGCGGCCAAAGAGGTCGGCAAGACCGTAGCCGAGGCGGCCGTCAAGCAGGGCATCAAGAAGGTGGTCTTCGATCGCGGCGGCTACCTCTATCACGGACGCATCAAGGCCTTGGCCGACGCTGCCCGCGAGGCAGGTTTGGAGTTCTGAGCTTCGCTCTTTGGCGAGCGTATTGGAAAGTTTTCCGAGGGCGCAGCGTGAGCCGCCCGGAAGGACAGACGAGAGAGCAATGACGATATTGAAGAAGAAAATCGATGCCAACCAGTACAACCTGAAGGATCAGGTGGTCTCCATCAATCGCGTGACCAAGGTGGTCAAGGGCGGCAAGAACATGTCGTTTGCCGCGCTGGTAGTGGTGGGCGACCCCACCGCCGGGGTGGTCGGCCACGGTTCGGGCAAAGCCAAAGAAGTTCCCCAGGCGATTCGCAAGGGGATTGAGGCGGCCAAGAAGAATCTGATCCGGGTCCATATGACCGAAACCAGCATCCCACATCTTGTCCTGGGCCGTTATGGCGCCGGGCAGGTGTTGCTCAAGCCGGCTCCAGAAGGCACCGGAGTGATTGCTGGCGGCGCGGTGCGCGCGGTGATGACCTCGGTCGGGGTGCAGAACGTGCTCACCAAGAGCCTGGGTTCGCCCAACCCCCATAACGTTGTCAAGGCCACGTTCGACGCCCTGCTGCAGTTGCGCGATCGGGCCGAGGTGGCCAACATGCGCGGCAAGTCGGTTGAGGAGCTTTAGCCATGACTGAGACCAAGATGATTCGCATTGAGTACTACCGCTCGAAAAACTCCACGCCTTACACACACAGGGCAGTGGTCAAGGGTCTGGGCTTTACGCGGCTCAACCAGATCGTCGAGCGCGTGGATACGGAATCCACACGCGGCATGGTCAAGGCCATTCCGCATTTGGTTCGCATCCTGGAAGATTAATCAGCTTTTAGCTGCCAGCCTCTAGCTTCTAGCTCATCGCAGGGATGGACAGAGCTTTGACTGGCACGAACGGCTAGAAGCTAAAAGCTAGCAGCTAAGGGCTGCTTTTACGCGAGTCGGCGGGGCTAACGTGAGCCTGTTCGGCGCTACAGCGAGGGAACAATGGCTACAAGAAACTTATCGAATTTACGCGCGCCCAGAAAAGCTAACACCGGGCGCAAGCGTGTGGGCCGGGGTATGGGTTCCGGCATGGGCAAGACTTCAGCACGCGGCCACAAGGGCCAGGGCTCCCGTACAGGCACCAGCCTGATGCGCGGTTTTGAAGGCGGCCAGATGCCGCTGCACCGCCGCCTGCCCAAGCGCGGCTTTACCAATATCTTTCGCACCGAGTACACGGTGGTGAATCTGGACCGGCTGCTCGAACACATCGAGGGTCTGGGCGTAACCGAAATCATCCTGGACGACTACAAGAAGCTGGGTCTGGCCTCAAGCAAGAAGGCGCTGATCAAGATTCTTGGCGCGGGCGAGCTGACTTCGGCTCTCACCATTCACGCGCACAAGTTTTCCAAGTCCGCCGTCGAGAAGATCGAAAAGGCTGGCGGCAAGGTTGTGGTTCTGGGCGGCGAAGCGCCAGTGGCAACGAAAAAGGGGAAATTGGTCGCCAAGGCATCGCGATAGAAGCCTGTGACGCCCGGTTGGAACCAGGCAGGACACGAAAGAGCCTGCACCGTTAAGATGGTCAATGGCAGAGATTCGAGGGTCGACAAAGGCCCTGAACGAAGCGGATAACCAATCATGCTTGAGAAGTTTCTTAATATTTTCCGGATTCCTGACCTGCGCAAGCGGGTGCTCTTTATGCTCGGCATTCTGGCCGTCTATCGTCTGGGCGCGTGGATTCCCACGCCGGGCGTCGATACCCACATGCTGGAGCGGATGTTCGACCAGCAGGGCGGTTCCTCTCTCGGTTTGATGAACCTGTTCGGCGGCGGCAACCTGCGCCGCATGACGGTCTTTGCCCTGGGCATCATGCCCTATATCACGGCCTCGATCATCTTTCAGTTGCTCACCGTGGTCTATGAGCCGCTGGCGCGCATCCAGAAGGAAGGCGAGCTGGGCCGACGCAAGATCACGCAGTGGACCCGCTATATGACCGTGATTCTGGCTGCTTTGCAGTCAATCGGCATCGCGTTCATGCTCACCAGGGGCGGAATGGTTCTCCATCCCGGCATCCCCTTCGTGCTGATGACGGTGCTGACGCTGACCACCGGCTCTGCCTTCATCATGTGGCTGGGCGAGCAGATTACCGACCGCGGCATCGGCAACGGCATGAGCTTGCTCATCTTTGCCGGCATCGTTGCCGGCCTGCCCCGCGGCGTGATGGACCTGGTCAACAAGGTGCAGACCAATCAGTGGGGCTCGTTCACCATCATCGCCATGGCTTTGCTGATTGTGGGCATGTTTGCCGTGGTCGCCTTCATAGTCTTCGTCGAGCGCAGCGAGCGGCGCATTCCCATTCAGAGTGCGCGGCGCATCGTCGGCCGCCGCATGATGGGCGGCCAATCGAGCCACTTGCCGCTCAAGGTCAACTCCGGCGGCGTCATGCCGGTCATCTTTGCCGCGTCTATTCTCTCGGCCCCGATGATGCTCGGCCAGTCCGAATTTGTGCAGAACAGCAAGCTGCTGCAGCCCATTATGCAGGCGCTCGCGCCCGGCTATCCGTGGTACGAACTGCTTTACGTCCTGGCTATCATCTTCTTCGCCTACTTCTATGTGTCGATCATCATGAAGCCGGACGACATTGCCGACAATTTCCGCAAGTCGGGCTCATTCATCCCGGGCATACGTCCCGGCAAGCGCACTTCGGACTTCATCAACGACATCCTCACCCGTATCACGCTGGTCGGCGCGTTGTACCTGATCATCATTTCGCTGGTACCCACCTTCATGATCTCGGGCATTCGTTTCGACAAGGTCTGGCTTATCGGCAAGTTCTTTGAGAGTCTGCCGAACTGGACCACGCATGGACTTGGGGTCAACTTCTACTTTGGCGGCACCTCGCTGCTCATCGTGGTGGGAGTCGCCATGGACACCATCAACCAGATCGAATCGCAGCTGATTATGCGTCACTATGATGGCTTTTCTCCGCGCTCCGGTCGCATTCGCGGAAGGAAAACCTGGTAATGTCTTCTTCCAGCACTACAGTCGAACAGGGCCGTGAGAAGGATCGGAAGATTCTTCCCGGCCCGATTCTTTTGTTAGGCGCGCCGGGCGTGGGCAAAGGCACCCAGGCCAAAGAGTTGGTCAAGCTGTGGGGCATTCCGCAGATCTCCACCGGCGACCTGCTGCGCGCCAATGTGGCTCAGGGAACCGAACTGGGCAGGACAGCCAAAGAGATTATGGGGCGCGGTGAGCTGGTTCCTGATTCCCTGGTCAATGAGATGGTTGCGGTGCGGCTAGCTCAGCCCGATACGGCCGGTGGATATATTTTGGACGGTTTTCCGCGCACTCTTGTCCAGGCCGCCTGGCTGGATGGCCGTTTGGCAGCTCAGGCTACGGGTTTGCCCGTGGTTGCTGTCAGTATCAAGGTGGACTATAATCAACTCTTGCGCCGTATTACCGGGCGTAGGAATTGCCCTGTCTGCCAGACCATTTATAACGTCTACGGCAAACCTCCTCAAAAGGAAGGCTTTTGCGACGTGGACGGCGCCGCGCTGGCCCAGCGAGCCGACGACACGGAAAAGGTCTTTGAGGAGCGCATGCGCGCTTACGAAGCCTCGACCGCGCCGGTGGTTGAACATTACCGGGCCTTGGGACGTTTTGCCGAAGTGGATGGAGACCGGCCAATTGCGGAAGTCGCGGCCGGAATTGTTGCTGCCGTCGAGCGGTTGCGTCAATAGCGCAGCCTGGCGGCGAATTTGTGCGTAAGAAGCCAGTGGTTGGTTGCCAGCGGTCAGCTTTCAGTTGTTAACCCTGTCCGGGCAGCAACTGACCCCTTACATCTGACCCCTGAATTTGGAAAGCTGGTTTAGTGCCGGTAGTACTGAAGTCGTCTAAAGAGATCGAGAAGATGCGCCGCGCGGGCCAGGTGGTTCGCGAAGTGCTCGAGTTGGTGCGGGGACTCATCAAGCCCGGCGCCACCACGCTGGATCTCGAGAAAGCGGCGGAAGCGCGCACCAAGGCGTTGGGCGCCAAACCAGCCTTCAAGGGCTATCACGGTTACCCTTGCGTGCTGTGCACCTCAGTCAACAGCGAGGTGGTGCATGGCATTCCGTCGTCCAAACGGGTCCTCAAGGAAGGGGAAATCGTTTCGGTCGACTTTGGGGCATTCGTTGATGGGTACTGCGGAGACGCGGCCATCACCGTGCCAGTGGGCGAGAAGATCGACCCGGAGACGGCGCGTCTGATGAAGGTTACCGAGGCTTCACTGCACGCCGCAATCGGTGTGGTGCGGCCAGGGGCAACCCTGGGAGATGTAGGCTTCGCCGTGCAGAAGGTGGTTGAAGCTGCAGGTTTCTCGGTAGTAAGGGATTTTGTGGGCCACGGCATCGGAGTCCACATGCACGAAGATCCTCAGGTGCCGAACTTTGGTGAAGCAGGCCGGGGCATGAAACTGCGCGCCGGCATGGTAATCGCCATCGAGCCCATGGTGAATGCGGGCAAGCCGGATGTCGTGGTTTTGGAAGACGGCTGGACGGCAGTCACTGCGGATGGAAGCATGAGCGCTCATTTTGAGCACTCGGTGGCGGTGACCGCCACCGGAGCGAGAATCTTAACCGAGTAGCACGCTCGGGATCACAGGCCGGTTGGGCATCAGCGCGCCGGCGGAAGTGGATGCGGTTTGTCGAAGGAAGATGCGATTGAGGTCATGGCCGTGGTCACCGAGACGCTGCCCAATGCCATGTTCAAGGTCAAACTCGAGAATAATCACGAGGCGCTGACCCATGTCTCGGGAAGGATGCGCAAGAACTTCATCCGCATTCTGCCTGGCGATCGCGTGGCCGTGGAGTTGAGTCCCTACGACCTGAATCGCGGGCGGATTGTTTATCGCTACAAGTGATTTTTTGTAACCCGCGCCTGGTTTTTGAGCGTGGAGAAGGGCAGTAACAGATGAAGGTTCGTGCATCAGTCAAGAAGATTTGCGTGAAGTGCAAGGTCATCACCCGCCGTGGGGTGGTCAGGGTGATCTGCGAAAACGCAAAGCACAAGCAACGCCAGGGCTAACGCCTTCTGGCATCCGCGGGACGCTCCAAGGCAAGAAAAGAGGCTAGTTAGCCTGAGTCAAGGCTTGCGATGAACCTCTCGGAACCAACGCTTAACCCGTGCGAACCGGCTGAGGCCGGAGGCACACAACCTGCAAGCAGCAAAGGAATTCGAATGGCACGTATTGCTGGCGTCGATCTGCCCCGCAACAAGCAGGCAAGAATCGCGCTCACATACATCTTCGGCATCGGAAATCCTCGTGCGCTCACCATTCTGGCGAAGGCGAATGTTGATGCCTTCAAGAAGATCCAGGATCTGGGCGAAGAAGAGGTCAACCGTATCCGCCAGGTGATCGAGGACGAAGGGAACGTCGAGGGCGACCTGCGCAAGGACGTCCAGATGCACATCAAGCGTCTCATCGACATTCAGAGCTATCGCGGCACGCGTCACCGGAGGGGTCTGCCGGTTCGCGGTCAGCGCACCCACACCAACGCCCGCACCCGCAAGGGCCCGCGCAAGGGCACAGTTGCCGGCAAAAAGAAAGCGACGGGTAAAACCTAATGGCGAAACCAGAGCAGAAAGCCGGCGCCGCCAAGGCGGGCAAAAACAAGAAATTCAAGAAGCGCGAGCGCAAGAATGTGCCGTTTGGCATTGCGTACGTGCAGGCCACGTTCAACAACACCATCGTCACCATCACCGATCCGGTGGGCAACACATTGAGCTGGAAAAGTTCGGGTTCGCTGGGCTTCCGCGGTTCGCGCAAGGGCACGCCCTTCGCGGCGCAGCAGGCAGCCTCGAACGCCGCCAGCATGGCGCGCGATCACGGTCTGCGCGCTGTCGATGTGAGGGTCTCCGGTCCGGGTTCGGGCCGCGAGTCGGCTATCCGCGCACTGGCTGCAGCCGGTGTCGAGGTGCGAACCATCCGCGATGTGACGCCGGTGCCGCACAACGGCTGCCGTCCGCCGAAGAGGCGCCGCGTCTAAGACGCGGCAGGGAATAGGGACGTAGGGATTAGGGACTAAAAGGATCGGCACAGACTTGGTTTGTGCTAGTCCCTTAGTCCCTAGTCCCTGATCCCTCAAACAAGGGCCGGGACGAAATGTCCTCCGGACACGTAAACCGGCCGTCATCCGAAGTCAGGAGAAGAAATGGCACGTTATACCGGAGCAGTATGCCGCCTCTGCCGTCGAGAGGCCACCAAACTCTTTTTGAAGGGCGCCAAGTGCGCCTCCGATCGTTGCCCCCTGGAGAAACGTAATTTTCCTCCCGGCCAGCACGGCAAGGACCGCAAGGCAAAGATCGTGGGCTATGGCTTGCAACTGCATGAAAAGCAGAAAGCCAAGCGCATGTACTTTACCCTCGAAAGCCAATTCCGCGAATACTACGAGAAGGCCAACCGCGCATCGGGCGTCACCGGTGAACTGCTGATTCAGCAGTTAGAACGCCGTTTGGACAACGTAGCCTTCCGGCTTGGCTTCGCCATCTCTCGCCGCCAGGCTCGCCAGGTGGTCCGTCATGGACACGTAGAGGTCAACGGACGCAAGGTCAACATTCCTTCCTTCCAGTTGAACGCGGGCGACGAAATCAAGATCCGCGACAACGCGAAGAAGCTCATCATCATCGAGCAGGGCGCGCAATACGCCGCGCAAAACCCCGTGCCCGCATGGTTGGAAGCTAACTTTGAGAACCTTTCGGGCAAGGTGCTCCATCTGCCCAAGCGTCAGGACGTGAACCTGCCCATCAATGAGCAGCTCATCGTCGAACTTTACAGCAAGTAATAGTGAACAGTGAACAGTGGACAGTGGACAGGGAAAAGACCGATCGGGTTCTTACTGACCACTAACCACTGTTCACTATCCACTGCATCTCAAAACGAAGGAGAACTTGCGCGGTCGCCGCAAAATGCATCGCGACGTACATGCCGCGCGGGAAATGAGACACAGATATGCTTTGGAGAGGATTTCAAAAACCCAAGCGCTTGGCAGTCGACGCCGAGACGCTCACCGACAGTTTCGGAAAGTTCAGCGCCCAGCCCTTTGAGCGCGGCTTTGGCACCACCATCGGCAACGCATTGCGCCGCACCCTTCTCAGTTCCATCGAGGGCGCCGCGGTCACAGCGATCCGCATCGAGGGCGTGCTCCACGAGTTCCAGTCCATCTCGGGCGTGGTCGAGGACGCGACAGACATCATCCTGAACCTCAAGCAGGTTCCATTCAAGCTCGCGGGCGACGGTCCTAAGGCGCTTTATCTGCGCGCCGACCAGCCCGGCATCGTCACCTCGGGAATGATTGAAGCCGATGGCGACGTCGAGATCCTCGATAAGAACATCTATATTGCCACGCTCTCTGAAGGCGGCAAGCTCGACATGGAAATGCGCCTCAAGCGCGGTCGCGGCTATATTTCCGCCGACAAAAATTTTGACGCCGACCTGGGTCTGGGCTTCATCCCCGTGGACTCGGTCCACTCGCCGGTGCGCCGCGTCAACTACGTGGTGGAAGCCGCCCGCCTGGGCCAGATCACCGACTACGACAAGCTCACCCTCGAGGTGTGGACCAACGGAGCTGTGCTGCCCGCCGACGCTGTCGGTCTGGCCGCCAAGTTGCTCAAAGACCACATGAACATCTTCATCAACTTCGAAGAAGAGATTGAGACCGACGGGCGCAGCGAAGAAGGCCGCACTCTGTTGCGTAATGACAATCTCAACCGTTCGGTCGAAGAACTGGAACTGAGCGTCCGCAGCTACAACTGCCTGAAGAACGCCAACATCCAGTCAATTGGCGAACTGGTGCAGAAGACTGAAGCCGAAATGCTCAAGACGAAGAACTTCGGCCGCAAGAGCCTCAACGAGATCAAGGAAATCCTCGCCCAGATGGGCCTCTCACTGGGGATGAAGATCGATGAACAAGGCAACGCTGTTCCTGGACCCACCAGCATTTCACCCGCCGCCGCACTGGCCGCCAATTACAGCCACTTCGACGACGAGGACGAGCCACTGGATTCCGTGGACCTACAGTTGCCCACTGAGACCGAGAACTTTTAAGAACAGCTATTAGCTTCTAGCTGTTAGCCTTTAGCTTCGCCGTGGCGTGTTACGCAGCAGTTGGTGCGGATGAAAAGCTAAGAGCTAAAAGCTAGGAGCTAAAAGCTAAAACGGAAAGAGAGTTTTACCATGCGCCATCGCAATGCAGGATTCAAGCTCGGACGCAACACCAGCCACCGTCGCGCGCTGTTGCGCAATCTGGTCACGTCAGTCATCGTTGAAGACCGCGTCGAGACCACCTTGACCAAGGCCAAGGCAGTCCGTCCGCTGGTTGAAAAGATGATCACCCTGGGCAAGAATGGCGATCTGCACTCGCGCCGTCAGGCCCTCAGCTTTCTCATGACCGACAAGTCCGTCACGCGGCTTTTCGAGACCGTTGCGCCGCGCTACAGCGACCGCCAGGGCGGCTATCTGCGTATTGTTCGCACCGGCTTCCGCAAGGGCGATGGGGGCGAGAAGGCCTTCATCGAACTGCTGGGCGCCGAAAAGCAGCTTGAGGTCAAGCGTCAGAAGCGCGAAGACATCAAGGCCAAAAAACGTGCAGAGCTGGAAAAGCAGTTGGAAGAATCGAAGAAGGAAGAAGTCAAGGAAGAAGCCGCCTAAGACGGCGTTTCTTCCGCGTTCCCTCCCTTAGAATGCCAAACGGGCGCATCCCTTCGCGGGATGCGCTTGTGTTTGTTTGCGAACTTTTGCAACAGTCTCTTACTCTGCCCGCGCTAGCTTCTTGGGCCTCATCAGCCGCATATAAATGTAGACCACCAACTGTAACGCAATCGCTCCCAGGCAATCCAGCAGCACATCCCACACTGACCCCGTGCGATTGGGCAGAAATGTTTGGTGCCATTCGTCGCAACTGGCAACCAAAGCGGTCCCCAGCAGTGCAAGAAAGGCGTCATGGAGAAATTTGGAGCGGGGCAGCGTCATCCACCACGCGCGCAGCCACGCCAGCCCGATGAATCCGTAGCCGAAAAAGTGTCCGGTCTTGCGGATCGCGTGATGAATCACTTCCCATCGCGCGTTCCCAACAGCGCCGAAGATGGCTTCCCAGAGCCGGCGCAGCGGCCCAGTGGTGTGGTCGGAGCCGAACAGTGCGGTCGATTCAAGCGCGATGATGCCCACGCCGATAGCCACCGGCAACCACGCACTCACCCAAAACCAGAGTCCGTGGTGCGCAGGCGCCCCTCTATCATCCCCGGCAGCAGCAACGTGCACTAATCACTCTTTCCAGAGCCGGACTCTACAACGGCGGGCAGATCCAGCGCCACCAGTGCAAACCGGGTTTGTTTGTCCTTTGACCCTTCAAAACCCATGATATGCTGGTGCCGCTTTGAACCGGCCTTCAGTTCTATGCTTTCCTTGCCGTTCTCGTCCCGGCTGATCTTTACTTGACCGCCCTTTTTGTCGTCGGTGCAGCCAAGCCCCTCGGAGGTAGCCACCGGCGTGCCCACCGGAGAATCGCCCCGGCACGTAATCACGTCCCCGTAGCGGCCCATCGCCTTCCTGTAAAAAGCGGTCACCTTATCTTCGGAATCCGGAGTCTCGTAGGATACCGTCCGCACGCGCAACTCCCACTCGCCAAAGCCCAAATGCACGTCCGCTGACTTGTCGTCGCCCTCGTCCTTCACCACCGTGGAACCCGGATAGACCGGCAATCCCAGGTCCGCTGCAGCGGTTTGATTGGTATTCACATGCACGCCGCCAAAAGGCGTATCCACCTGGACTTTTTTATCCTGGCCGTTGGCGTCCTTGTCCACATGGACCCGGCATCCCGCCATCCCGGCCGCGAGCGCCAGACTCACGGCCAAAACTGCTGCTTTTCGCGTCGTATCGAGATTCATGGCAATCGTCCTCTAGCCCCGTTATACGTCCGCATCTCGCAAAATGTTCCTCGAATCGCGCTGCCTGCAGCCACAGCTCCCTACAGCTTCTGCTCAGTGCGTCGAGTCGCCATCCTCTTTTGTGCTTGTAGCGAAAAGAATTGCCACGGTAAAAATCACAACGATAACCGGGACAACAAAGAACGGGGAAGTAATGTGCATAGTGCAAACTCCTTGCAGTTAGACTACCAAAAAAGAAAGGCCCCGTTCCCGGAACCCTTCCTATTTGATTGAGCCAGACTTACTCTTTCGGCCCGCCGTTCGGATAATCCACGCGAATCGTCAGAATCTCGTAAGGGTGAATCGGCGCCTTCACCACATCGCCAACCACGGCCAGCGGCGCGCCTTCCGGCGTCTCCATCAGGTTGGTCACTGTCGCGCCTGACGCTCCCGGCGGCACATGAAATTCGGCGGTTGTCTCTTTCCCTGCCCACTCATAAACGCGGAAGATCAAACCCTTGGCGTCTTCCGCCTTCTTCACCGCGGTCAGCACCACATTCTCCGGCGCAACTGATGCAAACGAGTGCTCCGCCGGCAGCGCGCCTGCATGGGCCGTCGTCACCACCGCCGTCAGCGGGTAGTCGTACTCCCATCCGTGGCGCATAGTCAGTGCATCCTTCCATGTGCCCGTGTGCGGATAAAGCGCGTAGTGAAAGTGATGATGGCCCATGTCGGCGTCAGGGTCGGGCCACTTGGGCGAGCGCAGCAGCGTCAGCCGCAGCGTATTGCCCACTGCGTCGTAACCGTACTTGGTCTGGTTCAGTACGCTCAGCCCATGCTTTCCATCGCCCAGATCTGCCCAGCGCATCGCCTCAACCTCAAACTGCGCCTTCTCCCAACTGTTGTTCCGCGTGGTCGGCCGCTCGATGGTTCCGTAGGGAATTTCGTAAGTGGCAAACGGTCCCGAAGCCGCCAGCGGAAACGCCGCCTTCAGCAGCACGTGCGACTCATGCCAGTCGATGTCGTTGTCGATGTCGACAATGTCGTCCTTGAGGCTGATGGTCTGCACGAACTTCGAGTTCTGCCAATGGCGATTGATCCATATAGCACCGCCCAGTGTCTCACCTACAAGGTCAACCTTCGATAGAATCGTCGGAGGTTGGTCCAACGTGCCCGGATCGATGTTCCACGCATCATAATCGTTCGGCGTGTCCTTAAAGGCTTGCAACTCGTTGCCGCAACCTCCCCGCGAGAGCGTCTCGAATCCCGCTCGCTTATCAAAGAGACTCGTGATACAACCGGTCACGCTGTCCACCTGAACGCGAATGAGATTATTCTCGAGCGTTAAAGTGTGTGCGCCTGCGTCCTTCTTTACTGGAGATAAGGCACCTGCCAGGCCTCCAGCCACGTGCAAGCGGAAAACCTTATAACCGAGCGCTGGGATATCGGAAACACCAAACTTCAGTTCCGAAGGGGCAGAAGGGGAGTCGCCTAGAGATAGAACTTCATACTGCAGTTTTTTAGACTCGTGCGAGTTATCGGACAAATCCAGTACCGTTCCGAAGTGGCCTATCGGGATTCTCAATGTCACTTCTCCCGAACGTGACCAGCCCAACGGATTGAAAACGACGAACGAGTAAGAATTTGGACCGGCCGCTTTGGTATCGATCCTCTCCGCCACCGCCCCGAATGCCCCGGCATCAATCTCATTCGTAGACCAGCGCACCACGTCATAGTCCTTCTGCGCATCCTTATAGATCACGCCGATACCCGACCCAGCCGCCAAATCATGGAACTGGTTAAAGAGCACCTTCTTCCAATCTTCCGTCAGCTCTTTTCCCGGATACTCGCGGCCATCGAGCCATGCAAGCGACGCCCACTTCTCCGCGTTGATAACTTCTTCTTCGCTCTCGCGCATATTGCGCTTGTGATTGGCCTGCGTGGTCATCACTCCGCGGTGATATTCAAAATAAAGCTCGCTCTTCCATGTCGGAATGGAGACCTTGCCCTCAACTGCAGCTGGCGGTGTATATCCCTTTGCAATCGACCTGTAATCCCACTCCGGGCTCTCCGGCGCAATCTGCTTTTCCAGCGCCGTGAAGTAGCTCTGCGCCGTGCCGAACTCGACCTTCGGCGTCACGTGTCCAGGCGCCGTCCAGTGAAATCCCTCATCCAGAATCGCCCGCGTCGGTCCGCCGCCGTGGTCGCCGACACCATATAGGTCCATGATCCCCGGCAGCCCCGTGGCCTGCTTCTGCGCAATCGCATAGTCGCGCGAGAGGCGCACCAGGTTCAGGTTTTCATTCGCGTAGTCATGCGGAAAATAACTCAGAACCTTCGAACCATCCGGCGACTCCCACCAGAAAAATTTGAACGGCATCTGATTGGTGTCGTTCCAACCCATCTTCTGCGTTACAAAATAATCGATGCCGCTCTTCTTATAGATCTGCGGCAACTGCCACGTATAGCCAAACGAATCCGGATTCCAGCCGATGCGCACGTCCACGCCGTATGCCTGTTTGTACCAGCGCTTGCCCACCAGAATCTGCCGCACCAGCGATTCGCCGTCGGGCATATTCAGGTCCGGCTCAACCCACATGCCGCCCACAATCTCCCATCGGCCCTCCTTGATGCGCTGGGTAATTCCCGCGTTTATATCCGGGTACTTCTGCGCAAGCCAATCGTTGTAAGCCGCCGCCGATTGCGTAAATGTGTAGTCGGGATACTCGTACATCAGTTGCAGCGCGGTGCCGTAAGTGCGCTTCACCACGTCCACCGTCTCGGTCCACGGCCACAGCCATGCGGCGTCGATGTGCGAGTTGCCGGTAAGGTGAAAAGTAACCTGCTGCAAGAGCGGCTTCAGCGCTTCGAGCTTTGTTTGCGCCGCGCGGAGGCTCGCATCAAATTTGGTTTGGTCGTGTGCATCCAAAGCCGCCAGATCCACTGTGCGAATGGCGTCGTTAAGCGTGCTCTGTTTGCCGGCATCATTCGGCGCAAGCGCGAAAACCAGCAACGCGGCCGACAGAAACTCTTCGCGCAGGTCTTCGGGATTCGGGCGGCTCTCAGGGAAATCGATCTTCAACGTCGCGCCCCTGAATCTCTTGTCGTCCACGGTATGCAGCAGCTTCACCGCAACCGTCACCGTGTCGCCGGGCTTCGCCTGGTCAATCAGCACCACCGGCTCCAGATCGTCGCCCATGGCCACGCGCCGTCCGTTGAAGTAGAGGATTTCCGGCATTGGCCCGTTAGCATCGGCGTGAAACTGGAACCAGATGCGCGCGCCCGTCAGGTCGTAGCCGTTCAGCGTGGCAGGAACCTGGTAAGTCTGGCGAAACCAGACCGCATCCTTCGGCGCGAGCGAGTTCGTGGCGATGGGCTGCCACTCACTCTCGTCCAGATTCAAAGCCTCGCCATGCGCCAGATCGCCGGAATGCATCTTCCATGCTGCGTCAGGCAACTCGCGCAGGGCGGAGAGGCGATCAATCACCGCGTGCGTGTCGGCCGGTAAACTGGCGGCAATCTTTGCGGCATCGGCAGAGCTTTGCGCCACGGCCCGGCCCGCGAGAAGTATGGTGCCGGCGACAACAACCAGAGATACAAGATGGACAAAACGCAGCTTCAAAGTGGAGTTCATTGCAGAAAATCCTCACACACATAGTAAAGCCTGAAAGCTCTTCGAGTTAACACGTGTAAACAATGCGAAAACCTGAAGGGCCCGCCTCCCGCAGGCCAGCCTTTCAACCCTGGAGTCAAAGACGAAATTGAAGCATCAAACAAGGAGGCACCTTGAAATTGCAGATTCCCCGCCTAAGTGCCCTTGATTTGCCTTGACCTCGAAAGGGACCGAAACAGCCCAGATGGAGAAGAAACCGTCCATCTCGCCACATGGTACGCTGTCTCCGCTAATACGATTTTCGGTAGATAATAGATATAGGCTGCCTTCCCCGGCGGATTGCTGCATCGCTGCGCGGCCTATTGGAGATCACTCAGCCTCAGCTCATTCGCCGAGCAGGCGTCCCACCCGGCTCCAAAAACGTTAACATGGGGAAAACCGTACCTACAGAGAGGGATTCATGACTGTTGCCGCTCGCTTTCCCGGCATTCGTGTCACCGCTAATGGGAACCAGCTCGTCTCGTACCACACCGAGACACGCATCGCCGACGCCGGCGTCTTCTATCCGATTACACCCTCCACGGAGGGTGGCGAGCTATTCCAGCAGGCCTATGCCGAAGGCCACTTGAACGTCTTCGGCCAGAACACCATTGCCATTGAGACTGAGGGCGAGCACGCGGCCCAGGGCGGCGCAATCGCCCACTCGGTATGCGGCAAGCGCGTGGTCAACTTCACCTCCGGCCAAGGCGTCGTCTACGGCGTCGAGCAGTATTATCACGCTCCCTGAAAGGCGAGCACCATGGTGCTTGAAGTGGGCGCGCGCGCCCTCACCAAGCAGGCTCTCAACGTCCACTGCGGCCACGACGACATTTATGGTGCGCTTGACACAGGCTGGATCATGCTCTTCGGCAAGGACGCGCAGCAGGCCGCTGATCAGGCCCTCATCCTGCGCCGGGTCACTGAGCTTTCACTCACACCCGGCATGAACATTATGGATGGCTTCCTCACCACCCACCTGGAGCGCACCTTCTACAAGCATGAGTCGGAGCTGATTCGTGAATTCCTCGGCGCGCCCGACGACATCATCGACTGCCCCACCCCGGCTCAGCGCACACTCTTTGGACCCACCCGCCGCCGCGTGCCCAAGATGATGGACCTCGCCAACCCCATCCTTCTCGGCCCCGTGCAAAATCAGGAACATTACATGCAAGGTGTGGTCGCGCGGCGCAACAATTTCGCCGAGCCGATTCTTGCTTTCCTTGAAGCCGCCTACGCAAAGTTTGCCGAGCTCACCGGCCGCAACTATGGTCTCCTCAGCGAGTACAAAACCTCAGACGCAGAAACCGTATTCGTCTCCCTCGGTTCCGCCGCTGAAAACATCGAGGCCGCGGTCGATTATCTGCGCGAGACGCGCGGAGCGAGTGTGGGCTCCATCCATGTCAACGTGATTCGTCCCTTCCCTGAAGCCGCCATCATAAACGCGCTCAAAGGCAAGAAGAACGTCATCATCCTCGAGCGCACCGACGAAGCTCTTTCCGGCGATAATCCGCTGGGCCGCGACATCCGCACCGCCTTCTCCAAAGCCGTCCAGTCTGTCGAAGGCCTGCCCACCATATCTCTTGCCGAAGTCCCCAAGATCTACGGCGGCAGCTACGGCCTCGGCTCGCGCGACTTCCGTCCCGAGCAAATCATCGGCGCTTACGAATTTGCCACCGCAGGCCGCGCCCGCAAGGACGGCAAGACGGCTGCCGACGGCGTTAACTTTTTCGTTCTCGGCATCGACCATCCCTACGCGGTTCTTGGCGAAGAGACCCCGTCGCTGCTGCCTGAAGGCGCGGTAGCTGTGCGCTTCCACTCCATCGGCGGATGGGGCGCCATCACCACCGGCAAAAATCTTGGCGCCATCCTCGGCGACCTCAACGATCTGATCTATAAGCGCGACGGTCTCAAGGACTCGCTGGGAAATCCCAAGGAAGTTATTCACGTCAGCGCCAATCCCAAGTACGGCTCGGAGAAAAAAGGCGCGCCCACCTCATACTTCATGGTCGCCGCCAAAGACCGCATCCGCGTGAACTGCGACCTGCGCCATGTGACTGTCGTTCTCTGCTGCGACCCCAAAGCCTTCACTCACACCAACCCACTCGACGGCATGGCCGAAGGCGGCTCGCTCGTTTGGGAATCCGATCAGCAGGGCGAGCAGGCATGGGAACAGTTGCCGCTCTGGGCGCGCAAGCAGATCATCGACAAGAAAATTCGCGTCTTCACGCTTCCCGGATTTGAAATAGCAAAAAAAGCCACTGACCGCGCGGACCTGCAACTTCGCATGCAGGGCAACGCCTTCCTCGGGGCATTCTTTGCTGTGAGCACGCTGCTCAAGGAATTCGGCATCACCCAGGAGCAATACCGCGCTGTCGTTCGCGAGCAATACGTAAAGAAATTCGGCAAGCTAGGCGAAGCCGTCGTCGACTCCAACATGGAAGTCATGATGCAGGGCTACACCCAGGTCACGGAAATCGCGATCGGCGCGCTCACCGCAGCCGACCACTCGTCCCTGCGCGGCCAGGCGCTGCTGCCCATTCTCGAAACCGTCCCTGCAGCTGAAGGCTCCGCATGCGGCACCGGATGCCGCTCCCACGCACTGCCTGAAGGTCAGGCCGCGCGTGCGCCGCTGGCCACTCTCGCCGGCTTCGATGCCGAGTTCCGCTCGCACTTCGGCTATAACCAGCCCGCGACGCCGCTCTCTGCTATTGGCCTGGTCGCCGCTGCAACCGGTGACACTGCATCCAAATACGTCGCTCGCCGCGAGACTCCGCACTTCATCGCGGAAAACTGCACGCAGTGCATGGACTGCATCTCGGTCTGCCCTGACACGGCTCTGCCCAACACCGCGCAGGACCTCAGCACGCTGTTGCGCACCGCCGTCAATCACTACGTCGCCAGCGTCGCAGACCGCACGAAGCTCATCGCTGCGCTGCCCCAGATTGAAAAGCTCGCCCGCGAGCGCATGGTCACTGACACGAAGGCCGGAACGCCGCTGCCCACCATCCTTCGTGAGGTCACCAATTCACTCGACGGGTTTTCCGCTCAGGCCAAGCAGCAGTTCTTCGCCATTCTCGACAAAGTTCCCATGGCCTACCAGAAGGTGACCGCCATCTTCTCCTCGCCCGAGCGCAAAGCTCCCGGCACAGGCGGCATCTTCTCCATCTTTGTCTCCGATCTGTGCAAGGGATGCGCGGCCTGCGTTACCGCCTGCGGCGACCACATGGCGCTCAAAATGGTTGCGGAAACCGAAGAGGTCAACGCCGAACACACCACCGGCACTAACTTCCTTGACCTGCTGCCCGACACTTCGCAGAAGTTTCTCGGCCTCTACAACGCCGCCAATCCCGCAGACTCCAAAACCGCGACCCTGCGCAATATGCTCATGGTGCGCTCGACATATGACGCATTGGTGGCCGGCGACGGCGCCTGCGCAGGCTGCGGAGAAAAGAGCGTTCTGCGCTCCATCGCCGCTGTCACTGAGGCTTACATGCGCCCCGTCTTCCACGCCAAGAGCGACCGCTTCATTGCCAAAGCCGGCGATCTTGAAAAGCGCGGCGTGGCGCGTCTCGCCGTGCTCAAAGCCCGCAACCAGGCGGAATACGATCTGCTCCGTCAAGCCATCGCTCATCTCATCCTCGGCCTCGGCGGCGAAGACGAAAAAGACACTCGCGCCCGCATCGCGGACTATGAAAAAACTCACGGCCCCATCAGCGACGCCGAGCTGGTCGAAGGCATCGCAGCGGTCCTGCTCACTGAGGCATTCAACCACAA
>Ga0181520_10006068_pt1 | contig 18750 bp, 7 predicted proteins | sample PEATcosm2014_Bin_29_FD_132451 | JGI IMG/M metagenome (GOLD analysis project Ga0181520, IMG submission 132451) | Peatland microbial communities from MTU Mesocosm Facility, Houghton, MI, USA - PEATcosm2014_Bin02_30_metaG | ecosystem: Environmental > Terrestrial > Soil > Wetlands > Peat | place...
ACCGGCGGCAGTGCATCTCACGGCTACGTCTTTCAAATCACCCCCGGCGGCGCCGAGTCCGTGATCTACAACTTTACCAACGGCACCGACGGCGGCACTCCCCAGGGCAGCCTCATTGAAGGCAACGACGGTAACCTCTACGGGACAAACACCACCGGCGGATCAGGCTCGGGCGTCCTATTCAGCCTCACGCTGGCCGGAGCCATCACGCCCCTCCACGCCTTCGTCGCCGCCACTGACGGTTCAAACGCCGGCGCTCTCATCGAAGACAGCGCCGGGGACTTCTTCGGCGCAGCCAACCTCGGCGGAGCCTCGAGTTTAGGCACGGTCTTCGAATATACCCACACCAGTGCATTTGTGTTGATCCACACCTTCACCGGAACCGCCGGTGACGGATCCAGGCCCAACTCCCAACTCCTCCAGGCCAGCGACGGCCTCATTTACGGCGCTACCGTTCGCGGCGGAGCTAGCAATGCAGGCTCGCTCTTCCGCTTTGACCCTGCGACGCCCGGTTCCCTTGCAACCATCGCTTCGTTTCCACCCACCGGAATGGGCGATCCGTTCTACAACCCGGCATTCGGAATGACCGAAGCCCCGGACGGGGCACTGTACGGACTCACGGCCGAGGGCGGCAACGGCTACGGAACCATCTACAAAGTCGTACCCGGCAGCACGCCCACAGTCACTCTCGATCTCTATGACCTGGTCAGCGCGAGCGACGGCGGCCTCCCCGATTCCGGTCTCTTCCTGGGCGGCGATGGCAATCTCTATGGCACCACCAGCGCTTACGGCCCGGGCGGACCACCCAACGGCACCTTCTTCGAATTTATTCCCGCTGGCTCAGGGACCTTCACTACGCTCTACGGCTTCTCCACTTCCGACGGCACCCCCTCTGGAACTCCACTGGAAGCCGCGGACGGCAACTTCTACGGCCCTGCCTCGCTTGCAATTTACAAAATCACACCTGCAATCGCATCCGCTGTAAGCCTCTCTGCCAGCCCGACCACCATCACTCTCGGATCGAGTGTCACTCTCGACTGGCAGGTGAGCAATGCCTACAGCGAGACCTTCGAGAACTGCAACGCACACGGCGACTGGTCCGGCAGTTTGGCCCTCGTTGGCAGCGAAACCGTCACGCCCGCCACCACCGGCGTCTTTAACTATTCGCTCACATGCGGCGGCATTGAGAGCGCCTTCACCACCATCACCGTCAATCCTTCAATCACGCAAACGGATACCCCGGTTATCACTCCGGCCAGTGGCACTTACACAGGCCCGGTCCTCTACAACATTACGGATGCGACTCCCGGCGCGATCATCCACTACACCACCAACGGCACCATGCCCACCCTCACCTCACCGGTCTGGAATCACATCCCCAAGGTGATCATTACCGACACAGCCGTAAAAGCCATCGCCATTGCATCTCCGCTCACCGTCAGCAAAATGGCAGTCGCCAACTACGTGATCAAGATCAACGAACGGAACAACTGCTCCATCGAATATCCCCACGGCTTCACCGTACACCCTGAGCTCGAACTCAATCACGGAGCCTTTGTTGCAGGCGCTGCGCTCGATCTGACCCACGGGCTCTTCCACGAAAACACAAGCGCCTTTGCCAAGCCGCGCGTTCCGCTGAATCTCTTCGCAACGGAATTCCGCTTCCGCTTCTTTAAAGCCAACCCGGCATCCTCCGAAGGCCTGACCTTTACCGTGCAGGCCAACAGCGACACTGCAGTCGGTGCGGCAGATGGCGGTCTCGGCTATCAAGGGATCCCGCACAGCATGGCGCTCAAGTTCGACCTGCACAACGACGCCGGCGAAGGCAATAACTCAGTAGGCCTCTTCTTCGGTGGCGCATTCCCAGGAGTTCCGGCAATCAACCTAACTCCCAGCGGAATCGATCTGCACAGCGGCCACATCTTCGATGCCTATGTCACCTTTGAACCCCACTTCCTGACACTGACCCTGAAGGACACCTTGACCTTGGCCACGTTCACACACACATTCCACCTGCCCGCGGTCAGCCCCTTTGGCGCACCCACAGCCTTCGCTGGTTTCACCGCCTCTACTGGAGCGCAAACCTCCACTGCCCAGATCCTGACCTGGACCCTGGAAAGTGAAGGACCTTGCCAATAAGTCCAATCGCCGTCGACCCAAGAAATCAGGCGCTCTTCCGACGAGGCGAGCGCCTGATTCTTCCTCTTGATCTCTAAAATCTACAGCTCAATAAATATGAACAACCCAAACGAGGATTACCGCGGGAGGGACAGCCTCTTCGTGATCAAGTTTGGGAGCCTGGACGGCGAATGGCAATGGTGGTTCCACAACTGCTGTGCCTCGACATCGCAACTGCCAGGCGGCCTTTTTTCAAGAAAAGGCCGCCTATTTTGCTCCCTGCCAGGGCAGATGAACTGTGGGGTCGCAGCACCGGTTCTAAGTTTGGATGAACGCAGTGCCTAAGGGCGAAGGATTCGACACATTCGCGACGATAGGTTTGGGAGTCATCTGCAGTGCGTCTGCTGCTAGGCTTTGTTGGCTCGCGGCGAGACGCAAATTCGTGGAAGCTTGGGTATACTGAATCCTTCGGAAACCGAGGTGAGCTAGAGCTTGTTTCAAAAATCGCAATTGCATCCGAGTTGTGATACCTCAGGGGTTAAAACCCCTTGTCTTTCCGGCTCTTTTCGGCACGACTGAAGTCGTGCCCTGACACAAAGCGGATTTTTGAAACACGCTCTAGAAAATCGGAAGGAGCAAGTGCGAACCATGAGAAAGCACTCGGAATATTCGGCCCTCGGCTGGCTGGAAGCTTTTAGCCGCAGGTCGTTCTTGAAAGGCAGTGGCGCGGCAGCCGCATGGGCCTTGGCGTCGTCATCCAGCGCCGTGGCGGAAGCCACTCATCGATTGCCATCCGTCCCGACTCTCGATGACCTTGCCAGCGATCGCATTACGCACGGCTTTCGCGACCTTTACAGCACGCCTGCCACGCAGAATGAATGGGGATACGTCAAGGCGTCGAAATCGGTGACGGGGATCAATGCGATCTCATTTCCTCCCTTCGCGTGTTGTGGCATCCCGGAGACCGCCTGGAGCCCGGGTTATTTGACCACCTGCGAGCTGTTCCTGGATGGGCGCCTGCTCGTGGTTTCAACGCCGCAGCCCAGTGAGACAAGCTACATTTGGTATCCGCATCGGATTGAGCGCCAGGCGGTGGCGGATGGTCTCTCTTTTACGACTCAGACCTTCATGCCCTCGAAGCTGCGAGCGGTCGCGCAGTCCATTGTAGTTAAGAATGTGGGCGCCCGACAGAGGACATTCACGCTTGGATTTGACCTGCGCGCTGCTGTTACAAAGAAGACCGAAGCTTGGTTCGTCAATTCTCCGGGAGAAGCCGATAATCAAGTGACCGCGGACCTGGCGCGAGGCTGCCTCATCTTCGAGGCGCAGCACAGCAAGGCCGTTTCTGTGCAAGGGTTTCAGCCAAAGCCGAATGGAATGCGGGACCTGCGCGTCCTGGTTTTTGAGCTGACGCTGGAACCGGGAGAATCGAAGGAGTTGCGCTATGTGAATGCGATTGGCGGCGAAAGATCTGAAGCCATCGAATCGTATGATCGCATGCAAGCCGGATTTCAAGACTTACTTCGCCAGAACGAGGACGCATTCACGAGCCTCATTCGCGCGGCGCTTACGCCTGGCAATTCTTCGTTCTCCGGCCATCTTCCCCAGCTTATTACCGACAATGAATCGCTGTGGAACCTCTACTATCGAGGATTTACAAATCTCCTGTTTGCGCGACGCACTTCCCCGGATTCCGCTTATGGTTCCACTTACATTACGCTCGGTGGGCGCGTTTTGCCGACGCTGAGTTTCCCGTGGGACACTTCGCTCTCCTCTCTGAGCCTTGCCATGCTCGATCCTGAACCGCTGCGGCGGCTCATGGAGAACTGGATGGTCCAGGACATGCACAAGCATCTTGCAACCGATTACGTATCGGGGCAAGCCGTCGGTCCGTGGTATGCGGTAAACGATATGGCAATCCTGCGATGCGCTCAAAACTATCTGAGGGTAACCGGTGACTTTCCCTGGCTCGACACAAAGGTCGATGGAAAGCAAGTGCTGGACCATCTGGTTAGCCATGCACTCTATTGGAAGCAGCTCGATAAGTCCGGTTATGGGCTGGCGGATTATGGCAATATTGAGAACCTGCTTGAGGTTGTCAGCACTTATCTGCACCAAGTGGCAGGAATGAATGCCGGGAATGTAAGCGGGATGCGCTTTGTGGCGGCGTTGCTTGATCGCAAGGGAAATTCCACTCTCGCGAATCAAATGCGCACGGAAGCTGACGCGATGGCCGCGCGTATCAACAGCGAGCTTTATCTAAAAGGTAAAGGTTACTGGCGGTGCAGGCAGCCCGACGGAACTTATAATGAAGTCCGCCATTGTTATGACCTGCTGGCTGTCCTCGATAACATGGCCGAAGATCTCAGCTCGGAGCAGAAACGTGAGATGAGTCACTTCTTCTGGAGCGAACTGCATAGTTCCCTTTGGATGCGAGCGCTTTCAGCCGGGGACGCCGATGCATCATGGAATATTCGGCCAGATCACAGTGCGATTGGCGCTTATCCGTCATGGCCCCCGATGACAGCCAAGGGGTTGTACAAGACCGATCCTTCCGCCGAGGTTGCTTCATGGATCAAGCAACTGTCCAAAGCTGGCAATCAGGGACCTTTCGGGCAGGCGCACTTTATCGAGTCCGTCTTCCCACCTGAACATGGAGCCGCGTGCAAAGCTCCCGAAGATGCTCCTTATCTAAATGACTGGTGCTGCATTGCGGCGGGCAGCTTTGTGGATATGGTCATCGATTCGATTTTCGGCGCGGATCTTACACTGAGCGGAGTCATCCGGGTCAATTCGCGGCTTCACGACTTCGATCCCAAAGCCAGGCTGGTGAACCTGCGCTATCAAGGGAAGCACTTCACCGTATCTCAGAGCGGCGCGCAGGAGATGTGAGGCGACCAGCAAGCGATCAAGCAATCGAAATCATCGCGCATGGGCTCCGCATGATCTCCAACATCTGCCCTTCTGGCTGGAGCATCTCTGGTATAGGTGTAGAGTCAGCGCGGGCCGGGAGGTCGGCGCTACGGATTCTTGCAGATATTGGCAATAGTTATCGGCAGGGTTGGCTCGATATTAATCGGAGAGATGCTCTGAAACGACGAGCGGGGCGAAGATCTCAGTCCTCGCCCCGCTCGGGTTCAGGTTAGAGGGATCAGCTTAGAACTCGAAGCGAGCTCCAATCTGAATGATTCTGGGATTTTGGGCGCCTTGTGCTTGCCCAAAGTCGGTGGCTGCGCCGATGACGACAGAGCTGCCGAATCCCTGGAGGTTGGCGCGATTGAAAGCGTTCAGGGCTTCAACGCGCAGAATCAGGTTGCTCTTCTCTGAGCTAAACCACGGAAGCTCAGTCTTCTTCTGGAGGTTGAGGTCTACATCCTGGTAGCCGGGGTTTCTGAATGCATTCAGCGCCTCGTTCCCCTCAAGAGTTTTGGGGTTGGGAGAAGTGACAGTTTGGAACGGGCAAAAAGGATAGGCCGCTGGATCGTAGAGATTGCCGCCGCCCGAGACAGCCCCTGATTGGTTAACTGTGCAGGCACCGCCGAAGACGCCGTTAGGCTGTTTGAACGAAGCGAGCGAGAAGCCGCCGTATTTCAGCCCGCTACCGGGCTGAAATACCACGTCGGGCAAATCGATCTGTCCGTCCTTATCGCCGTCATTGGGTACGTCCTGGCTGGTGTAGACGGTGAACGGTGTTCCTTCCTGGGCGATGACAATGGCTCCCAATGTCCAGCCGTGGGTTACCACACGAAGAGGACCCGCCTTGGCTCCCGGAACCTCATACGCTCCGGACAAGGTGAAGCGGTTCTTCACGTCGTTTGGCGAGTTGCCATAGCCGTACGCAGAGTAGGGGTTAAACGGGTTTTCAGCCAGCGTATGAGACCAGAGGTAGGACGCCTGCCAACTGAAGTCTCCTTTGCGCTGCTGCGCGGTGAGGATCAGCGCGTTGTAGTTGGAAGTCAGCCCGTTCTCGATGAGCTGAACGGATCCGATCGCAGGCGCGGGCTGTGCTACATATCCCGGAGATCCCGCGGACAGAGCGCTTCCCGGGGGATTGTTGTAGGAGTTGCTTTGATAGAACTGGTTGTAAGAATAGGAGCCAGTGTAGGTAGCTCCGACAACAATGGTGCTGGGCAGTTCCTGCTCCAGGCCAAAGTTCCAGATGACAGTGGATTGCGGCTTCAGACTGGGATTAACGCCGTAGAGGTTGGCGCTGTAAACCAATCCGTTAGGGCCTGTGGACAGGCCGTTTGCCAGTTGTCCGGTGACCGGAATCAAGGGATAGGGAATACCGTAGGGCGCCGAAGTTCCCTGAGTTCCGGTGATTGCAGTTGAGTTTGGTTCGCCAGGGATTCCGGTCTTTCCGGTCCACTTTCCGGACCATGGATAGTTGAAGAATCCACAGTTGGCAGGGCATCCAACTTCGGCTGCGTCATGCAAGGTTAGCGTTAGCCGGATCGGGGTGCTGGTGGGCAGATTAGCCGTGATCTGATTCAGATTGATCGCGTCCTGGTAAAGGCCGATTCCACCGCGAACCACCAGCTTCTTTGCGAAGGATGGCTGCCAGGAGAATGATCCTCTGGGCAGGAAGTTCCAAACCTGCCCGTTGGTAAATGCCTGGCTGACAACCTTGCCGTTGACGCCTGCAACCTGGGCGAGGAGATTCGAGCCGGTTCCCAGGAAGGTGTTGGCATAGGCCACAGCATTGTCGCCATATTCCCCAGGATTGCCAAAGTCATCCCAGCGGATGCCGAGGGTCAGCATCAGGTTTGGCTTGATCTTCCAGTCGTCCTGGGCATAAAGGGAAAACTGTTCTTGTTCGGCGCCATAGACTTGGCTGATCCACTTGCCAGCCCCAGCGGCGCAGCTTGAGCCAGCCGCCGAAATTCCGCAGGCGCCGATGGTGTAGAGGGAGTATTCATCCGGCTCGCCCTGCACCATCTCAAGGATGTCGGAAAAATACATTCCATACGGGCGCGAGTATTCGGCTGAGGAGTTTTGCCAGTAGTTTCTCTCCGCATTCTGGAAGCCGAAGCGGAAACTGTGCCTGCCTTTGAGCCAGGTCACGTAATCGCGCAATGCGAGGACGTGCTCTTTGCTGTCCGCGCCGATGTAAGGGCTGTCGGGAGTTTGCTGCGGACTGCCGAAGAAGCCACCGTTGTCGGACATGAAGCCGAAGAAGGTTCCATGCGGGAAGATCGCATAATTGGGGTTGGCAGTACCGCCGCCCCAGAATCGATTGAGGCCGGCATTGAACTGATTGGTGAGTGTGTCTTTGAAGATGTGGGAGTAACCGGCAGAGAAGAAGTAGCTTTGGCTAGGCGTCTTGGTGTTGAACGCGGGCCGGGGATCGATGTAATCGGAATTTTGCTGAACTCCGAAGTAGCCGAAGTAGAAGCGGTCCTTATCCTGGTTGAAACTGTTATCAAAGCGCAGGTTGTACTGCTGGCCGGTGATGCCGGGGCTCTGGTTGAACAAACCCTGCACTGAAACGACCGTATCGCAGGGCAGGTTGAACGACGAGGGATCGTTGCACATGACGCCGAACTTGTTCCCCATGGTCTTGCCGCCGTCGAATGCAGGGTTGGGATAGTAGTTGTCCGCGATTGAAGCGGTGGTCTGGTTGGCCAGGCCGGTGGGAGCGAAGTTGAAGAGTTGAGAATAGGCTTTCCCGTTTGTGTTCCAACCGACCGGAGGAGCGGCATATTGCGCAGTGGTCCAGGCTCCGAGGCCGGCGGCCGACATGGCGGTGGCTTGCTGTCCGACTGCGCTCAGGTTCTCCACACGCTCAATGGAGCCGAAGAAGAAGGCGTGCTCTTTGAGAATGGGACCGCCGACGGATCCCATGAAGTACTTGCGGTGGAAGGGATTGACGCCGGCACTGAAGTCCGGATTGGCTTCAAATGGCTTTGAAGTGTAGTTGATATCGAAGTCACCGTGAAAGTCTTTCGCACCGGCCTTCGAGGTCATATCCACCTGCAGCGAACTGGTAGCGCCATTGTCAACCGAAAAGGTTGTGGTCTGGAGTGCAATTTCAGAGAGCATGTCCGGATTGGGGACCATGTTGAGAGCGCCGGTGTTCTCAGTACTGGTAATGGGAATGCGATCGAGAAGATAGACGTTGGAAGATGCGGGGCGGCCATTGGCGCGTGCATCCGGCGAGGCCTGTCCAATGGGAATGTTGGTGTTGGTGCTGCCGCTGGTTTCGATTGTGCCCACCACGCCGGGCGCCGTGCGCAGCGAACTAATCGTCGAGCGGTCCGGCAGCGGCATGTTGTTGATGTCAGCGCTAGTCAGTGTGTATTCCACACGTGTTTCGTCGGGATTCAGCCCCACTTCGGCTGCCGTCACGTTGACTGTGACTGTTGCGCCGCCGACAGTAAGGACGATATTGACTCCCGCTGTTTCGTCGGTGGACACATGGCGGTCAGCAAAGGCGGTCTCAAAGCCTGATGCCACTGCCGTGATGCGGTAGTCGCTTGGTTGAATGTTGTCGAAGCGATATACACCGGCGCTGTTCGTGGTAGATGTGTCGCTGATGTTTGTCGCGGTGTTGGTTAGGGTGACGGTGGCTCCAACAACGACGGCGCCATTGGGGTCCGTGACAGTGCCTTGTACAACAGCGCTGTATTGAGCCTCGCAGGGCAGCCAAAAGCAAAGTACGGCTGCAAGTGTCATCCATTGGGGAAGTGTAAGTGTTCTCTTAAACATACGGGCCCTCCAAAATGTATTCTTGGCGACTCGCTTACAGCGCTAAAGAATCCGTTAGCGTCACGATATCACAGACGAACGAAGATAGAGTCGAAGTAATTGGTAGCTTTGGCGCAGAATTGATCGTACGGCGGATCATGTTTACCGGTCGCAATAAATCGGGAGGTCGCCATGGTGCAATCAAGTTTGTATTCAGAAAGATCGGGGAAGAAGATCTTCTTGCGCATGTAAAACAAGAATTAAGAGTTCTTCTTCTGCACTTCCAGGGCACGGCACGCATTACGCCAACCTATTGGAAGAGTTCTTTGAAAGTGCGCGGATCGAAGAGTCCGCGCACCTTCATCGTTAAGAATGCTACCGGATGACGTCAACGGTGATGGGTGTCGTTTGCGTAATGCCTCCACCAGAGGCCGTGATGGTGATTGTGTGGCTGCCGGTTGACGCTCTCTTGCTCGCCTTGACAGTGAAGGTCGAGGTCCCCGCGCCGGGCGCGGCGATGGACGATGGGCTGAACGATACAGTCTCTCCGCTGGCTTCTCCCGATGCCGTCAAGGTAATTGCCGAGTTGAAGCTGCCGGATGCGGACGTGGTAATTGTGGAACTGCCGGAACTTCTGCGGGCAACAGTGAGTGAAGCGGGCGAAGCGGAAACGGCGAAGCCCGCTGGGGACGAAGAACTGATAGTAAGTGAAACCGTGGCCGTTTGAGTTATGCCTCCACCGGCCGCGCTTATCGTAATGGGGAATGTGCCGGGTACGGCGGTTGCGGCCACGGCAAGAGTCAGGGTGGACGTGCCGGAGCCTGGCGCAGCGATGGACGCGGGGCTGAAGCTTGGTGTCACTCCAGCCGGCTGGCCGGTTGCAGACAGGGAGACCGCGGAGTTGAAGCCTTGAGACTCGGCGATGGTCAAGGTGGAAGATACACTCGCGCCCGGTGCCGCGGAGACGGAGGCGGGCATTACGGAGATACCAGCGGAGGGCGCAGTTGTTGCGGTAAGAGCGTTGATCAGGCCGGTCCCATTCGGAGTTCCCCAGCCGGTCACCAAATCGTATCCGGTCACTGCCGAGTAGCTGCCCGATGTGCCGCCGTTGATGTCGTGAAAGTCCGTGGCGTAGCTCGACGTCACATTCTGCGTATAGATCGTTGGGTTAATGAATCCGATCGTCGGCTGACCGTTGGCAACCAACTGCTGGTTCACAAGGGCGATGTATCCGGCCCACATGGGAGCCGCAAAGCTGGTGCCGCCGTATGCATTTGCCTGGCAGGCTGTCTGGTCCGCGCAGGTGTAAAAAGTGAAATTCGCATTCGCGGAAACGTCGGGGCCATTGCGCAGGGTCGTCGATCCATGGTTGCTGGAGTTGATGACGCCTGTGAGTTGCTGCCATGAGGGGATCGCTACACTGTCCGGCGAAATGCCGCCGCCGCTGTCTGTCCATGCAGTTTCCGACTGCCACGGTCCACCTCCGCTTGCGGTGATCAGGTCCGTGCCGCCGACGGAAACCACATACGCATCATCGGCCGGCCAGGCCTCATTACTCGCGGACCATGTGGAATTGTCGCCGGATGCGGCAAAAAAGTTCTGCCCCTGAGCAGCCATCCTCTGGAAGTATGGATCAAGCGTGCTTGCATCGGCAGGTGTCCAACCCCACGAACAGCCTATGGTTGTGGGCAGCGGGCTGTGCGTGGTCATGGCGCTGAGGATGGCGGTATCGGTGGCTCCGACATACACCACGAGACTGGCCAGCCCCGGAGCCATGCCGATGGCCTGGGTCATGTCCAGCGTCTGTTCGGTATCGTCACAACTGCCACCTGCGCTCGTATCCACGCAGGCAGTGCTGGTGCCGTCTACGGAATAGAGCGTGACGGGAACACTGTTGGTTTGACCGATGTTGGCGAAATAGGTGGTCAAGTCGGACAGGTCGGTACCTGCATACTCGAATAATCCCAGGTTCTGGCCGGAGCCGGTTAGGGTGGTTCCTCCGTAGTAGGCGGCACGCATGTCGCTGCCCAGAAACGAAGCCGAAGGTCCGGAACCGGTGGTGGCATGGGTCACGACGTCCGCCGGACGGAGGTTATGGGCCTTCGCGTAATCGCTTCTCTTTACGAAGAGGGCATGCGGGATGGAGTAATTGTCCAAGCCGGAAATGTGCCAGAGAGAGAAAGCCAGGTTGGTGGTGGGTTCGCGGTCCGGCGCGTAGTAGGTGCGGTTCTCGGTGGGATGCTGGTAGGTGCGCATCTTTACATGGAATGCCTTCTCGATGGTGGAGACGCTGCCCTTGACCTGCACATCCATGCCGTCGCGCGATCCACCGACGATGGTGAAGTGACTCGATCTCGCAAAACGGACCAGGGTGTCATAATTCTCCTGTGTGGGTCCAAACCGCTCAGTAAACTCATGAACGGTGAGGAAATGCCGGTAGTTGAGGCTGGCCGGATCGTAAAGCTGCTTGAGAAATGAATCCAGTCCTGCCTGGTCGCGCAGCGGCAGAACGATATCGAGCTGCAGGATTTGGGTAGCCGAAAGGCGGCCGACAGACTTCGCATTGCCGTTGCGTGTTGCTTGCCGCACATGGTGCGTCATCATCGACTGCGCATGGGAATTCATGGTCGCGACGAACAGGATCGCAATGATCCCGAGGAAAAACAGGCCTGATCTCCTAACCATGGTTTCTCCTTTGACTTTGGTCATTCCAGGTGGTATCTGATTTCGCCTGCGTGGGGACGGGCGGACTTGGGGTTAAAGTAGGGTACCATCACCAAGCATGAGCGCGAGGAAAATTCGACGTTGAGTTCCGCGACAGTTTGCTCTCGGCTGGCTAGCCCAATTTCCTGTCCACGATAGTGTAGCGCTCCTCGAAAGCCCTCTTGGTCTTCCGCTCCGGCTTCCGGTGTCTGGTCGCGAATAATGTATGAATATTCCCGCACCCTGAAGGGCTGCATTGCTTGAGAGGTGGCTCTGGCCCGGGATTCCAGTCCAAGAGCCTACCCTGCATCTCTCACGGCCAGATCGACGCTCTGTAGCGCCGACACCCTGGCCGGCTGTACTGGCGGCGTCTCCACCGCCAGAGCAAGAACCAAGTTGCCATTCTATTTAGTGGATGAATGTCGAGTTGGTCGCAGATTGCACTGTCTCTTGAAACTGTTTCCATGTACAGGAGCCATCGGCTCGGCCGCAACCGGGAACAAACACGGGTACACGTGAGGGAGGGTTTTCGATGCTCAAGGGTGTAGCATTGCGCATTTGCTCAAGCGTTTGCGCCATGTAGAAAGTCTTTACGAAAGACTCCCCGGTTCCGCGGCTCTTCCAAAGTTCAAATACCAGAGATCCACCGGGAGGCGTATCGTCGCGCCGGCCGTCGATTAGCCACGACAATCCCAGCGCTCCACCAATATTAGCCAGATTCGTATCGTGGCCCACAAGAATCAGAAGACGGTCGCCGGGTTGTGTGAGCGCTCCTTTCACAGGATGCGCCGTTACTGTCTCTTCCATCGACTGCAAAACATGAAAGAGAAGATTCGATGATTGAACGCGGGCAATATATCCGGTGCGCTGTGCAATATCCTCGTTGGCGGTATGTAGTTCGAGCAGTTCACGCAGTTCGTGAGCGTCCACTCGCCCCCAGCCTACATTCGCAGTCTCCATGCCCTCGGTGTATTCCAGCAGCAGGTTCTCCGCCATCGTTGATGCAATACCCAACGGAGTGCGTAACTCTACAAGGTGGTCGCCCTGTCCCGGCGCAATCGAAGACGGTATGTCGAAGAGGGACTGAGCAGCGGCGGCGCCTGCGCACTCCGCGCCGAGTTTGCAGCCGCGCAATACCTCTTCGAGCGATTCAAGTTGAGGCCGGTAGGCCTCCGCCAATCCCTGCGGGTTCGCCCCAATGCGGCCGGAAACAGCCGCTGTTGCCAGCAGTTTGTCGGGCTGCCCAAGCCCGGCCGCCATTGGATGAAAGAGCGGATCGGCCGTTCCTTCTGGAAGTGCAGCCACCGCAATCGTGCATCCCGGCGCCAATCCCGCTGCGAGCGCCTTTCCGGTTTCGCGTGTGCGCTGGTCCGAGTCGGCAACGATTCTTATGTGAGCCGCGTCTTCGCAACCCGCGGGCTTGAACAAGCCTTCAGCAGCCAGCATCTCCCGGTCGTAGATTCCGAACAGCGTCATCAGTCGCGCTCCGTGTTCGGTCAGGTAGCCGGCGGGAACACTCCATGTCGGCCATGGCTTTTGAGCGTAGCGATTCATCTGCTCGGTCTTGCCAGTCGGCGAGCGCACACCGTGCCGGCTGATCAGCACAACCAGTTGCAGTTGAGCGTCCTTCTCCGCCGTGTTCTTTTCACCGGCTTGCGCAGCGGTCTGCGCACAGAGCACGCACGATGCAACGAGCAAGAAGCAAGCAACAAAGCTGTTGGCAGCACGGTCGCGACTCTTCATCAGTTCCCTCACGGTGCCACGGTGGAGTAAACGCGAATTTCAGCGCCATGTTCCGGCGTGCTCGGAACACCGACATACAAAAGATTTTGTGACGAAACAAACAGTGCCGTCTTGGCACCCGCAGCGGTCTTTAGAACTCCCAGCGAGTGCAACGATTTCGCTGTGCCCACCTGGTAAGCATCCACCTCGCCCGCGCCGCTGATTAAATAGACGCGACGCAGCGCAGAGTCGTAGAACAGGTCGTCCGCGCCGCCCGCCGCTCCAAGGCTGCCGATTTCCTTGCCGGTCGTCACATCGAGAGCGATCAACGTTCCCGGAGTTCGGCAGGCAACAAACAGAATCCGGTCCTCGCGATCCAAGGCAAGCGGCACGTTATCTTCGGCCTTGCTCAGCTTCCAATGCGCGATGATCGCTTGAGAGTCTGCGCCGATCACCGCAACTTCGCTTGCATCGGCAATGTTCGCAAACACGCGCCGGCCCGTGGCATCAATCTCAAGCGCCTCAGGATGCGAGGCCACCGGTAGATTTGCCAGCAGGCTCATGTGCACGGCATCCACAACGGCAACCCTCGCTGGGTTGGCTGCATTGCTTCCGCCATGCCCCACAAACAGCAGATGGGTCTGTTCGTCGTAGGCCATGTCATCCGCGTCGTCAGAGAGTTTCACAGTGCCCGCTAGCGTCAAGGGCGTGCCTTTATAAACCCGCAGCTCGCCAAGAGAGCCATCGGCCACAAACAGGCTGCCTGTCTCCGACGCCCACACCAGGCCATGCGGCTTACCGAGCCCAGTGATGCTCTGCTCCACCTTGCCCGTCTTCAAACCAACCACTTCAACGGAGTGATTGCCGGTAGCGGCAATGAACAACCGGTTGCCGGCGGCGTCGAAGGCAAGGTGGTCGAACTTCCCCAGGACCAGGGGCAAGACGATGGTCCTGGCCAATCGAAATGCCGGCGGCTGGGCCTGCGCTGCCGGAAGCGAAACAATACTGCAACCGAGCAGCAAAGCGATTGCGTTGAAGACGAAGCCAAGTTGATTGTAGGTTGGCAGCACGAATGCGTGCATGCGTATGGCGTATGTATTCAAGAACTCTCCCCTTCAATTCTTCAGAGATCGGTACACTCGCCTCGCTCCAGTGAATAGAGCGAGGCGAGTGTGGACCGGCGTGGAGACTGCCAAACAATTACTTCTCGCGATGGGAGGTCCAGCGCAACCCGCCGCCATAGGTGGGATGGTAATATTCGCGTTGTACGACGTACTGCGGGCTGCCAAAGTAGAAACCAAATACTTCGTTGGTCAGGTTCAACCCCTGCACATACGCTTCAAACCCCTTGGGCAGGCGATAGGTCATCTGGGCATCTACCTGGAGGTGGGCATACAGGTAATTATCTCCAGCAGGTCCCGCCACGCCCCCGACCTGAGGGCTGGACGAGATGGTTCCATTCTTGTTCAAGGCGAGGTTTTCATACTGGTACGAATAGATGCTGGCACCGTTGTACTCGAAGCCCATATAGACCGAAACGTGACCGCGGTCGTAACTAGGACCGACGTTCCAAGTGTTCGGAGTCTGGCGAAGCAGCGCGGGATGGTCAGTGCGTAGCGGATCGACGCCCTTGGCCAGCGAGTCGCTGTATGTATAGTTGCCATTGAAGCCGAGGCCGCTCAGGAGACCCGGCAGGAATGCAAGGCGTTGCTGGTAGCCGAGTTCGATTCCGTAGACCCACGCGTTGCCACCGTTGTTGGGCTGAGTTACTCTGTACCCGGCAAACTGCCCTGATGTGGCAATTGCCTGATTCACAACCAATGGATCGGTAAGCGACTTATAAAAGATCCCGGCCTGCACCATCCCCAACGGAGTCAGATAGTGCTCGTACAACAGATCGTAGCTGTTGGCATGCTCCGAAACGAGGTTCGGATTTCCAATGCCCTCCAAGGGAATGGAACCGGAGGTATCGAGGGTGATGTACGGAATGAGGTCCTGCGGGTCGGGGCGGGCGATTCCACGCCCGTATGAGGCGCGAATGTCGGAGTTGCTGGTGATGGGATACCGAGCCTGCACGCTGGGCAGAACATCGACGTATGACTTGGTGCCGTTGACTGGGGTGGTTCCGCCCCAGGAGCCGTCTGAATTAGTGACTACCTGGAATCCTGTTGTCTTGACATTCGTCGCCTCGAAGCGCAGTCCGGCCTGGAGATGCACTTTGCCAAACTGCGTTGTGTTCATGATGTAGCCGGCACTGATCAACTGTTCGAGGTTGAAGTTGCTGGCATCGGAACCGATATGGGTTGCGTCAATGTCGAGCGGACCAATTTGCGTGGGATTGGCATTCGAAAAGACAACGATTGCATTCCAATCGGTTAGTGGCCCAAGCTGGTAGCTACCGTCATAAAAGTTACTGTTATGGACTGAATTGGGGAACTGGCTCGCCGTGATGGTGGTGGTTTCGTTGTCGTAGACCGGGGAGTACGCATCCTGGCCTTTGTGTTGGTTGCGGAGCTTGGCTCCGATTTCAAGAGTGGAAAAATGTCCACCCACTTCATAGTTGAAGCCAAAGGATGCGGAACCTTGGAGATTGATTTGCGCAGTCTGGCCGCTGGTAAGATCGAGTTCGGTCAAGTGCCATTGCGTGGGGTCATACACCGGCGATCCCGGCGCCGTGCAAGCTGCATTCCATTGTGGCCGGTACTGGCTTGGATTCGATGCCGGATCGTAGAAGCAATTGTTGGCAGCGAAGCTCTTTACGGCCTTTGAGGCTTTGAACGTAGCGCCTGGGTTGCCTGCCGCGGCGAGTTGGCGGGCTCGGGATACGGCCGTCTCCCATTTGAACCACGAGTTGGTGAAGAGATGGTTGCCCCCTACAGCCAGAAGCCCCAGCCCGTAGTCAGGCGCACGCCTGGATGTCTTGAATTTCGGAGTGTCGCCTGCGAACGTTGCTGGATCTCCCGTGGGTGAACTCGGGTTAGGCGTCACCTGATCGTTTAGAGTGTAGGTCCACTTGTCACCGAAGTCCTGAAAATCGGAGTAGAAACCCTTGACGAACAGCAGTGAGCCTTCAGACAGCTTGTAGTCGAAACTGCTGGCCGCACCCCAGCGAGTGCGCTCATAGCGGTACTCACGCAGATCGATGCTGTCGTAGCTCGGAGTCAGCGTGCCCGTATCTGGAGTCGGCTCGATGTCGTCAATGCCGCGGCCGTTGTAATCGTAAGTGAAGTTGCCGAGGACGCCAAGCTTCTTGCCGGCAAGAAAACGCCTTCCAGCTGTAATCCCGTATTGACTGGCGTGTCGGCCGTCGATGATGTGCGTGTAGCCGTCATTGCCGAATGCGCTGATGGTCGGCTCTTCGCCCGCAGTTTTGGTGACCAGGTTGACTGAGCCACCGATTGCATCTCCATCCTGGTTTGCCGAGAGGGTCTTGTTGATTTCAACTGATTCCACGAGGTCAGCCGGGATTGTATCGAGCTTGACCTGGTTGACGGTTGACTCCGGCGAGGGAACCAGAACGCCGTCAATCGTCGTGTTGCTCAGGCGCGGCTCAGTACCGCGAATTTGCACGTACTTGCCTTCACCCTCGTCACGCTCCAGGGTCACGCCGAGCAAGCGGCCCAGCGCATCGGCCACGTCGGCATTGGGAAGGCTCATGATCTGGTCATTGGTGAGTACATTGAGGATGTTCTCGGAACTGTTGATGCGGTTGATTGCTTCCGCATCACCGTGCGCATCGGTTGCGGTCACCAGAATCTCCTGAGAGGCCGATGCAACCTGCAACACCGCATCAAGCTGTATTGCTTGACCTGCTGCGACCGCTACGGTCTTGACGAATGGGGCAAAGCCAACGAACGAGATCCGCACTTCGTACGAACCCGGCGCTAGATTTGGAGCCACGAACTCGCCCCGTGTATCGGAAACGTACGACGCTGAGCTCTGCATGATTTGAACCATTGCGCCTTGCAGCACGGCACCGGCGCTGTCGGTAACACGTCCGGTCAGCGTCCCTTTAGACGTCTGACTCATGCCAGTGAGCGGGATGACAAGCATCAAAAGAAACGATAAGAATGGCAAACGTCTCATATAAGCCTCCTGGCGCGTGCAGAGTTCGCCTTGGCGCCGTGCGCCGTGGTTTCTGGTTCGCGCTAAGGGCTACTTTAGGGGTCAACGTTAAAGCCACGTTAACAATGCGGCGAATTCTTCCTAAGGTTGCGATTTGGGACATGACGATGAAGTGGCGATATGTTGAAATCAAATCATCGGACCAGCAGGTCAATTTGTTGGTTTCGAAAAGCAGTGCCAAGGGAAGCACCATGCGCATACTTGTCATCGAAGATGAATCACGGATGCTTGAGCTTCTGCGCAAGGGTCTTTACGAGCACGGCTTCACCGTGATGACGGCAGCCGATGGAGAAAGCGGACTGGAGATTGCCACTGTCTATGAGTGCGATGCCATTGTGCTCGACATCGGGCTTCCGCGGCTTGACGGATATGCGCTGTTGCAGGCGCTGCGTGCAAGATCGCGAACAACACCGGTGCTGATGCTTACCGCCCGCGACACGGAAGACGACATGATTCGCGGTTTCGATGTTGGCGCAGACGACTACCTGACCAAACCATTCTCCTTTCCCGAGCTGGTGGCACGGCTCAAATCGATCACGCGCCGGCTGCGGGAAAAAGGAGATGGGATGATCAAGGCTGCCGATGTGGCCATCGATCCGATCCGCCACACAGTGACGCGCGCCCGCGACAGCATCGACATCACCCGGCTTGAGTTCCGCCTGCTGGAGTGTCTTTTGCGCCGGGCCGGCCAGTGCGTAACCCGGCAGGCTTTGACCGAACAGGTATGGGGCGCTGAGCATCCCGTGGGGCCGACTGCGCTGGATGTGCTTGTCAACTCGTTGCGCGCAAAAATCGATGCTCCGTATCCGAGCAAGCGGATTGGAACCGTACGCGGCTCAGGCTACATGTTCTTACTTTCCGCCATGGCGCCCGGGAGCGAATCGCGATGAAGCCCTTGCCCATCCGGGTCCGTTTGACGCTGTGGTATTTTGCCATGTTCGCCTCGGCGGCTATTCTGCTTTGCCTGGCCAGCTTGTGGATGCTGCGCCGAAGCGTGGATGTGACCGAATACCACGAACTGCAGGAGCGCGCTGAAGATGTGCAACTCGTGCTCAGTCACCAGGATCCATCCCAGACCCTGCAACAGGTGAAGGACGATTTTTCAGCTATCTACGAATTGAAAGACGACGGCAAGTACCTGCAGGTACGCGACGCCCAAGGCAACTGGATCTTCCGCTCCAAGAGGATGATTGCGCAAAACCCAGATTTACAGGCTCCGAACCAGCTTCCCAAAGAGGGTCTCATTGCGGAGTTTCACCAGGGAACCCGCTACGTACGCATCCTCTCGTATCCCATTGAAGTACATGGAAAGCCCTACTCGGTGCAAACCGGCATCGCGCTGAACAAGTCCATGGCGTTGCTGATGAGCTTCCGCACCAACCTGCTACTGCTCAC
>Ga0181520_10006070_pt1 | contig 18745 bp, 10 predicted proteins | sample PEATcosm2014_Bin_29_FD_132451 | JGI IMG/M metagenome (GOLD analysis project Ga0181520, IMG submission 132451) | Peatland microbial communities from MTU Mesocosm Facility, Houghton, MI, USA - PEATcosm2014_Bin02_30_metaG | ecosystem: Environmental > Terrestrial > Soil > Wetlands > Peat | place...
AAAGGCTCGAACTGTGAGCTCTTTGTGTCAGGTTATTCAATTCGGGATGTGCGAAGGACTTCAGTCCGTAGCTCATCCCGTTGCCTTTGAAGCCCTCGCCTTCAGGCGAGGGTCGTTCACTTCACTGTCCTTGCGCCGGAGAACGAATTAATTGCGAAGAAAATTCTGCGGGACACCGAACCGAAATGCAACATCACACTGACGGATGAAGAGGTTAGCAACCGCGTCCGGTGAAGATGAAGCTCCGGCCCTGCTATCGTTCCCCTCACAGCCGACCCAGCGAACAATCGCAGTTCGGCGCGCGGCCTGAGTTCATGATCGACCGCTGTATGGCAGGCGACGTTCTCACCAGCCGGTCGCCGCAGCGGACTGTTTCCCGCCCTTCCCGCCGCGTCGGCTACGGACCGCACCGTGCCGTCCAGCCGCCCAGGGGTTAAATTCGCCAGCCTTCACGATCTGCGGCGGACGTTCGGTAGCCGATGGGCGAAGCTGGTCAAACCGGCCGTGCTGACGCGGTTGATGCGCCACCAGAATATCCAGACGACGATGGCGGTCTACGTCGACCTGGATTGCGACGAGATTGCCGAAGACCTTTGGCAATCGAGTGCCGTTTCAGTGCCGTTGCCCCTGGCCGGGGACGGTTGCGGAGGCCGCCAAAACGACACAACCCTTTACTAAGTAAAGGGTTCTGTAAGAGCCAGCGGGGGGAGTTGAACCCCCAACCCCCGCATTACGAATGCGGTGCTCTGCCGATTGAAGCTACGCTGGCAAGTCCTTATCTACCAAACACTTGAGGAACGTATCGCGGCTCAAAGGATGGCTGCATGATACGTTTAATTCCCATGCTCCCCCGGCCAAACAAACCTAATAAGGGGGTGTTTGCTATAGACCGAGAAACTTTGATTATAAGCGGCCGTTTCGCCGGCAACAAGAGGACACGCTGGAAACTGGAATTTCGGAATTTCGCGAGTCTTATGACAAACCGCATGGAATCTGCGACCTATCTTTTTGGGAAGCCCTGTGGTAGTGCTGGGAACCTGGAGTGTTGGCAAAATGGATGTGACCGCTTGCCCAAAGCGGGCCGTGACAAATCGACGCCTCGTGGCTGCCGCCCTTTTGGTCTGGTCGGCAACCATCGGCGGGCTGGCTTGGTGGTATGATGTCGACCATGCGGCCAGCCTGGCGGAAATGGCCCGCATCTATGCCCGGGCGTGCCACGAGAAGGACGTGATCTATCGCCGTTGGAACGCGTCCCACGACGGCGTATGTGTATCGGTGTCGCAGGGCTATCAGATCCATGCGGGCGTTCCAACCGCCCCGCAGGTGGGCGCGGCCCCCGCGGGCCATGCAAGCGCGCCGCCCAACGCTGCCTCCATGATCGGCCAAATCCGCGAGTTTGCTGCGGACACGGACAGCGTCAAGGCTCACATCACGAGTCTCAATCTCGTGAATCCGGACAATGGTCCCGACGAGTGGGAGGCGCAGGCCCTGCGCAGCTTTGAGCGGGGCAACACGGAGGAAAGCGCCGTTTTGCACCAGGATGGAAAACATTCGGTGCGGCTGATACGGCCGCTCTACGTGGAAAACTCTTGCCTGACATGCCACGAGACGCAAGGGTATAAAGTGGGCGACGTGCGCGGCGGGATCAGCGTTACCGTAGCGGTCGACTCCCTCTGGAATGCCGAGGGACAGCAGGCCCACAGCGTCTTCGCCGTTCTCGGCGGCATCTGGCTGCTAGGGTCGATTACAATTGTCTTGATTGGCAAGGCCCAAAACCAACGCCGCTGGGAACGCGAACAGGCGATGGCGGCCCTGGCCCACTTCTCGGCTATCGTCAACTCCTCGCAGGACGCCATCATCGGTGAAACCCTTGAGGGGATCGTCACTTCCTGGAACCCGGGCGCGGAGCATCTCTACGGATACTCGGCGGAAGAAATCGTGGGGCGGTCGATCGAGACTCTCCTGCCTCCCGAGCGGGCCGGTGAGACGACAACGCTCCTTGCACGGCTCAAGGACGGCGGGCGCGTCGAACATTACGATACCGTCCGCCGCAGAAAGAACGGCACGCTCGTGGACGTCTCGGTGACACTTTCCAGCATCATGGATGCCGACGGCAAAATGGTCGGCGTGTCGACAATCACGCACGACATTACCGTCCGCAAACGCGCGCAAGAATCGTTGCGGGAGAGCGAGCAGAGGTTGGCCAGTATTGTCAACAATGCCGCGGAGACCATTTATACCGCGTCGCTGGACGGAGTTTTCACCTTCGTCTCCCCAGTCTGGACCCAGTCGCTCGGCCACGAGGTTGCGGAAGTCGAAGGACGGAGCATCGTCCAGTTCCTCCATCCGGAAGACCTGGCGGATTGCCAGGCCGCCATCCAGACAACTCTACTCACGGGCAAGCCGCAACACCGCACCTACCGTATCCGCCACAAGGACGGGAGTTGGCGCTGGCACCATTCCGCCGGCTCGTTGGTCAAGGACAAGCAAGGCCGCCCCGTTTCTTTTGTAGGCGTGGCGGAAGACGTCACCGAACGCATGCGCGCGGAGCAGGAATTGCGGGACTACGCCTCGTCCCTGGAAGCGGCGAACAAGGCGATTCAAGCGGGGAAGAAAGCGGCCGAGGCCGCCAATCAGGCCAAGAGCAATTTCCTGGCGAACATGAGCCACGAGATCCGCACACCGATGACGGCCATCCTCGGTTTTGCCGACATCCTCTTGGACAATCCCAGCCGGAACGAGGCGCTCGAATCGGCCCAGACCATCAAGCGCAACGGAGAATACCTCCTCAGCCTCATCAACGACATTCTCGACCTGTCCAAGATCGAGGCCGGCAAGTTCGAGGTCCAGCGCCTGGCGTGTTCGCCCCGCCAGATCGCCGGCGACGTAGTGGCGCTGATGACGGTGCGCGCCGATGCCAAAGGTTTGCCGCTCACGCTGGAGTGTGGGGGAACGGTCCCCGCGGAAGTCCAGACCGACCCCATACGCCTGCGGCAAATCCTCGTGAATCTTGTGGGCAACGCAATCAAGTTCACCGAAGTCGGGCAGGTGCGCCTGGTCATGCGCATGGACGACGCATCCGCCGACGGTCCCAAGCTCGTGTTCGACGTGATCGATACGGGCATCGGCATGTCGGAAGAGCAGATGGCCTTGCTGTTCCGGCCGTTTTCGCAGGTCGACAGTTCGGCAACCCGGCGCTTCGGCGGCAGCGGACTGGGGTTGGCGATCAGCAAGCGGGTGGCCGAAATGCTGGGCGGTGACGTCGCCGTTCGCAGCCGCCCCGGTCAAGGCAGCACGTTCAGCTTTAGTGTCCAGATCGAGCAGGGGGGTGGGATGGCTGCCAATCCAGTGCCAGCGGCAACAGCGCCGGCCCGCCCTGCGCGGCAAAAACTTGCCTGCCGCATCCTCTTGGCCGAGGACGGCCTGGACAATCAGCGCTTGATCGTCTTCCTGCTCCGCAAGGCAGGGGCCGAAGTGGAAGTGGTGGAAAATGGGCAGATCGCCTGCGATACGGCGTTGGCCGCACGGCAGGCGGGAAATCCCTTCGACATCATTCTCATGGACGTGCAGATGCCCGTGATGGACGGATACGAGGCCACGCGGAGGCTGCGAAACGCCGGCTATAAGCCGCCGATCATCGCCTTGACCGCCCACGCCATGGCGGGGGACTGCCAGAAGTGCCTCGACGCCGGTTGCGATGATTGCGTCGCCAAGCCTATCGATCCCAAGCGCATGGTGGCCATACTCGAAGCCTGGGCGGCGAAGCAGCCGATCCCCGTCTGATATGCGTTCGCTACCCCACTTAGGTTATTCGCCGCTCTCGGTCCTTTGCCTAACATTGTAGTGAATCAATCCCTTTTGAGGAGACGCTATGATGATCGAGGCAATCCGGACAGATTCTCTCCAGGTGGCTGACTTGAAGAGGAAAGACGCATACGAACACAAGCAGGCGAAAACCGACCACACAATCTACGAAATGTTGGCAAGTCGCTGGAGTCCCTACGCGTTTGCCGACCGGCCGGTTGCGGACGATGATCTCCGCTCGCTGTTCGAGGCGGCGCGCTGGGCCGCTTCTTCCTACAATGAGCAGCCCTGGCGTTACATCGTAGCCACGAAAGCAGATCCTGACGAGTTCCAACGGTTGCTGTCGTGCCTGGTCGAGGGCAACCAGCCGTGGGCCAAGGCGGCGCCGGTGCTGGCGATCGGCTGTACGAGCCTGAACTTCGCCCTCAATGGCAAGCCCAACGCTGCCGCCCTGCACGATTTGGGCCTGGCCAGCGCCAGCCTGGTCTTTGAGGCGACGGCCCGCGGCCTGTTCGTTCACCAGATGATCGGCATCCTGCCCGATCGGGTCCGGGCCGTGTATCGGGTTCCCGAGGGCGTGCAGCCGCTGACCGGGCTGGCGATCGGTTACCATGGCGATGCCGATTCGCTGCCGGATGCATACAGGCAGCGCGATCTTGCCTCCCGCACTCGTAAACCGCTGGGTGAGTTTGTTTTTGGCGGACAATGGGCAGCGGCAGCGCCATGGCTCAAGCCGGCGGCTCGCTAAATCGAGTTTCGTGATTCCCTGTTGCATGCCACTTTCAGAAGGCAAGCGGTCGTCAATCGTCGTTTCTCTGCCTTGGAACCGAATCGCTTGATCAGAACATAGTTCTTTGCCGGAACTAATAGACGCAACGAGTCTTTACAACACTTACCGTTCGCTCGCCGTACTTGAGAATCTTTCGTGCCGGGGTAGTATGCCGCCGAGCCGCCACTGTCGGGCCGCCACTCGACACGGACTACACCGCCATGTTACTATCAAAGGAATTGCCGTATCCGTTTACTCCCCCTGATGAGCGAGGACCAACATGACGAATCCCGACCGCCGTTCCGGAACGAAACCGCCCCGTACCACCCGCCGCGCGTTTTTGGGCAGTGCCGCCCTGGCGGCGGCGAGCGTGAGCATTCTCCCGCGGCACGTCCTGGCCGGCGGCGACACGCCGCCAAGCGAAAAGCTGAACGTCGCCGGAGTCGGCGTGGGAGGCATGGGCGGCCACAACGTGGAGCTTTGCAGCGGCGAGAACATCGTGGCCCTCTGCGACGTGGACGCCAAGGGCTACGCCGCCGGCACCATCGCCAAGTATCCCAGTGCGGCCGTCTACAAAGATTTCCGCGTGATGTTCGACAAGCAGAAGAATATTGACGCCGTGATCGTGGCCACGCCCGACCACTCGCACGCTATCGTCGGTATGACGGCCATCGAGCACGGCAAGCATGTCTACATTCAGAAACCGCTGGCGCACAGCGTCTATGAGGCCCGGCTGCTGACCGAGGCGGCGCGGAAGCACAAACTTGCCACGCAGTTGGGCAACCAGGGCCATTCCACCGAGGACACGCGGCTGATTTGCGAGTGGATTTGGGACGGGGCCATCGGCGCCGTCCGCGAGGTGCATGCCTGGACGAACCGGCCCGTCTGGCCGCAAGGGATCGAAGTCGGCCGTCCCAAGGAAACGCCGCCCGTGCCCACGTCGCTCGATTGGGACCTCTGGATCGGGCCGGCCGCGATGCGCCCCTATCACCCCACGTACCACCCGGGCAACTGGCGAGCGTGGTGGGATTTCGGCACCGGCTCGTTGGGCGACCTGGGCTGCCACATCCTCGACGCGCCCTTCTGGGCCTTGAAGCTGAAATATCCCACGAGCGTCGAAGGCTGCATCTCGACCTACTGGAACGACCTCTGGAAACCTTGCCCGCCCAAGAACGAGAACTACCCGCGCTCGACGATCGTGCGCTACGCGTTTCCTGCCCGGGAAGGCATGCCCGAGGTGAAACTGACCTGGTGGGACGGTGGCATGAAGCCGCCGCGGCCGGAAGAACTCGAGCCGGGCATGCATATGGGCGACTCCGACGGCGGCGTGCTGTTCGTGGGCGACAAGGGCTCATTGATGTGCGGCTGCTACGGCCGTAGTCCGCGATTGATCCCGGCGACCAAGATGAAGGAGTACAAGCGTCCCAAACCGACGATCGCGCGGATTCCCGGCGGCGAAGGCGGGCACGAGAAGGACTGGCTCCGCGCCTGCAAGGACGGTAAGCCCTCCAGCTCGAATTTCGACTTCTCCGGCCCCTTGTCGGAAATGGTGCTGATGGGCAATCTGGCCGTTCGCTATCCGGACCGCAAGCTGCTCTGGAACGGCGAGAAGATGGAAGTCACCAACGACGCCGACGCCAACGCCTACGTGCGGCGGCAATACCGGGAAGGCTGGAAGCTGTAAGGGGCCATCCGGAAAGCTGAATAATCAGATGTCGGGCAGGGTCGAGCTCGGTGACCCTCGCCATTTGCCTGCTTGCTCGCCCTGACCGCAGAATAACCACTACCCTCATGGGTTGTGGCTTGCTTGCTTTTGAATTTGCTCACTTGCTTTTTTGCATCTGCAAAGTAGAGTACAAATAAGGTGTATGTGTTATAGGCAAAGTGGGGGGTAGCACAATGCCGGGGCGTCGTGTGCGCGAACTATTTCATGGCCAAGTCGGTTATTCGGCCGTGGAGTACGTGTTTCTACTGGGTCTCTTGACGCTGGTAGTGAGCGGAGGCGCAGCCTGGCTCGGCGTTTCCACGATGCAGGTTCTATCGCCCCTTGCCGGCGCAACGACCGGCCAGCCGCCGACAAGTTCTGCCGCCAGTAACGCAAGCGACACAGGGGGCCTGGCCGGCACCGAGGCGTCGCGAATCAAGGTGACGACCGAGAGTGGAAATCGATTCAGGCCGGTGTTGTGGGGGGGCATATCTCTCGCTGTGGGGGCAATCGGCATTGGCTGTTTTCTGTGGCGTCACCGGCGCGGCCGCGCGCACGAGCCGATTCCTCAAGATGACTGCGAACTCTCTGATCTTGCCGAACGGTTCTGCACAAAACGACAGCGCTTGTTGCGGTTGCTCTCAGAAGATCCTGGCATCCTCTTCAAGAATCAACTCGCCGTGCGGCATCTGATGACGACGGACATGATTACTGTGCCTCTCGAAGCCACATGGCAACACGTCGACGAATTGATGCGGAAATCCCGTGTTCGACACTTGCTCGTCTGTGATTCCGGACAACGGTTGCTCGGAGTCGTGAGCGATCGCGATTTGAAGGGCAAGCGCGGAAACACGGCCGGTGAATTGATGAACTCGCGCGTGCAGACCATATCGAGCGATACACTCATCAGCCCCGCAACCACACATATCGTCCAAGCGGGCATTTCCTCGCTGCCGGTGGTCGATGGCGGGCACCTTTGCGGCATTCTGACCACCACCGACCTGATCCTCGCCTTGCAATGCCTGCTCCAGCTCTGGATACACATAACCTCGACGATGAACGGCGTACTGTGGGAGCAGGAATTCGTGCAGGCAGTCCAATCGCAACTCGATGCCGATACGTGCTACGGACTGAAAAGTGTTATCGATTCGCTGATGGAAAGTGCGCAGGCGGGGCCGTAGATCGGCCGGACCGCGGCACTGGCGAACGGAAACACGAATCCGAAACAAAAGTCAAGTTCAAAAGGATAAAATGATCAAACAAGGAAACCACGAAATAAACGAATGACACGAAAAAAAGACGGAAGAAACGCTAATTTACGCTAACCTGCGCTAATTGAATTGAACTCGCGTTTCCTCTTCCTTTTCGTTTATTTTGTGTCTTTCGTGGTTCTTTTCCGTAGTGTGATGTCGGCGTCTGGCCGCCGATCCTTGGAGGACATGGGGAGCGCAGGCCCATTGGTTTGGAGCCTTTGGATTCTCTCCTTTGAATTTGTTTCGGATTTCGATATTCGGATTTTGGATTTCCCGCTCACTGGAAATTCCGGCTCTGGTTGAAGAATTCCAGCGGGTTCTCGTAGACCACGCGGCGGATCTCCTCGTCGTTGTGTCCGCGGCGGCGCATCTGAAAGATGAACTTGGGCACGGCCATGGGATCCGACGGTCCCCAGTCGGCAGACGAGTTCACCATGATCCGCTCCGGTCCGAAGCGCTCGATGAAGTCCACCGCCCGCTCGGGCGTGGCCTTGGTGGTCGGATAGAGTGTGACGCCGGCCCAATAGCCTTCGTCCAACACCACGCGGACTGTCTGCTCCTCGCAATGGTCGATGCAGACGCGGCTACGGTCGGTGCGCGAGTCGGCGTGCAGCAGGTCGAGGATCATCCGCGTGCCGCGATACTTCTCTTCCAGGTGCGGCGTGTGGAAGAGCATCTGCTCGCCGCGGTCCAGGGCGAGCTTGATCAGTTCCGCCAGTGTCGCCACCTCGTTGCGCGTACACTTGTTCAAGCCGATCTCGCCTACGCCCAGCACGTTGGGCCGGTCGAGGAACTCCGGCAGCAAGGCCAGGACCTGGCAGGACATCGCGCGGTTTTCAGCCTCCTTGGCGTTCATGCCCAGCCAGCAGTAGTGGCGGATGCCATAGTTGGCCGCCCGCTTCGGCTCCCACTCGGTAAGCTGGCGGAAGTAATCGCGAAAACTGTCTAGCCCGGAACGATCGAAGCCGGCCCAGAACGCCGGTTCGCCCACGACGACGCAGCCGGCCAAGGCCATGGCCTGAAGATCGTCGGTCGTCCGCGAAGCCATGTGGATATGAGGATCGAAGAATTGCACGGTCAGGCCCTCCAGGCGGGTTCGTAAGGCAGAGAAAAGATCAATTGTAGTTGTTCGGCCCGCTGGCCCCCGTCCTTGCCCAGGACGGCAAGCGTTGCGCGGATTTTTTCCATCCGCGGGTCGCTGGCGGCCGAACCCTGTCCGCGCTCGATGCGGTCCAAGGCAGCAGCCACCTCCAGCAGTTTGCAGCGAATCGTGAGAAACTCCCGGTCCAGGACCTGGGCCGCGGTAACCGTATGGGGCATGATCAACCTCCTCCGCCAGCCCATGACGGCACGGCGTGATAAAATCAGCAGGGAAACACCACCCCTTGATTCTTGCATACCACAGTGGCAATAGCAAGACGGGGCACTGGGAGGCGGGGTACAGGAGTGCCGCGAGAAAAGCAGCAAGCACGTTGACCAATTTTGCCGGAGTAATATCCTAAGAAGTTGCTTCAAACCCCATTTCAAGACGGCAGAATAAGCTCCCCGAATCCGGTTTTGAAACAACTTCCAAGGACAGACTGCGATTTCCGGCTGCGGTTGTGTTACACGGAGACCGGCTTACGAAGCCCGGCGAAAGAACAGTCCGAGGCGGGGCCGATGCACCGCTCCGGGCGGCAACCGAGGCTGGACTTGAAGGACTGGCGGCGGCGGATCCAGGTATTCCCGCGGGCGACCTCCGACAACCTCCGGCCCCATCCCGACCGAGGGATATGGATCGAACCGCTGGGCCATGTTCTGTTCATATCGTTGCATGTCGGCGTTTCCCAGGAATGGCGGCAGGGCATAGGCCTCAACGCTCGCCACCGCAAGCAAGATAACGATCAGCAAGACGATTCGTTTCATGGCCGCTCCATTTCTAAACTCGGTGGTCCCACAGGTTCCGAGATTCCTTGGTCCGCTCTGCCATGCGGCATGATCAGAGTTGATGTGCCGCCCAGAGGCCTTTTTCGATATCTCTTTGGTCGGATGAAAGCACGACGTGAAATCACAGATTGCTTGAACGACGATAGTTACGCGGTTTACGCGATCTGTAGGAGCGTTCGGAAGGTATAAGCGAGTTGGAGTGCCGGCTTTAGCCGGAATGCCTGAGAACGCCGCCTAAAGGCGGGACTCCAACAACGCTGTTGCCAACAAATAACACGAGCTTCTGGAATAAAACCAGAAGCTCGTGTCGCTCTATTTTTCGCAGGCAGTCTACCCGACCGCGAGCACTACGCGAATCGGACGGGACCGCACCGGCAGGCTATGTGCGGAACCAATCCGCCGTCGCGAAGAGATGATCGCGCGCGGCAAATGGATCGTCCAAGGCCACGGAATTCGGGCTCTTGTTGGTCGAGGACGCGGCTGAACTATTGGCCGCTTGAAAACCACCCGGAGAGAAGCCGGTTGTCGTACTGCTCGATGAACTACCCTCGAACGTATCGACAAAACTCGACGCGCCGTTGCTATCGGTCAGTGCGGAGACCGAGGTCTCGATCGAGTTGCGGCCGGCGGCGATGTTCATCGCACTGATCTGCCAACTCCCACTATCGATCGGCCCCGTAACTCCGTTGATCGTGGCCGTGGCGCCGGTGAATGTGACCGACCCGAAGTTGGCCAGGTTCAAGACACCTTGGCCCGACGAGGGAGCTTCCACGATCCACTCTGCCGACGACCGCTGCGCGCTGGACGTGCTCTGGTACGTGGTGAACGTGTCGTTCTTCTGCGTTGTATCGGTGATCATCAACTCGAACTGGCCAGAGTGCGTGCCGGAGGTGAGATATTGCACCGACGCCGTAATGCTGTCGCCCGGCGAGACGCTCATGCTCGAGATCGTGACGGAGCCGAGCGGATACATTTCATACCAGACGCTGTACTCAGCACGCCCGCTCACGACGTCCTGCTCCGTGCCGATCTGCTCGACCGACGAGGACGTGTATCCGTCGATCCCCACCCACACGGCACTGTAGGCCGTGCCCGTGCCCGTAACCGTGGGCACCGTCCAACTGCCGGAAACGGCCGTGACGGAATCCGCTTGCGGCGAGTTCAGATTGGTTGCCACCGCGTAGCCGGACCAGTGGGAACTCGTGGTCGTAACGATTCCCGTGCCGGAAGGCGTCGTAGGCGTGGTCGGGGTTGTCGGAGTCGTCGGCGATGTGGGGCTGGTGGGCGTAGTGCTCGACGAAACGACAGTCGTCGCCGACCCGGTCAACGTCGAAATCAGACTGTCCGTGGCGGTCACCGTCTGCGACCCGCTCGTTTCGAAGGTGACATGGAAAGTAGCCACACCGCCGGTGAACGTAACCGTGCCGGGGATCGTGGCTTTTTTGTCCGTTGTGGAGAGGTTTGCCGTGCCGTCATAACTTGTGACGACGTGGCCCGTGGGATCCAATGCCTTCAAGGTCACGGTCACTGCCGAACCGACCTTGGCGGCCTGTATGCTGACCGAGTAACTCTCGGCGCTGGTCGCCGCGACCACCGTAATCGGCGCGGACGTGCTGGTGAGCGTCTTCGTGGTCTGATCGGTGGTGGTAATGGTCTGCTGGCCGGCCGTGGCAAAGCTCACGTTGACCGTGGCCAGGCCATTCTTGAAGACCACCGAATACACGCCGCTGGTATCCGTCACGGTGGACGAAGAAGTGGAGGAGAACACGGCCTTCGCGTCGGTGCTGGTCAGCGTGGCCGTGCCGTCGTAATTCTTGACTACGTTGCCATAAGCGTCGAGGGCCTCGAGTTGGACCTGCGTTTGCACGCCGGCCTGCACGGTGGACTTGACGGCCAGGTAGAACTGCGTCGGGACTTCCGGCGCAACCACCGTAACCGGCGTGGACGTGCTGGTGAGCGTCTTCGTGGTCTGATCGGTGGTAATAATGGTCTGCTGGCCGGCCGTGGCAAAGGTCACGTTGACCGTCGCCATGCCATTTTTGAAGGTGACCGTGGCGGGCGTCGTGGCAGTGGCGGCGGTCACGGTCGAACCAGCCGATGAGAACACCGCACCCGCGTCGCTACTGGTCAGACCGACCGTGCCGTCGTAGTTCTTGACCACATAGCCGTCAGCATCCAGGGCGTATAGTTGAACCGTTGTGGCCACGCCGCTCTGCACGGTTGGCTTGATGGCGATGTAGAACGAATTGGCCACATCGGGGTTGGTCACGTCGACCACCGCGCTGCCGGTGATGCTCGGCGTGGTGGTGTCCGTGGCAGTGATCGTCTGGTCGCCCGTGGTCGCAAACGTCACGTTGACCATGGCAATGCCGTTCTGGAACGTGGCGGTGGCCGGAATAACTGCCGAAGTGGAAGTATCCGTGCTGGTCAGTTTCGCCGTGCCATTATAGCTGGGCGAGAATTGGCCGTTGGCGTTCACGGCAACCAGTTCGATCATCGTCTGCACGCCGCTTTGGGCGGCGGGCGGGGCGATGATTGCGTATTGGGTCGCGGTGCTGGAATACCGCGAATAGATCCCCGGCGGCGAATGGCCCATGCCGAGTTGCCCGGCGATTGGGTTCGCGCTAAGCAATGCCCGATTTTCCAGATGCTCTACGCTCAGCCGTCGATTTCCGCGCCCGGTCGAATGACCAGTCTGCCGACGGGTCGAAGCCTTACGCTTTTTCGAACCGCGTTCTTGAAAAAACATGATGTCTCAGTTCCTCAGAAGAGATAGATACCCCGGGCGGCCCTAACTGGCCCCGCCGCCCTTGTGCAGATATTGCATTTGCCCTAAATTTTATCAAACACTCCCGAGCGCCTATTATAAAAATGCCCAGAAATGGTCTATTTGCCATGCCTAAGTTGCTAGGACGATTTGGCGGACGAGGTGTCACACCAGTATAACGCGTGTGGCCCGTTGTCAACAGCAGTTTTCCTAGAGAAAATCGTCATATTCGGGTGCCCTATCGCAGGGTTTCTTTCCGTCAATGTGAGAACTGGTGGAGTAAACTGGCATGAATGAAAACTATAACAGGCAGCTAACCGGAAAAACGGCGATTATCACCGGGGCGAGTAAAGGGTTGGGCCGGGCCATGGCGATTGCCTTGGCCCAGGCCGGCGCCAATCTGGTCCTGGTCTCCCGGGATGAAAACCTCTTGCTGGAAACGGCAGCCGCAGTCGAGCAGTGCGGCGCAGCGGCCGAAGTCCTGTGCGCCGACGCTTCCAATGAAAACGCGGTCCTGGACCTGGAAAAGGCCGTCGCCGCACGGCGCGGCCGCATCGATATCCTCATCAACAACGCGGGTATCAACCTTCGTAAGCCGATCACCGATTTCACGCTGGCGGAATGGGACCAAATTCAGGCCACCAACGTGACTAGTGCGTTCCTCATGTGCCGATCGTTTGTTCCCTACCTGAAAGGGCATGGTTACGGACGGATTATCAATATGACGTCGATCATGAGCCACGTTTCGCTGCCCGGCCGCACGGCGTATTCCACCAGCAAGGCGGCGCTGCTGGGCTTTACGAAGGCCCTGGCCTTGGAATTGGCGGCCGAGCAGATTACGGTCAACGGTATCAGCCCCGGTCCCTGTTCCACCGAAATCAACAAACCACTCATGGAGAACCCCGAACTCACGCGTTTCTTCCTTGAGCGGATTCCCGTGGGCCGCTGGGGCCGGCCCGACGAGGTTGCCGCGCTGGCCGTATTTCTTTGCTCGCAGGCGGCAGGGTTCATTACCGGTGCCGATATCGTGATCGACGGCGGCTGGTTGGCCCAATAGACGGGGTTTTGGGGGAATCTTCGTCGGAAACTTGCTTTTTTCCGAAAAGTAAATATAACAATAGAATGCGGGGTTTTCGGGCAATTCACCCTGCACGAAGCTTCTTCGAGCTTTCGACGGAGCGGCTAGGCACCTTAACCACCCGTTGAGCAATTCGGTTGTCGTCTCCTTTCTCCGGGAATGAGTTTTCCCGGAGGCGCCGGGAGTGAGGCCTGTCATCGACGCGTCGGAACCTCTGAAAAGCATCATGGCGAAGCGATCCGATTCTCGGTCACGAACAGGCAGGGTGGGGCGACGCGACGATTCCGCCGCGCGGTCGCGGCAACGCACGCGCGCCTTGCGGTTCGAGCCGTTGGAAGATCGCCGGCTGTTGTCGCTCGTCCCCTCGGTGTCGGCCGCGGGGCAGGTTCACCCCACGTATGTACCGCTCAACGCGTCCGATTACACTGGGTCTGCAAGCCCCACGGGCTTGAGTCCCAGTCAAATCCGCGGCGCCTATGGCCTGGGCCTTTACGGCTCGGGACTGACATTTCCGGGCACAAGCATCCAGGGCGACGGCAGCGGCCAAACGATTGCCATCGTCGATGTCTACGATGATCCCTTTGCCCTCAACGACCTGAATAAGTTTTCGGCTTACTACGGTCTGCCGCAGTTCAACGCCGCGGGCGATCCGACCTTTCAGAAACTTGACGAGTACGGCGGCGCCTCGCTGCCGGGCACCGACCCCGCCGGCGCGGGCAATGACACCTGGGAGATCGAAGAATCGCTGGACATCGAGATGGCCCACGCCATGGCCCCCATGGCCAACATCATCCTTTTCGAAGCCAACAGCGCGAGCGATAGCGACCTTTTCCAAGGGGTGAAAACGGCGGCCACAGAGCCGGGCGTGGTTGTGGTCTCGATGAGTTGGGCTGGCAACGAGTCCTCGGGCGAGACGAGCGACGACGCGGACCTCACCACGCCGTCGGGCCACCTCGGCGGTTCGGCGACGATGGGCGGCACAAAGTTGGCCGGGGGCGTCACGTTTCTGGCGTCGGCCGGTGACGAGGGCGCGTATGGGTCTACGACCCAAACGGAAACGGTCATTACCGCGCAATACCCGGCCTGTTCACCCAACGTGGTTGCCGTCGGTGGAACCAGTCTATACCCCAGTGGCGACAGCTACAGCAGCGAGAGCACGTGGGGCAATGGCACGAGCAGCGGGACCGAGGGCGGTGGGGGCGGCGGCATCAGCACCTATGAAAGCCAACCTACGTTTCAAACCCAGCCGCCCGCGCCAAACAACGTCGTCAACCAATACAACACGTACAGCACGACGCACCGCGTCTATCCCGACGTGTCGGCTGACGCCAACCCCAACACGGGCGTCTCGCTTTACGACACGTGGGATTTCGGCACTACGAACCCTTGGTTTCAAGTCGGCGGCACCAGCTTGTCGTGCCCCTTGTGGGCGGGCATCATTACCGTGGCCGACCAAGGCCGCGCCATCGAAGGGCTAGGCTCTCTGAACGGTCGCACAGAGACCTTGCCCGCACTGTACAACATGGCGGCGGCAAGCTCCTACAACACATATTTCAACGACATCACCACGGGGAGCAGCATCGGCCAATCAGGCAGCGGCGCGCCTTCTTATGCGCCCGGGACGGGTTACGACCTGGCGAGCGGACTGGGCAGCCCGAAGTGTGCTGCGCTGATTCCCGAATTGCTCGCTTCCCAGGCGGCCGGTCCGAACCTGGTGATTACCGAGGAACCGGGCAATACGGCCGCCGGCGCCAGCTTGTCGTCGATCAGCGTGGACGTGGAAGATGCCTTGGGCAATGTTCTCACGAGCGACAGCAGCAACGTGACGCTCAGCATCGGCGCCAACCCATCCAACGGATTGCTACTGGGAACCCAGACCGTGGCGGCGGCCGATGGCGTGGCGACATTCACGGGGCTGAGCATCACCGCCGCGGGCAACGGCTATACGTTGGTGGCCTCGGACGGCGGTGACACGATCGCCACGTCGAGCCCGTTCAACATTTCGGCAAACACGGACCAGCCAAGCGTGAGCGCGCCGGCCAATGCGTCGTCGCTCAGCGGCACGAAGGCCAGCCTTTCCGTGGCCGGCGCCGATCCCCAGGACGAGACGCTGACTTACGCCTGGTCGCTCCTCTCACTGCCCAGCGGCGCTTCCGCTCCGACCTTCAGCGCCAATCCGGCCCAAACAACGACGGCCACCTTCAGCGCGGCGGGCACTTATATTTTCCTCGTGACGATCGCCGACACGAGCAGCCTATCGACGGCCAGCAGCGTGAGCTACACGGTCACCCAGACGTTGACTTCGCTGGGCGTAACACCTGGTCCAGTGACGCTCTCGGCGGGCTCGCAGGAGCAGTTTTCGGCCACGCAGCTCGACCAATTCGGCAATGTCATGGGCACGCCGTCGAACGTGACGTGGACGGCCGCCAGCGGGACGATCACCGCCGGCGGACTGTACACGACGCCGGCGTCAGGGTCGTCGGACACTGTAACGGCCAAGAGTGGAAGCGCGAGTGGCACAGCCAGCATTACGATCGCCGCGCCGCTGGGTTGGTGGAAGCTCAATGAAGGGCAGCTCACCACAGCCAACGACTCGGGCAGCGGCACGGCCGACAACGGCACGATCTCCAAAGGCACTTGGCTGTCCGCAGCCGACGGAATCGACGGAGTGCCCGCCTTGAACTTCAACGGCAGCAGCACCGTCGTGGCCCTGGGCACTCCGACGAAGCTGGCGACCTTTACGGATATCACGTTATCGGCATGGATCGATCCGGCGAGCATCATGCCCAGCGAAGGCTCGAGCCCGACTTCGAGCCCCAGCTACGACATCATCGATCATCGGCAAAGCAGCACGGACGACGTTTTTCTGAGGATCACCGGCGGCTACGATTTTCAAGTAGGGTTCGTCAACGGCACGGCCTTCCACGGCGCCGCGGCGGTGGTCCCGTCACAGGATCTGAGCAGTTGGGTATTCCTGGCCGGCACATTCGATGGCCAGACCTGGCGTCTCTACCTCAATGGCCAGCTTATCGCGTCGTCGGCCGATACCACCGCGCTCATCAATCCGTCGGGTGACTGGGACATCGGGGCGGCAACGGCAACGTCAGGCGGCAAGCACTCGACCAGCACTACGAGTTCCTATTTTAGCGGTGACATTGCCGATGCGCGGGTCTACAGCACGGCCCTGAGTTCCGCCGCCATTGCCGGCCTGGAGACAATTCCGCCGGTGCTAAGCGCAGACCCCGCCAATCAGACGGTCGTGGCGGGCGGCACGGCGACTTTCACGGCGGCGGCCGGCGGCAACCCGGCGCCCGGGGTGCAGTGGGAGGTGAGCAACAACAGTGGCGCGACGTTCAGCCCGATCGGCGGGGCAACCTCCAGCACCTACAGCTTCACAACGAGCGCATTGCAGAACGGGTACGAGTACGAGGCGGTCTTCAGCAACGTCGCCGGCGCTACGACCAGCACGGCTGCTACGCTGACGGTCCAGTCGGCTCCCAGCGTGACCGTCGAACCGGCCAATGAGACGGTTGTGGCGGGCGGTACGGCGACCTTCACGGCGGCGGCTGGCGGCAATCCGGCGCCTACCGTGCAATGGAACGTGAGCAACAACAACGGCGCCACGTTCAGTCCCATCAGCGGAGCGACCTCGACCACCTACAGCTTCACGAGCAGCGCGGCGCAGAACGGATACGAGTATGAGGCAGTCTTCACCAATTCCATTGGCAGCACGACCAGCACGTCGGCCACGCTGACTGTCGCGACCGCCCCGGCCGTGACTACAAACCCGGCCGGTCAGACGGTCAACGCGGGCGGTACGGCGACCTTCACGGCCGCAGCCAGCGGCAGCCCTGCGCCGACCGTGCAGTGGGAGGTCAACACGGGCAGCGGCTTCACGAACTTGACCGACGGCGGAGTGTATAGCGGCAGCGGCACCGACACGCTGACGATCAGCGAGGCCACGGTTACGATGAACGGCTACCAATACGAGGCGGTCTTCAGCAACAGCGTAAGTTTTGCGACCAGCACGCCGGCCACGTTGACTGTCGATACTGCCCCCGGTGTGACCGCGGAGCCTGCCAACCAGACAGTTGTGTCGGGCGGCACGGCCGGCTTCACGGTGGCGGCCAGCGGCAGCCCTGCGCCGACCGTGCAGTGGGAGGTCAACACGGGCAGCGGCTTCACGAACTTGACCGACGGCGGGGTGTATAGCGGCAGTAGCACCGACACGCTGACGATCACTGGGGCCACGGCGGCGATGAACGGCTACCAATACGAGGCGGTCTTCAGCAACAGCGTAAGTTCGGCGACCAGCACGCCGGCCACGTTGACCGTCGATACCGCCCCCGGCGTGACCGCGGAGCCCGCCAATCAGACAGTCGCTGCGGGCGGCGCGGCAAGCTTTACGGTGGCGGCCAGCGGCAATCCTGCGCCCACCGTGCAGTGGGCGGTCAACGCGGGCAGCGGCTTCAGCAACTTGACCGACGGGGGACTGTATAGCGGCAGTAGCACCGACACGCTGACGATCACTGGGGCCACGGCGGCGATGAGCGGCTACCAGTATGAGGCGGTCTTCAGCAACAGCGTAAGTTCGGCGACCAGCACGCCGGCCACGTTGACGGTCCTTCAACCGCCGGTGGTAACCGTTGGCAATTCCGGGGCAATCACCGTCATCTGCGGCAGTTCGGCGGTGGGCGTGGCCCCCAATCTGACGATCGACGACGCAAATGATGGCGATCTGCTCTCGGCCACGGTGAGCATCAGCGGCGGGCCGCTGGATGCCGGCAGCGAGACCCTGGCGGCCACCACGACGGGCACGAACATCACGGCCAGCTACAACAGCGCTACGGGCGTACTCACGCTCAGCGGCAATGATACGCTGGCCAACTACCAGCAGGTGATCGAGAGTGTGACTTACGTCGACAGCCTGCTGGGGACCACGAACACCGGCAACCGCACGTTGAGCTTTAGCGTCACCGACGCCAACAACCTCAACAGCACGCCGGTCACGGCCACGGTGGCCTTCGACGTGGCCCCCACGGTGACAGGAGTGTATGTATCGGGCAGCGACTGGGCGCCGGCGTATTATACCACCCTGACCAATGCGGGCGTGGGCAGTTCGCTGGGCTACGAACTGGCCAGCGGTTCGGGGCAATTGAGCAACGCCAACGTCCCCGGCTGGACGAACCTGAACACGATCACCATCGTTTTCGACAAGCCGGTCAGCGGGCTGACGTTGTCGAGCTTCGCGCTGGGCGACTCGGCCAGCAACAACAACACCGGCGCCGGCGCCACGAGTTCGGGGATCACGATCACGGCTGAGACCAACGTCAGTTCGACGGAAGCCCAGCTCACGCTCAGCGGCCCGCTGCCTTCCAACAAGTACTACGTGGAGGTCCTCGCGACGGGAGTCACCGACGCCGCGGGAGCAACGCTGGACGGT
>Ga0181520_10006071_pt1 | contig 18744 bp, 15 predicted proteins | sample PEATcosm2014_Bin_29_FD_132451 | JGI IMG/M metagenome (GOLD analysis project Ga0181520, IMG submission 132451) | Peatland microbial communities from MTU Mesocosm Facility, Houghton, MI, USA - PEATcosm2014_Bin02_30_metaG | ecosystem: Environmental > Terrestrial > Soil > Wetlands > Peat | place...
AGGGGCCGACACCTGGCCCGGTTCCATCAAAGCGCTGCGACGGGGAGGGCGCCTGGTCACCTGCGGGGCGAGCACGGGGTTCCTCGCCGAGACCGACCTGCGCTATGTCTGGACGCGCGAGCTTGACATCTTGGGCTCGGACGGATGGGAGCGCCAGGACCTGCTCGAGCTCGTCGCTCAGGTGCGCCGTGGCGAGCTGAAACCGGAGATCTACGGCCTGTACCGGCTCTCGAAGGTGCGCGCGGCACTGGCGGAGCTCGAGGACCGCAGAGCGGTCGGTAAGGTGGTCGTGGTGCCCGACTCGGTCGCACAGGAGCTCGGCCTGTGAGCGGGCCCGCGCGAATCCACTTGCAACGCGCCCGGACGCGCTTTGGCGCCGCAGAGCTGCAACAGCTTGTGGACGCGGCCAGATTGCACCGTGAGCTCGAGATGCGAGTGCAGTCCGCCGGTGGGGGCAGGGTAGTCATCGAGGCCGTGGCCGGCGCGGCCCACCTCAATGCCGAAGGCTCCGGCGTCGTGCACGGCGGGATCGTCGCCACGCTGCTGGACGCCGCCGCCACCTTTGCCCTCATCGCGCTCGACGGCGACGACTGGTCGACAGTCGACCTGCGCATCGACTACCTCCGCCCTGTTCCCGCGGGGCCGCTCATGGTCTCGGGCGAAGTGGTCCATGCCGGCCGGCGCGTCGGCCGAGTTTCGGCCGTGCTCGCCTGCGCGCCGTCCGGGCAGGACTGCGCCTTGGCGACGGGCACCTTCGCCCGCACGCCGACGCGCGGGCCTGCCAGTGAGAGCAAGGAGGTCGCGGACCCGTGACAGCCTCGATCGACCACCTCGTCTATGCCTGCACCGACCTCGGGTCGACCTGTGGTTGGATTACCGGGACCACCGGCGTTGCGCCGACGCCCGGCGGCCGTCATCTCGGGGAGGGGACCCGGAACGCGCTCTTGTCGCTGGGCGAGCGCACCTACCTCGAGCTGATCGCTCCCGACGAGACCCAGACGGCAGTGCCCAAGCCCTTGGCCTTCGGCATCGACAACCTGAGGACGCCCTCTCTGCGCGCCTGGGCCTGCTCTCCGGCCGACTTCGCCGAGGCCGCGCAGACGGCCCGCCGGGGCGGCCACCGCCTGGGCGAGCCCGTTGGGGGCCGGCGACTCACCCCGGAGGGCATCGAGATCACCTGGGCCTTGGCTCTGCCGGAATCGGCGGCGGCGGGAAAGCCGGGGGGCTTCTCGGACTACGACGTCGCCCTCCTGCCCTTCCTGATCGACTGGGGCCAGAGCCCGCATCCGGCCACGACCTCACCTGTTGGGCTCGTCCTGGAGCATTTCGTGCTTTCCGGACCGTCCCCCGACTCCTTGCAGCGACTGCTCGAGGACATCGGACTCGAGGGACCCTGGGCTGTGGAGGCCTCGCCCGCGCCCGCCTTGAGGGCCGTTGTCAAGAATCTTCGAGGCGGGCACTTGACGCTTGCGTCCTGAGCCCTCGGCTCATCGAGTCCAAGCGCTCGTGGCACGCAAAACGCGCACCAGAGCAGCAACCTGGTCGGGGCCCTCCGGCAGCCGCTGGCCGGTGCCGACAAGCTGAGACCTTGGTGCTGCCCAAAGTCTTCGGTGTTGCACGGCTGCCCCCCACTCGAACCGCCGACTTCCACGTTGCGAACGTGGCTTTGACGGACTCTGGGGGACGTTGGCGGACCATCAGCGCAAATCATTGATTCATCCGCGCCGCGGTAGACGGCACGTGGACGACGGCGGCCGCGGGATGACCGCAGGATGAAGGATGAAATTCGTGGCCCGAAGACCCTGAGGGGACTCGCCCGTTGAATCTGGGCGCCTGCCGCCGAAGCAGTCGAGCGCGACACCGTTTCCGGCGTCACATGACTCATGTAACGTGCGTCGGCTGACCCGCAGGCTCCTGCCGCGCTCCGCACACCAGAGCGCGAGAGCCGTCGAGCCAGACCTGGAAGCGTGGAATGTCCAGGCAGAACAAAGACTTTCCCGCGTTGGTGCTACGAAACGTTGCCGACAAGGTTCTCGAACCATTCGGCACTCGTCGCCAACCAATCCCTGAATCGGCTATAACCGAGTTGACAGCCCGACCTGCCAGTCGGGCGTGAAGTGGCGTCCCGATGATGAGATTGAGCAGCCGCGTGTCACGTTCCTAGTACCACGGTCGCCCTGGCCAGTCAGCAGGGTAAGATATTCTACTAGTTTCGTATAATTGATGGGAATAGTCGGGTCTACTGCTCCGTTGGGCTGGTAGAAGAAGCCACCTGGAGGCCTACGCGACCATGGCGCCAACGCCTTACACGAAAGTATTGCTCGGGCCAGGGCGAGAAGCCCGCTCGGTCATGCTCCGTCGGAGGCGCGCGCAACGAGGCGTCCGGGCGCCTGTCTCGGTCTGGGTGCCATCACCCAGACGACCGAAACGGTGGGTTGTTTGCGCCCTCGCGGCCTTCGGACTCGCACTGATCGTCATGCCGTTTACTTTCCAGATGTTCACCCGGGCACCTCAAGGAGCCCACATGATCGCCGGCTTTCGCCCTTACATGACGGCCGCCCGTTTGGCCGGCTACCAGGTCGAATTGCGCCAGATCGACGCCGGCGTCAAAGAAGGTGACACCACAGTGGCGGCGGCACTGTTCGGGACACCGGCCAGCGCTAACCAAAGGCGCTTCGCCGCCAGGTTTCCTGATTTCGTCGCTTTCGAGGATCAGTGGAGCGGCATCTACCCGGACATGAGCGGGATGCTGGCCACTATCCGGAACAACCTCGGCAACTACAAGGCTGTCGCCGCCCTCCCGAATTTCATACTCTTCCCATGGTTCTTCGTGGCTCCCGGTGCCATCTTGTTGGGAGCATTGGGCCTCGGGCTCTCACGCCCGGGCTGGTGGCGAGCATGCCGCCGAGTTCTCGTCGCCCTGGGCCTGGGACTCGTACTGGCGCCAGCTGCCTTTCAGATGTTCTCGCGGGCCCCGGCGGGTGGTCGCATGATGACCGCCTTCAAGACAATCGAGACACGCTCCCGGGTCGAGCGGATCCAGGGTTACTTCGGCGACATGGCAGTCGGCCAGGGGGCGGTGCAGCTCGAGCTGATTCCGGCGCTGCAGCGCTCTGGCCTGAGCCTGGGTGAGATCAGCAGTCGGTACCGGGGGCTGACAACCTTCGACAACCAGTGGGTCCACATCCTCAACGACATGACGCCGATGATCGGAGCGATGAGCGACAACGTGGGCAACTACCAGGCGGTTGCCGCCCTTCCGCCCTTCCCCCTGTTCCCGTGGTTCTTCGTGATCCCGGGCCTGCTCGTGATCGGTCTCGCCGCCGCAGGCGGTCCTGGCCGAGCGCCTCGCGTGCTTTACGCACGCTCATCCGTTGTTCCCAATTCCCTACCCAAAGGAGTCAAATGAGACAAGCGACTAGTCGACTCGTGCCGCGCATCGTTACCTTGGCAGCCCTGGCGTTCGGTACCGCTCTGGCCTTGGTTGCCGCCGCGACCACCGTCTCCGCCACACAGCCACTCAATGGTCTGTTCCGCGTGGCGACAGGCTCGTACTTTCGCATGATCTATCCCGGTGGCGGCAAGTACTTCAAGAACCCCTATTCGAAGGACGCCAACAAGACGTATACGTTGATCAATGGCGGCACCGACGGTGGACTGCGCACGGGAGTACTGCAACCTGCCCCTGCGCCGGCCTTCGATCAACACGGCAATTCCCTGGCCGGTCGCATCATCCAACCCACCGATTTCACCGGGATCAACTTCGGTCTTGCCACCGAGGGCATCGTGCCTGAGATCTCCGTCAGCGGGACCCGGCTCAGTGGCCAGGTCAAGGGATTCACCGCTGAGTGGAACAAGCTCAGCTTCAGCCAGGGCGGCCAGGTTACGGGCTCCTACAACGCTAAGACACATTCCTATGTCTTGACATGGTCGAGCAAGATTTCCGGGGGGCCTTTCAACGGGTTCACTGGCTCCTGGTACCTCACGGGCAAGTTCGTTTCTTAGCGGACGCCAGAGCTGCCAGCCTGGAGTTGCGGCAACAGCTTCAGGCGTCAAACGTGTCGACGCCGGTCCGACACTGAAGTGCCATGACGGAAGACCTCCCCCGAGGAGGACGGGCTTCCTCCGTTCCGTGGTTTCCCTTTTGGACGTCCTTTCCGGGCGGTGCCCCTGATCGTGGATGTCCGTCAAAACGGAGGAAGCCCAGTGTCTACTCGGCATCGGTTGGAGTCTTGCGGGACTTTGACAATCCTTACTAATTCCATTAGATTAGGAGAGTTACCATGTCCGACGCCGCCAGACTTGCCTCTGCAGAGTGAGGTCGTGCGGAGTAGAGAAGGGAATCGAATGCACCACCGTCCTGTCATGTTCGTCGCCTCCGGTGCGGCGGCACTCGGCTTGCTCATTGCCGGCGCGGCCGGGGCCAGCACTCCGAACCGCTCGGCGCCGCTTGCGAGAGCTGCGAGCGCCTCGAGCACGCTAGTGATCGATACGGCCTTTGACCTCGCAACAGCGGACCCGGGTCGGATGTTCGAGTTCACCGGCCAGATAGTCGACCGCGCGATCTACTCAACGCTGCTCACCTACTCAAACGACAACCTCGTCCTACAACCTCAGCTCGCAACTGGCTACAGTCTTTCGGCTGGCGGCGACCGGTACACCTTCACGCTCAACCCGAAAGCCGTGTTCTCCGACAGCACGCCGGTGACGGCTGCTGACGTTGTCTTCTCATTCAAACGGCTGCAGAACCTGCAGGGGAACCCGTCGTTCCTCCTCAATGGAATCACGGTGTCAGCACAAGGGACGAACAAGGTCGTTTTGTCGACCAAAGCCCCGAACGCAGCCATCCCTGAGATCGTGACCAACCCGGCCCTCGGAGTGCTCGAGGCGAGCGTCGTCGAGGCGCACGGTGGAACTGACGCCGCCAACGCTGCGACGACGGACAAAGCTGAGAACTGGCTGAACACTCACTCGGCTGGCAGCGGACCCTATGAGATGTCCGAGTGGAACTTGAACGGTCCTGTCAAGCTCACTGCCAATCCTCACTACTGGCTGGCAAAGCCGAAATACCAAAGCGTCGTGATCCAAAATGCCCAGCCCGAGCAGCAAAAACTGGACGTTGAGACGGGATCAGCACAGCTCGCGCTCGACCTATCGCCGTCACAAGCACAAGGCATCACGGGTGCCAAGGTAGCCAACCTGGCCTCGACCTTCACCGTCTACACCTCGCTCAACACTGACCCGGCGATTTCACCGGCGACCGCTAACCCAAAGATCCGTGAGGCAATCCGGGATGCAATCAACTACAACGCGCTCGTGCACCTCGCCGGATCCGGCGCCGAGCAAGCCGCAAGTCTCATTCCGGGAGGATTTGCCGGTTCCCTTCCGGCCAGTAACGACCTGAAACAGAACGTCATTGAAGCCAAACTCCTCGTCGCTCAGTCTGGGGTAAAGAACCCCTCGCTGACAATAAGCTTCGCGGACGACGATCCCGTCAATGGTCTTCAGCTCGGGGACATCGCCGCGCTGCTCCAGGCCAACCTTCAGGCCGTCGGAATCCAGGTCAAGCTGCTCGGTCAACCGGTGACAACCGCGACCGAGCTGCGTCGCGCCGGAAAGGCGCAGATGATCGTTAACTACTGGGGTCCGGACTACCCAGATGCCAACGACTACCTGCCTTTCGTGCCTGGCGGTGAGATAGCAGAGCAGGTCCACTGGTCCGCCGCGGACGCGCCTGCCATCCTGGCGACTGCGAATGAGGCAGCAACTGCCTCGAGCGAGAGCCGCCACAACGCTCTTTGGCAGCAGGCGATGAAAACGATCAACACGAGCGGCCCGATCATCCCCCTGATACAACCAGCGCAAGTACTTGTCACTGCCGATTCGATCTCGACCGCCTACTCGAACCCGGCGTGGCGGATCGATGTCGCCAGCGTCAAATAGCGAGGCTGCGCCCCTCGTATGGGATCACGGCTTCGTGTCGCACTAAGCCGGGAAACTGACAAGCCGCGGTCGCCGCAAACGAGACATCGTACTCGTGGGGGCGGCCGCGGCTTGTCCAAGCTGGTGGCGCGCCGGCTCGGAGTCGGACTCCTGCAGGTGCTCGGGGTGTCCCTTGTCACCTTCTGCATCGTCGCAGTCGTGCCAGGCGATCCCGCCGCCGCCAACCTGGGCCAGGCGGCACTCGGCGACCCGACCATCGTCCGAGCTTTCGATCGCCAATATGGACTGAACCGCCCGCTACCTGTGCAGTACGGCCTGTACGTGTGGCATCTCCTGCACGGCAACCTCGGCCAGTCCCAGCTCACTCAGCGCCCAGTGGCGGCCGATCTGGCCCAGTACTTCCCGGCCACTCTTGAGCTCGCCCTTTCCGCCATCGTGGTCGCGTTCGTCCTCGGCGTAACGCTCGGGCTGGTCGCCGCTTTCTTCCACAATCGGCTGCCGGACCGCCTGATCCGCTTCTTCTCCCTCGCCGGTATCTCAGTGCCCAACTTCTGGCTCGGGCTCGTTGCCTTCTACCTTTTCTTCTACAAGCTGCGCTTGTTGCCAGGGACCGGGCGGCTGTCACCCGAGCTCAACCCGCCACGGACGATCACCGGGATGTACACGGTCGACTCGCTCCTCACCGGCAACTGGACCGACCTTGCCGACTCTCTGCGTCATCTCGTGCTGCCGGCGTCGGTGCTCGGCTGCTACACCCTGAGCCTTATCACCCGCTTCAGCCGCGCGTCGGTGCTCGATGTGCTCGGCCAGGAGTACGTGCTCGCCGCCGTCGGAAAAGGGCTGCCCACTCGGACCGTGGTCCTCCGCCACGTGTTGCGGCCCGCGTTGCTGCAGATCGTGACGATCGTCGGCCTCGCCTTCGGCTCTTTGCTCTCGGGGGCCGTCCTCGTCGAGCAGGTGTTCTCCTGGCCCGGTCTCGGCCAGTACGCGTACCGCAGCGCGACATCGCTGAACCTCCCCGGCGTAACAGGTGTGTGCATCCTCATCGCCGTCATCTACATCTTCGTCAACCTCGCCGCAGACATCGTCTACGTCCTCATCGATCCAAGGCTGGCACCGCAGTGAGTGCGATCGCTCACGACGGCGGCTCGGTGCTGATCGGGGACGGCGCCATCTCGAATGGGCCGCGTGAGCCAACTGGGACCGGCTCAGAACGCACCCCGCTCAGCTCCTTACGTCGCCCCGGAGCTCTCTTTGGGATCGCAGTGCTTTTGAGCTGGCTACTCATCGCAGCGATTGCCCCGCTAATCGCGCCGAGCTCGCCAACAGCGCCGAGCGCCGGCACCCTCCTTGCCCCGTCCGCCGCCCACTGGTTCGGCACAGATGAACTGGGTCGAGATGTCTTCAGTCGAGTTCTGTACGGGTCGCGGCTCTCCCTTCCCCTTGCGCTGCTCCTGGTCACGTTGGCGAGCATGGTCGGCTCGTCGATCGGTGCCATTGCCGGCTTTGCGGGCGGCGTAATCGACTCTGTGATCATGCGAGTCACCGACATGTTCTTTGCCTTTCCGAGCATCGTGTTGACGATGGCCTTCGCTGCGGCCCTCGGGCCCTCGCTACAAAGCGCAGTGCTTGCCATCGTCATCGTGAGCTGGCCGCCATACGCACGCATCGTGCGCGGTCTTGTCCTCGCGATGCAGAGCTCGAATTACGTCGCGGTGTCTCGCCTGCTCGGCGCTTCGAGCGCGCGCCTGCTCGTGAGGGACGTCCTTCCCAACGTCGTCGGACCGGTGCTAGTTGTGGCAACCCTGGACATCGGCAGTGCAGTGCTGCTGCTCGCGGGACTTTCCTTTCTCGGTCTCGGCGCCCAGCCCCCGGCTGCAGAGTGGGGGGCGATGGTCGCGACGGCAACTGAGTTCTTTAGCAACTGGTGGATGGGTCTGTTTCCGGGTTTGGCAATCGCGTCCGTGGTTTTCGCGGTGAACATGATCGGCGACGCGCTGCGGGATTACTTCGACCCGCGCAGTCTCGTACGGCCCGGGCGATGAGTGTTACCAGATCATCGACGACAGACGAGCTTGCGGCCGATACGAAGACGCCCTTGCTCGAAGTAGAAGGTCTTTCGGTCACACGACGGGATCGCCGCGGCAGGGTCAGTTTGGTGGACGAGGTGCATCTTGCGCTCGCGCGTGGAGAGGTACTCGGTGTGTGCGGTGAGAGCGGCAGCGGCAAGACGCTGACGTCCCTGGCGGTGCTCGGCCTGTTGCCTGCTGGTCTGAGGGCGACGGGGAGCATCCGCTACCAGGGCGAGGAACTTGTCGGTGCCTCGCGAAGGCGGCTTCGGACCTTGCGGGGCCGTGAAATCGCCGTGGTCTGGCAAGACCCCTCGACGAGCCTCCATCCGCTCCTAAGCGTCGGTATTCAGATCACCGAACACGTTCGCTATCATCTCGGCCTCGATGCCGCTACGGCCGAGCGTCGCGCCATCGAGCTGCTTGATTCGGTACGTGTCCCGGACCCCGCCTCGGCGTTGCGGGCGCGACCGCATGAGTTCTCCGGCGGCTTGCGCCAGCGCATCGCCCTCGCGATCGCTCTCGCCTGTGAACCGAAAATTCTGCTTGCCGACGAACCGACAACCTCCCTTGATCTGACGGTGCAGGCGGAGATCCTGCACCTGCTGCGAGACCTGGTCGACGAGCGGCAGCTTGCGGTTGTCTTGATCAGCCACGACCTCGGCGTGGTCTCGTCCCTCGCCGACCGGGTACAGGTCATGTACGCCGGTCGCATCGTCGAATCCGGTCGGAGGTCACAGGTCATCGGTGCCCCGCGTCATCCCTACACCAGGGCCCTACTGGCGGCGCTGCCTGGATCTGCGGGCGCCCAGTCGCGGATACGACCGATCCCAGGATCGCCTCCCCTTCCTGGGCACCTGCCTAATGGCTGTGCCTTTCATCCGCGTTGTGCCTTCGCTGTGCCCAGCTGTGGCAGCGAGCGGCCGAACCTAGTGTCAGTTGAGGATTCAGTCCTGCTCGCGTGTCCCGTTGACCCCTTCCTTGCGAGTGCGTCGAAATGAGCGCGCCCAGCAGTCCTCAACAGTCGGTTCTCCATCTGGACAACGTTGAGGTGACTTACCACCGCCGCGACGGGGCTGCGGTGCGAGCCGTTCGCGGCGTCGACCTCGTGGTACACGCTGGCGAGGTAGTCGGTCTCGTCGGCGAGTCGGGTTGTGGCAAGTCCAGTCTCGGACGCGCCGCAGTAGGCCTCGAGAAGCTAGCTGCAGGCTCAGTAACCTTCGGCGGAAAGCCGGTGCAGACCCTCGGGCGACGTGCTCGTCCAGCCGCGCTCCGTTCGCTGCAACTGCTGTTCCAAGACCCCTATTCTTCGCTGAATCCGAGGCGAAAGATAGGACATCAGCTCGCGGACGGCTTACGGGCATCGGGCGAGGCGGCAACGAGTGCTCGGATCTTTGAGCTGCTGGCCATGGTCGCGATGCCAGCGAGCGCGGCCGACCGCTACCCGCACGAATTCTCCGGCGGTCAGCGCCAACGGCTAGCTATCGGTCGTGCTCTCGCGGCGAAGCCGTCGATGCTTGTGGCCGACGAACCGGTAAGCGCCCTTGACGCTTCCGCGCGGGCGGCGATCGTGACACTGCTCGGCGAGCTGCGCGACGAGACAGGGATCGGCCTCCTCCTTATTTCCCACGACCTCGGAGTCGTCCGCCAGGTAGCCCAGAGGATTGCCGTTATGTACCTCGGCAAGATCGTCGAGAGCGGACCCATCGACGCTCTATGGCGCGATCCCCGCCATCCCTACACGAAGGCTCTGATCGCGGCAGCACCCGTGGCTGATGGCGCCGGACGGATTCCCGTGGGCCTCGCCGGGGAGGTGCCCAATCCCTCTGACCCACCACCCGGCTGCAGTTTCCATCCTCGCTGTCCGATTGCCGAGGCACAGTGCGCGACGACGGACCCACCGCCACTCGCGGTCGGCGGCGATCAGGTCGCCCGCTGCCTGTTCGCTCTGCGCTCCTCCGAGAACGAGTCGCTTCACGAGCCAGCCGGCGCGAGCTTCCCGGCCGAAGACGTTACAAGGAGTCGAGTTCGTGACTAGCCCCGCCCGTGACCTGACCGTGCCATCGCACGAGATGGCCGCCTTTGTTGCCGACTGGGAGGCTTGGCACGACCAACGCATTGCCGCACTCAGCGCCCGCGATGGTCCGCCGACGCTTGTTGCCACCTACTGGCTGGCGGAGACGAGCGTCATTCCCGGAGTGAATGGGACTTGGCGCGAAAAGGACGGCGGCGTCGAACTCTCGCTCGCTCTCGGAGCGGACGCACTTGTCGACGGCCATCGCACGTCGGGCCGGGCGTTGGTGCTGGCACCCGGCGAGCTCGTCGGCCGACGAATTGAATTTTCCTCCATAACGGCACAGGTGACGACACGCGAAGGGCAAAGAGGCGTGCGCGTATTTGACCACAGCCGCGCCAGTCGGCTCCAAGCCCTCGGAGCCTACCCGCCCGATCCCTTGTTTGCGGTTGAGTGCAGTTACGAACCCCTGCCGGAACGGTCCAGTGTCAACTACAGCTACGCTCTCGAGTCCTCTCCGAGGGAGGTCGAGGTGCCCGGTGTCGTGCGCTTCTCCCTGGGCGGTCGGGACCATGCCGTGAGCCCATTGCTCGATGAGGAGTCGCTACTCCTGGTCTTCGCGGATCGCACGACAGGGAGCTCCACCCGGCCCCCGAGCCGGTTCCTGCTCATTGCGCCACCGTTGAAAGGGGTCGATCGCCCCGGGGCTGTCAGCCTCGACTTCAACAGGGCGTATCTTCCCCCGTGCGCTTTCTCTGACGAGTTCAATTGTCCGTTGCCGCCGAGCCATCACCGATTCGACGTGGACGTACTGGCCGGTGAAACGTGGGCCGAGTTCAGTGACGCGGCGCCGCCGGCCGTCGCTCCGGCCGAGTTCCCTTAGCCAGTCGTCGAGTCCATACAACAACACGACTATTCCGCTGGTCGACGACGCTCATTCGGCCCGAGAAGCGCGGCGTCGTGCCATGAGGTGAGACGCTCGCGTCGGTTGGTTGCCACGACGCGACCGTCTCGCGAATCACCCAGGAACCGAAGGCCAACCCTGCCAAGCCGCTCGTTGAGCAGGCCTGGCGCGGATGGCGAGGCTCATGCCCGCCCTTTGACGCGCGCTAGCGGCGCACGCCGGCGTCCGCGGCAAGCCTACGCAGCGCAGCGACCAACAGGTCGACCTCGGCGTAGGTGTTGTACATGGCCAGCGACGCCCGGACGGCCGACTCGAGTCCGTAGCGGCGCAGGATCGGCTGGGCGCAATGGTGACCGGCCCGCACCGCGATTCCTTCCTTGTCCAGAGCCGAGCCGACCTCCTCCGGCCGGTAGCCGTCCAGCACGAAGGTGAGCACGCTGGCCTTCTCCGGGGCCGTGCCTATCATGCGCAGGCCGGGCACGCTGCGGATCTCGGTCATGGCGTACTGGAGCAGTTCGTGCTCATATCGCTCGATGATGGGCAGGCCGAGCCGGCTCAGGTAATCGAGCGCCGTGCCCAGTCCGACGGCGCCCGCGATATTGCCCGTTCCTGCCTCGAACTTGGCAGGCGGACCTTGATAGAGGGTTCGCTCCAAGGTGACGTCCGAGATCATGTTCCCGCCGCCCTGCCAGGGTGGCATTTCCTCCAGAACCTCGGACTTTCCGTAGAGCGCTCCGATGCCGGTTGGTCCGAAGATCTTGTGTCCGGAGAACACGTAGAAGTCCGCGTCCAGCGTCTGAACGTTGACGGGCATGTGTGCGACGGCCTGCGCCCCGTCGATGAGGACCCGGGCGCCGACGCGGTGAGCAGCCCCGATCACCTCCCTGATCGGGACGATCGTCCCGAGCACGTTGGAGACCTGGGAGACCGCTACAAGCCGGGTCCGCTCACTGAGCAAGTCGCCGTAGGCGTCGAGAAGCAGCTGGCCGTCATCATCAACGGGGATGACTTTCAGCTTCGCCCCGGTTTCTTGAGCCAGCTGTTGCCACGGCACGATGTTGGCGTGATGTTCCAGGTGCGAGATCACGATCTCGTCGCCGGCGCCGACATGCCGCCTTCCCCATGCCTGTGCGACAAGGTTGATCGCTTCGGTGGTGCCCCTAGTGAAGACGACGTCCTTGGCCGACGCAGCGCCGAGGAAGTCCGCGACCGTGGCCCGGGCGTGCTCGAAGGCGTCACTCGCCCGCGCCGCGAGAGTGTGCGCGGAGCGGTGAATGTTCGAGTTCTCGTGCGCGTAGAAGTAGGCCAGCCGCTCGATTACCACCTGGGGTTTCTGTGTCGTGGCGCCGTTGTCCAGCCAGACGACCTGGCGTCCGTGAATTCGTTCCTGCAGGATCGGAAAGTCTCGTCGCACCGCCTCGACATGGAACGTCATGTAGGCGTCGGCCGGCCCCGCTGCTTGTGGGTCGGCCGTCCGCGACGGTTCGGTTGTCGGCAGCCGTTCCTCGACGAAGTAGAACGACGGCGTACCAGCCTGGCTGACGCCCGGCAACTGGAATGCCTCCAGCTGATCCGATCTGGTGGCGGCGAGGATCGCGGCAACGGTAGCCGGCGGTAAGCCCGGGACGGAGGCGGCCGGCGGCCGGCTCACAAGAGCCCCGAGCCTTCCCGGGACCGATGCTGCCCGGTGGTAGTCGGACAGCTCATCAGGTGGCTGGTACCCGGGCACGACCACGGCAGGCTGGTAGTCGCCAGCTTCACCCGGCGGCTGGGCCGTGTGCCCAGCTGGCGGCGAATCGGCCGGCGCTAGCTGTCTTGGCTCATGGCCTGGCATGGTGCCGAAGAACTCGGTCGCGAGCCGTGTCAGCGTCGCCTCGTCCGGCATCCACGGAGGAAGCGCGCCCACGCCGTCACCGGTAGGTGTGGGCGTATTCATGGAACTTGCCTACTTCGACTTCGTCAAGCACCGCGAGCGCATCTGTCGTGAGCACGGCCAGGGAGAGGTACAACGAGACCAGGTAGGAAGCGATCGCATTGCGGCTGATGCCCATGAATCGCACCGAGAGCCCGGGCGACTGCTCGCCTGTCAGGCCTGGCTGATACAGGCCGATCACCCCCTGGCGCTGCTCGCCGACGCGTAGCAGGAGCACCTTCGTCTTGCCGCGGTGGACGGGCACCTTGTCGGAGGGAACTATCGGCAGGCCGCGCCAGGTGAGGAACTGCGAGCCGTGGATGCTGACAGTGGCGGGCGGGACCCCGCGACGCGTGCACTCCCTGCCGAAGGCCGCGATGGCAAGCGGGTGAGCCAGGAAGAACGCCGGCTGCTTCCAAACCTTCGTGATCAACTCGTCGAAGTCGTCCGGGGTCGGCGGGCCCATGAGGGTCGCAATGCGCTGACCGGCATCGACAGTCGCCAGCAGCCCATAGTCCGCATTGTTGATGAGCTCGCTCTCCTGCCGCTCCTTTACAGTCTCCACGGTCAGCCTGATCTGCTCGGCTATCTGATCGAACGGACTGCTGTACAGGTCCGAGATTCGCGTGTGGATATCGACGATGGTGGCCACCGTGTTGAGGAAGTACTCGCGGGGAGTCTCGTAGTAACCGACATACGTCGTCGGAAGCTCGGACTCGTCTCGCGGTGGTGTGGCAACCGTGACGGACTCGGGGTCCTTGACCCGGTTCAGCCGGTAGATACCTGCCTCGACCGGCACCCACTGCAGCATGTGAATCAGCCACCGCGGCGTGATCGTGTCGAGCTGTGCCGTGCTCTTGGTGGCATTCGTGAGTTGACGCGCCGCCGCGTCGGTCAGCGCGAGATTCGTCGGTCCGTCATTGGGTGTTGGTGCTTTTGGCATTGCTGAACCTTTCTTTGATGAACTGGCTCGTACCGCGTACACGAAAGGTGCGGGTCAGATTGAGGCCGTCATGTGTTGCCGGACGCGCATTTCAAACGCTGTAGTGCATCACCCCCTGAGGTTTTCACGGTTGTGCCCGATGTGAGGAACGTATATCGGACCGGTCGCCGCCGCACCACGGGCCGCGGGCTCGCCCCCGCCCTTGCCTCACGCCAGACCAGATCGAGGTCGCGCGCGAGGGCCATCGATGAACACGCCCTGGCCGAGCACAGCATCAGGATGGATGTCGACCTCGTAACCATGCGCGCCACACTCGCGCATGTGCGTGCCAACAACTTGAGGTCTTTGTGCCACAGGTAGTGGCTGATCCGGTGAGTCCAGATGGCGTCCACTCCCGAGTGACAGATCGCGATCTCTATCGACGAGCGCGCCACCGGATCGCGCTCGCGTTCCAAGCGCAGATCGCGCCGCAATGTCGCCAGCATGCTCAATCGGTGAGACCTTCGAACAGCGCGGTCGAAAGGTAGCGCTCGCCGAAGGACGGGATGATCACGACGATCAGCTTGTCCTCGTTGCCCGGGCGTGCTGCCAGCTGGAGCGCGGCCCAGATCGCCGCCCCCGACGAGATGCCCACCAACAGGCCCTCCTCGCGCGCTGCCCGGCGGGCGAGGTCGAACGCATCTGCGTTCTCGACGGTGATGATCTCGTCGATGATGGCGGTGTCCAAGATCGCCGGGACAAAGCCTGCGCCGATGCCCTGGATCGGGTGGGGCCCCTTCTGGCCGCCCGAGAGCACGGGCGAGGCGGCCGGCTCCACCGCCACGAGCTTGACCGAGGGCTTGCGGGCCTTGAGCACCTGGCCGACGCCGGTGATGGTCCCTCCGGTGCCGACTCCTGAGACCAGGATGTCGATCTTGCCGTCGGTGTCGTTCCAGATCTCTTCGGCGGTCGTGGCACGGTGGATGGCCGGGTTGGCCGGGTTCTCGAACTGCTGGGGGATGAAATAGCGGGCGTCAGCCTTCGCGAGCTCGATCGCCTTGGCAATGGCGCCCGGCATGCCTTCGGGCCCGGGCGTCAAGATCAGCTCTGCCCCGTAGGCCCTGAGCAGCGCCCGGCGCTCTTTGGACATGGTCTCGGGCATTGTGAAGGCGCACTTGTAACCTCGCGCCGCGCATACCATCGCCAGCGCGATCCCGGTGTTCCCACTCGTGGGCTCCAAGATGATCGTGTCAGGTCCGATCAATCCGGCCTCCTCGGCCGCATCGATCATGGAGACGCCGATGCGATCCTTCACACTGTGCGCCGGGTTGAAGAACTCGAGCTTCAACACGACCTTCGCCCCGCCCTCGCCAGTCAGGCGACGCAGCCGCACGAGAGGCGTGTTCCCGATGAGCTGGGTGATGTCTTCCGCGATCTTCATGGTCATGACGCCTTTCTCGAGTCCCACCTGTTGGGCGAAGGCTAGTTGCCGATCAAATCCCTCGCAATTATGGAATTACCCGCAATTAGCGAACGGCTCAGGGCAACTGCTGGAGCAACCCTTCCAACCTGCGGCCCACAACTGAGGCACACCCAAGTCGTACATCAAACGCAGCGATTTAGCACTTAGTGAGCAGGGTAGTTCAACCGGCGAGGCAGCGAACTCTGCGTCCCGATCCGACGACGCCGCGTGCCAGGGCGGCCCACTCGTCGACAATGAGGCCAGCGTCGCCGTCAGGAGCCTTCCTGGCCTGGGCAATCTCCCAGGTGACGACAGCCGGATTGCGAAGCTTGCTCCTATTTCTCTATAGTTGATGGTATGAGTCAAGATTTCGGACGAGCACGGTGATCCAGGTGACGAGGTCGTCAGTGGTGCCTGAGATCAACGAGCCTCAGGGCGCTCCACTCTTCGCCCCAACTGCAGGCAGGTCCAGAGCAAAGAGTGACCTTGTGTCGGCGGACCATGCCCGGCTCGTGCACCCCCAGCACCATCCCGGCGAGCACGCCGACCCACAGCTCTGGGTCTCGGGCGACGGGGCGACGATCACGAACATCGAAGGCAGGACGTTCCTAGACGGCCTGAGCGGAATGTGGAACGTGAACCTCGGTCACGGCCGACGCGAGCTAGTAGACGCTGCCACTGCGCAGCTCTCGAGGCTCGCCTTCGCCACGGCCTACGCCGGCTCGTCGACCATACCGGCCATCGAGCTCGCCGAACGGCTTCGAGAGGTGATCTACCCCTCGATCGAGGCCTTCTACTTCACAAGCGGCGGCAGTGACTCGACCGACGTGTCGATCAGGACGGCGCGGTACTTCTGGCGTGCCCAGGGAATGGCGCAAAAGTCCAAGATAATCGCCCTCGAGCTCTCCTACCACGGCTCGAGCGTGGGCGCGGCAAGTGCAACCGGGGTCGAGGAGTTCTCCGTAGTCTTCGGCCCCCGGCTTCCCGGCTTCGTACACATCGCCTCACACCACCCGTACCGGTTCGTCGCCCCGCCCGGGATCAGCCCGGGCATCGCCGCGGCGGACCTGCTCGAGCGGGCGATCGTGCGGGAAGGCCCCGACACCGTCGCCGCCTTCATCGCCGAACCCGTCCAGGGCGGCGGCGGAGGCGTGATCGTTCCCCCGCAGGACTACTTCCCGAGGATCCGCGAGATCTGTGACCGCTACGACGTCCTGTTCGTGAGCGACGACGTCATCACCGGTTTCGGGCGCGCGGGGCGCTGGTTCGGCCTGGAGAACTGGGGTGTCGAGCCAGACATCGTCCAGTTCGCCAAGGGAGTCACGAGCGGCTACATACCCCTCGGCGGGATTGGCGTGTCGGCCCGCATCAAACAGGTCCTGGATGAAGCTCCCTCTGCCCGGCGCTGGTGGCATGGCAACACCTACTCGGGCCACCCGGTGGCCTGCGCCGTGGCCCTCGCCAACCTGGACGTCATCGCACGCGAGGGCCTCGTCGCCCGCTCGGAGCAGCTCGGCCGACGCCTGCGCGACCGGCTCGTCTCAGACATCGGCGACCACCCGCACGTGGGCGAGGTTCGCGGTCTCGGCCTGCTCGCAGGCATCGAGGTCGTGGCCGATCGCGACACGAGAGCCACCTTCGCCCCTGAGGAAAGGGTCACCTCGCGCCTGCGGGCAGCGCTCATGGAGCGGGGGCTCGTCACACGGGTTCTCGACACCGCCATCTGCCTTGCCCCACCGCTGGTGAGCAGTGAGCCACAGATCGACCGCATCGCCGAGATCGTCTCCGAGTCCGTCTACGCCGTCCTCGGACAGTCGCCACCGACAACCTAGAAAGGAACCTCAAGATGGCCCGAGTCCGCCAGGTCGAATACGCCTCTGCTCCCGCCGAGACCCAGGCCCTCTGGGACGAGGTCTCAAAGGAGCACTCCATCAGCAACATGAAGGCCACGGCCCTTCACTCGCCGGCCGCGACCCATGCCATCTTGGAGTGGTACGTCCTCTTCGACACGGTCAAACCCTTCCTCGGCGAGCGCCTGGCGGTGCTGTTCTGCCACGCCATCTCGCGCGAGAACGCCTGCAAGCTGTGCTGGACCTTCATGCGCAAGGAGATCATCGACGGTGGGGAGGACCCCGAGCAGTTGCCGCTCGACGAACGGGAGGCGGCTGTCGTCGAGTTCGGGCGCCAGCTCGCCGCCGACCCGAACCGCGTGAGCGACGAGCTCTTCTCCAAACTGCACGAGTTCTTCACCGACGCCGAGATCGTCGACCTGGTCACCTTCGGTGCGCTCATGGTCGTCAACAACATCTTCAACAGCGTGCTCGAAGTCGAGCTCGACGATCACCTCGACAGCTACCGGATCAATCCGGAGCAGCTGACAGCACAACCGTGAGCGAGCGGGAACTCGGTTTCGACACGTTGCAGCTGCACGCCGGCCATACACCCGATGCGGCTGTGCGGGCACGGGCCGTCCCGATCTACCAGACCACCTCCTTCGTCTTCGAGAACTTCGAGCAGGCAAGGCTGATCAGCTCAGTCGAGGAGTTCGGCTTCGACTACACGCGTATCACCAACCCGACCTGCGAGGTGCTGGAGAACAGACTCGCAGCACTTGAAGGCGGCACCGGCGCCTTGGCGCTGGCCTCGGGCTCGGCCGCGACCGCCTACTCGGTACTCAACATCACCCACAGCGGCGACGAGATCGTGGCCGCCAAGACCTTGTACGGGGGCAGCTTCAACCTGTTCCAGAACACCCTGCCCAGACACGGCGTCCGCACCCACCTGGTCGACGGCGCCGACACGGACAACTTCCGCCGGGCGATCAACGAGCGCACGCGGGCCATCTTCGTCGAGACGATCGGGAACCCCGACATCAACGTGCTCGACTTCGAGGCGATCGGCACGATCGCTGCCGACGCGGGCATTCCCCTCATCGTGGACAACACCTTCGCGACGCCGTATCTCTTCCGTCCCTTCGACTACGGCGCCAACATCAGCGTCCACTCGGCGACCAAGTACATCGGAGGGCACGGCACGAGCATCGGGGGACTGATCGTCGACGGGGGAAACTTCAACTGGGCGAACGGCAAGTTCCCGGACTTCACGACACCCGACCCCGCCTACGCAGGCTTCGTGCACTGGGACAAGTGGGGGGACTACCCCGGAGTCGGGAACATCGCCTACGTCATCAAGGCCCGGCTCCACTACCTGCGCGACCTCGGCGCCGCCATGAGCCCTTTCAACGCCTTTCTCTTCCTGCAGGGGCTCGAGACGCTCTCGCTGCGCATGCAGCGCCAAGTGGCGAGCACGCAGCTCGTCGCCGAGTACCTCGAGGGCCACCGTGAGGTGGCCTGGGTCAGCTACCCGGGACTCAAGTCGAGCCCCTACCACGAGCTCGCCAACAAGTACCTCCCCAAGGGACCCGGGGCCATCCTCACCTTCGGCATCAAGGGCGGCCTGGAACAGGTGAAGGCCTTCATCGAGTCGCTCACGATCTTCTCCTTCCTCGCCAACGTGGG
>Ga0181520_10006072_pt1 | contig 18744 bp, 18 predicted proteins | sample PEATcosm2014_Bin_29_FD_132451 | JGI IMG/M metagenome (GOLD analysis project Ga0181520, IMG submission 132451) | Peatland microbial communities from MTU Mesocosm Facility, Houghton, MI, USA - PEATcosm2014_Bin02_30_metaG | ecosystem: Environmental > Terrestrial > Soil > Wetlands > Peat | place...
CCGCGGCCACGGGCCTCAATAATCCCCTCGGCCTGGCGGTGGACGCGAACCTGAACATCTATATTGCCGACTCCGGCAACAACCGGGTGGTCGAAATTCCTTGGAACGGAACCAGCTTCGGCGCCGAGATCGTGGTGGCCAGCGGCATAGACAGTGCGGGAGCTGTGGCTGTGGACGGAGCAGGAGATGTCTATATTGCCAATTACGGCGCCAATACGATCGTTGAGGTGCCATGGAATGGAACAGCCTTCGGCACGCCGTTCACGGTGCCATTCGCTCTCGGCGTCCCGGCCGGTGATTCTATTGGAATTGCGGTGGATGGCTATGGCAACCTCTACGCCGCGAATGAGGGATACGAGGCCGTCGATAAGCTGAGTGTCTCCACTCCGCCATCGCTCAGTTTCGCCAGCACCAACGTCGGCTCCGTGAGCAGCGACAGTCCGAAGACGGTTACGGCCTCGAATATCGGCAATGCGTCGCTGAGCTTCTCTCCCAGTCCCGATCCGGCCTACCCCACCGACTTCCCGGAGAATAGTTCGGGCACAAGCCTGTGCGCGTCGGCATCTCCGCTCACGCAGGGCGGAAGCTGCAATGTCAGCGTCAACTTCAAGCCCACGACACAGGGAAGCCCGCTGTCTGAGGACGTGGTTCTCACCGACAACAACCTCAATGTCTCCGGAGCCATGCAGTCGATTGCCGTGAGCGGCACCGCGACGAGCGCAGCGTTGACTGCGCAGGCCATCATCTTCACGCAGCCCACTACGCCGGTGACTTATACCTCGGGGCTGAGCATTCCGCTGGTCGCGACCGGCGGCGCATCGGGGAATGCGGTGGTGTTCAGCATCGACGGCACGAGCAGCGGCGCGGGGAGCATCAGCGGCAGCACGCTGAACGTCACCGGCGTCGGCAGCTTCGTGATCGACGCCAACCAGGCGGGCAATTCCACCTATTCCGCCGCGCCGCAGGTGCAGAGAACCGTGGTTGTCATTCAGGCGTCGCAGACGATCAACTTCACGCAGCCCACCACGCCGGTGATCTACTCCTCGGGACTGACCATTCCTCTGGTCGCGACCGGCGGCGCATCGGGGAATGCGGTGGTGTTCAGCATCGACGGCACGAGCAGCGGCGCGGGGAGCATCAGCGGCAGCACGCTTACCGTTACGGGCGTCGGCAGCTTCGTGATCGACGCCAACCAGGCGGGGAATACCAATTACTCCGCCGCGGCGCAAGTGCAGCGAACCGTGGTGGTCAATAACCTGCTGGCGCAAGCCATCAACTTCACGCAGCCCACAACTCCGGTGACCTATGCCTCGGGGCTGAGCATTCCGCTGGTCGCGACCGGCGGCGCATCGGGGAATGCGGTGGTGTTCAGCATTGACGGCACGAGCACCGGCGCAGGCAGCATCAGCGGCAGCACGCTCACTGTCACCGGCGTCGGCAGCTTCGTGATCGACGCCAATCAGGCGGGGAACTCGACTTACTCGGCGGCGCCGCAAGTGCAAAGAACCGTTGCCGTCACCCAGGCCGCGCAAGTGATCAGCTTCACGCAACCCACCACGCCGATCACGTATTCTTCCGGCCTGCAAATTACGCTCTCGGCCACCGGCGGCGCATCGGGCAATGCGGTGGTCTTCAGCATTGACGGCAGCAGCACAGCGACCGGCACGATTAGCGGCAGCACGCTGACCGTCACCGGCACGGGCAATCTGGTCATCGACGCCAACCAGGCCGGGAATGCCAACTACTCCGCCGCGGCGCAGGTGCAGCGAACCGTCGTGGTGAATGCGCCGGCGCCGGCCGCGCCGGACTTCAGCGTCGCCGCCAGTCCTCCCGCGCAAACCGTCCAGCCTGGCGCGACGGTGACGTATCCCGTCACCGTTGGGGACGTGGGCAGCAGCTTCACCGGCACGGTCATGCTCAGCGTCACGGGACTTCCCACGGGCGCAACCGGGACCTTCAATCCCGCCACGGTTACGCCGGGCTCCACGGGTGCATCTTCTACGCTGACGGTGACCCTACCGGCGATCGCGAGCGTGACCCGGCCCAACTTCTGGCCGGCGACCACTCCGGTTCTGGCCCTGCTGTTGATGCTGCCTTTCCGGCGCTGGCGCAAGGTGTGGAGGGGTAAGCTCCTGCTGTTGGTCGCGGGGCTGGCTTCGCTGATCGGCGCTGCCTCCCTCACGGGCTGCGGCGGCGGCTTCGGACTCAATCAATCCCAGACCTACACGCTCACGGTGACAGGAACCAGCGGCAGCGACACGCATTCAACCACCGTGCAGCTCACAGTGCAGTAAAGGAGACCCTATGCGAGCAAGGATCAAGACCCGCTTCGCCCTGTTCCTGTTGTTGCCGATCGCCGCGGTCTCCGCACGCCCGGCCTTTGCCCAGAATGCGACCGCATCGGAAGGGCCGCCCCGCGCCGAAGTGGCCGTGGATTACGCCTATCTGCACAGCAACGCGCCTCCGACCGGCTGCGGCTGCTTCAACCTGAACGGCGGCAGCGCCGACTTCGCCTGGACCATCAAGCCGGGCAGTTGGGCGCTGGTGGGCGATGTCGTCTCCGGCCATGCGGGGAACGTTTCCACAGCCGGATACAGCATCACGCTCAGCGCCTTCACCGCGGGCGTGCGCTATCTGCCGCCCTTCGGCCATTCGTCTCTGCATCCATTCGGCCAGGTTCTGGTTGGCGCGGCGCACTCCAGCGGATCCCTGGTGCAAGCGCCGAACACAGGGTCCGGCAACTCCGGCGCGGCCTTTGCCTCCAACATCGGCGGAGGACTCGACCTGAGCGCGAACCAGCGCTTCTCCATTCGCCTTTTCGAAGCCGACTATCTCGTGACTACCTTCGACAACGGAAGCAACAATCACCAAAACAACCTGCGCATCAGCGCGGGCGTTGTCTTCAAATTCGGCGGCAGATAGAGCGCGCGTCCGTTTCGCGGCTACGCGAGCGCCAGGTTCAGGTTGTCGATGGCCTCGTCGATCTCCGCCGTATTTTTGTAGCCCACGGTCACGGAATCGACGCCGGCATTGCGGAACGCATAGCGCATCGCCTGCTGGCGGTCGCTGCGGTTGGTAAACGCGCCCTCGCCGATGAGCTTCATGCTGATGATGCCCATGCCTGCGGCGCGCGCCTGGTGCACGTGCGTCACCACCTCATTCACATCGCCCGGCGCATTCCAGTCGTCGGTTTCGTTATCCATCTTGGCGCCCTTGTGGTTCATGCGGATCATGGCCACGTCGAGCCACTTGAATCCCGGAACCTGCCGCAGCGCCGGCAGCCCGTGCACCGATGCGCCATGGGTTACGACCGTCTGCCGCGACTGCGCTTCAAGAATTGCGTCCTGCCAGCGTGCGCTGTCCTGGACCCAGGTTCCCGTATGCTGCCAATGCAGCAGCATGATGTCGAAGTATTCGGTGTCGCTGTTTCTGCGCAGTTCGTCGAGTTTCTTCACCGGGTCCGGGTCGTCGCTCGTGGTCACCTTGGTCATCAATTTGTAACTGTCGCGCGGCAACCCCTTCAGCGCCGCGCCCAGCATCTGCTGCGAAGCGCCATAGGATTCCGATGTTTCAAAGAAGCGGATGCCGCGCTCATGGGCGTAGCGCACCAGCCGCGTAAATTCCTTTTGCCCGAGCTGCTGCTGCACCTCGCCGTTATGCGTACCGGTGCCGAAGGCGAGACGGGTGACCTTGACTCCCGATTTTCCCAGCGTCACCCAATCGGTGGCCGAGGCGCGCTGGGCCAAAAGCGGCGCACCGTGCAAACCCGCAATCGCGCCCGCAGCTGCGCCGGCTTTTAAGAAATGTCGTCTGGAAATGTGCGGCATGGTGGACCTCGGATTCCTGGCTAAAGGGGTTAGCCGATTGCCCGAATGTTAGCATAACCGCCGGAATTTCAGCGTCAATTTGCGTTTTGCGCGCGGGCGGCGGCGCGCAAGGCTTTTTTATTCGGCATCTTCGGCCACGGCGGGAGTTCTGGTGCGCATGCTGGTGATGGTGACGACGCTGGCGAGGACAAATATCCCGCCCAGCAGCGTGCGCGCGCCCAGCGGTTCGCCGCCCAGAAAATAGCCGATGATCACAGCCACGACCGGATTGACATACGCGTAGGTCCCGACTTTCGTCGGCGATTCGCGATGCAGCAGCCACACGTAGGCGGTGAATCCCGCGATGGAGCCGGCAAAAACCAGGTAGACGAGCGCAATCCACGCCGTGCCCGAAACGGCGCGCAGATCGAATCCGCGCCATTCGCCGCGCGCGGCGGAAACCGCGAGCAGCATGACGCCGCCGGCAAGCATCTGCGCGCCCGAACTCATCACTTTCGATGAGGGCAGTGGAAGTTTGCGCGCCAGCGCCGATGCGATGGACCAGCTGATGGCTCCGATGATCAGTCCTGCCGCTCCGGCGGTATCGATCGGCGCTCCGCCCAGCTTGCCCAACTTTCCCAAATCAATGGAATGGCTCACGAGCACGGCAACGCCCGCGATTCCTGCAAGCAGCGCCACGGAAAGTCGCGGGGTGAGACGCTGCGTGCGCAGGATGATGATTTCAGAAAGTGCCATGAAGGCCGGGATGGTCGCCATAATCATGGCCGCAATTCCTGAGGGCACGCGCTGCTCCGCCCAGAACAGAAATCCATAGTCGACGACGAAGATGAGAAATGCCAACAGAAACGCCGAGAGCCACTGACGCATTGAAGGCGGTTTCTCTTTTTGTGCGATGGCCCACAGATACACCAACAGTCCCGCGGCCACGAAGCGCATGGCGCAGAAAAGCAGCGGAGGAACTTCGCGCACGCCCACGCGAATGGCGAAGAACGTTGCGCCCCAGACAAAATAGATGATTCCGAAGGCCAGCAGGGTCTTCCATCGCGGCGCGTAGTGCGTGTTCTCCATGCAACCTCCAGCCATTCTCTCTGACCCGTGTTTTTACCAACTGTGCAGCCACTCGGCGTCGCGGCCGATGCGGACCGGCGCGTGGAAGAGCTCGCTCAGCCGCGACTCGGTGAGCAGTTCCTCGCGCGGGCCGTCGGCGACGATGCGGCCGTCGCGCATGAGAATGATGCGCTCGATCTCCGGCAGAATGTCGCCCAAATGGTGCGTCACCATCACCAAGCCGGTGCCCTCGCGCGCCAGTCCGCGCAGGGCCTCGCGCAGTTCGCGTTGCGCGGCCAGATCCAGCGCGTTCGAGGGCTCATCGAGAAGCAGTTGCCGCGGCCGGTGCACCAGCGCCCGCGCAATGAGGATGCGGCGCTTTTCACCGGCGGACATGGCGCCGACCAGTTGCCCGGCGAGCTTGGTGGCTTCCATACGCTCGAGCGCCTCCCAGGCGCGAGCGCGCATTTCCTCGGTGACATGCAGATTCGGCCACAACGTCGACGCGGAAAAGAAGCCCGCGATCACCGCGTCAAGCCCCGGCGTGACCGCCGTGCGCTCGCCCGGCAACTCGCTTCCCATGGGTCCGGCGCTGACCACGCCGAAATGCCGCCGCAGTTCGGTCAAGTCCCAGCGCTCACGCCCGAAGATGCGCACGTACATGCCCGGACGGACGATGGGATAAAGCTGGCAGGTGATGGCGAGGATGAGCGTGGATTTGCCGCAGCCGTTCGGCCCCAGGATGGCTACGTGTTCGCCGGTGCGGATGCTCAGGTTGACGTCATGCAGGACGACGCGCTTGCCGCGCGCCACGTTGACCTCGCGCAGTTCCAGAAACTCCGTGCTGGCTTCATCGCTCTTCGACACGCGTTCGTCCGCTCCATTCCTCGGGCTCTGCATTTCAGGTCCCACCTGCTAGATTAAATGGGTCCACACCATGAGCGAACTTTCTCAAGACGACATTCCCCGCGGCTTTCGCTTTGCTGCCGGCAAGGCCGGCCTGAAGGCCAGCGGCCGTCGCGACTTTGCCCTGATTGTTGCCGACGCTCCAGCCAGCGCTGCCGCCGCGTTCACATCCAATCGCGTCATTGCCGCGCCCCTGATCATCGACAAGCAGCACCTGGACGCGACTGGCGGCCGAGTGCGCGTGGTGGCCATCAACGCGGGCAACGCCAACTGCGCCGCGGGCCAGGCCGGACTGGATGCTGCGCGCGCCACCTGCGCCGCCGCCGCTAAAATCTTCGGCTGCCGCGCCGAGGAAGTGTTTCCGTCGTCCACGGGAATCATCGGCGTCCCGCTGCCCGCGGAAAAGCTGGCCGCGGTGCTGCCCGATCTGGCTGCCTCGCTTGACGCCGACGCCAGCCACTTTCACGATGCTGCGCGCGCCATTCTTACCACCGACACGGTGGAGAAAATCGCCTTTGCGCGCCTCGAACTCGCCGACGCCGACGGCGCCGCGCGCGAGGTCCGCATCGCGGCGTTCGGCAAAGGCAGTGGCATGATTCATCCTCAATTGGTGCCGCATGCGACGATGCTGGTTTATATTCTGACCGACGCGTACCTCGCGCCCGCCGCATTGCATTCGTATCTGCGCCCCGCGGTTGAGGTCAGCTTCAATCGCATCTCTGTCGATGGCGACACTTCCACCAACGACACGGTTGTGCTGCTCGCCTCAGGCGCGAGCGGAGTTTCGATTGGCGCGGACGATGCGGCCTTCGCGTCCGCGCTGACGGAGGTCTGCACCTCGCTCGCCCGGCAGGTGGTTGCCGATGGCGAGGGGCTTTCGCACGTGGTGGAGTTGCGTATCGACGGCGCGGCCAGCGATGCCGATGCATTGCGAGTGGCCAAGGCGATTGCCCATAGCCCGCTGGTGAAGACCGCGTGGGCGGGTTGCGATCCCAACTGGGGAAGGCTGGCTGCTGCCATCGGTTACTCCGGCGCAGCGATCGATCCCGACCGTTTCGATATTGATTTTGGTGCGCTGCCCATTTGCCGCGATGGAGGCCGCGCACCCGAGTACGACGAAGCCGCGGCCCACACCTACATCTCGCAGCGCGAGTTCTCCATCTCGATTCAGCTGCACCAGGGCCCCGGCTCGTGCGTCTTCTGGACGACGGATCTGACGCACGAATACATCCACATCAATGCGGACTACTCATCTTGATGTGCCGGGTGGCTGCCGGTTTCAATTCAGCAAGCTATGAATCCGAGTGCCTTGTTCCTTACTCGGAAAAGAGATCGGCAATCAAGGATAGAACGGCGCTGAGAGTCGCTGGTGGGAGGACTCCCAGGCGCTTCGTGAGGCGGCCTTTATCGACGGCACGAATCTGGTCGAGGAGGATGATCCCGTCTCTTCCTCCAAGCCGGACGGGCAAACGATATGGCGCAGGAAATCCCTTGCTTGTCAGGGGTGCGATGATCGCGGTGCGCAGGTGATCGTGTATTTCGGCTGGAGACACGATGAGGCAGGGTCGTGTTTTGCGAATCTCGCTGCCAAAGGCCGGATCGAGCTTGACGATCCAGATTTCACCGCGTTTTACCGAACGCCGGCTTACCATGTCCAATCCGCGTCGGCTTCATTGGCAAAATCCCCCAGCACCAGACGGTCCTCGCCGCGGGCCGCAATTTCCTTGCTGGCTTCCGCCCAGCCCTGACGCGGCGCCTTCTTGGGGCGGCGCACAATCAACGTATTGCCCTCCACCAGGATCTCGGCCTGATCCTCCAGCCCTGCCTGCTTAAGCAGAGGCTTTGGAATCAAAATGCCCCGCGAGTTTCCCAAGCGCCGGATGGTTGTCAGCATTGCAGCTCTCCAATGTAATAACAATGTTAGCACGGAAGCGGATTATACGGAAGACGGGATTGCTCCTCCAAATTCCGGCTCAATCACTTCGCGCGGGGATGGGTCTTGTCGTAGACCGCGGTCAACTGCGCGGTGGTCAGTTGCGTGTAGCGCTGCGTGGTCGATAACCGCTCGTGGCCGAGCAGCTCCTGAATGGCGCGCAGGTCGGCGCCCTCCTCGAGCAGATGCGTACCGAAGGCGTGGCGCAGCGTGTGCGGGTGCACGTCGGAAGAGAGTCCGCGCAGGATGGCGATGCGCTTCACGATGCGGCCCACGCTGCGCGTAGTGAGGCGCGCCTGGCCGCCTTTGGCAAGGCCCTGCAACTGCAACCTCAGAAACAGCGCTGGAGTCTGGACCGGTTTTTCTTCGCCGGCCGCGGCCACTCGCGCGGCGCGCTCCGACAAATACGCGCGCAGCGCGGCGGCGGCCGTATCGCCCAGCGGCACGTAGCGCTGCTTTTGCCCCTTGCCGCGCACGAGGATCGCTTCATTGGCCCAGTGAATGTCGTCCAGGTTCAGCCCCGTGAGCTCGGCATTGCGGATGCCGCACCCGTAAAGCATTTCCAGAATCGCCCGGTCGCGCGCCGGCCAACTGGCCGCATCGTCGCGCACCGAATCCACCACGCGGTTCATCTGCTCGATGGAAGGCACGCGCGGCAGATGCTTTGGCAGCCGCGGCGTGGCCACCAGCGACGCGGCATTCTGCTCGATGTGGTGGTTGCGCGCCAGCCATTTGAACCAGCTGCGGATGGACGCCAGCGCTCGCGCCGCCGAAGCCTTCGACAATCCGCGATCATAGAGAGTTCCCAGGTAGGCGCGAATCTGCGTGTGTTCGATCTCGGCGACTTCCGGTGCACCGGCATGCTCGGCGAGCCACGCCGCGAATCCGTGCAGCTCGCGGTCGTAAGCACGTAGAGTGTGCGCCGATGCGCTGCGCTCGTTGGCGAGCACTTTCAGATATGCGTCCACGAGCGCGCCGGCGGGCGCGGCCACCGGAGGCGCCGCTGTGGCGGTCATGGCTGCCCCTCGCCCGAGAGTTCGGAGTTTGAGATTGCGGGGCTCGAAACTTTCCGCTGGACGAGTCGCGGTCCGGGACGCGGGCTCTCATCCGGCTCAACCTCTGCCGGGCGGCGCGCGCCGCGCGGATGATGCATGCGATGCACGGCCTTCAACCGGCCGAGCGCCAGGTGCGTATACACCTGCGTCGTGGAAATGTCGGCGTGCCCAAGCATCATTTGCACACTGCGCAGGTCCGCGCCGTGCTCCACCATGTGCGTGGCGCAACTGTGGCGCAGCCCGTGCGGGCTGGTGGAGTGGTTCGCCGTTTTCACCAGCCGCCAAATCCATTGCCGCGTGAGCGGCATGCCGCGCAAGGAAAGAAACATGCGCGCGCGATCGTAGCGCGGCACACTCAACCGCGAGCGGCTCTTGCGCGCCGAGCTGATGCGCTCCAGGTGCGGGCGGCCTTCGCGCAGGTACTGCTCCAAAGCCTGAATCGCGGAGCGGCCGAGCGGCACAATCCGTTCCTTGTCGCCTTTGCCGCGCACCTGCACGCGTCCGGCATCGAGCGCCACATCGCTGACGTTGAGCGACACGGCCTCAGAAACCCGCAACCCGCCCGCATACAGCAGCTCCAGTATGGCGAGGTCGCGCAAGGCAGTGGCCTTGGCCTGCGGATGCGATGCCGAGAGCGCGGCGCGCTCCAGCATCTCCGTGACTTCCGGCTCGGCCAGCGACTTGGGCAGCACCTTCCACGCCCTGGGCGATTCAATGTTGACGGTGGGATCGTGATGAATGCGCCGGTCGAGCAGCAGCCACTTGTAAAATCCGCGCAGACAACTGAGCTTGCGCGCCGTGGAGCGCCCATCGATGCCGTGGTCGCGCAAGTGCTCGAGCAACCCTGCCACGTCGGCCTCGCATGCCGTCATCAGCAGGGCGTTGCGGCCCTCAAGGAATTCGGCGAAGATGCGCAGGTCGCTCAGGTAGGCTTCGCAGGTGAGGGGGCGAAGTCCTTTCTCCACGCGGAGATAGGTTTCGTAGTCCTTTAGAAGCGCGAGCTGGTTTCCACCGGTCACATCATCGATTATCGGCGTGTGAAACTCGCGCGCGGGCTTGCGGCGCAGGTTACCGTACCACGTTCAACACGGCATCAACATCATCAATATGAGTAAGGTAACGGCGCAGTTGACTGATTCAGGCGGGCGGCTATGCGGAATTCGCTTTGCGCGGGACCCAATACTGCTCGATCTCTTCGAGCGGCTTGTTCTTGGTTTCCGGCACGAAGCGCCACGTAAACAACGCTTGCGTCAGCGCCATCAGCGCCAGAAATCCCAGCGTGACCGCCTTGCCGATGACGTGAAATGCGTAGGGAAAGAACAGCACCACCACGGCGTTCGCCACCCACTGCAACAGCACGGGAACCGTCATGGCCGCGCCGCGCACGTCGCTGGGAAAGATCTCAGGCACCAGCGTCCAGAACACCGGCCCCACGCACGATGCGAAGAAGGCCAGATACATCAGGATCAGGATCAAAACCAGCAGGCCGTGGAAGTGGCCGGAGAGTACCGCCGTCATCAGCCCGGTCAGCGCAAGCGTCATGCCGAGCGAACCTGTGATGTACAGAGGCTTGCGCCCGTAGCGATCGATGACCCAGAAGGCCACCATGGTGAACAGCACGTTGTTTACGCCCACCAGGAACGTGGAAACCAGCGCGCCATCCACCTTCCACCCCGCCGAAATAAAAATCGCAGGCGCGTAATCGATGATGGTGTTGATTCCGGAGACGTGAATCAGAACGGCCAGGCACGCGCTTGCGATCAAAGCCCGGCGCACGCCGGGGCGCATCAGATTCTGCCACGTCCCGTGCGTTTCTTTGAGCGCTTCCGTGATGGCGGCGATCTCTTTGCGCGCCGTCTGCTCGTTCTCAATCCGTTCCAGCAGCGCGAAGGCCTCGCGCGTTTTGCCGATGCGCACCAGGAAGCGCGGCGTTTCAGGAGCGAGCGAGATGAGCACGAGAAACAGCAGCGACGGCGCGGCTCCCGTTAAAAACATCCAACGCCAGTTGGCCTCGCCGGTGTTGCGCAGCAGATAGTTGATGCAATAGGAGACGAGAATGCCGGTGATGATCGACATCTGATAGAAGGTGCCCATGCGCCCGCGAATGGAGGGCGGCGAAACCTCCGACACGTACATGGGCGAGAGCAGCGAGACTCCACCGACGGCGATGCCGCCGAGAAATCGCGCGCAGATGAAGAGCGTAAAGCTTGGCGCCGCGGCCGTCGCCACCGAGGTGAGCGCGAACAGCACCGCAACCCACACCAGCATGCGCTTGCGGCCAAGGCGATCCGTGAGCCGGCCCGCGGCAAACGCGCCCAGCACGCAGCCGAACAGCAAGGAACTGAAGGCCCATCCCAAACTGATGTCGCTGAGCGCGAAGTGCCGGGTGAGGAAGGGGCCGGCTCCGGTAATGATGGCGACATCGAATCCGAAGAGCAGGCCGCCGAGCGCGGCCGTGCACGCCAGAAAAATCACATAGCGCAGATTCATGGTTTTCGACATGAGCTTCCCGTCAAAATTGAGGGAAACTCAATCTTCTCATGAACCCTCGCGGGACTTGCCTTTTTATCGAGGCCCGGGCGTCCATCCACACGGGAAAAATAACGCCGCGCGCAAATCTGCCGATATGCCTGGTGACCATGCGTCCCGCGGCTAACCTGCGCGCGGCCGTGTGCAAAGTGAGGAGCACGCCCATGGCGGAGAAGACGAAGCATCACCACAATCACGCGAACGGCAACGGCCACCACCACGGCAACGGCGATTCCACCGGCAACGGCCTTCTCCGCGCGGCGACCCTGCGCCTGGGCAAGAACTGCGAATACGAGCGTGAGCTGAGCCGCCTGCAGATCGAGCTGGTCAAACTACAGGAGTGGATCCGTCACGAAGGCCTTCGCGTGGTGGTTCTCTTTGAGGGCCGCGACGCCGCCGGCAAGGGCGGAGCCATCAAGCGCATCGCCGAGTCGCTCAACCCGCGCGTGTGCCGCATCGTGGCGCTCGGCACTCCCACGGAGCGCGAGAAGACGCAGTGGTATTTCCAGCGCTACGTGCCGCATCTGCCCGCTGGCGGCGAAATGGTGCTCTTCGATCGCAGCTGGTACAACCGCGCCGGCGTGGAACACGTGATGGGTTTCTGCACGGAGCGCGAGTATCTGGAATTCATGCAGAGCTGCCCGGAGTTCGAGCGCATGCTGGTGCGCTCCGGCATCATCCTCATTAAATACTGGTTCAGCGTGAGCGACGAGGAGCAGGAGCGGCGCTTTCAAGACCGCATGGACAAGCCCACCAAGCGCTGGAAGCTGAGCCCCATGGATCTGGAATCGCGGAAGCACTGGGCCGATTACTCGCGCGCCAAAGATGAAATGTTCGCCGTCACCGACACCAAGCAGGTCCCCTGGTACGTGGTGAACGCCGAAAACAAAAAGCGGGCGCGGCTCAACGTCATCCGTCACCTGCTCACCACGATTCCCTACAAGGACCTGACGCCCGAGCCGTTGAAGCTGCCGCCGATTCTGAAATCGAAATACGTGCGGCCGCCGATCCAGGAGCAGAACTTTATTCCGGAAGTGTACGCGTAAGACAGGGAGCAGAGAGCTCCCTCTTGGCGGAGCTTCGATTACCGGTTTTTGGATGGGGAGGGTGGCAAGCTGGCTGGCGCGGTGCAAGCGGTTTGCTGGTCGGCCGGGCAATTCTCTTTCTCAAGGGTGCAGGCGCGTGGACGATTGTCCAACTTCTTTTCGATGAACTCTCCATAAAGGCAGGAGCTTTGTTTTCGCTGATCGCTGTCAGTCATCAGCGAAAGGGCCTTCTGATACCACTGATCCGCCAGCGCGATTTGGCCGGCATAGTCGTATTCGCGTCCCAGATCCCAGGTGTTGATGGGGTCTTTGGGCGCAAGGTCAGTCGCCTTTTTCAGGCATTCGATTGCTTCCGGGTCACGCTTGAGCATCGAAAGGAATGCGCCCATATTGCCGAGAATGTCAGGATTGTTTGGGTAGTGAGCGTCCAGAACTTTCATGAATTCGAGGCCAGCATGGTATTGTCCCAGGTTTATGAGTTCTGAGGAGTACGCAAGCCACTCGTAAGGAACATCCTTCCCTTTGTAGATTGTGCAGCTCTCGTCGAGAGCCTTCGGCATATCGCCGTAACGGCGAGAGATTTCCAGCACATGCAATCTGCCCTGATGAATGCTCAGGTCCTGCGGCGCGAGTTGCAAGCCGCGGTTCAGGTGCGTTAGACATTCATCGACGGCTGCAGGAATATATTCATCGAGCATTGCCACCTGACCGTTATCTTCTTTCTCCAGACGGACCGTGTCAGCGCCCCACAGCGCGACGTTGGCCAGGCATTTTTCTGCTTCTACCTGCTCGGCGAGCACTTTCGACTGCTCGAAGCTGGTGCATAGAGCTCGGGCGGCCGCGGGGTCTTTCTTGGCGGAAAGCAGCTTTTGCCAGTCGGATAGATTCCCCGTCTGTGCCGCACTGTGGAGCGCGGCGCAACATACAGCCAACACGGCCAACTGAGTTTTCATGATGGCGAAACGTTATCACAGTTTGAGGTCGGGCGGAGTGATTGTTGAGTGGATTCTACTGGATGTGATTTCAAACACGTCCACCGTCACCGCTGGCTCAAGTTGCCCGTCACCAGCTCCACGTGTAGCCAATACCCGTCGTGGTGTACCAGGGAACGGTGGGAATCTTGTTGTAGCTCTCCTGAATCCAGATCCCGTTGTGATCGTTGAAGTGGACCGCTGCGCCCAGCGCCTCACCGTCGTAGAAGCGGTTCTCGACATGCGCATTTCCGGTGAAGCTGGTCAGACCCGCCTGAATCCATGTGTATCCCGTGACCACTTTGGTTTTGGGCAGGCCAAAGTTCTTCATCACGCCCAGCGCCTCGGTGTGCGATCCAAAGTTGGTATGGAAGAATCCGTGCGAGCCTGCGTTCTCGTAGGTGTAGCCAAAGGTGAGCTCGTCGCCGATCGGGTCCTTTTTGAGGAATCCAAAGGTGTGGCCGATGCCGATGTTGAGGTTGGCACGAGGAACCAGGCCCGGACGATCGAAGTCCGAGCCCGGCATCACAAAGAAATCGGTCGACGTGCCGGAGTCGGCCGCTGCTGGTTGGGGAGTGGGGGTTGTGGTTTGAGCGGCTGCGCTGACCGTGAGGAACAGAAGTAGCGAGCAAAGCCGCAATCCGCAGCAGAAAACTGCGCGGGAGGCCATTTTGTTGGCTCCTGGATCGAGGCGGTCGAGCTAGTCGACCGTCTGCGTAACGCGCGCTAACGCGACGTCCTGAACACATTCCACCATCGTGGTTATAAGGGAGGCATGAAGGAAACCCCCGCCACTGCTGATATGCGGGACAGAAGAGAGTATTTTCCTCAAGCGCGGGGCGCGATGGGCAGATGGACGATTTCTGGCTTCAGGTCTCCGTGCGCGCCGATTGTGAGCAGCCCCACCGTCACCGGCAGTTCGAACCTGCGCGGCCCGCAGGAGCCGGGATTGAAGTAGAGCACGCCTTTCTTGGTATAGAAATTCGGCACGTGCGTGTGGCCGTGCAGCACCGCCGCAAACTTTGCCGCCGCGGGATCGAGGTGCAGAGTCTTCAGGTCGTGCAGCATGTAAATGTAGCGGCTGTCAACGAGCACTACTTCGGTTTCCGGCAGCTTGGCGCACGCGCCTTCGCGGTCCACGTTGCCGCGGACGACTGTGACGGGCGCGATCCTGGCGAGGTCGTCGAGGATGGAGATCTTTCCAACGTCGCCTAGGTGAAGGATCTGATCGACGCCCTTTAGCGCGGGAAGAACTTCAGGGCGGAAAAGGCCGTGGGTGTCGCTGACGATGCCGAGTTTCATGGGTTCAGGATAAGCGGCATGAGCGGAGCTTGGGGAGTTAGGCTGAAATAGAGTGCCCGAAAGTTGAGATGAAGGAAAACTCCCGAGTCAACGAAGCCCACGCTCGAACAAACTGGCGGCACGCGGTGGCAACCTATACCGACCGGCGCGTGCTCCAGGTGCTGGCACTGGGATTTTCCAGCGGCTTGCCGTTCCTGCTGACTTACTCAACGCTTTCGGCATGGCTTGCGACAGGCGGCGTGCGGCGCGCTGCCATCGGCACTTTCGCCCTGGTGGGCACGCCCTACGCATTCAAATTTCTCTGGGCGCCGCTCATGGATCGCGTGCCTCCACCACTGCCTTTGGGACGGCGGAGAGGTTGGGGAGTCACCATTCAGATTCTCCTGATGGGCGCGATTCTCGGCCTGGGATTGTGCAATCCAAAGCACAACTTGCCTCTGATGGCCGCCCTGGCGCTGCTTGTCGCATTTCTATCCGCGAGCCAGGATATCGTGATCGATGCCTGGCGGGTGGAAATCCTGAGCAGGGATCAGCAGGCTCCCGGAGCGGCCATGATTACAACCGGCTACCGGATCGCCATGCTGGTTTCCGGGGCAGGCAGCCTGTTTATCGCAGCCTACGCAGGGTGGTTCGCCGCCTATGCCACGATGGCCGCGCTGCTCGGTGTGGGGCTCACGGTGTTTTTGTTAAGTCCTGAACCAAAAGTCTCAGCGCAGATTTCGATCGCCGCGGGATCCGGATGGGATGCGATTCGCCACGCGTTTGCCACTGCCGTGATCGGTCCCTTTCGCGATTTCATGCGCAGGCCGCTTTGGCCCGTCATCCTGATCGCGATTTTCGGATACAAGCTGGGCGAGGCCATGGCAGGAGTGATGTCAACGCCGCTCTATATTTCGCTGGGATTTTCGCTTCCGGAGATCGCCGCGGCTTCAAAAATATTCGGATTTTTCTCGATTGTGGCCGGGGCTCTCTTGGGCGGCGTGGTGACGACCCGGTACGGAATCCGCCGCTCGCTGATTCTTTGCGGCATTTTGCAGTCGCTCGGGAACCTGTTTTTTGTTTTGCAGGTTATTGAAGGGCATCGGATCGGCTACCTGGCTTTATGCGTCACCGCCGAAAATCTCACGGGCGGAATGGCCTTGACCGCGTTGGTGACCTATCTTTCCAGTCTTTGCTCGCCCGGTTTTACGGCGACGCAGTACGCGCTGCTGGCCGCGCTGGCTTCGGTTGGCCGCACCGTGGTGGCCTCCTCAGGAGGAATCTTGTCAGAGAGGATCGGCTGGGTACGGTTCTTTCTGCTTACCAGCGTGGTCGCGTTGCCGGCCATCGCTCTGTTCATGTGGATCGGACCGCGCGACGATTTCGGCAATGACCCACGCAAGCCAGCCCTCATCAGCACGGATGGCGGGCCAGAAGATCCGGCTCCGGCCTAGACGAACGTCGCAATTTCCGATTTGAGAGCTTCTTCTGCGATCGCAAGAATACTCGAAGGTAATGAGAAAAGCCATCGGCATCAAAAGAATTGAGCGACATGCGCGCCGGTTCCGGGTTGAATGGGCCATGAGAGTTCTTTCTCTGGTTTTGGTGGAGATGGTTGCCGTGGCCATCACGGCGCAGCCGCGACTTCTGCCGGCCGCGCAGGCGCAATACCAGCAATACCCGCAATATGGCGCGGATGGGCCCGATCTGCGCGCGGGGGTGGAGCAGATTTTTGCGCTGGGCAACCAGGCGCGGGCACAGGCCGGAGTGGCGAGCCTCGGGTGGGATCCGGCGCTGGCGGCGGCGGCGATGCAGCATTGCCGCATGATGGCCGCGGCGGGACCGATCTCGCACCAGTACCGCGGCGAGCCTGACCTGAGCACCCGCGCGGCGCAGGCGGGCGCGCACTTCAGCTTGATTGAGGAGAACGTGGCCTTCGCGCCTTCGGCGAGCGCCGTTCACCAGGCGTGGATGCAGTCGCCGGGCCACCGGGAGAATCTACTTAGCCCCGAAGTGGACCATGTGGGCATTGCCCTGGTGTACGCGCGCGGCGAGCTTTACGCGGTGGCCGATTACAGCGCCGCGGTGGAAAACCTTGGCCAGGCACAGGTGGAGGCGCGCGTGACGGCGCTGGTTCGCGTGAGCGGCGTGTCGATTCTCGCCGACCCCCGGCTGGCGCGATCGGCCTGCGCCAGCGATGACGATCTGCTGCGTTCTCCCGGCGCTCGCCCGGCGTGGATGATTCGCTGGCAGGATTCGGATCTCTCGCATCTGCCGCGGGATCTGGTGAAACAACTGCAATCGGGCAAGTACCGCCAGGCCGCCATCGGCAGTTGCCCGGCGCAGGATGACGGCGGCGCGTTTACGTCTTATCGCGTGGCTGTGCTGCTCTACTATTGATCCGGCCCATAAATAGTGTTGTAGTTTCCCACCCATTTCCGCAAGAGGTGCGGAAATGGATGGGGCACGGGGTTTTCGTGCGGGGTTGAATTAGGCGAGATGAGGTTCGTGCTGTCCCACCCATTTCCGCAAGAGTCGCGGAAATGGATGGGGCACCGACGCAGTATTTTGGGGCCGGATCAATAGCGGCGTTCGAGCGGCGGCGGAACGCGCACCGAGGCCATGCCGGCCGCGGTTGCGCTCTGGATGCCCATCTCAGTGTCCTCAAAGACGAGGCAGTCTTTGGGCGCGATGCCGAGGCGCTCGGCTCCGACGAGAAAGGCATCGGGCGCGGGCTTGGAGCGCGTGTAGTCTTCGTGGCCGACAAGAACTTCGAAGCGGTGGAGCAGACTGACGGTGGTGAGCGACTTCACGATCGACTCGCGGTTGCTGCCCTAAACCACAGCAAAAGGAATGCGGCCGTACTGCGCGTCGATGTGCTCCAGCACCTCCGGCACCGGCTTGAGCTGCGGGAGCAGCGAGTAGTAGAGATTTTCTTTGCGCTCGGCGACGGCTTCCACCGGCATGTGGAGGCCCTGCATCTGGTTCAGATCGGCAATGATCTCTTTCGGGGGCTTGCCGCCCCACTGATAGAACAGATCTTCGTCAAATGTGGCGCCCCACTCGCCGAGCGCCTGCTTCCAGGCAATGTAGTGCAGCGGCATGGAGTCCACCACGGTGCCGTCGCAGTCGAAAAGGTAGGCACGAAATGTGCCGGCGGGAATTTGAAGTTTCATTGTCCTCTGAGTGATGATGCATGGAGCGGGTCGAAGTAAATCCTACATCGCCGCTCAATTAATCGATGATCGAGGGAAAAACCATGGTCGACATTCAAATCGAGTATCAAGGAGACCTGCACTGCAAGGCAACCCACGGACCCTCCGGCGCGGAACTCACGACCGACGCCCCCAGAGACAATCAGGGCCGCGGCGAAAGCTTTTCTCCTACAGATCTGGTGGCAACGGCGCTCGGCACCTGCATGCTCACCATCATGGGCATTGCGGCGCGCACGCTGAACATCGATATCGCCGGGGCCACAGCGGCCGTCGAAAAGGAAATGACAGCGACACCGCCGCGACGCATTCAGCGGCTGGCCGTCAGAATCCACGTACCCCATGCGCCGAGCCCGGCGGACAGGGAGAAGCTGGAACGAGCGGCCCGCGCCTGCCCGGTGCACAAAAGCCTGCACCCGGATGTCCAGATTCCCATTGAATTCACCTGGGGATGAACCAAAAGGGGAATCATGCCGTGGCGGACTGGAGACGGGACGGTCCTTCCTTTTGACGCACTTGGCGACCTCTGCTAACGTAAATAAGGACAATCCATCGCCACGCACTCCTCAGTAGCTCAATGGCAGAGCATTCGGCTGTTAACCGAAGGGTTGTAGGTTCGAGTCCTACCTGAGGAGCCAATAAAATCAACAACTTAGAGCAGTTTTGAGCAGCCAAAAATCCGCCAATTTTCTAAATTGTGCCCATTTTTGTGCCCACACCGTTTCAAAATGGATGCCCCGTCCATAGCAATCCTGCTCAGTTGTTTCCCTCCTCAATGAAACGACTTGATCCTCTGCCGATCTTCCGTTGATCGCCGACTTGCGCGAGTTCTCCTCCTGCTCCAATCTCCATTCGCACTGGCCAATTGGTACTAGTGCCAAACGAGAAAAAAGGAGTGGTCGATGGCGATTTTTCCACGCGGCAAGATCTATTGGTA
>Ga0181520_10006073_pt1 | contig 18741 bp, 12 predicted proteins | sample PEATcosm2014_Bin_29_FD_132451 | JGI IMG/M metagenome (GOLD analysis project Ga0181520, IMG submission 132451) | Peatland microbial communities from MTU Mesocosm Facility, Houghton, MI, USA - PEATcosm2014_Bin02_30_metaG | ecosystem: Environmental > Terrestrial > Soil > Wetlands > Peat | place...
CAACTCCTGGTTCAAAGGCATCCAGTTGAGCACCACCAGCCTCGCCTGCGCCATACGCCAGATGGCCGGCCCCAGCTCCATCAATTCGCTGCCCACCGAGCAGTACAACCAGGACGTGGTCAGCCTCGGCATGCACGCGGCCGTCACCGCGCTCGATTCGCTGGAGTGCCTGCGCAACGAAACCGCCATGCTGCTGCTGGCTGGAGCGCAGGCCGTCGATCTGCGCGGCGGCGCCGAAAAACTGGGCTCCGGATCGCGCCGAATGTACGGCCGCGTGCGGCAGATCGCGGGCTTTCAGGAACAGGACGGCCCCCTCGAACTGGAAGTCGCGGCGCTGGCGGCCGCGGTCGCGGCGGGTGAGCTGTGAAGCAGGCCCGAACCGTATTCCGGATTCTGGCCGCCATCAGCTTCTGTCACTTGTTGAACGATATGATGCAGTCGCTGATCCTGGCGCTGTATCCTCTTCTCAAGCGCTCCTACCACCTGGATTTCGGGCAGATCGGGTTGATCACCTTGACCAATCAGCTCACCGCCTCGCTGCTTCAGCCGCTCGTGGGGCTGTTCACCGACCGCCGCCCGGTCCCCTATTCGCTGGCCACCGGAATGGGCTTCACGCTCACCGGACTGCTGGTTCTATCCAGCGCCCCGACGTTCGGAGCGGTGCTGCTAGCGGTGGCATTCATGGGCATGGGATCTTCAGTCTTCCATCCGGAATCGTCGCGCGTGGCCCGTATGGCCTCCGGAGGGCGGTACGGCCTGGCGCAATCGCTATTCCAGGTAGGCGGCAACGCAGGGTCTTCGCTGGGACCCTTGCTGGCCGCCTTCATCGTGGTGCCCGCGGGACAGCGCAGCATCGCCTTCTTCGGGGCGGCGGCCCTCGTGGCGATTGTGGTCCTGCTGCACGTGGGCGGCTGGTACAAGGCCCACCTGGCTCCCCGCGAGATGTCCGCCGAGCTCTCCGCGCGCGAGCCGCGCCTCTCGGGCCGCAAGGTGGCCGGAGCGCTGGCGGTCCTGATGGCGCTGATCTTCTCGAAATATATCTACCTGGTCAGTCTGACCAGTTACTACACTTTCTATCTCATCACTAAGTTCCAAGTCCCCGTGCGGACCGCGCAGATTCACTTATTCATGTTTCTGGCCGCCGTGGCCTTGGGAACCGTGCTGGGCGGGCCCGTGGGCGACCGCGTGGGGCGCAAGTACGTCATCTGGTGCTCGATTCTGGGAGTCTTCCCCTTCACCCTGATGCTGCCGTACGCCAATCTCTTCTGGACCGGCATACTGACCGTAGTGATCGGCCTGATTCTGGCTTCGGCCTTTTCGGCCATCCTGGTGTACGCGCAGGAGCTGGTGCCCGGTAAGGTCGGCACTATCGCCGGCCTCTTTTTCGGACTGGCCTTCGGAGTGGCGGGCGTGGGCGCGGCCCTGTTGGGCAAGCTGGCTGATGCCACCAGCATCGTGCTGGTTTACCGGGTCTGCTCGTTCCTGCCGCTCATCGGGCTGCTCACCGCGTTCCTGCCCAATATCGAGCCGCACACGAAACGGGCCTGACGTTGTTCTCTTTGGTCAACCGTAGCGCATTCTCCTGGGTCAGTCTTGTTTAAAACCTCCCGGCCGCTAACATAAGGTCAAGCAGCCGTTTCCTTCGGGCCGTGCCCGGCAAGTTCGGCTGCATCGCGTTGGAGAAGCGGAAATGGACAAGAACCGAAGACACCTCTTCATAGGCACGATCGCCGCTTTGGCCGGTGTGCCAATTGGAACCGCGGGCGCCGCGGGTGCCAGGTCCCTCGCGGACCGCCGCCGGATTTCCGGTTACCTGCGCGATCATGCGGTCGCGAAATTGCAGATCGGCGCGGGCGGCGCCAAGGGTTATGCGACCTGGCTGAACACCGATATCGAGCCGCAAGCCGGAGAAGCCTACCTCGACGCCACCAAGCCTTTCCCCATCCCCGATGGCGCGCTCTCGTATATTTTCTCGGAGCATCTGTTCGAACACCTGAGCTATCGCGAGGGCGGGGCCATGCTGCGCGAGTGCCGCCGCACTCTCAAGCCCGGCGGCAAAATCCGGATGGCCACCCCGAATCTGTTGACCCTGATTCAGCTATTCCAGGATCCCAAGAGCGAGGCGGCGCGCAATTACATGCAAGGCAAACTGGGAGCCGATTACTGGCCCGAAGAGCTTCCGCGGACCGTCTCGCCCGAATGCGTGATCCTCAACTACGAAATGCGGTGCTGGGGCCATCGCTTCCTGTACGACGAGCGTTCGCTCCGCCAGAGCGTGGAACAAGCCGGCTTTCAATCGATAAAAGCATTCACGCCCGGTGAAAGCGACGACCCGGAGCTGGCCAATCTGGAGATACGCCACAAGGTCGGCCCTCACGCAGTGAACGATTACGAGACCATGGTGCTCCAGGCCGTGCGGCCGTAGCGAGGTATCCCAGATCGCGCCGCGAGAGTTGTAGCGGCGTATTTCGGCGGTATGGGGACTTTTCGTCCAGGTGAAAGGGCGATCCCTGAACTTAAGCACGCGCCGCGTTCCTGATCTTTCAGGCTTGCCGGGCCAATGGTCAGGTCAGAGAAGCGTCGCGCAGACGTTCCATGACTCGCGCCTGTTCTTCCAAGCGCTGTCGGTGCGCGGTCAACGCGCCGCGCTGACGTCGCTCTTCTTCGGACGCCTCGCTTTCGAGACGTTTGCGGTATTCGCGATTTGCAGAACTAGCCCACTGCCGAACCATTCGCGCAGTCTCGACAGCAGTCTGCTCATTTGCAGGCACCGTAGCTCCGCCCGAAGTAACTTGGACACGTGCCGGTTCGGCGAACCCAGTATAGCCCTGATAGTCACCGAGACTTCGCAGGGTTTCAAACCATCTTGGCGGTGGTGCGGGTTCAAACCGAAACGTCAGAAACCCTGGGACGTAGGCGAACCCCGTCGGCATCACGTCCATCCCATTTAGGGGATCATCGGGGGAGGCCGCAGGGATCACGGTCATTCGTACGGAATCCAGCTTCTGTCGGGTAATGAAGTCGGCACCGCTCGTTAACAATTCATTCTTTATGGCCGCTATCGATGAGGGCCTATCCGCGGGATTCTGGCGGATCATCCTCTCGACCATCGCGTCGAGGTACGCGAACTCGGGAGACATAGACCCAATCAGTGCGTGCCCAGTCCCCTGCGGAACCTCTCCTGTGAACATTTCAGTCAAAATAAGGCCCAATGCAAAAACATCCGCCCGCTCGTCGACGGTGCGCCCGGGTGCGCGTTGCTCCGGGGCAGAATACCTGTAATTTGCCAACCGGTCGGTCGCGTGCGTTTCGACAGCGGTGAGAAGATCGTCTTCTTCAAGGTGGGCTGCTCCGAAATCGGCTACCACAACCCGGCGGCCGGGTCCTGTCACAAGTAGATTTTCGGGTTTCAAGTCTCGATGGATGACCTTCAATAGATGGGCTGCCTCCACTCCGTCCAGCATGTCAGTGAACAGCGGGAGAATCTCGTCGTAGCGAAGACGGGCATTCATCAAGATCCGCAGTGTCGCTTCATATAGTGGCATGACATAGAACGGCAGCCGCTTCGACCCGTCCACCAGGACACCCTCATCCAGCACCTTGATAATCCTCTCGTGTTGGTTCCTTCGGCAAAACCCCAATTCATTCTTGAAGCGCTTCCGCTTGGCTGAACTTGTGGCGCGCAGGAGCTTCAGAGCGAATGCTTACCGTCGCTATCGGTTACGCGATACACGGTGCCGCACCCTCCATCGCCGATGGTGCGATCTGCGGTGTAAGTGTTTGTGGCGGTCTCAAATACAGTCTTCGCCATCCCTTAGAGTCTACGCCTACGCAGAATGGTGTGCTGGTTCGCTGGCCCCAACTACTTGACGAGAAACGCCCGATCCCGCTGAACCAGCGTTCCAAGCTTCCGGAAGTAGATAAAATTAATTCGCGGCCGGGCCGTTTTCCAGCGTCCGGTGCCTCGCCACAGACCATCGCCGCTCAGCTCCCCCGAATCCCGCTGGTGATAACCTAAAAATTGGGGGCCTTTCACTCGTCCGATTTTCCCGTTGAGACTCGCGAACGGCGGGGATTACTGCCTTTTCTCGGGCTAGCCAGCGGGACCAGCGTCGCTACCATCTATTACAATCAGCCGCTGCTGCTCGAAATCACGCGCACGTTTCATGTGCCCGAGGGAAGCGGCGGGGTGGTCTCTGTCGCCACGCAGCTCGGATATGCCGCCGGAATTCTGGTCTTCGTGCCGCTGGGCGACGTGTACGAGCGGCGCGGGCTGACGCTGCGGCTGTTCGGCGCGGTGTCGCTGGCGCTGGTGGTTGCCGGGCTGGCGCCTTCGCTCTGGGTGCTGGTGGCCGCGAGCGTAGCCATCGGAATGACTGCCGCGGTCACCCACATTATTGTTCCGATGGCGCCGGAACTAGCGGGCCCCGGCCAGGGCGGCCGCGCGTTGGGGATCGTGATGACCGGCCTGCTGCTCGGCGTGCTGCTGGGGCGCGTGGCCTCGGGCGCGGTGGCGGAGGCGCTGGGCTGGCGCGCGGTTTTTCTGCTGGGCGCCGTCTCCACCATCGCGGTTGTGCCGCTGCTGCGATGGCGCATGCCGGAAATGCCATCCCAGGGACACTTGTCTTACCGCGAGGCACTGGCATCCCTATGGGATTTAATCCGCGAGCAACCGCTTTTGCGCGAAGCCGCGCTGCTCGGTTTTCTGGTTTTCGCGGCATTCATTGCCTTTTGGACCAACCTGACATTCCTTCTGGGTTCGCCGCACTATCGCCTGGGAGCGGGCGTGGCGGGCAGTTTCGGACTGCTGGGCGCGGCCGGCGCGATGATCGCTACACCCATGGGAAGACTGGCCGACCGTCACGGGCCGACCGCTACACTGACGCTGGCGCTGGCTTTCCTGAGCGGCGGGTACGTGCTGCTGTGGCTGTTCGGCTATCACTTGGCAGGGCTGATTGCCGGCGTGATCGTGCTGGATATCGGACAGCAGACGATGCAGATCTCCAACCAGACCCGCATCTTCAACCTCTCCGGCACCGCGCGAAGCCGGATCAACACGGTTTACATGATTGTGTTCTTTATCGGGGGCGCGCTAGGGTCGGCCGTGTCCGCGATGGCCTGGAGCCGGTGGGAATGGAACGGCGTGTGCGGCTGGGGCCTGGGCATGCTCGCGCTAGCGTGGGTGTGCCATGGATGGGGCAGCCACGCTTATGATAAGTGAATTGGCACGAACGGAGGCGGCCGAAGAAGAGCCGGCCGTGTGAAGCCCCCGTTCGCCTCCTGCGCCGAACCGTCGTGCGCCTACCGGTAATTCGAGGAGTCGAACTGCGTCATATCCAGGTTATCGGGCAGCACCCCGATGGTCACGATGGCGAACGTGAAGACCGTAGTCCCGGGTTCCAAATGGCCGCCGAAAGCCTTGTCCGCGGTCGCCAGCGTGATGTGCGGATGCATCTTCCCATCCATGATGTAGCCGTTCATGCTAATGAGGTCCGCGTAGCCGGTGGGGTCTTTCACGAACGAGAGCTTGGAGGGCAGGGTGCGGTTGGCCACCTGGTGCAATTGGTAGTTGCGCACCGAGCCGGCCGCCGCCAGGATTACGCCGTTCTTGATCTTGTTCTGCTTCACGGCCTCTTGCAGTCCCTCCAGCAACTCGACGTCGTATTTGAAGCGCAGGATCACCACGCGCTCGAATTGCGTCGTCACCGCGATGGCCGAAGGCACGTCGGGGCTGTTCGGCTTGGGGCTAAAGGTCTGGGGAGACTCGGTATCGTGCCGCGTAACCTGCGCGCCGGCGCCGAACGAGACAAGAACCGCTAGAAAAATGGCTTTTCGCATGGGCCGATTGTAGCGCGCACGCCATTCGGGGCGCACCTCGGCACGGAAGTTATCGCGGCCTGTCTTACTCTAACAGGATACTGAAAAACACCCTGAAATGATCCAGCCGCCGATGAACGCCGATTGCAAGTAGGCGACTTATCCGCGTTCATCTGCGTTTATCGGCGGCCCATTTGGCTTTTTCAGCAGCCTGCTAAACGGCGCCTTCCAGCCCTACGCCAGCAGCGATTTCAGCACCGCGTCCCAGGGTTTGCGGTAGGGGCGCTCCAGCATGGCGTTGGCTTCGCGGTCGCCGACGATCTCTTCCTTCTCCGAATCGTAGCGGACCTTCCGGCCCAAGCGCAGTGAGATGTTGGCCAGGTGGCAGGCGGTGTTGACGTGGTGCTCGTCCTCCACGTCGGAAATCGGGCGCTGCCGGCTCTTGATGCAATCGATGAAGTTGCGGCAGTGCAGGTCGAACTGTTCGTCGCTCGATCCGGGTTCCTTCATCGCCTTGATCCAGGGCTCCGGCTTGAAGTTGGGATCGAGGACCGGCCCGCCCGGGGGGTGCTTGCCCTGCGTGACGCCCGGGACCGCCGAGAGCGGGTCGATATGCATATCCGGGAAGATTTCGAAGCCCGCCCGGTTGATCGTCAGCGTGCCCTTGTTGCCGATGAACTCCAGCCCGCCGCCGCCCTGCCGCCGGCCCTGGCCCGCTTCGCGGATATAATATTCGAGCGTGCAGCCCGGATATTCCCAGATGGCGTCCTGGGTGTCCGGCGTCTCGCAGCCATCCCGCAACACGTAGCGGCCGCCCGAGGAGGAAACCGCCGCGGGTCCCTGGCCGCCCAGCACCCACTGCACGATGTCCACTTCGTGCGACGCCAGGTTCGTCATCTGCCCGCCCGAGTAATCCCAGAACCAGCGGAAGTGGTAGAGCGTGCGCATCCGGTTATAGGGGCGCTGCGGGGCCGGCCCGAGCCACAAGTCGTAATCGAAATCGCGCGGCGGCGCCGAATCGGGCGGGACCATGAAGCCGGGCGTGATGTTGCGGGAAGATCCCGAGCGCACGCTCATGATCTTGCCGATGGAACCCGATTGCATCAACTCGCGCGCGTGCTGGTAATGTTTGCCGGAGCGCTGCTGCGTGCCGATCTGCACGATGCTCTTGTGTTTGCGGGCCACATCCGTCATCCAGCGGCCCTCGCGCGCAAACACCGTCATGGGCTTTTCCGAGTAGACGTCTTTGCCGGCGGCGCAGGCCATCATGGTGGCGAGCGCATGCCAGTGATCCGGAAGGCACACGACGATCGCCTGCAGGTCCTTGTTCTCGAGCATCTTGCGGAAATCGGTGTAGGGTTTGGCGGTCTGTCCAGTGGCAGCCACACCGGCTTCCAGGCGAGGCTGGTAGACTTCCGCCAGCGCGGCGCAATCCACGTCCTTCTGGTTCTTGAAATCGTGGACGTGTTGCACGCCGATCAGTCCGTACCCGATGAATCCCACCTGCACCCGTTCGTTGGCGCCCAGCAGGCGGCTGTAGGATGCCGCCGTGAGCGCCCCGATGGCTCCGCGGCGGGTGATGGTGCTACGGGCGATTGAGGGGGATGGGGAAGAGTTGGATGGCTCCATGAAAAAGCGTTCTCCTGTTTCACGAACGACCGGATTCCAGGTCTACTCCCAGGCTCCCAAGCGAGGCGCCCGGCAGGTGAGGTTCAGACCCCATCTTAACGCAGACCAAACACCGATCCGTAGGATGAACGGAAAACGCCCGGAGCCGGTCCCCCGCCCGGTCGCGCCGTAGCGGGGGATCGAGACTGCCTGTGGCGGCTTAGGTAGTCGGTTCCTTGAGGGCCAGGCGGATCTTCACGCCCAGGTCCTTCGTCTCGAAGGATTCCGGCAGCGGCTTGATCAAGTCGAGAGCGCGCTGCGCCAGGATCTTCTGCTTTTCCGAATCGTTGATCTGGCGCGCCGAATAGAGCTCCGACGCATCGAACAGGGCGTTCGCCATCGCCATCAGATAGGTGTTGCGCGGAATCTTGCCCTGGTTGGCCTTGAGAGCTGCCTGAGCCTTGGCGGCATCGTCCGGAGAGCCGGTCGCGCGGGCCATGGCCAGGATGATTCCCCGTTGCAAGGCGCGCGTCTCGGTCTGGTCGGCGACCGATGCCGGCAGCAGTTTACCCGCGGCGACCGTCTCGAGCTGGCCTACCGGATCGGCGCTTCCGGGCGGGAAATTGAACACCACCGTCACCGAATCGCCTTTAATATCGCCGTGCTTGGCGAAGTTATCCGCAAAGCGCAGCGTCAGCCGGTTGGCTTGGCTGCGGTAGCTGCCGACGAACCGGAAGAAGTTGCCGGGGGCCGCTTTGTTCTTCTTGCCGCCGGCCTGGTAATGATCCGCCAGATCCGCGTATCCGTTGGCCAGCCCGGAAGTGAGGAGCAGCGACCACGGCACGGCGCGCGCGGTGTACTCGTTATCGGAATCCAGGATTCCATCCAGGTGGTCTAGAGTTTTCAGGTAATCCCCCGCTGCGTAGGTCTCCTGCGCGGCAGCCCAAAAGTAGGCGGGGGTCCCTTTCTCCGGCGCGCTGGGACCGCAAGCAGATGCCAGCAACAACATGGAAAGGGCGGCAAAAAAGGCGAGGATGTAAGCTGATCTCTCGCAGATATTTGACTTATGGCGGGCAGAGTTCGGCTTCATGGCGACTCCTTCTCCGACTCCCACAGCCATTCGGGGGGCGAGATGGCCCTCCGGAAGGCGCCGCAGCCATCCTTCGCCAACCAGAACTCCCCCAACGGGTGGGAAGCGAATGCTATCGTCCATCAATATTAGGACTGCGCGCACCGAAATACAAGGGAATTTCGAACCGCATCTGTCCCGCACCCTGCCGCTGGCCCTAAAGGATTAAGAGAGTAGACTTTCGGCGTGTAAATTCTTTTACCCGGTCGTCCGAGAGGCTACACTGCTGAAAGGAGCTAACGTGAAAATCAAGAAAGCGGTCATCACCGCCGCGGCGGAACACCAGCGGTCCCTCCCCCTGCAGACCCTGATCGACCGGGACGGGCGGGAGAAATCCGTGCTCGAAATCCTCATCGAACAGGCCCTCGCGTCCAGCGTCGAGGAGATCGCCGTAGTGGTGTGGCCGGGCGACGAGACCCGCTACGCGCAGGCGGCCGGCCCGCGCCAGGGACACGTCCGCTTCCTGCCGCAAGCGCAACCGCTAGGCTATGGCAATGCTATCTACACCGCCTGCGGATTCACCGCGGGCGAGCCGTTCCTGCACCTGGTGGGCGACCATCTCCCGGTCAGCGGCGGCTCCGGCGGCTGCGCGCAGCGCCTGGTGCAATTGGCCGAGGCGGAAGAGTGCGCCGTCTCGGCCGTGCAGATCACCCGCGAGAGCCTGTTGCCGCACTATGGCGCGGTGGGCGGCCGGCGGGTTCCCGGGCGCCAGGGCCTGTACCGCGTGGAGACGGTTCTCGAGAAGCCCACCCCCACCGAAGCCGAACAGCGCCTGGCCGTGCCTGGCCTGCGCGCGGGGTACTACTTGTGCTTCTTCGGGATGCACGTGCTGACTCCCGCCATCATGGAACTGCTGGGCCGGCCGCCCGCCGAATCGGACAGGGGCCGCGCCATGCTCTCCACGGCCTTGGCCGAACTGGCGCGCCACGAACAGTACCTGGCCGTCGAGGAGCGGGACCGCCGCTACGATATCGGTGCGCGCTACGGTCTGCTGGCCGCCCAACTGGCCCTGGCGCTCAACGGTTGCGACCGCGCCGAGGTGCTCGCCCAACTGGTGGAACTGCTGGCCACGCGGGATCTGGCAGCCGCGGCCGGAGGCGCCGAGTGAGCCAGCTTGCCGCTGTCATCGCGTCGCGCGACGCTACCGTGCGCGACCGGCCGCTGGACGATTTCTGCCGCCAGGCCAGCCTCGCCGAAATGCTGGCCGAATGCCAGGCGCTCGACCGCTTCCGCCGTTCCAGCGACAACCTCTACGAACGCGTTCGAGCCCTGTTCTTCCTCTACGCCATCCACCGCTTTCATATCCCCGCGCGCCCCGCCGCCGGCGGCCCCGCGCTTATCCCCTTCGCGGGCTACACCCACCTGCTCAAGCGGCGCTTCGAGGAGGCCCTGGATGTGTTCCTGGCCGCGCAGGCCGCGAGCGGCCCCAGCGCCGCCCTTTCGAGCGCGCTGGCCGTGGGATATCGCGCCCTCGGTTTCCAGACGCTGGCCGACCAGGTGCGCCGCAGCGTGCGCTCGGTGCGCGGCAACCAGTGGATGTTCCGCACCGGCCATCCCGCCGATTATCCCCTGCGCATACGCCCCGAGCTGATGGCGCGCGCGTCCTCGAATCCGCTCTTCCCGATCGTGCGCGAAGCCACGCCCGTGCGCATGGATCTCACGCATAGCGGCTGGAGCGACATCTTTTTCCTGGGCATGGATTTTCCGGAAGGCGCGCGCGTCTTGAATGTCTCGATCGACTTGGCTGTGCGGGGCGCCGGCACCTCCGCTCCCAAGCCGCCCGTGGAAGCCTATTTCCGCGTCATCGACCGCCCCGTGCTGCGCCTGGCAAGCGTGGATTTGAAAGCCGCCGCGGAGATCTCGACGGTCGCGGAGGTCTTCGATTTCGCGCGCGACTACCTGGGCCTGCTCAAGGCGGCCGTAATCGCCTCCGGCCTGGTGCCCTCGGGCATGGAAGGTTCCACGCGCCCCCTGGCCGAGTTGCTGGCCACGCTGACCGGCATGCCGGGCCACGGCATCGAGATTGTCAGCCAGGTGAACGATATTCCCAAAGGCTCGCGCCTGGCGGTTTCCACCAGCCTGCTGGCCTCGCTCATCGCCGTTTGCATGCGAGCCACCAGCCAGATCCACGCGCTCTCGGGCGGGCTGTGCGAGGAGGACCGCCGGCTGGTGGCGGCCCGCGCCATCCTGGGCGAGTGGCTGGGCGGCTCGGGCGGCGGCTGGCAGGATTCCGGAGGCGTGTGGCCGGGGATTAAGCTGATCCACGGCGTGCCCGCGGCCGAGGGCGATCCCGAATTCGGTATCAGCCGCGGCTGCCTGCTGCCGCGCCACAAAGTTTTCGGAGCCGCCGAGGTCTCGCCCCAAACGCGCGAAGCCCTGCAGAACAGCCTGGTGCTGGTGCACGGCGGCATGGCGCAGGACGTGGGGCCGATCCTCGAGATGGTCACCGAGAAGTACCTGCTGCGCTCGCCCGCCGAGTGGCGCGGGCGGCGGGAGGCCATCGGCATCCTGGATGAAGTCCTCGAGCAACTGCGCGCCGGCGATATCCGGGCCATCGGCGCGAGCACCCAGCGCAACTTCGATGGCCCCATTCAGACCATCATCCCGTGGGCCGGCAATCTCTACACCCAGACGCTCATCGACCGCGCGCGCGCCGAAATGGGCGCGGAGTTCTGGGGCTTCTGGATGCTGGGCGGCATGTCCGGCGGCGGCATGGGATTCCTGTTCGCCCCCACGCGCCGGGCCGAAGCCCGGGACCGCCTGCTCGCCATCATGCGCCAGACCAAGCAGCGCCTGGAAAACGCCGTGCCGTTCGCCATGGAGCCGGTGGTCTACGATTTCGCGATCGACGAGCACGGCACCCAGGCCGCCCTGCTGACCGGTGACGCGGCCCTCCTTCCGGCCGGTTATTACACCCTCACCGTGCCGGCCCTGCTGCGCGCCGATGCGCGGCTGCTCTCGCCCATGCGCCGCGCCGAACTGGACCGTTTCGGGGCCGCCTGCCGCACCGATCCCGCCTTTTCCGGCATGGTGCAGCACCTCTTCGATCACATGCTGCCGCGCGGCTCCGGCGAGCGCGCCGGCCAGCAAAGCCTGGAGACCCTGCTGGCCGAGTACGGCTTCGACCGCGTGCATCACGAGCGCATCCAGGCGGACCTGCGCGCCGGCCTGATCGGCCTGGCGCAGAACCGTCTCCCGGCCAATAGCGAGATCGAAGAGCCCGCCGCGGATGCCCTCTTCGACGCCACCGGCGAACTGCCGCGCCACTACTACGAGACCGGCCGCGCCGCCCTGGCCGAAGGCGCCGTGGCGGTGATCTCGATGGCCGGCGGCATCGGCAGCCGCTGGACCAAGGGCGCCGGCGTGGTGAAGGCCCTCAATCCCTTCTGCCGTCTGGGCGGCCGGCATCGCAGCTTCATCGAGCTCCACCTGGCCAAGAGCCTGCGCGTAGGCCGCGCGGCAGGAATGCTGCTGCCGCACGCCATCACCACCAGTTACCTGACGCACGACGCCATCGAGCAATACCTGTGCGCCGAGCGGAATTACGGCTATCCCGGGCCGCTCGTCCTGTCGCCCGGCCGGACCATCGGGCTGCGCATGATCCCCATGGAGCGCGACCTGCGCTTCGCCTGGGAGGAGACACCCCAGCAGCTTCTGGACGAGCAGGCGCAGAAGATGCGCGAGGGCCTGCACGCCACCCTGATCGCCTGGGCCCGCGCCGCCGGCGAGGGCGGCGATTACACCGACAACCTCCCGCTGCAGTGCCTCCATCCCGTGGGCCATTGGTACGAAGTGCCCAACCTGCTGCGCAACGGGGTGCTGGCGCGGCTGATCGAGGAGCGCCCCAAGCTGCGCCACCTGCTGGTCCACAACATCGACACGGCGGGCGTGGATGTGGACGCGGGCCTGCTGGGCTACCACATCGCGGAGGGCGCGGCCATGACCGCCGAGGTCATTCGGCGCCACATCGAAGATCGCGGCGGCGGCCTGGCGTCGGTCGATGGCCGTCTCCGTCTGGTCGAAGGCTTGGCGCTGCCCAGCGAAGAGCTCGAATCGCGCCTTTCCTGCTACAACAGCGCCACCTACTGGATCGACATAGATCAACTGCTGGCCGCCTTCGGCCTGGGCCGCGGCGACCTGGGCAGCGACCTGGGAAACGATGCGCGCGTCACCGCGGCGGTCCGCAACTTAGCCGCGCGCATGCCCACGTACATCACCCTCAAAGACGTCAAGAAGCGCTGGGGCAAGGGCCAGGAGGATGTCTTCCCGGTGGCGCAATTTGAAAAGCTGTGGGGCGATATGACTGCGCTCCCGGATTGGAATTGCCGCTACGTGCTGGTACCGCGCGCGCGCGGCCAGCAGCTCAAGGAGCCGGCGCAACTGGATGGCTGGCTGCGGGATGGCTCGGCGCGGGAGGTGGAGCGGCTGTGCGGATGGGAGTAGGCGCCGGGCGCGCAGGAGCGAAATACCAGAGCAGCACGCTCTTCCCCACCATCTCCGTGGGCGGGTACCGCTCCGGCCAGGGGACGATCGGCAGCCGCTGGTCGTTGTAGCCGAAGCGCCGCTCCTTCATGGCCGTCCATGTGGTGGCGTTCCAACCGGGCACGGGTGCCTCGATGCCCGAGACGTACACCGGCGGGAAACCGTGCTCCTCTTCCAGGTCCGCCACCAGCATGTTGGCGCGTACGAAGGTCACCCTGGGCGCGCCCACTTCGCGCAGGCGGGCGGAGAGGCGCTTCATATCCTGGCCCCAATCGAGATCCGAATCCACCAGGATGTTCTCGGGATGTCCGCCCGCCAGCGCGTTGAAGTAGGCGATGTAATCCGGGTGGCTGGCGAGCGACGAAGCGGCCAGCCAAAGACACAGAATCGCCGGAACGGCCGGCATCCATTTCCGCGCGGCATTGCGTTTCGCCAGCTCGATAGCCGCGCATCCGCCCAGGACCGCCAGCGCGATGTAGACCGGCAGAATGTGGCGCAGCCCGATATCGATCCGGCTGAACATACTGGCCGCCAGGATCGCCAGCGCGAAAGCCAGCGGGATGCCCAGCCGCTGGAAGCCGTTCCGAAACGCCAGCGCCGCGCCGGTTCCCGCCAGCGCCAGAAAGGCCAGCGGCGTCTTCACTGCCAGCGCCACGGGGAAGAAATACCAGAAGCCGGTCTGCGCGCGGCGCCCCAGCAGGTAAGCCGGGTGCCCTTCGCGATTATGGCGGATCACTTCCTGGATGCCGCTATACAGTTCCGGCGCAGGCAGACGGAGGGCCGCAAAATCGACCTTGCCGAAGGAGAAGCGGTAGCCCGCCCAGATCGCGAGCGCACCCACGGCCACTGCCAGAGCGAATGTGGGAAGCCGCCGCCAGGCTTCGACGGCCAGCCAGCGCGGCTGGGGACGTTCCGTGGCCAGATACCAGGCCAGCGCCGCCGCCATACCCGCGGGCAGAAAAACCAGGCTGGAGAACTTGGAGAGCACCGCGAGCCCGGTAGACACCCCGAACAAAAGGGCGCCCGGCACCGTGGGCCGCTCGATCCACATCAGCGCCGTGAGGAAGGCCGCGCCCAGAAACGCGGTCAGCGCCATATCGGTGGTGGCCAGGCCGGCATGCGCCAGCACCGTGGGAACGAAGCTGAACAGGAACAGCGCCGCCACGCCCACGGCCGGGCCGAAATATCGCCGCCCCCAGCCGTACACCACCAGGCACGCCAACCAAAAGAAAGGCAGCTCCCCCAAGCGGGCGGCCGCCAGGGTCCGATCGTAATCGTGCCCGTGATACAGGATCGCCGTGCCCTCCAGGCTCATCGCGAGGTCGCCGCGGCGGGGCGTATTCTGCGAACGGATGCCCAGCAGATAGGGTCCCAGCGCGGCGGCCACGCGGGCCAGCGGCGGATGCTGGGTTTCCCACGTGTAAGCATGCTGGTCCAGCCACTCCATTCCGCAGGCAACGTGCGCCGGCTCGTCCGAAGTGTGATTGAAAACCGTGTAGGTGGCTACGATGCGGAGGGAGGCGACCAGGATCAGCGCCACCACCAGCAGGCGGGCATGGCGGGCGAGGAAAGCGGCGGTCTCGAATGGCGGGCGGGCCTCGACGACGGGCTGGATGGGCTTCTTGCGCTGTTTCGCCGGCATTACTTCGAATCTAGCAGCAAGTCAGGATGTCGGCCGAGAACCAACAACCGCTCCCTTACGGTCGCGGCTCCGTTCCGAGCCGCGACCGTAAGGGAGCGGTCAATGCCGATTACTGACCCGGGCTCCAGAACGATGCCGCGCCGCGCGTGGGATCCGGCGCGCTAAGCCTCGCCAACTCCAAAGCGTAGAGCCGGTTGCGCGGGTACTCGCGGTTGAGCGCGGTCAGCAGGTCGCGGGCTTTCGAGGTATCGTGGTCGCGCAGCGCGGCCACTGCCAGCAGCAGGCGCGCGAACGGAGCCAGGTAGTGACCCTTGGTGGCGGCCAGCCGCAGCTTTTCGAGGCCCACCGCGCGATCCGTTTCCGCGCCCGTGAGCTGCAACAGCCAGCGCAGAGGCAGTGCCTTGATGCTCAACATGTAATTCTCGACGCCCACCGCGATCCAGGCATCGTAGTAATCGGGATGCGCCGCCAGCAACCGCTCGGCCATCTGCCGCCCCGCCTTCATCTCTTTGAGCGAGGCTCCGTAGCGCTTCTCGATGAGGCCTGTGTAATCCGAGTGCAGCCCGTTGACCAGGATCATGGTGAACATCGAGTTGGGGTCCGCCGGCGATCGCGCGGCCAGGTTGCGCGCGGATGCCAGGGCGGCTTCGAAGTTGCGGCCCAGCACGGGATCCGGTGTCAGCTTGTGATCGGTGACGAAATGCTGGTCGTGAGTGAAGAACTCCGCTTGCAGGATGTGCAGGCGGTCGAATTCCGAGAATAAGTAGGCGGCGGCGTCCGAAGCCGGCCCCAGAGGATCGTCCGGGTGCTGCGCCTCATAGCCGCGAAAGACCGCGTGTGCCTGGGCAAAATCCAGGTTGTACATCTGACGGTAGCCGTCATCCAGGGTAGATGGCTGGGCGGCCAGGGCGGAGGCGCAAAGGGCCGGAATCAACAGCAGCGTACGAAATGGCATGAGCGTTCGGTGACTACCGGCGCGGCGCCGCGTTCCCCCGCGGACGGCCTTCACCATCTCGTAGGGTAGCAGAGCGCCGGAAAAACTGCGCCGTAGCACCTCGGGTGAATCCCTTTTTTTCGCGCCTCTAGTACTGAGACGGGGTGCAACTCCCCGCCGTTACCCGAAAAGAGAGATCCAAGCGTGGCTTATCGCCCTATAATGAGCGTTCCACAAACGTTACGCAGCTTAAATGATTTGGAGGAAATCATGAGGTTGCTCCGCTCCGCTACGTCCCCCTCGAACACCGCTCCCGCTCTGATCGCTTTGATGATTTCCCTCGCGGCGATATCGTCGGCCGCCCCGCGGGATCGCGTGGCGCGCCCCGTCGATGCCGGCCGCACGCACGCCATCCCCGGAAGCGTGCATCCCTCGGCTCAGCCGGGGTACGATCGCGGCGCCGTCGATCCGGATATGCGCATGGAGTACATGGTGCTCGTCACCAAGCCCTCCGGCGCACAGCAGGCCGATCTCGAACAGTTGCTCGCCGATCAGCAGAATCCCGCATCTCCGCGGTACCACGGATGGCTCACACCGGAGGAGTTCGGCGCGCGTTTCGGGTTGAGCCCGGGCGATTATTCCACAGTCGCCGCTTGGCTGAACAGCGCGGGCCTGATGGTGAAGGACACCGCCCGGGGCCGCAACTGGGTGGCTTTCAGCGGCACCGCCGGGCAGGTCTCGCGGGCCCTCGGTACGCCTATTCACCGGTTTGAAGTGAATGGCAAGATGCACTTCGCCAACACCGCGGAGATCGCCGTGCCGGAGGCCCTGGCCGACGTGATCGACGGGTTCCTGGGGCTGAACGATTTTTATCTTCAGCCGCTCACCAGCGCGGTTCATCCCATGTACACCGGCAGCTCGGCGCACTACCTGGCTCCGGCGGATTTCGCCACTATCTACAACGTCGCGCCCCTGTACCAGGCCGGTATGGACGGCACCGGGCAGAGCATCGCCATCGTGGGCGAATCGGACGTCCTGCTCAGCGATATTCGCGCCTTCCGCACACGCTACAAGCTGCCCGCCAACGACCCCACCGTAATGCTATACGGTGGCACGGATCCCGGCTACAACTCATCGCAGGTCGAGGGCGACCTCGATCTGGAGTGGGCCGGCGCCATCGCCCCCAAGGCCACGCTCTATTACATCTACGGAGAGGATGCCTTCACCGCCCTGGTCAATGCCGTTAACCTCAACGCCGCACCCATTATCAGCGTGAGTTACCTGGGATGCGAAGTCGAGTTTCGCGGTTCCTATTGGCGTTCGATCGCGCAGCAGGCCAGTGCTCAGGGGATCACGATTCTCAACTCGTCCGGCGATGCCGGCGCCGCCGGATGCGATTTGCAGAGTTCCGAGCCGTACGCCACGCGCGGCCGGATGGTCACCTTTCCTTCGGCCCTGCCCGAGGTGACCGGCGTGGGAGGAACCCAGTTCGTGGAAGGGAGCGGGAATTACTGGGCCTCCACGAATTCCTCCAGCTACGGTTCGGCTCTCTCTTACATTCCGGAGGCGGCCTGGAACGAATCCGATGCGACGGGCCTGGGATCGAGCGGTGGCGGAGCCAGTCTCTTTTACCCGCAGCCGGCCTGGCAGAGCGGCCCCGGCGTGCCCGCCGATGGCGCCCGCCACGTCCCGGATGTGGCGCTCAGCGCGGCCATGCACGATGGCTATGTCATAACCTACGAGGGAGCCAACTACGCTATGGGCGGCACATCGGCTTCGGCGCCTTCCATGGCGGGCATAGTCGCGTTGCTGAACCAGTATCAGGTAAGCAAAGGCTTCCAGAGCCAAGCCGGATTGGGAAACATCAATCCGCAGCTCTACCGCCTGGCGCAGGCGGCGCCCGCGGTCTTTCACGACATCATCGCCGGCAACAATATTGTGCCGTGCGCCCAGGGTAGCCCGGATTGCCTCACGGGTTCGTTCGGCTACGCGGCGGCAGCCGGTTACGACATGCCCACCGGACTCGGCTCGGTGGACGCCAACGCGCTGGTCACCCAGTGGAATACGGCGACCGAAGGCGTCTCCGTGAATCTGCTGGTGAACGCGACGCGCGCCACCGTGAACGACACGGTTTCTCTGACGGCGCTGGTCAACCCCGCGGCGGGCGGCGGCACGCCCACCGGCTCGGTCGATTTCAGCGCCAACGGAGTTCCTCTCGGTTCGGTCAAGCTGGTCTCGCGCGCCAATGAGGGCCAGGCAGCCGACCTGAACTTCCCGGCTTATCTGCTGGGCCTGGGGACCTTCGCCCTGGTGGCCGAATACTCAGGCGATGCCGCATTCAGCAGCGGCGGCGCTGAGAAGACCATCCGGATCACCGCGCCCACCGGTGTGGCGGCCATCGTGCCCACGTGGCCCGATACGGTGTGGCCCTCCGCGCCGGATGCCCAGGGGTTGGTTTGGCAGACCAATCTGGGCTTGAGCGAAGTCGCGGGCGTGGCCGCCATGGTCACGGGCTTCAGCATCGATGGCCAGGCGCAGCCGCTCTCCCAGTACTTCCCTTCCCCAGCCATTCCGGCGGGCGGCACGGTGAGCACCAGCGTGGTATTCCGGAACCTGGCCGCGCCCCTGGCACGGAAATTCGAGTTTACGGGCGTGGATGCGGGCGGCCGGCAATGGTCGCGGGAGGTCTCGGTGGACTACTTCCCGCCGGCGCCTGCGGAGGATTTCAGCCTCACCGCCACTCCCCTGACGGTGGCGCAAGACCCCACGGCCGATTCGGCCTGCCAGTGGCCGGTCCATCTGAGCGTGGATGAGATCGGCGGCTACCCCGATGTATTGAGCGGATTGTATGCGGGCGGCCGCGATCTCTCGGCGAGCATCGTCTCGATCTTCGGCACTACGCGGCTGAACGCCTGGGGTTCGCTGCAAGGCGTAGTGTGCTACGGCGGGCTGACGACGCCGGGCACCAGCCTGATCGAGGTGGATCTCTCGAGCGGGTGGGCGCACGACCTGACCGTGCAATTCACCGGGCCGGCGGCGGCGGCCTCGCAGCTTTCGGCGGCGCCTGCTTCGATCAGTATGGCGGCGCCCGATACCAGCCGTCCGGCGCTAGGTACGTTGACGATCGGC
>Ga0181520_10006074_pt1 | contig 18741 bp, 15 predicted proteins | sample PEATcosm2014_Bin_29_FD_132451 | JGI IMG/M metagenome (GOLD analysis project Ga0181520, IMG submission 132451) | Peatland microbial communities from MTU Mesocosm Facility, Houghton, MI, USA - PEATcosm2014_Bin02_30_metaG | ecosystem: Environmental > Terrestrial > Soil > Wetlands > Peat | place...
GTAGCTGAACAGTGACCCAGACCGCTCGTCCCCGCCCCGCATCCGGCCGCCTCCGACGATTCACAAGGCGACCGAATCACGTCACAATTCGGCTGGCTAGGGACTTCTTCAACAGCCTGCTAGGCAATCTGAGGCCCGACGAGGACCACAAGACCGTGACGGTCACGTGAGGAGGCCGTGGCGGCTTCTCGGCCCGCTCGCCTTCGATGCGCGAGGCGCGTCACCCCATCGGCTATACATCACCGAAATTCGTCCGCATTCGCTTCTAAACTGGAACCTGCCATTCTGCCCTCGGCCAGCTCCAGGCATAAGCGATCAGCCTGCCTTGCGCCCATTACAGCCGCCCACAGTCAATGCCGCAGTTTTCGATTGCGGACGAGATGCTGGCGCGGCGCTTTCGTCCGCCGTGGGCTGGTTGTCGACAATCGCACCACATTTTTGCATCGAATAACCCATCGATTGTACTGGGCCGAGCGACGGTGCAAAAACCTTGCAGACCGTGCGGAAACTTGGCCTGTTAGGATTCCTTTTGCGCGTGCGCGAAGCTAGAATCGCACATGACTCGCATTGCCGGATTCGAGCGCGAGCAGCTTCTGTTATTGCCGGAGGCGGTCGACGATTAGGTCGAGGCGGACAATCCGGTTCGGTTCATCGACGCGTTCGTTGAGGGCCTTGATCTCGCGGGCGCGGGGTTCGCGCGGGTCGAAGCGAAGGCGACAGGGCGGCCGGGCTATGCGCCGGGCGATCTGCTGAAGCTATACATTTACGGCTATCTGAACCGGGTTCGATCAAGCCGGCGACTGGAACGGGAGGCTCAGCGCAACATCGAAGTCATCTGGCTGTTGCGTGGTCTGAAGCCCGACTTCAAGACGATCGCCTACTTTAGGCGCGATAATCGCGACGCCTTCAAATCGATGTTCCGCCAGTTCGTGCTGCTGTGCCGGCGGCTCGACCTCTACGGTCGCGAGCTGGTGGCGGTCGACGGAACCCGCATCAAGGCGGTCAACAACAAAGATCGCAACTTCACCCGCGCGTCGCTGCGCGAGTTCATTCGCGCCGCCGACGAGCGGTTGAACGATTACCTCGAACGGCTCGACCGTGGCGACGTCGAGGACGGCGCGACCGGCGGCGGGGCGCGCACCAAGAACCTCGCCGAGAAAATCGCGGCGCTCGGCGAGAAGCGCAACCGTTACCAGGCGATGCTGGCTCAGCTCGATCGGACCGGCGAGGACCAGATTTCGCTGACCGATCCCGACAGTCGAGCCATGGCCGCACATACGAGGGTCGGGGTCGGCTACAACATTCAGGTCGCCGTCGACGCGAAGAACAAGCTGATCGTCGAGCAGGCGGTGACGAACCAGGTCGTGGACATGGGCCTGCTGACGCGGACTGCGGAGCCTGCCCGCTAGATTCTCGGCGTCGAGACGATCGACGTCGTCGCCGACCGCGGCTACTTCAAGGCCGAGGACATCGAGGCCTGCGAGAAGGCCGGCTGCATCCCCCACGTTCCCAGACCGCAACGCGGGTTCTCGGTGCGCGAGGGTCTGTTTCGCAAAGACGAGTTTCGCTACGACGCGACGCGCGACGCCTATGTCTGCCCCGCCGATCAGTTGCTGAAGCCGATCCGCCACGGCCGGCTGCGCGATCTCGCCAAGGTCGATTACGGTAATCGACAGGCGTGTCGCGACTGCCCGATGCGCGCGCGATGCACGAACGACGTGCGCTCGGTTTCCCGCCTCGAAAACGAGGACGCGCTCGACCGCATGGCCGAACGCCTCAAAACGAGGCCGGAGATTCTCGACCGTCGCCGCGAGGTCGTCGAGCACCCGTTCGGCTCGATCAAGCAGTGGATGTATCAGGGCGCTTTCCTGATGCGCGGCCTCACCAAGGTGCGCGCCGAGTTCAGCCTCACCGCGCTCGCCTACAATTTGCGCCGCGCGCTCAACATCCTCGGCGTCGAGGCGATGACAGCCGCGGTCGCGGCCTGAGACGGCGGCCCGCCGCTCAGTGCGGGATATCAGGCGTCGCCTGAGCGCCCGTCAGGTCGATTCAGATAGGCTGGGAAGCCGAAAAACCAAGAATTCCACCGATCTCGGAGCCTCCCGCCGCTCCGCGTCAAACTCACAGCGTTTCCGCACGGTCTGCTTGAATTGTGCACGGAGATTTGCGGCGTCATTTCGCAAGAAGCGCCAAAAGTTCAGTTCGGCTATCCCGGTCGATGAAGCCCAGGAGAACCGTGGCGGCGGCGGCGCGCGCACGGAGGCCCAGCATTTGGTCGCCAAGTTCGCCCGCGGTCCAGAATGACAGGACGCCGCGAAACGCAAAGGCAAGTTGATCGGGAAGGACGGCCAACGCGGTTTTGCGCGTCGCGACGGCAAGCCCCTCTCCTGCTCCGAGCGCCTCACGCCACAACATCCCGGAACGCGACCACACATTTCCCGGATTATCGCTGGGCGCGCCGATCGCCGCCATGACGGCGCGGTTAACGCTCGGCGCTGCGAGCATGACGGCCGCCGCGATTTCGACGGCGGTAAGGACGCGCGCGGCGGCGTTTCCCGCCGGCGTGGTCCGCACCAACAGTTCATGCATCGTCGCAATACGACGCGCTGACAGCGCTTGCATGATCGCCGTCTTGCTGCCGAACTGATTGAACGGCGTGGCGAAGCTCAAGCCCGCTTCGTCGGCAAGCTCACGCATTGAGAAGGCGGCGCCACCCCGCGCAAGCAGGCGTTCGGCGGCATCCAAAACGCGCGATCGCGTGTCCGGCTTCGGCTGTTCGAGGCGGGGCTTGTCGTGGGCCATAAGGGAGATTATATCATGATATAATCCGAAACCAACATCTTTGCGAGGCCCGATGACCGAACTCAAGACTTTCCTTATCACCGGCGTCAGTTCCGGTCTGGGCCGCGCGTTCGCGGCAGGCGCTTTGGCGGCGGGCCATCGCGTGATCGGAACTGTGCGCCGCCCCGAGGATGCGCAAGCCTTTGGCGCACGGGAGCGCGCATTCCCGCTTTTGCTTGACGTCACCGATTATGCAGCGATTCCCAGCGCCGTTGAAAAGGCCGAGCGGGAAGCGAGCGCAATCGATGTCCTCGTCAACAACGCGGGGTACGGCCACGAGGGCGTGTTGGAAGAGTCGTCGATGGACGATCTTCAGCGGCAATTCGCCGCCAACGTCTTCGGTCCCGTCGCGATGATCAAGGCGGTGCTCCCTGGCATGCGCGAACGGCGGCGAGGCCACATCGTCAACATCACCTCGATGGGCGGCTTTATCACCATGCCGGGGATCAGCTTCTACTGCGGCAGCAAATTTGCGCTCGAAGGCGTCTCGGAAGCCCTCGGCAAAGAAGTGGCGTCCTTCGGCATCCGCGTCACGGCCTTGGCGCCTGGTCAATTCCGCACCGATTGGGCCGGCCGCTCGATGGATCGGACCCCGCGGAGCATCGTCGATTACGATGGCGTCATGGATCCTATTCGCGCCGCTCGGCAGGCGAAGAGCGGCAACCAGCCCGGCGACCCTGACAAGGCGGCGCAAGCTTTGCTCCGACTCGTCGAGGCCGAGCGCCCGCCGACGCGTCTGTTTCTTGGTGATGACGCGCTTGGCCTCGTCGAACAGAAATTGGAGCGGATGAAGGCCGAGATCGCAGCCTGGGAGCCGGTGTCGCGCTCGACCGGCTTCGGAGGATGACGTGCCAAGCCGTCCCGCAGGCCAAAGCGGGCGACTAGCGTCGCCGCCGGACGACCTTCTTGCGTGGCCAGCGATCTCTTAAGAATCCCCGGTTTTATGGCCAAGAGGCGCTTCGTCGATATTCTCGATATTTACAACGGGAGCAACTTCGAAGAGTGCCGCGTGTCGCCACTACGAAAGGCGGGCGAGAATGTCCGTCTCGATCCTTCGATTACCCAAAGGCGCCCGTCGGTTCCCGGCCAACCTCGGTCGTTTGAGGCTTGCCATCGTAGCGTCCACTTCAGGTCGAACTCGGGCCTCCATTCCGGCGACCGCGCGCCGCCCCCGGCCACGCGACGAAAAATTGCATCGCATCCCCTTGAAAACAAATCCACGCGCCGGAAAATGGCGCCCTTGGTCGCGGTGGGCCGCCGCCCCTGATCGAGCGCGCTGCGCTCGGCCGAGCCGCGGCGAAGTTCGACGCCGTTGAGAAGGGGATGCTGATGACCGCCTCGCCGCCGCCCTCGCCGACCGGCTCTTCGGCCTCCGCCGCCCGCTTTCTCGCCGTCGCCTGGCGCGCGCTCGGCGGCGACGAGGCGTGGCTGGAACGCGTCGACTTTGTCGGCGACGGCGACCTGCCCTCGGCCTTCGCCGTCAGCGACCTCGCCGCCGCTTCGGTCGGCGCGGCGGCGCTCGCGGTCGCCGAACGCGCGGCGTCAGCGACGTCGCAGCCGCCGCGCGTTGTCGTCGACCGCAGGCTCGCTTCGCTGTGGTTTGGCTTCTCGCTCAAACCTCAGGGCTGGACGCTGCCGCCGGTCTGGGACCCGATCGCCGGCGACTATCCCGCCGCCGACGGCTGGATTCGCTTGCACACCAACGCCGCCCGCCACCGCGAAGCGGCGCTCGCCGCGCTCGGCTGCGGCGGCGAGCGCGACGCGGTCGCGGCGGCGGTGCGCGGCGCACGCGCCGACGAACTCGAGACCGCGATCGTCGCTCGCGGCGGCTGCGCCGCCGTGATGCGCTCGCTCGCCGCCTGGACCGAGCATCGCCAAGGACGAGCGGTCGCCGCCGAGCCGCTCATCCTTATCGACAAGCGCGAGGCGGTCGGCGCGGCGGACGGACCGATCGATCCAGCCCGCCCGCTCGCGGACGTGCGCGTTCTCGACCTCACCCGCATTCTCGCCGGGCCGGTCGCGACGCGCTTCCTCGCCGCCTATGGCGCCGACGTGTTGCGCCTCGACCCGCCGGACTGGGATGAGCCGAGCGTCGCGCCCGAGGTGACGCTCGGCAAGCGCTGCGCGCGGCTCGACCTCAAGGACGCCAAGGGCCGCGCGCGATTTCTCGCCCTGCTCGCCGAGGCGGATGTGCTCGTTCACGGCTACCGCCCTGGCGCGCTCGACGCGCTCGGCCTCGGCGAGATCGAACGCCGCCGCGCGCGGCCCGGCCTCGTCGACGTATCGCTCGACGCCTACGGCTGGAGCGGGCCCTGGGCTGGCCGACGCGGTTTCGACAGCCTGGTGCAGATGAGCGCCGGCATCGCCGAGGAAGGCATGCGCCGCTTCGGCAAGGACAAGCCGACGCCGCTGCCCGTCCAGGCGCTCGACCACGCCGCGGGCTATTTCCTTGCGGCCGCGGCCGTGCGCGGCCTCACTGAGCGCGCCACTTCCGGCGTTGGTTCGTCGCGGCGCCTGTCGCTCGCCCGTGTCGCCGCGCTGCTGGCGAACGAGCGGATTGAGGCGGACGCGGCGTTCGCCCCGGTCGGCGAAGGCGATTTCGCGCCTGTGATCGAGCCGACCGATTGGGGCCCGGCCCGCCGTTTCCGCCCGCCGGCGGCGGTCGAGGGCGCGCCAATGCTGTGGACGCGTCCCGCCGGTCGGTTGGGCGCGGCGCCGCCGGCCTGGTGAGACCCATTCGCCTCGCCCGCGCGCCGCTATTCTCATTCGCTCAAGTGCGGCGGAACGCGGCGGACTGTGTTATGGGGCTTCCGCACCGCGCCCTCATGCGGGGCCGAACTGGCGTGCGGCGGTCCGGGATCGCGTTTGAGCGGTCGGGCGCTGCGGGCGTCCGTCTCGGTTCCGGGGGAGGCGGACAGGCGAACACCGGCGCAAATCGACGCCGCAGTCGCCGAATTGTCGTCTCTTACGCTCGCCGACGACATCGCTGAACCGTTTGAGGTCGTCGATCGGCTGATTACGCTTGCTTCGGGTCAACATTCGTCTGGGCGCAGCTCCGGGCGCGGCTGCTGCGCGCAGCTACGGGGATGCTCGCGCATGCCTTCGGAGCGCCTGACGGCACTGATCGAACGGTTTCGGTGGTCCGAGCCGATCAGCGCGGCGAGCCGCTTCGACCCCGAACTGCGCGCGCGAATCGCGACGCGGCTCGTCGCCGGCTGGGAGACGGCGCGCCTGATGCGCCCTCAACCGATCGTTGCAACCCAGGCGCCGCAGATCGCGGTTTCGCCGCTCGCCGATCCGCCCGGCGACCCCTCCTCGGCGCGCGGCGAATTCGACCGGATCCAGGTCGTTTTCGTCGCCGGCGGCGAGGGCGCGCGCCCAGTTCCGCTACCGCGTCGCCCATGCGGCTCCAAACCGCGCGTTGACGCCCAAGCTGCTCGAGAAGGCGATCAAAGGCCTGCCGCAGGCGCTCGATTTACCTCCGGCTCGCATTTCCTCACCTCCCAGGCTCGCCTCGACAGCGGCGCGATCTCGCCTGTCCGCCGCTTCGACATCCCCGCCAACCTGCTCGCTTCAGGCCGCCAGACTCGCCGCTGCGCCTGCGACCCGCGACCCCGGCGCGCTTGATCCGTGCTGTGGGTAAGGCTAGATGCCTGCCGACCGGAGGATTTCCATGGGGGCCCGTGACCCGCTGATCGAACGCTTCCGCCACAATTTCGGCGGCGAGGCGCGACTTTATCGCGCCCCGGGGCGGGTCAATCTGATCGGCGAACACACCGACTACAACGACGGCTTCGTGCTGCCGGCGGCGCTGCAACAATGCACCTGGATCGCGGCGGCCGCGCGGCCGGAACCGCGACTGCGCGTCAGCTCGCTGCGCGCCGGCGAGACCCTCGAATTCGCTCTCGACGACCCCGATCCGCGGCCGCGCCGGGACTGGAGCGATTACGTTCGTGGCGTCGCGATCATGTTGCAGCGCGACGGCTATCGCCTGAGCGGCGCCGACATGTTGATCGACAGTGACGTACCAGTCGGTTCCGGCCTCAGCTCCTCGGCGGCGCTGGAGGTCGCGAGCGGCTTCGCTCTACTCGACGGCGCCGGCCAGGCGATCGATCTCACCCGCCTCGCGCTCGACTGCCAGCGCGCCGAGAACGAATTCGTCGGCATGCGCTGCGGCGTCATGGACCAGTTCGCCTCCTGCCGCGGCGCCGCCGACCGCGTCCTGCTGCTCGACTGCCGCAGCCTCGAATTTCGCCTGTCGCCCGTCGATCCGTCGGTCCGACTGGTGATCTGCAATTCGATGGTCCACCACGAACTCGCCGGCAGCGAGTACAATCGCCGCCGCGAACAATGCGAAGATGGCGTCGCTCGTCTCAAGACGGTCCTGCCCGGCGTCCGCGCGCTGCGCGACGTGACCGTCGGCGACCTCGCCCGACACGGCGCGCTTTTGTCGGAGCTGGTTTTGCGCCGCTGCCGCCACGTCGTCACCGAGAACAATCGCGTCGAGCGCGCCGCTGCGGCGCTCGAGGCCGGCAAGGTCGGCGAAGTCGGCCGGCTGATGAACGTTTCGCACGTCAGCATGCGCGACGACTACGAGATCAGTTGCCGCGAGATCGACGTCCTGGTCGAACTCGCCGCTCGCGTCGACGGCGTGCTCGGCGCGCGCATGACTGGCGGCGGTTTCGGCGGCTGCACGATCAACCTGGTGCGGGTCGAAGCGGTTGACCGGTTCGCCGACGAGGTCGGCCGAGGCTATAAAGAGGCGACCGGAATCACGCCGCAGTTCCTCGTCTGCCGCCCGGGCGCCGGCGCCGGCGTCGCGAAATAGGCCGCCGCGCCGCGGCGTTTCCCTGAACGAGGATATTCGTGACGCTACTCAACGACGCTTCCCATCGCCGCTTCAATCCGTTGACGCGCGAATGGGTGCTGGTGTCGCCGCACCGCACCCAGCGCCCCTGGCTCGGACAAACGGAGCGCGCGGCGCGACCGACCGAGCAGCATTACGACCCCGACTGCTATCTTTGTCCCGGCAATCGTCGCGCCAACGGCGAGGTCAACCCGCCCTACCCGCAGACGCTGGTGTTTCCCAACGACTTCCCTGCGCTGCAGCGCGAAGCGGGCGGCGAAGCGATCAACGAGAGCGGGCTGATCGTCGCCGAGCCCGAGCGCGGAATCGCCAAGGTCGTCTGCTTCTGCCGCGCCACGACCTGACGCTCGCGCGCATGTCGGTCGACGAGATCGAGCCGGTCGTCAAGGTTTGGACCGAGGAGTACCGCGCGCTCGGCGCGCTCGAGGAAATCCGCTGGGTGCAGATCTTCGAGAACCGCGGCGCGATGATGGGGGCGAGCAATCCCCATCCGCATTGCCAGATTTGGGCGACCGAGAGCCTGCCCAACGAGGCGGTCAAGGAGTTCGCCTCCCAGCGCGCCTATCGCGAAGAGCGCGGCGGCTGTCTGCTGTGCGACTATCTCGCGCTCGAGCTCGACGCCAAGGCGCGCATCGTCTGCGAGAACGAGAACTTTGTCGCGCTGACGCCGTTCTGGGCCGTGTGGCCGTTCGAGACTCTGGTGCTGCCGCGCCGCCATTTCGGCGCGATGGACGAAATGAGCGGCGCTCAGGCGCGCGGACTGGCCGACATTCTGCGCCGACTGACGATCCGCTACGACAATCTGTTCGAGATCTCGTTCCCCTATTCGATGGGTTTCCACCAGTCGCCGACCGACGGCGCCGCGCATCCCGAATGGCATTTCCACGCCCACTTCTATCCGCCGCTACTGAGGTCCGCTTCGGTGCGTAAGTTCATGGTCGGCTTCGAGATGCTCGGCACGCCGCAGCGCGACATCACGCCCGAGAGCGCGGCGGCGCGCCTTCGCGACGCGCCCGCAGTCCACTATCTCGATCGACTGGCGAATGGGGCGGGCGACTGACGCAGCTGCGGACCGCGGCCTTGGCTGCGCGCAACGGCGTGCGTTGATAGAGATCAAGGCGCAACGCGCGTGGGCGTTCCTTAGTGCCCAATTGTCAGACTGTTCGGGCCGGCGATTGCCTGGCGTTTTCCGAACGCGTTGATCATCGACGAAGACCGGACGCAGCCAGAGCGCGTCGGCGGAGGTCTTTACGTCGGCAGCCCCCCAAGAGCCCGAGGCCAGAGGGGCGCCCAAAGGCAGCGCGACAACGATGATCGCGGATTCGTGACACGACGGCGATTGCGACTCGCAGGATGCAGGGAGGCTCCTATGGGTAAAACGCTAAAGCGAAATTTCCTGTTCACGGCGGCCACGGTTGCATTGATCTGCGGCGCGGTCTCTTCGGCTTACGCGCTCGATCCGACTGCGAAATGGTGCGCAGGCGTCAAGATCGCCGCTTTCCCTGGCGGACCGCAGGGCGGCGTCTTCGCTAACAACGTCTACAACGGCTACCGTCAGGCCGAACTCGATCTCGGACCGTCGGTCACCTACTACTTCTCCAACTGGGATCCCAACCTGATGATCACCCAGTTGCAGCAGGCGATCGCCACCAAGGTCGACGGCATCGCCTTCATGGGTCATCCGGGCGACGCGGCGACGGATCCGCAGATCGACAAGGCGTTTGCCCAGGGCATCGTCTTCACGACGGCGAACACCGCGCTGCCCACAGCGGAGGCGAAGTACGGGCCGGCGGGCATGGGCTACGTCGGCGCGCCCAATCATCTCGCGGGCCTCGCGCTTGGGGCGGAAGCGGCCAAGCGCGCCGGACTCAAGGCAGGCGATCTCGCCTTTGTCTGGGGCCTCAAGGGCCAGGGCGGCGACCGCGGCTCGCGCACGGTCGGCGTCATCGAGTCGATCGAAAAGGTCGGCGCCAAGGTGATCTATCAGGAGATCGACAAGGCGACCGACGCCGATCCGAACGCCGGCACCCCGATCTTCGTCGGTGTGATGAAGGCCAACCCAGGCGTCAAGCTCGTCGTCACCGACCACGGCGCGCTCACCGCCAACGTCGGCGTCTTCGCGCGCGCCGCGTCGCTGAAGCCCGGCGACGTATTCTTCGCCGGCTTCGACATGTCGCCCGCCACCGCTAAGGCGGTCAAGGAGGGCTATCAGGAGCTGGTGATCGACCAGCAGCCCTACCTGCAAGGCTACCTGCCGATCCTCAACATCTGCCTGACCAAGAAGTTCGGCTTCTCCGGCCTCGACATCAACACCGCCGGCGCCTTCGTCGACCCCAAGAACGTCGACGCCATTGCGCCGCTCGCGGCGAAGGAAATCCGCTAATAGGTCGTTCTCGCGAAGTTTCGAGGCGCCGCCGCTGCGGCGGCGCCTCGTTCGCGTCAAGAAAAGCATGGTGGAGGCGGGAGTGGCGGAATCTGCGACCTCGGGCGCGCCCACGCCAGTTATCGAGCTGCGCAACGCCTCGAAGACATTCGGCGAAGTGCGGGCGCTGTCAGGCGTCAATTTCAAGGTCAACCCGGCTGAGATCGTCGGTCTGCTCGGCGACAACGGCTCCGGCAAGTCGACCCTCGTCAAGCTGGTGATGGGATATTACGCCCCCGACGCCAGCGGGGAGATCTGGTTCCACGGCGAGCGAGAGGACAACTGGTCGGTGGCGAAGGCGCGCAGCCTGGGCATCGAGACCGTCTATCAGGAACGCGCACTGTGCGAGAAGCAGCCGATCTGGCGCAACATGTTCATGGGGCGCGAGTTGCGCAATCGCGTCGGCCTGCTCGACGTGCCGCGTATGCGCGCGGAATGCACGCGTCTAATGAGCGAGCACATGGGCTTCACGTCGACTGCGGTGCACCCGAACAACATCGTGGCGACAATGTCGGGCGGCGAAAAGCAGGGCGTGGCGATCACCCGCGCGCTCTTTTTCGAGGCCGAACTCATCATCCTCGACGAACCGACCATGGGCCTGTCGCTCAGCGAGACCAAGAAGACGCTCGAGTTCGTCCGCCACATCAAGGACGTCGGCAAGTCAGCGATCTTCATCGACCACAACATTTTCAACGTCTATCCGGCGGTCGACCGGCTCTACGTGCTCGACCGCGGCAAGATCGCGGGCGTGTTCAATCGCGCCGAAATCTCGATGGATCAGTTGATCGAGCGGCTCTACCACGTCGCGCGAACCGGCTCGATGGAGTTGCCGTCATGAGCGAAAGAGCCACGGACGCTCGCCCGGTCGGCAACCGCGCCAGGCCGCCGTCGCTGCTGACGCGTTACGGCAGTCAGATGGGCATCGTCGGCGTCGGCATCGCGATGTGGCTCGCCTTCGTCATCGCCGCGCCGCGCGTGTTCACCGACATCGACATCTATCGCGCCTTCGCCGAGACGACGCCCCTATTCGGAATTATCGCTCTGTCACTGACTTTCGTCATCATCAGCGGCGAGATCGACATGTCGTTTCCCTCGGTGATGGCGCTCGGCACCGCAGTCTTCTGCCTGGTAACCTATTACGGCGGCCTGCCATGGTGGCTCGGCGCGATCGCGGGTTTCGCCACCGGCGCCGCCTGCGGCTTGGTCAACGGCCTGCTCGTCGCCACCCTCAATATCCCTTCGATGGTCATCACCATCGGCACGCAGTTCATGTTTCGCGGCCTCGAGTTGGTGCTGATGAACGGCACCGGCGTGCCGCTGCTCGCCGACAAGTATCCCGAAATGCACGCGCTGCTGCGCGAGCCGCTGTTCGGCCTCCCGGTTCAAACGCTATGGATGGTCGGATTCTTGATCTTCGAATGGGTGCTGCTCAACCGCACCCAGTTCGGCGCCCACGTGTTCCTGGTCGGCGACAATCAGGTCAGCGCCCGTCTAACCGGCGTCAACGCCGGACGGGTGAAGATCAAGGCGTTCATGCTGGTCGGCGCCACGGCGGTGTTCTGTGGCTTGTTGAGCTCGATCTACGGCTACTATTTCTGGCCGAGCACCGGCGACGGTTCGCTCCTCAGCACCATGGCTTCGGTGTTCCTGGGCGGCACCTCGGCGTTCGGCGGCACTGGTTCGGTGGTCGGCACCTTCGTCGCGGCGTTCATCATCGGCTCGATCAACGCCGGGGTCATCTCCGCAGGCGTCAACGCCTTCTATACCCAGCTCGCCTTCGGCCTGGTGATCGTCATGTCGGTCGTGCTGCAGACGCTGATCGACCGCCGCATCCGCCGCCAGTCGCTGACCGGCAAGTGAGAGAAGCGGGCGCTCGCCACCCGCGCCTCAGCCCGCGTTCAGCGCTTTCTCGATCTCGTCGAGATCGGACGGCGCGAGCCCGGGACCGTTCACGGCGTCGAGGCTGTCGTCGATCTGCGCCAGCGTGCGCGCGCCGACCACGGCCGATGTCACGCGCGCGTCGCGCAGAACCCATTTCAGCGCCAGATGGGCGATCGGCAAACCGAGCTGCTTGGCGATCGACCGCAGCCGCCGCACAAACGCGATCCTCTCGTCGGTGACGCCCTCGCGCCCCATCGAACCGCCGCGGCTGCCGCGTTGCGCGCGGGAATCCTCGGGGATTCCCTCGAGATACTTGTCGGTCAAGACGCCTTGCGCGAGCGGCGAGAAGACGATGCAGCCGACGCCTTCCTCCGCCAGCGCGTCCAACAGGCCGTCGCGCTCGACCCAACGATCGAGCATCGAATAGCGCGGCTGGTGAATGAGACAGCGCACGCCGTGCGCGCGCAACGCCGCGAACGCCTCACGCGCCGCCGCGGCGCGGTAATTGGAGACGCCGACGTAGAGCGCCTTGCCCTGCTTGACGGCGTCGGCGAGCGCCGACATCGTCTCTTCGATCGGCGTCTCGGGATCGGGACGGTGATGGTAGAAAATGTCGACGTAATCAAGTCCGAGGCGCTTCAGGCTGGCATCGAGGCTGGCGAGCAGGTTCTTGCGCGAGCCCCATTCGCCGTAGGGCCCGGGCCACATGCGGTAGCCCGCTTTCGACGAAACGATCAACTCGTCGCGGTAGGGCCGGAAGTCGGTCGCCAGCACGCGGCCGAAGGCCTCCTCCGCGGCGCCGGGCGGCGGACCGTAGTTGTTGGCGAGGTCGAAATGGGTGACGCCGCGGTCGAAGGCGCGGCGAAGAATCGCGCGGCCGGTCTCGAACGAATCGAGGCCGCCGAAATTCTGCCACAGGCCAAGCGAGATCGGCGGCAGAAGCAGGCCGCTCCCGCCGCAACGGCGGTACGCCGCGCGCTCGTATCGGTCGGAACGCGCGACGTAGGGATCCTGTGACAAATCGAGACCTTTCGTTCACGCGGACGCCTCGCGGCGTCCGCGCTCTCGCTTGTCGATATCAGCGAATGCCGGCGTCGATCAACTCCGTGAGGCCGCCGATCGTGTCCGGGGTGACGACGCCCGCGCCGGTGTTGAGCGACAGGCCCGGCATCTTGTACTTGGCGGTCATCACGCATTGCACGACCGGGAAAAAGCCCTGCAGATAGAGCAACTGGTCGAGCGTCGCGGTGACGTACTTCGACTTCAGGCCGTCGATGGTGGCCGGCGCAAGGTCGATGCCGCCCACGACGATGTCGCCGGGCTTCTTGCCGGCTTTCTCGAGCACCTGCTGCAGGGTGCCGGTCACGCCGCCATGCTGGGTGCCGATCGCCTTGAGGTTTGGATGCGCCTGGATGTAGGCGGCGAGAATCGGCACGCCGAGCGACGTGTCGGAGTTCACCTCCTGCGTGATCTCGAGCCGATCGACCTTCAGGCCGGCCTTCTCCAGCGTGTCGGCGAGCCCCTTCTCCGACTGGCCGCGCTCGGCCTGGCTGAACACGCCGTAGACCATCGCTTCGTCGCCAGACTTGAGTCCCTTCGCCAGCATGGCTTTGGCGGTCAGCGCCCCGCCCTCATAGAGGTCGACGCCAGCATAGCCGAAGCCCTTGGTGCCGAATTCAGCCTGCAGCGAAGTCATCGGCGAGTTGCCGTCGGTGACGACGATGCCCTGGTCGGTCGCCTGTTTGACCAGATCGTGAAAGGCGGTCGCGCCCGGATGGCCCATGATCTCGATGCAGGCCGGCTTGGCGGCCATCGCCTCCTTGAACTGGGCGATCATCGTTTCGGGCGCCCAGGCCGAGAACTGCGCTTTCAGATCGACGCCGAACGCCTCGGCCGCTTGCGCCGCCCCGGTCTGGCGGGCCAGCGTCGCCCCGTCGCCGGGGTTGCCGCCCATCTGCATGTACATGACCAGCCCCTTGCCGATCGGATCGGCGGCCCAGGCCGGCGCAACGGCGGCGACAAGCGCAGCCGCGCCGACGCCGACAAGAAGATAACTGCAGAGACGCATGTTCGTTGCTCCCTAAGTTCGTCCCCGGTCGCCAGCAAGGGCGCCAGGGACTCTTATTCGGAAGCGCTCGACCGCGACGCGGAGGCGCCGCCGAAACCCGGAATTGAGCGGAGGCGAAGCATCAGCGCCGCCCGGCGCTGGGGTTCGTCGACGTACATGTAGAAGACGATGGCGACGAGGAAGATGAAGCCTTGCACGGTCCTCACCCACGATCCCGTAAGACCGGCGGCGACGAGCCCGGGCTCGAGGATCTGGATGACGAAGCAGCCGAATACTGTGCCGACGATCGTCGCCTGGCCGCCGAAGATCGACGTGCCGCCGATCAGCACGCCGGCGATCGCCGTCATCAGATAACCCTGCCCCTGGTTGCCGAAGAAGTTCTTCTGCTCGAGCGTCAGGATGATCGACGCGAACGCCGCCAGGGCGCCCATCAGCGTGAAGATCTTGATCTTCTCACGGTCGACGTCGATGCCGACGACGCGCGACACGTCGTTGGAGTCGCCGATGAACAGGGTATGCTCGCCGAAGCGATGGTGGGTGAGAACGAGCCACAGGAAGCCGACGATCAGCGCCGTCCACAACGCCTGGACCGACAGGCCCTGCACCCAATCGATCGTCGTCGCCGAGGCGAACGGGCGGCCGACGATCCATTGCCAGACTGTGCTCTCCTCCGCGCCGCGCAGCGCATAGGACTTGCCGCCCGACAGGACCGACGCCGCGCCCGTCCAGAAGAATTGCGTTCCCAGCGTCGCAATGAACGACGGGATGCCGACCCTCGCGATCAGCACGCCATTGAGGTAGCCGACCAGGACGCCCGACGCCATCCCGGCGACGACGGCGATCCAACCGAGCTGATATTCCTTGAACAGGACAGCGAAGACGAAACCGGAAAAGGAGATGATCGAAGGGAAGCAGAGGTCGATCTCGCCGGCGCCGATGACGAAGGTCAGGCCCGTTCCCAGAAGCACCAGCGGCGGAACGATGGTGAGAAACGTCGTGTAGATCGACGGCGAGAGAAACACATTCGGCGAGGTCCACATGAACAGGGCGAGCAGGAGCGCGAAAACGATGATGATCGGCGCCCCCTCGACGCGAAGCCAAGCCGATGCGCCGTCTCGCTGCGCCATCGCCGCCTCCCTCAACCCCTGTGCTGAAGATCGATGAGATATTCCGTCAGCTCGTTGACCGACATCTGCCGCGGATTGATCTCGGAAACGATGCGACCGCGATCGAGCACGACCAGCCGATCGGCGACTTCATGGACGTGAGCGAGATTGTGCTCGATGTAGATGCAGGCGCGCCCCGAACTCTTGATCAGACGCACGAAGTCGATCACCTTGCGCACTTCGGCGACGCCGAGCGCCGCGGTCGGCTCGTCGAGGACGATGAGATCGGCGTTGTAATGCATCGCCCGGCCGATCGCGATGCCCTGTCGCTCACCGCCGGAGAGCTTGGACACCGTCGAGTCGACGGTGATGCCGACGCCGCGGAAGCCGATGACGTCGATCAGGATCCGCTGCGCGACCTCTTTTTCGCGCTTGATGTCGATGAAGCCGAACCGGTCGGTGATCTGCCGGCCGACAAAGAAATTGCGCCACAGCGGCTGTTTGTCGGCGAGCGACTTGTCTTGGTAGACGGTCTCGATCGACAGATCGTGCGCCATGCGCACCGAATAATCGCTCTGCGGAATTTCGCGGTCGCGGATATATATCTTGCCGGCGGTCGGCGCCAGCACGCCGGTCATCACCTTGATCAGGGTCGATTTGCCGGCGCCGTTATCGCCGATCAGCCCGACGATCTCATTGCGGCCTATGGCGATATCGATGTCGCGCAGTGCGTGAACAGCGCCAAAATACTTCTGCACGCCGACAAGGCGTACGACCGAATCGAACTCTCGACCTCCTGGCGCCATCGTCGTTCCTCCCCCCGCTCTTTCGGCGGTCGAACACGCGCGCGCGCCTGAGAGTGCCGCTGCGCCGCGCTCAGGAATTGCGCCGCATCAATCCTTAGCGAAAAATTCATACTTTTTTTGCGTCAACCCGACCGCCGCAAACCCGAGCGAGAGCGCGCCGATCGTCCCTACGCCGGCTCGCTTCGGCGCTCGGCGGCTTCGAGCGGCCTCGACAAGCCAGGCGCCGCGCCGGCACAATGCCAATCGCCCGTCGGAGTCGTCATGGATTCGTCGCTCGTCAAAGCCGTCGGTTTCGTCCATCTGCGCGTCCACAGCGCCTTTTCGCTGCGCCAGGGGGCGCTGTCGATCGAAGCGCTGGCCAAGCTCGCCAAAGCCGACTCGATGCCGGCGCTGGCGATCACGGACACCAACAACCTGTTCGGCGCGCTGGAGTTTTCCGAGAAGCTGGCGAAATCCGGCGTGCAGCCGATCATCGGCGCGCAGATCACCGTCGACTTCGGCGACGCGCCGCCTTCCGCCTCCCGCCTCGCCGAGACGAGGGTCGCGCGCGCGCCGCTGGCGCTCATCGCCAAGGACGAAAGGGGCTACCGCGCGCTAATGCGGCTCGCCTCGCGCGTCTGGCTCGACCCGACCGACGGTGACGAACCGCATGTCGGCTTCGCCGCGCTCGCCGAATCCGAGGGCCTGATCGCGCTGACCGGCGGACCGGCCGGACCGATCGACCGGGCGCTGGCGCTCGGCCTGCCGGAACTGGCGCAAGCGCGACTGAAGCGGCTCGCGCCGCTGTTCGACGGCCGGCTCTATGTCGAACTGCAGCGCCACGGATTGGAGAGCGAGCGCCGCGTCGAGCCGGCGCTGCTCGAACTCGCTTATGCGCAGAGCCTGCCGCTGGTCGCCGCCAACGAGGCCTATTTCGCCGCCGCCGCCGACTACGAGGCGCAGGACGCGTTGCTGTGCGTCGCCGAGGGCGCGCTGATCAGCGCCGCCGACCGCCGCCGCCTGTCGCCCGAGCATCGCTTCAAGACCCGCGCCGAAATGCGCGCCCTGTTCGCCGATCTCGAGGAGGCGCTCGACAACAGCGTCGAGATCGCGCTGCGCTGCGCCTATAGGCCGCTGACCCGCAAGCCGATCCTGCCCCATTTCACCGCCGTCGATGGGGCGCGGGTCGACGAGGAGCGCGAGCTGCGCCGCCAGGCCGCCGAGGGACTCGAGCGGCATCTGACCCAATACGGCTGCGCGCCCGGCCACGTCGAAGACGACTACCGCCAGCGGCTCGAATTCGAGCTCGGCGTCATCGCGCGGATGAAGTTCCCCGGCTACTTCTTGATCGTCGCCGACTTCATCAAATGGGCGAAGGCGCAGGGCATTCCGGTCGGACCGGGGCGCGGCTCGGGCGCCGGCTCGGTCGTCGCCTGGTCGCTGACCATCACCGATCTCGACCCGCTGCGGTTCGGCCTGCTGTTCGAGCGCTTCCTCAACCCCGAGCGCGTGTCGATGCCCGACTTCGACGTCGACTTCTGCCAGGACCGGCGCGACGAGGTCATCGCCTACGTGCGGCGGCGCTACGGCGAGGACCGCGTCGCGCAGATCATCACCTTCGGCTCGTTCCTCGCCCGCGGCGTGATGCGCAACGTCGGCCGGGTGCTGGAAATGCCGCTCGGCCAGGTCGACAAGCTCGCCAAGCTGGTGCCGCAGAACCCGGCGAAGCCCGTGACGCTGAAGCAGGCCGTCGCCGACGAGCCGCGCCTGCGCGAGGCGGCCGAAGCCGACCCGAAAGTGGCGACCATGCTGGCGATCGCCCAGCGGCTCGAGGGGCTCTATTCCAACGCCTCGACCCACGCCGCCGGCGTCGTCATCGGCGACCGGCCGCTGGTCGAGCTGGTGCCGCTCTACCGCGACCCGAAGTCGGACATGCCGGCGACCCAGTTCAACATGAAATGGGTCGAGCCGGCCGGCCTGGTGAAGTTCGACTTCCTCGGCCTGAAGACGCTGACCACCCTGCGCAAGACCCAGAACCTGTTGGCGCAACGCGGCATCGCGGTCGAACTCGGCAAGATCCCGCTCGACGACGCGAGCACCTACGAAATGCTCGGGCGCGGCGAAACGGTCGGGGTGTTCCAGGTTGAAAGCGCCGGCATGCGCAAGGCGCTGGTCGAGATGCGCGCCGACCGCTTCGAAGACCTCATCGCGCTGGTCGCGCTGTACCGCCCCGGCCCGATGGCGAACATCCCCACCTACTGCGCGCGTAAGCTCGGCCATGAGAAGCCCGAGTACATCCACCCCAAGATCGAACCGATCCTGCGCGAGACCTTCGGCGTCATCATCTACCAGGAACAGGTGATGCAGATCGCCCGCGAGCTGTCGGGCTATTCGCTCGGCGAGGCCGACATGCTGCGCCGCGCGATGGGCAAGAAGATCAAGTCGGAGATGGACGCGCAGCGCGCCCGCTTCGTCGGCGGCGCGCAGGCGCGCGGCCTGACCAAGGCGCTCGCCGACGAGATCTTCGACCTGCTGGCGCGCTTCGCCGACTACGGCTTCAACAAGAGCCACGCCGCGGCTTACGCGCTGATCGCCTACTGGACCGCCTGGTTCAAGGCCAACCATCCCGCGGAATTCCTCGCCGCGTCGATGACGCTCGACAAGTCGAACACCGACAAGCTCGCCGAATTCCGCGCCGAGGCGCATCGGCTCGGCATCCGCGTCGCGCCGCCGTCGATCAACGGCTCCAACGTCGACTTCGACGTGCGCGA
>Ga0181520_10006075_pt1 | contig 18740 bp, 15 predicted proteins | sample PEATcosm2014_Bin_29_FD_132451 | JGI IMG/M metagenome (GOLD analysis project Ga0181520, IMG submission 132451) | Peatland microbial communities from MTU Mesocosm Facility, Houghton, MI, USA - PEATcosm2014_Bin02_30_metaG | ecosystem: Environmental > Terrestrial > Soil > Wetlands > Peat | place...
AGCGCTCCCGGCAATCGCTTCAGGGGTTCAATACGCCGCCGGCTTTTCCGCGTTCCAGCCGAACGTCTCGCTCATCGTCAGCGGCGGGCACACTCTTTTGGTTTTGGTGGAAAGCGAATTGAACCATCGCGTGCTCGGCTCGACGGTGGACGATGCCGCCGGCGAATGTTTCGACAAAACCGGCAAACTGATGGGCCTCGCGTATCCCGCCGGGCCGGAAATGGACCGGCTGGCAGGGCAGGGGAATCCCAAGGCGTTCGACTTCCCGCGCCCGCTGCTTCATGACGCCAGCGATGATTTCAGTTTCAGCGGGCTGAAGACCTCCGTCCGCTATTTTTTGCGGGACAACCCGGCGCTGCTGGATGATCCGCAAAAAATCCGCGACCTTTGCGCCAGCATTCAGGCCGCCATCGTGGAAGTGCTCGTTGCCAAAACCATCCGGGCGGCCAAAAGAACCGGCGTCCGCCGCGTCACCGCGTCCGGCGGCGTCACCTGCAACCGCGCCTTGCGACACGAACTCGCGCTGGCGTGCAAAAAAAACGGCTTTGTCCTTCACCTTGCGGAAAAGTCCCTTTGCACTGACAATGCCGCGATGATTGGCATCCTCGCCGAACGAAAATTGGCGCAAAAAGTTCCCGCCACCGATCTCGACGAGGACATCAAACCCGGCTGGGTGATGGTTTGAGCCGGCTCAGGCCGGCTGCCACGGCAAGGTGAAGTTGGAGCGAACTGACGTTCGCTGCCACTGTCGGCGATTTTTTGCCGCGAGAGAACACAAGGAACACAGAGATTCTTTGCGCTCCCTGTGTTCTCTTGCGGCTGATTTTCGAGTCGCAACCATCCTTTTCTCCCCGCGCGCAAACCGCTACGCTGCGCGTGTTCATGCCCGAACGTTTGCCCATTTACGACATTGAGCGCTACATCATCGCGCGGCTGAAGGCCCAGCGACGGCTGATTTTGTCCGCGCCCACCGGTTCCGGCAAATCCACGCAGGTGCCGCAGATGCTTTTGCGCCACGGAATGCTGGGGCACGGGCAGGTGGTGATACTCCAGCCGCGCCGGCTGGCCACCCGCCTGCTTGCCGCGCGCGTCGCGCAGGAACTGGGCGTTTCCCTCGGCCAGGAAGTCGGCTACCAGATCCGTTTTGAGAATGTCACCTCGGCCAAAACCAAAATCTGCTTTGTCACCGAGGGCGTCCTGCTACGGCAGATGATTGACGACCCGCAATTGAAGGGCATCACCACGCTGATCTTTGATGAATTTCACGAGCGTCATCTTTACGGCGACATCACGCTGGCCCGCGCGCTCGATTTGCAGGAGCAACACCGGCCGGATTTGAGCCTCGTCGTCATGTCCGCGACGCTGAACGCGGAGGAGTTGGAGAAATATCTTTCTCAAAGCAGCAGCGGACATGAGTCCGCTCATTCTTCTTCAGCGGCAAGTCAGAGCCGGCTTACGTCGGCTGCTACAAATATTTTTTCCTGTTCCGTTCTCGCGTCCGAAGGGCGGGTTTATCCCGTCGAAATCACTTATGCCGCGCAGCCGAGTTACAATGACAAGTGGCCCGTCTGGGAACAGGCCGCCGAAGCCTTTAGTTATTACGTTCAATCCGGAGGCGAGGGCGATGTTTTGGTTTTCATGCCCGGTGGATTTGAAATTTCCCAGACGCTTGAGGCCATCCGCCACGCGCCGGGGTCGAAAGGTTTCATTTTATTGCCGCTTCACGGCGAACTCGAGCCGAGGGCGCAGGACGCGGCGGTTGCCCGTTACGAGCAGCGCAAGGTCGTCGTCGCCACCAACGTCGCCGAAACCTCGCTGACGATTGACGGCGTGCGGCTGGTGATTGATTCCGGCCTCGCGCGGATTCCCCGTTACGATGCGAACCGTGGCATCAACACTTTGTTGATTGATAAAATCTCGCAGGCGAACGCCGACCAGCGCGCGGGCCGCGCCGGACGCACCGCGCCGGGCGTTTGCATGAGGTTGTGGTCGCGCGATGAACATTCACATCGCCCCGCGCGGGAATTGCCGGAAATCAAACGGCTCGATCTGGCCGAAGTCGTGCTGACATTGAAGGCCGCCGGCGTGGAAGACTTGAGAAAATTCCGCTGGCTGGAGAAGCCCGATGAAATTTCACTGACGCACGCCGAGGAATTGTTATTGGACTTGGGCGCGCTCCAACGCAGGACAGACGTCGCGCCTGTTTCCAATCCATTTCCCGCCCAAGCGGAATCCAAAACAAATGATGGAGACAGGCGGGACGCCTGTCCTACGATCATTGCGGAAACCGGGCGCAAGATGCTGGCCTTTCCGCTTCATCCACGTTATGCGCGAATGCTGCTGGCGGCCCGGGAGTTCGGCTGTGTGCATCAAGCCTGCCTCGTGGCCGCACTCACGCAGGGGCGCGACCTCCTGTTGCGCAACGTGGACAAGGCCATCGCCGAATTTCGCGAGGATTTGCTCGGCGAAAAGGCCACGTCCGACTTTTGGATTCTCATGCGGGCGTGGAATTATGCGGCACAAAACCAGTTTCGCCTCGATGCCTGCCGCAAGCTTGGCATTCACGCCGTCACGGCAAGGCAGGTTGGCCCGTTGCTCGAACAATTTCTCCGCATCGCCAAAGCCGAGGGCCTCGACACCAAACCCCGCGAGGTGAAGGACGAGGCTTTGCAGAAGTGCATTCTCATTGGATTCAGCGACCGCGTGGCCCGGCGGCTGGATCAAGGCACTTTGCGCTGCGAACTCGTCCATAACCGGCGCGGTGTGCTCGCCCGTGAAAGCGTGGTTGGCCGTTATCTGGATTCCAGTAGGAGTCGAGCTAACGAGACTCGAACTTCAACTTCGCAATCAAAAAATGAGCCTCCTTACGTCGGCTCCTACGGATTATTTGTCGCCGCTGAAGTCCGCGAAGTGGAGGGCAGGGAAGTGAATACGATCCTTTCCCTCGCCACGGCGATTGATTCCGCCTGGCTGCGCGAATTTTTCCCCGGCGACATCGAATCCGACCTGCGCGTGCAATTCGATGCGCAGCAGAAACGGGTCGTGGCCGCCGAGTTGTTGAAATTTCGCGGGCTTGCGCTGTCCGCCAAACACGTTGATCCACCGCCCGCCGATGCCGCGGCCAGGATTCTGGCGGAGGAAATCATCGCCGGACGGCTGCCATTACCCAATTGGGATCATTCCGTCGAGCAATGGCTCGCGCGGCTGGACTTTCTCTGCGTGAACTGTCCCCAATTGCAGTTGCCGCCCTTCACCGACGACGACAAGATGCACGTCATCGGCCAGCTTTGCCTCGGCGCGGTGAGCTACAAGGACATCAAGGAACGCGAAGTGAAGCCCGTCGTCATGTCGTGGCTTTCCACGGCGCAAAAGGAACTGCTCGACAAGCACGCGCCGGAAAGGTTGTCGCTGCCGAACGGGCGGACGCCGAAGGTGGTTTATGAAAAGGGCAAGTCACCCTTCATCTCGCTGCGGATTCAGGAGCTTTACGACGTGAACCAGACGCCGAAGATTGGAATGGGCCGGGTTCCGGTGACCGTTCATATCCTGACACCGGGGATGAAGCCAATACAAGTGACGCAGGACATACCGAACTTCTGGCGCGAACATTATCCTAGGATAAAATCCGAGTTGCAGCGGAAATATCCGAAACATTTCTGGAGATGAATATGAATTTCGCAGCAGCGGACGTGAGTCCGCTCAATCTTCACGCCGGAGAGGTTGGAGCCGACTCACGCCGGCTGCTGCAATTTATAAAATGAACGCCATTTCGCAGCTTTGCCCGAATTGCGGCCTGTGCTGTAACGGCGTTTTGTTCGCCGACGTGGAATTGCAAATGGGCGATAACGCCGGGCGTTTGATTGACCTCGGAATGGCGCTCAAAAAGAAGGGAATGAAGGGCGCGTTCGCCCAGCCGTGCCGCTGTTTTGACGGAACGCTCTGCCGGATTTACGCCGACCGACCCAAACGCTGCCGGACGTTTGAATGCGGCCTGCTCAAGCGCGTGCAATCCGGCGCAATGCCCGCGCCCGCCGCCTTGAAACGCATGGCTGACGCGAAGAAGCTTGTGGAAAAAGTACGCCGCCTGCTCCGCCGCCTCGGCGATCATGACGAACACCTAGCCTTGACCAGACGTTACGGCCGGGTGATGAGCCAGCCGATTGATATGTCCGCCAGCGAAGACACCGGCGAGGCGCGCGGCGAATTGATGCTGGCCGTGAACGACCTGATGCACGCCCTCCAGCGCGATTTTTTGAAGTAAGCCCAGCCCGCTGGTGGAAATCGGCCGGGGTTGAAATCCCCGGAAAAAGTCCCCGTCAAATCGTGCGCCCTGAAGGGGGTGACAGGGAATTCCGGTGATGGCCTGCTGGATTGCGTTTATTTGCCATCATCATGGTGCGTTAGCGGGTTAACGCTCGTGTGTGGACGCGGTTAATAAAAAACTGATTGCGCTAAAACCTGCGCTTGATTATGAGGTTTGATGATGAGATGCGCTGGCACAATTTCACTCATTTCTCAAAATTGCGTATTGAAGTCTTGCGCGCAATGGATTACAACATGCCGAAGTCATCCATGAAAACGACCCGACTGTTCCATGTCCTGTTTTGTTTCACCCTTCTTTTGACGCTTGCCATCGGCTGCCGCTCGGTGCAGTCGGGCAAGATGGCCTACAATGTCCGCGCCTTTGGCGCAAAGGGCGACGGCAAGGCGCTGGATCATGCGGCTATCAATCGCGCGATTGATGCCGCGGCGCGGGCGGGCGGCGGCACGGTGCTGGTTCCCGCCGGCACCTATCTGTGCGGTTCCATTCATCTCCGGAGCAACATCCATCTTGTCATTGACCCGGGCGCGACGATTCTGGGCGCGCCGCAAAACCTGAATGCCTACGATCTGACGGAACCGTGGACGAACAATCCGTATCAGGACGGCGGGCATTGTTATTTTCACAACAGCCTCATCTGGGGCGAGAACCTGACGAACGTGTCCATTACGGGACACGGGATGATCAACGGCGGCGGCCTGGTGCGCGGCGATCGGTTGCTGGATCAGATGTGCGGTTATCTTAGCTGGAACCCGACCAATTACGTGCCGATGAAGACGAATTATCCGCCATGCCGTCTGGGCAACAAGGCCATCGCGCTCAAGCTCTGCCGGAATGTTCTCATACGCGACATCACCCTCTTTCACGGCGGCCACTTCGCCATCCTTGTGACCGGCTGCGACGACATGACGGTGGACAATGTGACGATGGACACGGATCGTGACGGCATTGACATTGATTGCTGCCGCAACACGACGGTTTCCAACTGCCGCATCAATTCGCCGGACGACGACGGCCTTTGTCCCAAGAGCAGTTATGCCCTGGGCCGGAAGGTGCTCACGGAAAACCTGACCATCGTGAACTGCCAGGTGTCGGGTTTTCAGGAGGGCACGCTGCTCGATGGCACGATGAAACCCAGCACCAATCATTTTGGCCGCATCAAATTCGGCACGGAAGCCACCGGTGGCTTCCGCAACTGCACCGTGGCCAATTGCACCTTCCGCAGTTGCAAGGGTCTGGCGCTGGAGGAAGTGGACGGCGGCATCCTGGAAAACATTACCATCAACAACCTGACAATGATGGACATGCCGGATTACGCGATTTACATCACCACCGGCAAGCGCAATCGCGGTCCGGCGGTGACAACTCCCAGCGTGTGCCGGAACATTTCCATTTCCGATGTCGTCGCGGACAACGTCGGCAGGACGAGCAGCATCCAGATCATGGGATTACCCGACCACCCGCTGGAAGGCATCCGGTTGGCGAACATTCGCATCGTCAACAACGGCGGCGGCACAGCGGACGACGCCACCCACATGCCCAGGGAATTGGGATGGGGTTATCCCGAACCGCGCGGCGTCATGCCGGCCTACGGAATTTTCGCCCGGCATGTCAAAGGACTGGAGCTTGCGAACTTCAATTTGAGCTTCAAGACGAATGATTTCCGCCCGGCCATCGCCTGCTCGGACGTGAACGGACTGGAAGTTGACAATTTCAAAGCGCAAGCCGCCGGGGGCGTGGCCGCGTCACAGTTTGACGCCGTCACCGGACAGATCATCCGCAATTCACCGACGCTCGAATCGAAATAAACATGAAAATCAAAAAAATTGTCTGGCTTTGCGCCAGCTTGTTGTTGACGGCGCAGGCGGCGGAAGCCGCCGCCCAGGATTATTTCAACGTGCGCACGTTCGGCGCGGTCGGAGATGGCCGGCATCTCGACAGCCCGGCCATCAACAAGGCGATTGAGGCGGCGGCGAAAACCGGCGGCGGCACGGTTCTGGTTCCGGCGGGAACCTATTTGAGCGGCTCGATTCGTCTGAAGAGCAACATCCATCTGCTGATTGACGCGGGTGCGGTGATCCTCGGCGCACCGCAGGCGATGAACGCCTACGACGAGGCCGAGCCGTTTGCGGGACCGGCTTATCAGGATGGCGGGCACACCTATTTTCACAACAGCCTGATCTGGGGCGACACTCTCACCAACGTTTTCATAAGCGGCAACGGCATGATCAACGGCGGAGACCTCTCGCGCGGGGATGGACGCGAAGACCAAAGGAGCGGCCTGGCAGGTTCCGGCCGGGGCAGTTCGCCAAGGGGCAATGGAAATGCCAATTACCCGCCAGCCGGTTCCCGCGGCACCAATTTTCCGCCTGGCCGTGCATCTGGCCCCGGCGGAATCGCCGGTTCCCGCGGTGCCAGATCTCCCTTGAACAGCACCAATTTCCCGCCCGACCGCCTCGGCAACAAGGCCATCGCGCTCAAGCTGTGCAAAAATGTTTTGATCCGCGACATCACGATTTATCACGGCGGACATTTTGCAATCCTCGTCACCGGCTGCGATGACATGACGATTGACAATGTGACGATAGACACGGACCGCGACGGCATGGACATTGATTGCTGCCGCAACACAATGGTTTCCAATTGCCGTGTCAATTCGCCCAATGACGATGGCATCTGCCCCAAGAGCACTTACGCGCTTGGCAGGCCGGTCATCGAGGAAAATCTGACCATCGTGAACTGCCAGGTCTCCGGTTTCGAGGAAGGCACGCTGCTCGATGGCACCATGAGGCAGGGCAGGGGGAGAAACGGTCGCATCAAATTCGGCACCGAATCCAGCGGCGGTTTCCGCAACGTCACCATTGACAACTGCACGTTTCGCGGCTGCAAGGGTCTGGCCCTCGAGGAAGTGGATGGCGGCATCCTGGAAAACATCACCATCAAAAATATTTCCATGATGGACGTGGCGGGCTATCCGATTTACATCACGACTGGCAAGCGCAACCGAACGCCGAATCTCACGACCAGCAGCCGGATGAGGAACATTTTGATTTCCAATGTCATCGCCACCGGCGTTGACAGCCAGAGCGGCATCCAGATTGCCGGGCTGCCGGAACAGCCCATCGAAGGTCTGCGGCTGGAAAACATACGGCTCACTTTCAACGGCGGCGGAACGACCAATGACGCGGCGCGGGTGCCGCCGGAGCTGGGCACGGGTTATCCCGAACCGCGCGGCGTCATGCCCGCCTACGGACTTTTTGCGAGGCACGTCAAAGGATTGGAACTGGCGAACTTCAACTTGAGCTTTGCGAAGGACGATTTCCGCCCGGCCATCGAATGTGTGGACGTGAACGGATTGGAGATTGAAAACTTCAAGGCGCAACTCGCCGACGGTGTGGCCGCGTCGAAATTTGATGAAACTGTTACCGGTCTCGTCATTCGCAACTCGCCCGTGCTGGAAAAGGCGGGCAATTGATTTGTCTCCGTTTGAATTTTTTCGGTTGATTCAAACCCGGCTTAATTCCTGCCAAAGATATGCGCTCATGCGCTGGCCGTTTTCAAAACAGTCCAGATCGAACTTCTCGTTGGGCGAATGGGCGTTGTCCTCCGGCAGGCCGAGGCCGAGCAGCAGCGTCTCCGCGCCGAGGACTTTCTTGAAATCGTTCACAATCGGGATTGAGCCGCCTTCGCGCAGCAGCACAGGCTCGCGGTTGAACGCCTGGCGCACAGCGCGCAACGCCGCCTGCGCCTGCGGGCTTTTGGGCGAAACGAGATACGCCTCCGCGCCGTGGCCGGCCTCGATTTCCAGCCGCACCGTCGGCGGGCAGATTTTCTTCAAGTGGTCGCAGACAATTTTGCGGATGCGCGCCGGATTTTGGTCCGGCACGAGGCGGCAGGTGATTTTGGCGCGCGCCCACGCCGGCACGATGGTTTTGCTGCCCTCGCCCTGATAACCGCTCGTCAGGCCGTTGATTTCAAACGTCGGCCGGGCGCTGCGTTGTTCCATCGCAGTGAAACCGCGCTCGCCAAAAAGTTGCGGCACGCCGAGCATTTTCCGGAGTTCACGGCCGGTGATGGGCAGGCGCTTGAATTCCTTCCGTTCATAAGCCGACAGCGGCGCGACGTCGTCGTAGAAACCGGGAATGGCGACGCGCCCATTTTTGCCGCGGAGTTTTCCGAGCAACTGGCTCAAGGCCATCGCCGGATTGTCAACAGCGCCGCCGAAAATGCCGGAATGCAGGTCGCGCGACGGTCCGCGCAATGTGATTTCAAACGCGATGATGCCGCGCAGTGCATAAGTCAGCGCCGGGTGATCGGCGTCGGGCATCCCGGTGTCCGAGACAACGACGGCGTTGCAGGCGAGTTCGCGGCGATGCGATTTGAGAAACTTCGCGAGGTTTGCGCTGCCGACTTCCTCCTCGCCTTCGATGACGAAGGTGAGGTCGCAGGGCAGGGGAGTGCCGGTTTTCAAATAGGCTTCAACCGCCTTGAGATGGGCGAAGTGCTGGCCTTTGTTGTCGGTCGAGCCTCGTGCGAAAAGCGAGCGGCCCGCGATGCGCGGCTCGAAAGGCGGCGATTTCCAGAGGTCGAGCGGCTCCGGCGGCTGGACGTCGTAATGCCCGTAAATCATGAAGTGCGGCTTGCGGATATTTTTCGCGCGCGGCGTTTTGGCGACGACAATCGGGTGTCCGGCGGTCGGACAGACTTTTGCGTCAAGGCCGATTTGCCGGCAATGATTCACGAGCCATCCGGCGCAGGCGCGCAAATCCTGTTTGTGTCGCGCCTGCGCGGAGACGCTGGGGAAGCGGAGGAATTCGCACAACCCGGCCACAAAGCGGGCCTGATTGCGCTTCAAGTAATCCAAAACCGTTTGCATGGCGACCAGCTAAACCGCGAATGGCGCGTTTGCCAAGCAGAAGCCGCTGGAAAGTTGGTTTTTCACCATGCTCCGCAATTATGCCTGAAACTTATCTGCCGGCGGCATTCTTCATAATCATGGCAACTGCTACGAAACCGGCGACGGCGAGGCCGACAATCAGCGCGAGGATAATCGTGTTGAGCCTGGTGCGGCGCTCATATCGTTGTGAACGCGGGAACAACATTTTTGCGAGACGGTCGTACATCATGTCGGTTCAAATTCAGAACCAAAAAGCAATAAATTTTTCAAGCGAGAGGCATTTTATCAGGCAAGCTGGGGGGTTGGCAATGAATATCGGGAAATCGCAATTTTCGCTGTAAAATGGGTAAAATACGCTTGGTTCCGCCTAAACCTCTGTGCTGGAGGGAAATTGGAAACACAGAACAAAAAGGCGGATGCCGCGATCACACACGATTTACATCGCCGGCATCCGCCAAGGTGCCCAAGTTCTCATTGGGCGGGGCTAACATAACCTGCAACGCCGGAGTGACAAGTGATTTTTTGAAAATAATTTTCCTCTTTGCCGCAGGGTTTGTATCTTTCCCGCACATCATTGCATCCACCGGGGATGCTCCAAACTGACTATGCCGAACAAATCAAGGGTGCTCCGAATCGCAGGGCTGCCGCTTTGCGCTTTTGCCTTTGCCCTTTCGGCGGCCGGCGGTCCGGCGGTGGATTCCACCGGGCCGTTTATCGTGAGTTCCTGGAGCGCCGAGGAAGGCCTTCCAGACAGCGAAGTCATCTCGGTCATTCAGACGCATGACGGCTATCTCTGGCTCGGAACGCTTCACGGACTGGTGCGCTTTGACGGGATTCATTTCACTGTTTTTGACGAACAGAACACGCCCGGCCTGGACAGCGACCGGATTGTTTATTTGTTTGAGGACAACCAGACGAATCTCTGGGTCGGAACCGAGTCGTCCGGTTTGTCCGTGATTCAGGGCGGGAAAATCAAAAGTTTTGGAGGCGAAAGCGGCGCGGGTGGCAAATTGATTTACTCCTATCAGGACACCGCGACCAACGTGTGGTTTTACACGGCCGAGCGGCGACTGTTCCGCTATCATGACGGCCAGATGGATTTCCATCCGGCCATGCTGTCGGCGCAATTGTTGTTTCGCGCGGCGCGGATGGTGGTTCCTGACAGGTCCGGGGGCTTTTGGCAGATGCAGAATGGAACCGTTCAAAAATGGGGAGGCAACCGGCTCGAAAAGAATTACGGGCCGGATCCGTGGGGCAATGCAGTCGTCACTTCAGCCTGCGAGGACAATGACGGCAATTTGATTGTCGGCACGCTGGGCGCGGGCGCCTTTTGGTATGACGCGAATGGCAAATGCCAGAATGTCTCCACGAATCAGGGATTGTCCTCGCTGGATGTCCTTTCCCTGTGCATGGATCGCGAGGGAAACCTTTGGGTGGGGACGGATGGTGGAGGCCTGGACCGGATCAAGCGAAGGGTTTTTGACACGTCTGCCCAGCTTCATCCCTGGGACGCCCAATCGCTTGCGGCTGACAGTCACGGCGGAATATGGACGGCTTTCAATGCGCAGGGCGTGTCGTATTGGACCACCAATTCCATTCAGGATTTTGCCATTGGACAGGCTTCCAATGCCTGGACGGTGTTGGTGGACAAAGAGCAGCGAGTCTGGGGCGGAACACTCGGCGAAGGATTGTTTCAGCTTCAGGACAACCATTTCAAAGCCGCGCCCGGCGCGGAAATTCTCGGCCAGAAAATCTTTGCGCTGTTTGAAGATCGCGACGGCCATTTGTGGGTGGGCGCCCAAAACGGCCTCGGTTGCTGGAATGGCCGGAGTTGGAATCTGTTCACGACGCGCGACGGCCTTTCCGAAAATGCCGTCCGCGCCATCGCGGAGGACGCCGGCGGAAATCTCTGGGCCGGCACGGAAAGCCGCGGCTTGAATCTTTTCAAGGACGGAAAATTCACCGCCTGCCACCAGGGGGAAAACGGGCCGCCCGGCGACGATATTTCCTGTCTGCACGCGGACAAGGATGGCGCGCTGTGGGTTGGCACCGGGGGCCACGGGCTGGCCCGGTTTCAAAACGGAAGATGGGCGCGTTACACCACCACGAACGGCCTTGCCAGCGACAGCATCGGCTACATCATGGAGGACGCCACAAGCAATTTATGGATTGGCTCGAACGCGGGGCTGATGCGCATCCCCAAAAAATCGCTGGACGATTTTTCCACCGGCGCGACCAACATCATTTCCTGCCGGACTTACAGCAGGGCCGACGGTCTGCCGACGCGCGAATGTTCCGCTGGCTCGCAACCCGCCGCGTGCCGCGCGGCTGACGGCGAATTGTGGTTTCCAACCATCAAAGGACTGGCATCGGTGAATCCGGCGGACATCAAACTCCATCTCCAGCCGCCCCTGGTCATGATTGAATCCGTGCTCGTTGACAGCCGCGAACAAAAAACCAACCGGCTTGATTCGGCATGGCGACAGTCCGTCACCATCCCGCCGGGCGGCGAGGAACTGGAAATTCATTTCACCGCCCTGAATTTTTCCGCGCCCGAACTGGTCCGCTTCAAATGCTGGCTTGAGGGGCATGAGACCGCGCCAACGGACGTCGGAGTTGAACGGATTGCGCGTTATCCAAAACTCCCGCCGGGTCATTACCGTTTTCACGTCGAAGCCTGCAATGAAGACAACATCTGGAGCAGTCCCGACGCGGCGGTTCTGGCCGTCACCGTGCAGCCGCAATTCTGGCAGACCGGCTGGTTCCGCGTCTCAATGATTGCATTTCTGCTGGGAACCCTTGCCGCCGTGGTTCGATACATCTCAACCCAGAAGCTGCAACGGCAATTGCAAACCTTCCAGCAGCGCGAGGCGCTGGAAAAAGAGCGCGCCCGCATCGCCCGTGACCTGCACGACCATCTCGGCGCGAACCTCACACAGGTGGCGTTGCTGGGAGAAATGGCGGAAGCCGACAAGAATTCGCCGGCGGAAATCGTATCACACGCGCAACAGATTTCACAGACCGCGCGCGAAACGACCCGTTCGCTGGACGAAATCGTCTGGGCGGTGAATCCCGCCAACGACACGCTGGACGGCCTTGTCAACTATGCCGGCAAATACGCGCAGGAATATTTTGCGCTGGCCGGGCTGCGCTGCCGGGCGGACTTTCCGGCGCAACTGCCCGCGGTTCCGATTCCGCCGGAAGTCCGGCACAACGTCTTCCTCGCATTCAAGGAGGCCGTCCACAACGCCGTCAAGCATGCGCAGGCGGCCGAGGTCCGGATTCGATTGCGCTTGCTGCCGGGAAAATTCATTCTGGAGATTGAAGACAATGGCCGCGGGATTGGAAACCAGACCGCGACGCAGAACCGGAACGGCCTGCCCAACATGAAAAGACGCATGGAAGACATCGGAGGCCATTTTGAAATTGGCGCGGCATCGGAGCGGGGAACACTGGTTCGCCTGACTGTGCCGATTGGGATGAAATGAGGAATTCAGAATGAAGAATGAAGAAAGACATTTCCGGCGGGCACCGCTCTTGCTTCTTCGATCCGCATTCATCATTCTGCCTTGAAAGATGCCCATTTCCGTTTCCATCGTTGAGGACAATGACAGGCTGCGCGGCACGCTCGCACGGGTGTTGGATCGCGCCGACGGCTTCCGCTGCGTGAGCCAGCATGCCAGCGCCGAGGATGCGCTCAAGAATCTGCCCGCCGTCAAACCCGATGTTGTGCTCATGGACATCAACCTGCCCGGCATGAACGGAGTCGAATGCGTGCGGCAGTTGAAGCAGTTATCGCCTCAAACGCAGGTGATGATGCTCACGGTTTATGAGGACACGGAAAACATCTTCAACGCGCTGGCGGCGGGCGCGAGCGGTTATATGCTCAAGCGCACCTCCACCAGGGAATTGCTCGAAGCCATTCAGGAGCTTCATCGGGGCGGGTCGCCGATGACCATGCACATTGCGCGCAAAGTCGTGCAATCACTCCAGACAAACGCATCCATGGCGCAACCCGCCGAAAGCCTTTCCGAGCGCGAACAACAGGTGCTCGATCTCTTGAGCCAGGGATTGATTTACAAGGAAATCGCGGAGAAACTCGGCATCAGCTACGAAACCGTCCACACCTACATCCGCCGTATTTATGAAAAATTGCAGGTGCGGACGCGGACGGAGGCCGTGGCGAAGTTTCTGCGGCGGTAACGCGCACATTCCGGCGGAGGAAGCGGCGGCGTTGAACGCGCCAGCGCGAGCATTGCGCCCACGATTCCGCCGGTTGCGCCGGCGGGGAGAGGCGAAACGCCCAGCCTGTTTTTATATGGCACTTCACATTGAGATTGACACATCGCTAAGGCAATCATTCCTTAAATCCCTAAAATCATCCAGCCCGATATTTTGGGCCCGGAAATTGGGGAAACCAGCAAAAAGCCCCCAAACCCCATTTTTGGGCCTATTTTCATTGGTTTTCATAAACTTTTTGGGTTTGTGAAAGATATAATCCCGGTTTCGCATGTAACCAGAAATGGTGACAAGCCAAAAATCCAGGATTTGATAGGATGTTTGTGTCGTTGGAGTGCAGAGTGCAGTTGGTGGCGCACCCGACGATGGTGTTCAGGCAGTGTATTTTTTTGGACCTAGTTCTCATTGGGAGGCCGGAGTTGTGTCCGGCCTCTCTTTTTTTTCAAGAAGCCCGCCATTCCGGCGGTATCAACCTGGTTAATCCTGAAAATTTTGCTTGCAACGGGCGGACAAATGATTATCGTGTTCCCGTCTGTGAAAATAACTAGTCATTTCAGAACATGGTGAATCTTCAAGTGAACATGGTTCAGTGATGATTTGAAACCCGGCAGTCGGGAACAGTCCGAAAGCAGTTAATTGAACAGCGAATCGTTAAATGAGCAACAAATTGTTTGTTGGGAATCTTTCCTTCAACACCACGGAAAATGACCTGCAGGAGGCTTTTGCCGCCCACGGCACGGTCGTCGAGGCCAACCTGATGATGGATCGCATGAGCGGACGTTCTCGCGGCTTCGCCTTTGTCACCATGTCCACACCTGAAGAGGCGCAAAAGGCGATCGCCGCCATGAACGGCGCGACGCTGGGGGAACGCCAATTGACGGTCAACATCGCCCGCCCCAAGGAAGAGCGTCCGCGCAGCGATCGCGGCCCGCGCCGTGATTTTCGCGGCGGTGGCGGCGGTGGCGGTGGTCGGGATCGTTACTAATTTTTGAAACCAATCCGATCGGGGCGGCGCTCAAAAGGAGAGCCCCGCCCTGCGCCGTGTTCGCCGCGAAGTCTTCCACCCTCTTCTGCGGCATGCCATCGGGCAGGTTTGCTTGATTCATGGAAGAGCACATTGAAGTCGAGGGGCGCATTCTGACAGTTCTGGCCGGGACAATGTTCCGCGTCGAACTGGACAACAAGCATCAGGTGCTGGCGACCATTTCCGGCAAAATGCGAAAAAAATTCGTGCGCCTCACCATTGGTGACCGCGTAAAAATGCAGATGTCGCCCTATGACCTGAACAAGGCCCGCATCGTCTGGCGCATCGGCTAATCGCGGTTGATTTCCGCCAGAATATTGTTTTATCTGCCGCCAATATGAAACCATCCGATCTCTTTGGGGTTGTCATCCGAACCGTCGGCTTTCTCGTCATCCTTTACAGTCTGTATGACTTCCTGGGCGGCTTCGACAATTTCCTTGAAAACCTCCTGTCATCCGGGCAGGACGGCGATTCCGGTTCCGGCTCCACCTTGACCTATTTTGTGTTTGGCGTCCCGGAATTCATCGTTGGCGTGCTGTGTTTCTTCCTCGCCGACTGGATTGCGAAACTGGCCTACCGCGATCCTTCGGCGTAATATAATCGTCGGCCGCGCGCATATCGCATGTAAATGGCGATTTGTCCGTCCGAACGCGGATACGCGGCGTTAATCGGCAGATTTCCCTGTCTTCAATCCCGTTGCGATTTGACTGGTTAAGCCGGACATATTCGTGCAGACTTGGGCATGAGGAAAACCAAGCCCAAATCCAAACCTGTTCGCCGCGCCCGGGTGAGACCGCTGGCAGACGGTCAAGTCTGGCGCATGGCGGAATTGAATCTGAAGGTGGAATCGGTCGGGAAATTGCTGGTGCATTACAAACTTGCCAAGCCGGATGCCATACGGATGCCCAACCTGGTCAACAGCATTGCGACCATTCAGAAATATTTGAAAAAAAACAAGGCCGTGCTGGTTCGAGGATAATCCCTACAAAGCGCAAAATCCGCAGGAGGAAAGCCCTTTCAAATCCGGATGCAGGCCGGAAAATCATCCGGCTGTCAGTCGGAAGTTCTCCCCTCAAACCATATTGCGATTTGTCTGGTTTAATGGAAGGTCAAGGCGCAGGATGAACCATGATAAAAAACAAGCCGGTTCGCCGCATTCGTCCGCAATCCCTGGAAGCCGGTCAGATCTGGCGCATGGCGGATGCGCATCTCTGCGTGCAGGCGGTCGGCAGATTGCTGGTGCATTACAAGCTGGGCAAGCCTAACGCCATCCGTGTCTCCAATTCCTGCAATGGCATCAAAACCATTGAGAAATATCTGAAAGCGCACAAGGCTGTCCTGGCTTGAGCGCGCCGGGATTTATTTAAGGACTGGCCGGCTGTTCAGGCGGGGCAGGGCGGATGGTCAGCGACTTCAGCAGCGTGCCCGGTTCGCGTCCGACGATGACGAGCGTGTGCGCGCCCGGCTCAAGTTTGAAACGCTTGGGAACAAATTCATCGCTGGAGTCCGTCCCGCTGCCGCGCCAGCTCATCACACGCTTTTCAAATCCGGTCGTGACTGGAACGTCCCAAATCATGTCCGGGTCCGTCGGCTGGGCATCAATGTTCACAAAAAACGAGTTCGAGCTTTCATCGGGCGCGTTCACCAGCGTCTCAATCACATAATTGCCGGCATTCGCGACGTTGAAATTAAAAACCGCCTTGCCACCGTCCGGGAGTTCCGCCTGGGCCGACGCCAGAAAGAGATAATCGTTGGTGAACACCAGCGGCGCGGTCAGGACTGCGGCGGACGCCGGGAACGACTGGCCCGGCGGCTGAACCTCCGCGGCGGCGGATTTGCCCGGTTCGGTGACGGCGTTGGTTTTTGCATCCTGGGCCAAAGCGGGCATCGCGAGAGCACAGGCCAGAACGATGGAGGAGAGTTGTTTCATGGGCGTATTTCTACACTTCCGGCGAAAAAGCATCAATACAAAAACATAGTGCTCCGTCCCGCGGCTTTGTCCCGGCAAATATTCTTTTCTTCAATCGCTTTCCGAACTAGATTTGCCATAAATCCGAATAATTTCAAATCCGTATGGCCGAATTTAAATTCTCATGTCCCCAATGCGGCCAAAAAATCCGGGGCGATGTGAATTACGCCGGATTGCAAATCAATTGTCCGGCGTGCCAGCACCCCATTGTTGTTCCGCCTCCGCCGTCACAACCTCCCATCGCGCCAGCCACGCGGGCGGCTCCGGTTAAATCACCCAAGACGTTCAAGCCGCCCCCCTTGAAGAAGATTTTGATTGCGGGAGTGTGCGCGGCAGCGCTGGCGGCTGGGATCATTGCGAGCATTCATTATGGTTTTTGGAATTCAACGCGAACCATCTGGTCAAACTGGTCCGCTTTAAGCGGCAGCAAAGCGCAATGGAATTTTGCGCATGGTAAAATCACCGGTCGCAGCACAACCGGAGAGAGCATGCTGGCGTCGCCCGAAAAATATGCCGACGTGACTTTTTCCGCCACAGTCCAAATCACCAACCGCGAAGCAAGCCTGGCAATCCGTATGCAGGACAGGAACAACGGCTACCTCGTCGTTTTTGTTTCAAATGGCGCGCGGATGATTAGAAACAATGGTTATATCGCCTTGGAGAAAGAAACATCCGGTAACATGACGATTCTCGCAACCTCCAGGGGATATTCGTCTTCCCTTGGACAAACCGCAAGAATCACAGTCATCGCGCAAGGGACTTTAGTGGAAGTCCGGGTCAACGGGAAGAAACTCCTGCAAGCCAGGGATTCAACTTTCACCACCGGCAGCATTGGCATTCAGGTCTTCGGCAATCCAAACTTTCCCGGCGATGCGACCTTTTCAAAGGTTTCATTCCGTTAGCAGCGCAAGCGAAATTCGGGTTTTGCTGGCAATTCCATGCCCGCCGTATCCGCTTCCGAATTGCCGCGCCAAATTTTCTTTTCTTCGCCCGTTTTCCGCGTATTCTGCCATGCTTGGTGTTCGTTGAAGGGGTAAAGCGTTAAATTATTGAAGCGAGTTTTGTCCGCTGTAACGCTTCAACCCTTTGATGCTTTAGCGAATAAAAAATGGACGCAGCACACATAAGAAATTTCAGCATCATTGCCCACATTGACCACGGCAAGACGACGCTTTCCGACCGGCTGTTGCACCGCACGGGCACCATCGCCACGCGCGACATGGAGGCGCAACTGCTCGATTCGATGGATTTGGAGCGCGAACGCGGCATCACCATCAAGGCGCATCCGGTCACGATGCGCTATCTGGCGCGCAACGGCGAGACTTATGAGCTGAACCTGATTGACACGCCGGGTCACGTGGATTTCTCCTACGAGGTGTCGCGCAGCTTGAGCGCGTGCGAAGGGGCGCTGCTCATCGTGGACGCGGCGCAGGGCGTGGAGGCGCAGACGGTCGCCAACGTGCATCTGGCGATGAAGCAAAATCTCACCATCATCCCGGTCATCAACAAGATTGACCTGCCGCACGCGAACGTGGCGCTGGCAAAGCAGCAGTTGGAGGACATTCTGGCGATTCCCGGAGACACGGCGATTTCCGCCAGCGCGAAGGAGGGCATCGGCATCGAGGAAATCCTAGAGGCGATCATCGAGCGCATTCCGGCGCCGAAACCGACGGGGCAGGGGAGCTTGCAGGCGCTGGGGTTCGATTCGTTTTTTGACACTTACAAGGGCGTCGTGACGCACGTGCGCGTGTTCAACGGCGAGTTGAAGGCCGGCCAGCAGGTGAAGCTGCTGCATTCCGGCAAAACGGTCGAGGTGAAGGAGGTCGGCAGTTTCAATCCGAAGCCTTATGCGCGCGAAAAGCTGGAGGTGGGCGAGACGGGTTATTTCACCGCGAACATCAAAAGCCCGAAGGAAGTGAAGATGGGCGACACCATCACGGACTCGCGGAATCCGTCGCCGGTGCTGCCGGGGTTCAAGGAGATTCATCCGATGGTGTTCAGCGGGATTTATCCCATCAATACGGCGGACTACGAGCATTTGAAGGCAAACATGGGCAAGCTGCAGCTCAACGACTCGGCGTTCGTCTATCAGGCGGAGACGAGCGTGGCGCTGGGGTTCGGATTCCGTTGCGGCTTTCTCGGCCTGCTGCATCTGGAGATTGTGCAGGAGCGGTTGCGCCGCGAATACAACATGGACATCATCGCGACGTATCCGAGCGTGGTGTATCGCGTCACGATGAGCGACGGGACGGTGAAGGAGATTGACAACCCGGCGTTCCTGCCGGAACCG
>Ga0181520_10006076_pt1 | contig 18739 bp, 15 predicted proteins | sample PEATcosm2014_Bin_29_FD_132451 | JGI IMG/M metagenome (GOLD analysis project Ga0181520, IMG submission 132451) | Peatland microbial communities from MTU Mesocosm Facility, Houghton, MI, USA - PEATcosm2014_Bin02_30_metaG | ecosystem: Environmental > Terrestrial > Soil > Wetlands > Peat | place...
AAATCGGCGTGATCGGGGTCGGCGTCATGGGCTCTAACCATGCGCGCGTGCTCTCCGAAATGGCCGGCGTGCAGTTGGTTGGGGTGGTCGATCCCGAGCGCAGGCAACGAGAATTTGTCGCCCGCACGCTCAGCTGTGCCGAATTCGGGACGCTTGACGGCCTGATCGGCGCCGGTGTCGACGCGGTGACCATCGCGGCGCCGACCCATCTGCATCACGACATCGCGCTCGCCTGCATCGCGCGCGGCATCAATGTGTTGGTCGAGAAACCGATCGCGCCGACCGTGGAAGAGGGCCGCGCTATCGTCGCCGCCGCCCGGCGCGCCGGGGTGACCTTGATGGTCGGCCATGTCGAGCGCTTCAACCCCGCGGTTGAATCGATCAAGCGCGCCATCAAGGACCAGGACATCCTGTCCATCGCCATTACCCGCGTCGGTCCGTTCCCGCCGCGCATGTCGAATGTCGGCGTCGTCATCGATCTTGCCGTACACGACATCGATCTGATCCGCTGGTTCACCGATTCGGAAATCGTCGAGATCCAGCCGCAATTGTCGAGTGCGGTGGCCGAGCGCGAAGACATCGCGCTGTTGCAGTTCCGCACCGCCTCGGGCGTGCTCGCCCACATCAACACCAACTGGCTCACCCCGTTCAAGGCGCGCACCATCCACGTCGCTACCCGCGACAAATATTTGATCGGCGACTTGTTGACGCTGCAGGTCACCGAATGCTTCGGCTTCCAGCCCGACGGCAGTTATTCGATGCGGCATTTGTCGGTCGGTTACGCCGAGCCGCTGCGCGCCGAGCTTTTGGCATTCGTCAATGCGATCCGCACCGACCGCACCCCGCCGGTGACTGGCGAAGAGGGCGTCGCCAGCCTTGAAGTCGCCATCCGCTGCCTCGATCCGCGCACGGAACGGGCCAGCACGGTGCAGCGCAAGGGGCCGCGGCGCGTCGTTGGCTAAGGCTGCTCAAGCGGATGACGTCGCGTTGGTATCGAACCTGAATCTAGGCATGAACCAGCACACGCGCGCGAGCGAAGCGCCGATCCCGTTCATCGACATCGCCGCCCAACGCCGCCGCCTCGGCCCGGCGATCGACGCGGCGGTTGCCCGCGTACTGGCGCACTGCCAGTTCATCGGCGGACCGGAAGTGCGGCAGCTCGAGACCGAGCTTGCGGCCTTCTGCGGCGCGCGCCACGCGATCACTTGTTCCAGCGGAACCGACGCGCTTTTACTCGTGCTCATGGCCTGGGGTATTGGACCGGGCGACGCGGTCATCTGTCCCGCTTTCACCTTCTGCGCGACCGCCGAGGTCGTCGCGCTTTGCGGCGCGACGCCGGTCATGGCCGACGTCGACGCCGATACCTTCAATCTCGATCCGGCGAGCTTCGAGCGTGCCGTCGCGACCGCAAAGAAACTCGGGCTCAAGCCACGCGCCGTTATCCCGGTGGATTTGTTCGGTCTGCCGGCCGATCACGATGCGATCGCCAGCATTGCTGCTGGGTATCGGCTCAAGGTGCTCGACGACGCGGCGCAGGCCTTCGGCGCGACCCACAAAGAGCGCAAGCTCGGCACGCTGGCGCACGCCACCGCCACCAGCTTTTTTCCGGCCAAGCCGCTCGGCTGCTATGGCGACGGTGGCGCGGTCCTCACCGACGACGACGAGCTTGCGGGTTTGTTGCAAAGTTTGCGCGTGCACGGGCAGGGGACCGACAAATACGACGCCGCACGTATCGGCATCACCGGTCGCCTCGATACCATCCAGGCAGCGATCCTGCTTGAGAAGCTCAAAATCTTCCCCGACGAGATAGCGGCGCGCAACACCATCGCGCAGCGTTATACCGTAGGGCTTGATAGGGCTGTGGTCACACCGCGCGTCGGCAACACGTCGACCTCGGTCTGGGCGCAATACACCATTCGTCTTGCGCCCGGTCGCCGCGACGCGCTCGCGGCCGCCCTGAAGGCCGAGGGTATTCCAACTGCGATCTATTACGCCAAACCGCTGCATCAGCAGGCCGCGTATCGCGCCTTTCCAGTCGCTGAAGGCGGAGCGCCGGTGAGCGAGCGGCTCGCCGACGAAGTCATCAGCCTGCCCATGCACGCTTATCTCGAGAGCGGCGTTCAGGACCGTATTATCGCCGCCGTGCGCGGCGCGCTGGCGCGGTAAAGCGCGTCTTTTTCCTCCCCCGCTTTTTGCGCGGGAGGATATAACCACGCCATGATCGAGCGGATTCTCACCGTTGGCGGCTATACGCTGCTTTCGCGCCTGACCGGCTTTTTCCGCGACATCATGCTGGCGGCGATCCTCGGCGCCGGTCCGGTCGCCGATGCCTTCTTCGTCGCTTTCAGATTGCCGAACCATTTCCGCGCGATTTTTGCCGAGGGCGCTTTCAACGCCGCTTTCATTCCGGCTTACGCGCGCATCCGCACCCAGGGCGGAGTGGGTGCGGCCAGCCTGTTTGGCGACCGCATCTTTACGCTCCTGATCGTAACGCAGGCGGCGCTGCTCGCGCTGGCGCTCCTCTTCACGCCGCAAGTGATCGACCTCTTGGCGCCCGGCTTCTCGCGCGAGCCGCAGCAATTTGCGCTTGCCGTCTCGCTGACGCGGATCACCTTTCCGTATCTGCTGCTGATCACGCTCGTGACCTTGTGGGGCGGCGTCCTCAATGCGCTGCATCGCTTCGCCGCCGCCGCCGCGGCGCCGATCCTGTTGAATGTGGCCATGATGGCGACGCTGGCGATGTCCCACTGGTTCGGTGGCGCCGCTTATGCCGCGGCGTGGGGCGTGCTCATTTCCGGTGTGCTGCAAGCGGTGCTGGTCGGCGGCAACACCATCCGGGCCGGCGCGTTCACGTCGTTCCGCGCCCTCGCCTTGGACGACGATGTGCGCCGTTTCTTCAAGGCGCTGGTGCCGGCGACCATCGGCTCGGCCGGGACGCAACTCGCTTTGTTTGCCGACACCATCATCGCCAGCCTGTTGCCGGTCGGCGCGATTTCGGCGCTCTATTATGCCGACCGCATCGATCAACTGCCGATCGGCGTCATCGGTATCGCAGTGGGCACGGTGCTGCTGCCGGAAATGACTCACCGGATCGCGGCTGGCGATCATGATGGCGCCCGATCGGCGCAAAACCGGGCGATCGAGTTTGCGCTTGTGCTCGCCGTTCCCTGCATCGTCGCCTTTATCGTCGTGCCCGATCTCATCATGCGCGGTTTGTTCATGCGCGGCCGGTTCACGGCGGACGATGCGCATGCGGCGGCGCTGACGCTCATGGCTTATACAATCGGGCTTATCCCCTTCGTCCTCATCCGCAGTGTCGTCGCGCCGTTTTTGGCGCGCGGCGACACTTTCACGCCGATGAAGGCCGCTCTGATCGGCACCGCCGTCAACATAGCCTTCAAGGTCGCGCTGATGGGCTCGCTGGCCCAGGTCGGGCTCGCGCTGGCGACGGCGATCGGCGCCTGGATCAATTTTGCGCTGATTTTGTTCTGGGCGGTGCGCGCCAATCTGGTCGCGTCGGATGCGACGTTACGATCGTCGCTGGCAAAGCTTGCCGCCGCCGGGATCGTGCTCGCGCTGGTCCTATTTTTTGCGGCACCGCTTGTGGCGCAGGCGCTTTCGTCCGTCACCCGCTTCCGCACCGAATTGGAGCTGCTGATCGTCGCGTTACTTGGAGGCGCGGTTTACGGCGCGCTGGTGCTGGCGCTGTTCGGACGCCGCTGGCTCGCACTCATGCGCAAGCGCGCCCAAAGCGCGCCGGCAGCGCCGATCGGCGCGTTCGAGGGCACGACCGCGCCGCCGGGCACGCCCTTGTCCGACGAACAGCCATAACGGCCGCTTGCGGGGCGCGCGATGGCCGCGCGCCGTATTAAATTTTTGCAAGGCTGGCGCCGGCCGCAAGCGTGACACAAAGACCGCGCAAATCGGCGGGGAGGGCGATGCGCCACGTTGAACAAACAACAAATGGAAGTGAACAAAATGACACGTCACATCGCCCTGATCGCCGTCATCGTTATCACATGCTGTCCTGCGGCGTTTGCCCAGGAAAGCCAACCGCGCCGCAGCGCTTGTCATGCCGATGCGGAGAAACTTTGCGCCGGCGTCGAACACGGCGGCGGCCGCATCCTCAATTGCCTTGCCGGTCAAAAGGACAAACTCAGCGACGATTGCCGCAAGATGGTGGAGAGCCGCGGCAAGTAGAGCAGCATCGCTTGTCGACGGAGAGGCGCTTCCGCTTCTCAGTTGAGCATGATTTAACGGAAAATCGGTTCCCATCCCCGGATCAAATCCGAGGGCAGGCTTTTTCCGGTCATGCTCTAGTTCTTGGGAGCGGGAGCGTCGTCGACGAACATCACGCTGCAATTTGTGCCATTTTGCTCGCAAAATTGCAGCGCCGACGCCTCGGCCGCCGCCGTCGTGCGCACGCCGGATTGCCAGCCGAAATAACCGGCCGGCGATACGGCGAAGGCCTTGTGCGGCAGACTTGTCAGGTAGCTTTCGAAGGCGGCGCGGCCGTTCGGGCCTAAGACCGCGGGCACGGCAAGCGGGGGGTGAGGCGGTGGCGGCAAAAGTTGCGCCAGCAGCGTTAGACCGTGTCGCTGCAGGAAGGCGCCGACGTACCCGCTCCAGATCGGAATCCCGGCGGGCGAAAACAACCGGTGCCCGTCGCTGCCAAAGGCCGGTGCGGCAATAAATTCGACATTGCCGCCACCGCTCACGAAAGCGTCTTTGAACTGTTCGGCGAGCTTGGGTCCGAAGAAATGATCGTTTTCGGCGTAGACCCAGAGCATCGGGACGCGCGACCGCTTGCCAAAAGCGGCAAAGGCGTCGAGGAGCCGGTCGGCGCGGCAAACCTCGTTGTCGCGCAGCGACCCGCGGCCGCCGGCAAAACTGATGGCGGCGACCAGCCCACCTGGCGGATCGGCGGTCAGCGCCACGGTCGCGAAGCCGCCGGCCGAGACCCCGACGGCGATGATTCGCTTGGCGTCGATATCCGGCCGCTGTTGCAGAAAGCTTGTCGCCGTTTTTAGATCGGCGGCAGCCGCCTCACCGGCGGCGATATAATTGGAATCGGCACATCCGTTGAAAGCTTCTGCCCATTTTCCATCGGAATCGCCGTAGCTGCGCCGCATCACCACGGCGGCAGCCCAGCCGCGACGCGCAAATTCGATTGCTTCCGGCAATAGGCTCCACGGCGACATGCTCTGCCGGTCGCTCGGCGAACGCGGCGAGCCATGATTGATCAAAACGAGCGGATAACGCCCAGCTTCGCTCGGTCGCACCAGCAAGGCTTCCAGTCCGCGCGGGCCGGCTGCCGCGTCGGGAATGCGCAACTCCTCGCGCAGATAAAGATCGGCCGCTGGGCTTGAGCCGGGCGATCCAGCGACGATGACGGCGGCGATCACAAAGATCAGGCGTCGCGATCGCTTAGTCCCGGGTGTGCAGACTCCAGCTCGCATTTTCCACCGTCGAACTATTCTCGAGGCGCGCGACGATTTCGTCGAGTTCGCGCGGATCGGCCGCACTCCCCGCTAACGTTGCAACGAGTTCGATGTCGCCTTGTTCGCGGTCGACGATATCGATGTGCTGGACGGGGTAATGAGCGGCTTCGAGCTGGTCTTGCAAAACCTCGCGGGCTTCGTCCCTTTGGTCAGCGCTCGCCGTGATGCGGACTTCGTAAGTTGCTTCGGTTGACGCCTCGTCGATCGGCGCGCGATTGATGGCGTTGACGAGCGGGCGCAACAAAGTGTTACCCGCAAGCACGAAGCCGGTGAGCATGACGGCCTCGATCGCAAGGTCGGCGCCGGCACAGGCGCCGACCGCGGCCGAACACCACAATGTTGCTGCGGTATTGAGGCCCCAGACAGTGCCGCCTTCCTTCATGATCACGCCGGCGCCGAGAAAGCCCACGCCGGAGACGACATAGGCGATGATTTGGGTGGCGCCGGCGTTGCCGTTGAGATGCATGCCGATGTCGACGAAGGTAGCCGCTCCAACCGCCACGAGGACGTGGGTGCGCAGACCGCCGCCGCGTTGCCGGTATTGCCGCTCCGCGCCGATCAGGGTGCCGAGTACAAAAGCGCCGGCCAAGCTCACCAGCGAGTCGAGGAGATCGGCGAATGTGAATGAGTGCAGAAAGGCCATGAGGCGATAAATGAATGAAGCCGCGCGGCTTTGGCAATATGCTTGGCCGTCGGATACCCGTTAATCGGTCATCGGCTTAGTTTACGTCGATCAGATCGCGCCCCAGCGTTTGCTCGACAACGCTGAACGAATCCATGAATTCACGGATCAGTTTGCCGTCGCGAAACCGCATAAAACGCGCCAGCATTCGTCGGAGCGTTATTGCAGCGCCGCAAGCGCGGCCGGAGCGACCCTGTCGCCCCATTCCTGCACGAAATGTCCGGCCCCGGCGAATTCGAGCGGCGGTGGACAACCGCGGATATTTTGATGCAATGCGCGCATTACCGGTGGCCCGAGCACCGGATCGGTCATTCCGATCGCCATCACGCTTTTCCCGCTCCAGGCGTTGCGCCAGAAGTCGCGCGCGGCACGTTCGGTTGCGGCGCCGTCGCTGTCGGGAAATTCTGGCACCAGATTGGGAAACCGCCGCACGCCGGCTTTGTAGCTAGAGTCCGGGTAAGGCGCGTCGTAAGCGGCGGCTTCGGCTGCCGTTAGATGCGGACATGCGCGCGACATCAATTTGCCGATCGCCATATCCGGCTGGCTGTTTGAGAAAGCGCGCCAATCGAGGAAGCCCTTGGGCAGCGGCACTTCGCCGGTCGGCAGTGCGGTGTTCATCACAATCAGTCGGGTAAAGCGCTCCGGCGTTTCCATGGGCAAAGTCAACCCGAGCAAACCGCCCCAGTCCTGCACGACGAGCGTGATGTTCTTAAGATCGAGCGCACGCGCGAACGCCAAGAGGCTATCGCGATGAAAGCCGAAGGTGTAGACGGCGTCGTCGGCGGGCTTGTCGGAGCGCCCAAAGCCGAAAAAGTCCGGGGCGACCACACGGCTTCCGGTCGCGAGAAAATACGGAATCATCCGCCGATAGAGATAGCTCCACGTCGGCTGACCGTGCAGACAGAGAAAGACCGGCGCGGTCCTCGGTCCCTCGTCGAGGTACGACATCGTCAAGCCCGAATAACCGGCCAGGTCGTCGCGGCTAAACGCCTGCCAGGCAAAACCCGGCAGATTGGCGAAACGCTCCGGCGGCGTTTGCAGTATTTTGCTCATCTCATGCCCCAGGCAAGGCCAACAAAGCGTCCGATCGGTCGATAGCAGATTTCCAGCTGCGAGTATGCCGTAGGTGTGCCCGCGTGCGTTTTCGATGAGACGGGAAGCGCTTTGTCGGCTGGACCAACTTGATATATCGCCCGCAGGCAAAGTCATTGGTGCGTTTTGCCGACAAAGTGTCGCTGAGCACGGTCGCCCTTGCATTTCTACAGCAATGACAGGGAGTTCTTGACGAACGGCGAGCGGGCAGGAACAATGCGGTCAACTTGTTCTGATCGCGAAAAATCAAAAATTGGGAGGTCGCCATGACAATGCGCTTCATCGCCATGCTGTGCGCCACGGTAGCGGGCGCCGCCGCCGCGGTGCCCGCAACCGCCGAGGATACCGTCAAGCTCGCTTACGTCGATCCACTGTCCGGTGGCGGCGCCAGCATCGGTGAAGTCGGCTTGAAGACCTACAATTATCTCGCCGAAGTCACGAACGCGCAGGGTGGCATCGCAGGCCGCAAACTCGAGATTGTCGGTTACGACAACAAGCTCAACGCCCAGGAGACGCTCGTTCAGGTGCAAAAGGCAATCGATGCGGGAGTTCGTTTTATCACGCAGGGCAATGGCTCCGCGTTTGCCGCGGCGATCGAGGACTTCGTGACCAAATACAACGAGCGCAACCCGGGTAAGGAGGTGCTGTTTTTCAATTACGCCGCCGTCGATCCGGCTTTGACCAACGACAAGTGCAGTTACTGGCATTTCCGATGGGACGCGAATTCCGACATCAAGATGACGGCGCTGACGAATTACATGAAGACGCGCCCGAACATCAAAAACGTCTATCTGATCAATCAGGACTATTCATTCGGCCAATCGGTCCGCACCCAAGCCCGCAAGATGCTCGCCGAAAAACGGCCGGATATCCAGATCGTCGGCGACGAGGTGCATCCTTTGCTCAAGGTCACCGACTTCTCGCCGTATATCGCCAAGATCAAAGCTTCCGGCGCCGACAGCGTTATTACCGGCAACTGGGGTCAGGATTTTGCACTGTTGCTCAAGGCGGCCGCCGATGCCGGATTGCAGGTGGATTGGTATACCTATTATGCGGGCGGCACTGGTGGTCCGACGGCGATCAAGCAGGCGAATTTGCCGGATCGCGTGTATCAGATCAGCGAGGGCTTGCCGAATGCGCCCTATCCGCCGGCGCAGGATTTCGAAAAAGCGTTCCGCGCCAAGACCGGCGTCTCGCTGTTCTATCCGCGCGCGGTCAATGAGATCCGCATGTTCGCCAAGGCGGCGCAAGAGGCGAATTCAGTCGACCCGATCAAAATCGCCGCCAAGCTCGATGGCATGAAAGTCACCGTTCTCAACGGCGGCGACGGGTTCATGCGCTCCGAGGATCACCAATTCTTCCAACCCATGTACATCGCCAACCTTGGTCCCCTCGGCAAGGATCAGCCGTTCGACGAGGAGAACACCGGTTGGGGGTGGAAGGTGACCGGCAAGATCGACACGCAGGACACCATCCTGCCGACAACGTGCAAGATGAACCGGCCAAGCTGAGCTGACCGAACCGGTCGGTCGTGTTGGAGCTCGTCACCATATCGGCCCTGAACGGCGTGCTCTACGGCATGCTGCTGTTTCTCATGGCGAGCGGGTTGACGCTGATCTTCAGCATGATGGGCGTGCTGAATTTCGCGCACGCCAGCTTCTATATGCTGGGCGCCTTCTTCGGATTCCAGATCAGCGAGCTGATCGGGTTCTGGCCGGCTTTCTTCATCGCCCCCGTGTTGGTCGGAGGCATCGGAGCGTTAGTCGAGCGCTACGGTCTGCGATATGTCCACCGGCATGGCCCGGTGGCCGAACTCTTGTTCACGTTTGGCCTCGCCTTTGTCATCGTCGAGATCGTGCAGATGATCTGGGGCAAGGGTCCGGCCGACTATCGCGTGCCGTCGTCGCTTGATTTCAGCGCTTTCACGGCGTTCTCCACGAACTATCCGGCCTACAAAATGTTCGAGCTTCTGACCGCGATTGCGATTTTCGCGGTGCTCCTTTTGCTGCTGACGCGCACGCGCGTCGGTCTCATCATCCAGGCATCGCTTACCCATCCGCATATGGTAGCGATGCTTGGCCACAACGTGCCCAGGGTATTCATGCTGGTATTCGGGGTCGGCACCGGGCTGGCCGCGGTCGCCGGCGTCATCGCCGGTCCAGCGCTCGTGACCCAAGCGAATATGGCCGCTGCGCTCGGTCCGATTCTGTTCGTGGTCGTGGTTGTCGGCGGCCTTGGTTCGCTGTCCGGCGCTTTCCTGGCGTCACTGCTGATCGGGCTCGTGCAGACATTCGCGGTCTCAATCAATCTTTCGGTCGCCGACGTGTTGCGCCCCATCGGCGTTGCGGCGCCGAGCGGCGGCGCCCTGTTCGACGTGTGGAACGTCACCGTCGCGCAAATCGCACCGATCATCCCCTATCTGCTGCTGGTGCTGATCCTGATCTTCCGGCCGACGGGCCTCATGGGCTCGCGCGAACACTGAGCCGAGCATTGAGCGAAGCGGTAACCGATGTAGTCATGCCGACCCGACCGGCCTTCTCGGCGGGCTCTGCGGTCCGGCTAGCGGGCCCGTGGGCCGTGCTTGCGCTGGTGTTTGCGATGCTGCCAATGATTTTTGACTCCGGCAGCGCTCTGACCATGCTCAGCCTCATGGGCATCATGATTGTGTTCGCCCTGTCCTACAACATGCTGCTCGGCGAAACCGGCCTGCTTTCGTTCGGTCACGCCGTCTATTACGGCCTCGGTGGATTCTTGGCGGTCCATGCCATGAACACCGTGATCCATGGTCGTCTGCCGGTGCCGCTTTTTCTGATCCCGTTGGTGGGTGCATTTAGCGGTCTCTTATTCGGCATCATCTTCGGGTCGGTGTCGACGCGCCGGGCCGGCACCGCCTTTGCCATGATCTCGCTCGGGCTCGGTGAACTCGTGGCTTCGAGCTCGCTGATCCTGCGCGGCTTTTTTGGCGGCGAGGAAGGGGTGAGCACCGACCGCACCAAGCTCATGCACGTATTCGGTCTCAATTTCGGCCCGCAGATCCAGGTCTATTACCTGATCGCCGGCTGGTGCCTCATTTGCATGATGGCAATGTATGCGCTGCGGCGCACGCCGTTCGGCCGAATCTGCAATGCGGTGCGCGAGAACGCCGAACGGGTGCAATTCATCGGCTACAGCCCGCAAGCGGTCAGATTCATCGCTTTCGCGCTGGCCGGCCTGTTCGCCGGCATTGCCGGAGCGCTTGCAGCGATCAATTTCGAGCTGGTCAATTCGTCAGCCGTCGGTGCCGAACAATCCGGGCTGGTGCTGCTCGCCGCGTATATCGGCGGCATTGGGAATTTCATCGGGCCCGTGATCGGCGCCATTCTCGTCACCTGGCTCGAAGTGATGCTGAGTGACGTCACCGATATCTGGCAGCTTTATTTCGGTCTTCTGTTCATCGGCGTGGTGATGTTCGCACCGAACGGCATCGCCGGGCTGTTGACCATGCACGAACCGTTGTGGCGAGCGCGCGCTTTCGCGCCGTTGCTGCGGCTTGCTGCGACTTATCTGCTCGCGCTCATTGTGGCGCTGCCGACGCTTGCCGCCTTCATCGTCTTAATTGAAATGATCTACCATCGCAGCGTCAAAGCGTCCGAGGGTACGACGATAGCGATCTTTCACCTCACGCTCGACACCGCGAGCGTTCTGACCTGGCTGGCGGCGGTAGCGACACTCGTCGTCGGCTTTGCCCTGTTCCGCCGAACCTGGCCGATCGTAGGCGCCGCTTGGCACCATGCCGTCATCTATGCGCAGGCCGCGGGGAAAGTGAAATGACCGCGCCCGCGATCGAGCTCGTCGATGTGTACAAGAATTTTGGCCAGACTTCGATCATTCGCGGCGTGAGCTTTGCCGTGCCGGTCGGGGAAAGACACGCGATCATCGGGCCAAACGGCGCCGGCAAATCGACGCTGTTCAATCTGATCAGCGGCCGGCTTGCGCCAAGCGCCGGGACGGTGCGGCTCGGCGGCGAGAATGTCACCGGCCTCGCGCCGTATCAGATCAGCCGCCGCGGTCTCTCGCGCAGTTTCCAGGTCACAAACATCTTTCCGCGGCTCTCCGTTTGGGAGAATGTCCGGTGCGCGGTGCTGTGGCCGCTCGGTTACAGATATTCGTTTTGGCGCGGCGTCGAAGGTTTGGCCGACGTGCGCGAACGCACCGAAGCCATTCTCGACGAGATCGAGTTGCTCGATCGCAGTCACGTTCCTGCCGGCGTGCTCACCTACGCCGAGCAGAGGGCGCTGGAAATCGGCATTACCATTGCGGGCGACGCCCGCATCATTCTGCTCGACGAGCCAAGTGCGGGCATGAGCGCGGCGGAGGCCGCCCGCGCCGTGGCGCTCATCCGCAAGGTCAGCCGGGGGCGCACGTTGATGATGATCGAGCACGACATGGACGTGGTCTTCGACCTCGCCGACCGCATTTCCGTGCTGGTCTATGGTGAAATCATCGCCAGCGACGTTCCGGCGCGGATCAAGGCCAATGACGCCGTGCAAACCGCTTATCTGGGCACCGCGGCATGATGCTCGATGTGCGCGATCTTCATGCGTATTACGGCAAAAGTCACATCCTGCAGGGTGTCTCGCTTTTCGTCGATGCCGGCGAAATCGTCAGCATTCTCGGTCGCAACGGCGTTGGCCGCTCAACCACGTTGAAAGCCATCATGGGCGACGTGCCGCCCCGGGGTTCGGTTGTTTTCAAAGGCGCAGCGATTGCCGGCCTGAAGCCATATGAGATCGCGCAACGAGGTGTTGGCTATGTACCGGAGGATCGAGCCATCTTCCCGACGCTGACCGTCGAGCAAAATCTGATCCTTGGCGTCAAGGCCGGCAAGAAGGCCACACGCTGGTGCATGGACGATACTTATCGGCTGTTTCCCCGGCTGGAGGAGCGTGCGAAGACGCCGGCCGGAGCGCTTTCGGGCGGCGAACAGCAAATGCTGACGATTTGCCGGACCCTGATGGGCGATCCCGATCTCATCATGGTCGACGAGCCGACGGAAGGGTTGGCACCGCAGATGGTCGAGCGGGTCGCCGAGCTTTTGCGCAGCATTGCCGAACGACGCATCTCCATCCTCCTGGTCGAACAAAAGCTCACGATCGCGATGCGCATTTCGCATCGCCTCTACGTGATGGGTCATGGCCGCATGGTGTTCGAAGGCACGCCCGCTGACCTTGGCGCTAATGACCAGGTGCGCCACGACTGGCTGGAAGTGTGAACGCCGGCGGACGGGAGAATGGCCGCGGTTTGACCGCTCTATGACGGACCGGAACTTCGACCTGCGATCGGCGCGATCAACTTCGCGCGAGCCCGGGTTAAGTCGCGGCTCGGTCTCTTGGAAAGCCTGCTCGCTGTCGTAAGCTCGCAATCAGAACGGGGGCAAGCGAAGCATTGCCATGGTCAAACAGATTTCGCTCTTTTTCGCCGGAGCCTTATCGGTCGCAGCCGCGCCGGCATTCGCGGCCGCCTGCCCGGGCGACAACGGTGGCATTACGCTCTCGCCGGGCTTCTGCGCCACGATCTTCGCCGATAATCTCGGCCATGTCCGGCATATGACGTTCGCGCCTAATGGCGTGCTCTACGTCAACACCTGGAGCGGCCGTTACTATCGCTATGACACGCCGCCGGCCGGCGGCTTCCTGATCGCGCTCAAAGACACGAAAGGCGCGGGCCAAGCCGACGTCATCGAGCGGTTTGGCGACGGCGTCCCGCAAGGGTCGGCCGGCGGCACTGGCGTCGGTTTCTACAACGGCTTCATCTACGCCGAGCAGAACGACAAGATTATCCGTTATGCGTTGCCGGGCGGCGCTCTGGTGCCGACGCAAGCGGCCGAGGTCGTCGTATCCGGTCTACCGCTTACCGGCGATCATCCGATGCATCCCTTCACCATCGACCCCAAGGGCAATATGTTTGTCGACGTCGCGTCGGCGACCAACGCGTGCCAGGCTGAAAACCGCGTCGCCGGTTCGCTGGGCCACGATCCGTGCACCGAACTCGAGACCCGCGCCGGCATCTGGCTCTATGACGCCAACAAGACCGGCCAGCATTTCTCACCAGCCGAGCGTTACGCGACCGGCATCCGCAACGGCGAGGGCTTTGCGTTCGATGGCGCTGGACGGTTGTTTGTGACCCAGCATGGCCGCGACCAGCTCTCGCAGAACTTTCGCAAGCTTTATACGCCCGAACAAAACGCCGGGCTGCCGGCGGAAGAAATTGTCGAACTGGTGCGTGGCGGCGATTACGGCTGGCCGGAATGCTATTTCGACGGCTCACAGAAGAGGCTCGTCCTCGCGCCGGAATATGGCGGCGACGGCGGCAGCAAGGTCGGTGTCTGCGCCGAGAAAAGGGGGCCGGTGGCGTCCCTTCCCGCACACTGGGCGCCGAACGATTTGCTGATCTATCTCGGCGAGGCCTTTCCGGCGGCCTATCGGGGCGGCGCTTTTGTTGCTTTCCACGGTTCGTGGAACCGTGCGCCGGAGCCGCAGGGCGGCTACAACGTCGTTTATCAACCGCTGAAGGACGGCAAGGCGTCCGGCGATTTCGTCGTCTTCGCCGATGGTTTCGCCGGCGCGGTGAAGGAACCGGGCCGCGCGGCCTTCCGCCCCACGGGGCTCGCGATGGGACCCGACGGCGCGCTCTATATTTCGGACGATCGGCACGGCCGGATCTGGCGCGTGACCTATCACGGCGACGCCAATGCGGCGGTCGCGCCGGCGCCTGCGGTTACCGCCTTAAGCTCCGGCGAACCGGGACCACCCGAAGGCACGCATCCTGACGCCGGACGGCTCGACATTGCGTCGCTGCCGGTGCCAGCAGGCGCGACTAAAGAGCAAGTCGCGCTCGGCGACCGCATCTATCATGGCGAAGCCGCCGACGGCACCTGCACCGGCTGTCATGGCTCGGACGCCAAGGGTTCGCCGGAAGCGCCGTCGTTGGTCAGCGGGACGTGGGTGTTCGGCGACGGCAGCCTCAAAGCGATTACGCAGACCATCGCCAATGGCGTGCCGAAGCCACGCAATTATTCCGATCCGATGCCGCCGCGCGGCGGCACGGCTCTGTCGGATGCGGACGTCGCCGCGGTTGCCGCCTATGTTTGGGCGATCAGCCATCGGGCTGCGAAGTAACTTCCGATAAGCCCTCTAACGAAACGGCCGCTTGATCCCTCGAGCGGCCGCTTCTCGCTGCGCCTGCCGGTTGGGCCGGCTTTAGCCCCAACGGATGGCGATGGCATTGCCGATCGGCAACGGTCGCGTGCGCACCCGGTTGCCGTCGTTGCCCGATTGCACGAGCCACTGGCCGTTTTCGTAACCGACGATCTTGCCGACGTGATGCGCCCAAACCACCACGGCGCCGACACCGGCGGGTCCGGCGTGGCCCCAATGCGCCCAGGTACGCGCCAGATTGTATTCCGGGCCGGGGTCGCCGCTTACCAATTGGCGCATCTGCCACCCGCACCAGGCGCGCGGGCGTCCGCCGGAGCCGCCCTGATAAGCGGATTGCGCCGACCAACTGAACGCTTCGGTCGCTGCGCTTTGATAGCCGAACGCCGCAGCATAAATTTGCTCGGCCGCCGGCGCGGAACGACGCGCAACGAAATGACGCCCGCTCGCTTGATAAAAGGCGTGCCGCGGTGTGGCGGCATAATGATGAGACTCCCGCGCTTGCGCGGTCTGGGCAAAAACCACTGTGGCCGCGATCGCGGCGGTCAATGTCGATAGCTTCATTCCTCAAAGTCCTCGTGCTGTTGACGATAGAGTTTCGTTCGCCGGCAAAAAAACCTCGCCCAAACCGTCAGGTTTGCGCGAGGCTAAGCAGACGAAAACGCCTCGCTGTTAAGCGAGGCGAGAGTGGGTCATAGCATCTTGCGAGTTTATTGGTCGCCGCTATATCCGCATGGCTCTTATTTGTTTACTGGCCGTGCGCGCCAAATTTTGGTCACTTTCGGACCAGCGAAAACGCGTTAATCTTTTTGTTGATTCTTTGACGCTGCGCCGCGCCGCGCAAAAATGCCGGCGACGCCGGCTAAGATGCATGCTTACTGGAAGTCCGTCGACTACCGCTGTTTTTTGTTGTCGGTTCATTCAAGTTTGTTGTTGGCCGGCCCAAAGTTATCCCCAAGTTTTCAAAAACAAAAATACTATCGGACGATTTTGAATTGTAAGCTCAACGAATCGGCCCGCGCGGATCAATAGCGTTTTCGTTTCATTGCAGTGCCAGCGCGCTCTGTTGCGTTGATTGCCACTCGCTTCTTGAGGAAGCCTGCCATGAACCGACAAGAATGGAATCAATACGCCGCCGCGTTCGAGACCGAAATCTGCGATATCACGCTCGACGAAACCAACAACCAGCTGAGCCGGTTCGTCAACGCCGCGGGCTTGCCGCCGAATCCGGTGCTCGTCGATCTTGGCTGCGGCATCGGCAGCTTCATCGACAAGTTCGGCAACCGTTTTCGCCAGATCATCGGGGTTGAATATGCAGCGCGGATTATCGCCCGAGCAAAAGAGCGCTGCGGCGAGCGCGCGGGTATCACATGGCTGACCATGGACATTTCGCGTGCGTTCGAGGTGATCGGGACCTGCGCCGACATGGTGGTGTGTTTGAATGTCATCACGTCCCCGAGCGCGGCGAAGCGCAATTCGCTCTGGTCGTGTCTCGCCAAGGTCACCAAGCCAAAGGGCTTCGCCCTGATCGTGGTGCCGTCGCTCGAGTCGAGCGTGATGGTGGAAGAACTCGAGGGCGCCACCGCGTCCTCGGACGACGGACTGGTGAAGCGCGAAGACAGTTGGCAAAAACATTTTGGGCGTAGTGAGCTGACGGCGACGCTCGCCGAGCTCGGCTTCGTCGTCAGGCGCATGGGCCGGGTGCATTACCCCTGGTCGACCGAGGGGTTGCGAAAGCCGCGTTCGGATGACCGCCGCCCGTGGGACTGGATTTGCCTTGCCCAGCGCGTGGCGGCTTGAGCGCCTGAAGGTCCCGGCGCGGCGCTTGCGCCGCGGGTTTATGCTCCGCCGGAACCGGTGCCGCCGCCGCGGTCAATGTAGCGGCAAGCCCCACGCGCTGCCGAGCAAATGAGAAAATCGTGGCCGCCTTGCGGCAAACCGCGCGCGATCAAGCATGATCCTATTCATCACGAGTATAAAGACAAGGCAAACGAGAGATCGTTTCTATTTCGACGGAAGCCGTTAACGCGGTCCTCAAGTTAAAGTCATAGCCATGCTTGAGCTGGATTTTGGCGTCGAAACGTGAGCATCGAATCAGCGAGTTCGAGCGATATCAGGACACACGCGCCGATATGTGAAAGTGCGTGAAGGAGTTCGGAATGAAAGCCGAAAGCAAAAGTGAGAAATGCGACGGAGATCACCCGCTTTACGGTTTGCTGACATCGAACGGCCGAAACGACGTGTCGAGCGGCATGGTCAAACGCTCGCTGCAGGCGGTCCGCGTCCATCTCGGAATGGAAGTTGCTTACGTCTCGCAATTCGTCGGCGACCGCACCGTATTCCGCGAAGTCGATGCTCCGGGTCTAGAGCACGTCATCAAAGTCGGTGATTCCATGTCTCTGGACGACGTCTACTGCCGGCATATTCTTGAAGGCCGGTTGCCGCAGCTCATCGCCGACACGTCAACGCAGCCGGTGGCGGCAAGCATGCCGATCACGCGAGCAATCCCTATCGGCAAGCATCTGAGCGTGCCGGTTCGTTTGCCCGACGGCACCGTGTATGGGATGTTTTGCTGCGTCGGCCTCAAAGCCGACCCGTCGCTGCATCAGCGCGATCTTCAGGTCATGAAGGTTTTCGCCGATCTCGCCGCCTTCGAGATCGGCCGCGAAATCGAAACTGCCAAAATTACGGCGGACAAGCGCGAACGCATCGAGAGCATCATCGAGAAGGGGCAAATGTCGATTGCCTACCAGCCGATTTGGAGGCTCGCCAACGACCGACCGATCGGCTTTGAATGCCTGGCGCGCATCGCCACCGAGCCGCGGCGGTCGCCGGACAAGTGGTTTGCGGACGCCGCCGAGGCCGGTTTGGACACGATGCTTGAATTGGCGGCGATCGAGCGCGGTCTGACAGCATTGGAAGCGTTGCCGTGGGACGTTTATGTCGCCGTGAACGTATCGCCGAAAACGATTCTGAGTGCTGCTCTGCAGAACCTGCTCTCCGGAATGCCGGCGGAACGTATCGTCCTGGAAATTACCGAGCACGCCCATGTCGACGATTATGACGCGTTGCTTGGTGCCCTTCAGCCCCTGAGGAAGAACGGCATGCGACTCGCGGTCGACGACGCCGGTGCCGGCTATTCCGGCTTGCAGCACATCCTTCAGATCCGTCCGGATCTGATCAAACTTGATATGACGCTCACTCGCCACATCAACCTGGATCCGGCGCGCAAGGCGCTCGCCTCGGCGCTGGTCGCCTTCGCCCGCGATACCGGCAGCGGGATCATCGCCGAGGGCGTCGAAACAGCGTCCGAACTCGAGACGCTGCGCGGCCTTGGAATTGAAAAAGCGCAAGGGTATTTCTTGGGACGGCCGACGCCGATCGTCGACGCGGTGAAGCTCCTGCGACGACAAACGGCCGCCCAACGCGTCGCCTAGCGCCGCTTACGCCGCGCGCTTGCGCTCCTGCGGAGTAAGCGAAATTGTCAGCCGGTCGGTGCCGCGCAAAACGTCGAGTGCAACGACTTTGCCGATCTTCTCGCCGGTGAGGGCGCGAATAAGGTCGTCGGCACCGGTAATGCCGATGCCGTCGAGCGAGAGCACGATGTCGCCGGCCTTGAGCCCGGCGCGATCGGCGGCGCTGCCGGATTCCACCGTGCCGACCATCACGGCATTGTCCTGCATCAGTCCGGCACGGCGCAGCCGCCGCGGGATCGTCATCTGCTGCGCGGAAATGCCGATGAAGGCGCGGCGCACGCGGCCGTGCCGCACCAGTTCGCCAAGCACGAAGCTTGCGGTGTTCGCGGCGACCGCAAAGCAGATGCCCTGCGCGCCCATGATCACCGCGGTGTTGATGCCGACGACTTCGCCATGCGACGAGACCAGCGGGCCGCCGGAATTTCCCGGGTTAAGCGCCGCATCGGTCTGGATCACGTCGTCGATCAGGCGGCCGCTGCGGGCGCGCAACGAACGACCGAGCGCCGAGACGACGCCGGTGGTCACCGTCGACTCAAAGCCGAGCGGGTTGCCGATGGCGATCGCCAATTGGCCGCGCTTCAAGCGCTTGGAATCGCCGAGCGCCGCCGCCGGCATCGTGACCGGTTCGTCGACGCGGATCAGCGCAAGATCGGTGTCGGGGTCGTCGCCGACGAGCCGCGCGCGCAAATCCTGGCCGTCGGCCGTGGTAACCGCGATGCGCGCGCCGCCGCCGACCGCGCCGGCGACGTGGCTGTTGGTCAAAATGAGGCCGTCGGGTGCGACAACGACGCCCGA
>Ga0181520_10006077_pt1 | contig 18735 bp, 14 predicted proteins | sample PEATcosm2014_Bin_29_FD_132451 | JGI IMG/M metagenome (GOLD analysis project Ga0181520, IMG submission 132451) | Peatland microbial communities from MTU Mesocosm Facility, Houghton, MI, USA - PEATcosm2014_Bin02_30_metaG | ecosystem: Environmental > Terrestrial > Soil > Wetlands > Peat | place...
CTCAGCGACCGCCGATCTAAACGCCCCGAACTCGCCTGCGACGCCCAACGGCGGTTCGCTGGAGCGATTTGTTAGCCCGCATTTTGTGGCTGCTCTTTTCGTTCAGGAAAATGGGTGCTACTCCGGTCTGCCAGGCGTGGACGCATGGCCGGAAAGCCGTGACGCTCGGCTGTATGGTGGCCCGTGGCCGGTGGTCGCGCATCCTCCGTGCGCCCGATGGTCGCGTCTGGCGCGATTCTGTGAAGTCCGGCACGGCCTGAAAGTCGGTGCTGACGGTGGATGCTTCGAGGCTGCGCTCCGTGCTGTGCGAACCTATGGCGGCGTCATCGAACATCCGGCGTTCACGAAGGCGTGGGCGCACTACGGGATGCCTCGGCCCGATACCAAGCATCACGGGTGGACGGCTGGAGTGTGTGGCGGATACTCATGCTATATCGAGCAGGGTCGCTACGGTCATCCAGTCAAGAAAGCAACTTGGCTCTATGTGTATGGCGTGCCCCGTAACGAACTGCCGGAACTTCGGTGGGGATACACGCCAGACAGCCGTGGAACAATCTCGCAAAACCAAGACTGGCGCGGCGGCATGGACAAGTGGCGAGACTCAACCGGCCACCGCGTCGCAAACGCAACCCCGCCCGACTTCCGTGACGTGCTACTGGCAATCGCGCAGCGGGCTAACAATAGAATATGATGCAGCGCATACACGAGCATACTCCGTTAAGACGCAGAAACCGTTGGAGTGATAAGCGTCAACGGATGCTTAAGAAGATGGCCAACTGGCGGAAACGCAAGGCGGAAATCCGGCAGGAACGCATTTAAGCCGGGTTATTGGAGCGCGAGCCTGTTATGGTTCGCTATTATCCGCTGGAATTTGGCGTGCGGGTGAAGGCCACGGGCGAGACGCATTTCACGGATTTGAAATCTGTGCGACACGCGGCGAAGGCGCTGGGATTGATTTTGAAATATATTTGACAGCAGGTTCTAATGCGGGCGTGAGGGGCGTGAGTTCAGCCGGTAAAGCAATGCTTGGTAGTTCGCGCCGTGGACGTAGCAGCCAGCCCATGTCATTAACTGCGCGGCTAGAATTTGAACCTTGTCGGCTTCGGTATGGTTGCCGTTGCCGATGACTTCGCCGATCCACTTGTCCATGTCGGCAATCTGCCTTTCGTATATTTTCTCGGTGTCCGGCAGTGGCTGCCATGTTTCAACCGGCGGTTTGTCCGAGAACACCACGCGCTCGTCAGGCTGGCGCGTGACGAAGACCGTGCTTGTTTTCTCGCCCGGAGGCAGTTGGCAGTTGGTTGGATTCATGGCTTTTTCTCACGGTCGAACATTTCCTTCTCCTGTGCGGCCTGCTCGAAAAAGAACAGGACAATGCTCGTTACGACGCACAGGACAGGAATGACGATGCAAAGGATGGTGATTTTGTGGTTGCTCATGGCTGCAATGTAGCAGGCTTCCGGCGCGATTTCAAGCATTTTGCGATGGCGCCGGCTTGGCTGCTGGCGGATTGGTGAACTGCTGCGTGTTGTCGTCAATCGGATTTTGCCCGGCCTCAATCTTCTTCGCCGCCTGCTTCAAGTAGGCCATGATCGTGCCAGTCCAGTTGACCACCACGGCAACGGCAACGGTGAACTTTTCCTGCCAGCCGAGGTTTCCCCAAACACTGCCCGCGCTGGCGGCAAGGATGCAGGTGCCGAGCGAGTTGATGCTGAACAGGACGAACCACGCGACCGACACGCGAATCTCCCAGACCTTTTGCCAGTTTGATTTGTTCATTTTAATTTCCGTTCCCAAAATGTTTAAGCAGCGCGAGCATTCCGTCGCTCCCCATCAGCACAATCCACAAGATTCCAATGATCCACGCCGCGCCCTTGATGCGCTCTACTTTCTTCTCAACGCTGCTGAATCTTTCCGACAAGGCCATGCAGGTGTTCGGAGCCTGGCACATCTTCTTCTCCATCTGCTCAAGGACGGTGTTCAAGTGGACAAGGTTGGCGTTGACGGCGTTCAAGGTTTCATGCAAGGCAACCCGGTCGGCGTGGGATTCATCCATCCTTCGCTCGTGGTCGAGCAACTGCTGCTTTACTGCGGCCATATCATTGTCCAAGCTCATATTGTTTCCCTTCGTCCATGTTTGTTTCACCAGAACCACGGCGATCCTCCGGGACTGCCGGATATGTCCGGCCAAACTATTTCATTCGAGAACGGACTTTCGCTGCCAGCCGCATTCAAAGCCGTGGCAGCCATGTAATAATGCACGCCGACGACAAGGTTGCTAACCAAGCAATTCGTCGCGTTGCCAGCGTCAAAGGTGAAGTTATAACTGCCGCTGTTCGTCCCGTAATGAATGTGGTAGTCCACCACGTTCGTTGAGATGGACGGATTCCAACCAAGTATCACCGATTGCGCCAGACTGGCGAAGGCCACCGCGCAGAACAGCAATATGATGGGCAGTTTCCCGAAATGTAATCCGAGTTTGTCCTGATAGCCTTCAGGCGCAAGCCAGTTCAACAAGATGGCGAGAATCTTTTTCCAGAAAAGATTTTTCATGGTGCCGTTTGTGTCGGTCATTTTGCTAAATCATTGGTTTGCCAGTTGCATGAACCGCCGGAAGCGTAGGATGTGAAGTTGTGGTCTGGGCCGGTTCCAACCGCGCCATGAACGTAGCCAATTTGCCCGTGCAAATGTGTTGCCGAATTTATGCCTTGGTCAAAAAAGGTAACTGCCTCTACATTCCAGCCAGTTGCAATGGCTTCAATATAGGAGGTCTGAACATTGACGACGGCGGCAAATGGTCCGGCTGTTCCATTGGCCTGATTCAAAAACGGAACGCGATTATGCTCTGAACGAAGTTGCGTGAATTGTTCCGGCGCACTTCCGACTAAAAAAACAAAACCAATATCGCATGAATAAGCCCCCAGATTGTCGCCGCAGGTATGTTCGCCCGTCGCATAGCCAAACCGAAACCCGCTGACATCAATCGAAGTGAGTTTAATGTCTCCACCGTTGTAGAGTGCCGGCGTGATGATTGCACAGCTTCCAGTATCCGTATCGGAAGGGTTGTTGGTAATTCCGCCGGGAGCGATGCCGGTGTTAAAAACTAAATGGTCTGCTTCCAGATTCGCAGCCCAAAGCATATTTAACGCAACCAACTTCGGGTCGGGTTTGGCGACAAAAGTTAAATTACGGAAAATAGGAGTGATTGCATTGAAAGGTGTCGTTGCGCCACCAGCCGCGTCAGACGTGGCAATTATAGCGCATCCATTGGTGCCACCCTGCGACAACAGTCCAGCGCCAGTTCCGTCGCGCGTTGACCAAATGACAGTGCCACCTTGGAATGGCGCGTAGAAAGTGGCTGTGTCCGCTGACATGGCAGGCGGCGTTGCGCCATAAAGCAGAATTGACCTATTTAAAAATAAACGGTTCGGCGAAACTGGAATGACAATCTGCGCCGTCGCCAATGGCTCACCGCTCAAGACGTTTGTGAAACCGCCGTTGATGATATAGTTGCCGTAAGGCACATACCCGCTCGAACCGATTTGCGTGTTGGTCAGCACGAGATAGTTGTAAAGTGCTTGAAAGGCCGACGTGTCATCGTGGCCTTTGAGTGCAATCGTTCCGGGTTCCCACGGCATTCCGTTACTGACTACCGCTGCCATGCCCATTTGCACGTTTGAGGGATTTATGAACGCGGCAATCGTCGTCGTGATATTGGTTGGAACAAAATCCACGTTGGTCGTGCCGACTTTCCAGACCTCCAAAACCAAGCCCACGTCATTGGTGCTGAACGGCGAAGTCGGGCAGAACAGATTCGATGAACCAGCGGCGACAAATACATTCGTCAAAACTACTCCGTCGCCATACGCGCCGAATTGTTTGACAGAAAAAATATTGTCCACTGGCGAGAATGAACCAAGCTGGTTCGTAACGCTTCCGCCTCCCCCGGAGCCGTCGCCGGATGGAACGGCGTTTGTAGTTGCTTTTCCAGCGGCATCCAAACCAACCATCCATACTGCCGATGCACCGTTGCTGCCGGTTGCAATTGTTCCCAGAGCAAGCGGCGTGTTCGTCAGCCCGCCGCCATTGCCGATAAATCCACTCGCCGTGTAAGTGCCGGAATTCGTGGCGTTGCCAGTCGAGTAATCCATCGTCCCATGGCTGCCACTGGTGTTCGTCCATGTTGCCAGAGGACTGGTGTTCGTAATAGAGAAGGTCGTGTTCAACGGTGGAACAAGCGAGTTTGGATTCAGATTGGTTACGTTAAAACCGTTGCCTGAAAAAGTCCCGGCGTTCACATTGTTCGTCACGGTGATGCTCGCAAAGTTCGTGCCTCCCCCGGAGCCGCCGCTGATGCCGGTCAACTTCGAGCCGTCACCTTGAAAGTATGGAGCAACCAATGTGTTTCCGTTCGTAATACCAATTGCGCCTTGAACAGAATTAAGAAAAGAACCGCCAGGAGTTCCAAGAACGAAAGGGACGAAGTAGTTCGGCAGCAGCCCAATTGACGGAAGCGTGCTGCTGTTGTTGAGATATGCAGCACCAGTAAAGGTGCCATTAAGATTAGTCAACAAGTCACCATCATATACACTTCCACTTGAGCCAACATGGAGGGCATTGGTGGCACTGCCGCCTACGCCAGTTGCCGCCCCGTAAGTCATTACAATGGCTAAATCACCGGGGCTAAGCGTGCCGTAACCTTGAGCAATCGCATTGCTCAAAGCTGCGCTGGCACTACCAATTCCAACCGGGGACATCAGGGCATAACCGTAGATTGCCTGCAAATCGCCAAATGACAACGCGCCGTAGCCGCCGGAAATCGCACTGTTAAGTTCAATCTGCGCGGTTTGGCCAAACAGCATCGCCGGCAGCATCAGGATAAAAAGAATATATTTTTTCATATAAAAAGCCGCCCGCCAGCAAGTGCGGGCCGGGCGGCATGAGATTTTGTTAATGTTGTGGTTTTACTCGCCGATTTCGAGGCGCAGATACATCGCGGCGCGTTGAAGTTCATCGTCCGTTCTGGTCACAAGATTGCCAAGCAATGCACGGATGGCATCAACCTCGGATGGCAATGCGCCATAAACGGCCTTGGAGTTGGCCCAATCAATCGCCAGAGATGCGTATGGCAAATCGCCGACCGGAATGCTGCCAAACACTGTTTTGGAGTCTTGGAACAGGGCGGTGATGTTTCCGGGAACGGATGGATCGTAATTGGTCAGCGGCGCACTTGCGTCATTGGCCAGTTCCTTCATCCTGAAATAAACGCGGGCGGCGAGTGCTTCGCGTGGATTCAGCCCCTTGAAGGCGGAAATGTCCGTCAATAGCGCGTCATTGCTGGACAGCGTTGGCGGTGGCGTGATTTGAGGTAGTGGTGAAAGATTTTTTGGCATATTACATCGCTCCTTCATCGGTTGCGGACGCGGCCTTTACAAGCCCATCACCCCATTCGTCTCCACCGCCTTCCGACGGCGCGCATTCCAAGGTGACATTCCCATCGGCAACTGACTTGACGGTGTAGGTGTCGCCCGGCTTCGCGTCCGGCAAAAGGTCGGATGAAACGACAACGGTTTTGGCAGCATCATCGCCAGCGGGCGCTGGCGGGCTGGCCATGGCCCCACCACCGCCGTCAGCCCCAGCCATATCCAAAAGGATTTTTTTCATTGGTTTTGTTTTTTTTAATGACGGCTTGGCAGTTTCCCGCCAAGCCGTCCTAATTTGAATTGCGATTAGGCGTAACCGTAAGAGTTCCAAGTCCCGTTTGGAGTGCCATCCGGGTTCTCGCTCACATCATACGGACTCCAAATCTGCGGGTTGTCAGCGCAGTGCTGATTGTATGCAACCAAGTCCTGATAGTCGCCAGCAGCCGGCAATAGAACCGGCGTAACCGTGTTCGGTCGGCGGGTGTAAGGCGTGGCCTCACCAAGCGCCATGAACCAGCGTTCGATGTTCGGATACAGGGTTTTGCAGCCCAGGTCGTATTCGCCCAAGAAGAAGCCCATGTTCTGCTTCACATTGTCATACTGGCAGACCGTGCCGGTGCCGGGGTCGGTGGCATTGAACAGATCGGGATGTTTCCACGACCATTTGCCCATGAACGACCGCGCCAGCCCGAACTTCATCTCGGAATTGACGCTGGTGATGTCGCCCACATAAACCTCGCGGGCATCGCGGTTGTAGCAGTGATACATGCGGATGGGGGCCGCCTTCCATTCGGGATTCGGCAGCGGCTTGATGCCAAACGTCGCGGCCACATTTTGGAACGGCTGAATCTGCTCAACCCATACAGCGCCGGTCAAGGCACCGCCGGCCAGATTCTTCCCGTCCAAATCCGAACGGAAACGGAAGCGCATTTGCATGTTGTCGCGCTTGAACAGCCAGTCGCCGCAGCCCGCAGCAACACCCAAGCCGTAGAACACTCCGGCCTTGGTGAAGTCCGACGCTTTGTAAAGCGAGGTCAGCGCAGGATTCGCGGCGGTCAGCAACCGGCTGGTCGTGCCGTCCATCGTGATTTCAAACTTGCCATTCACAGCCATCTTTTGATTGTGATACCCGGCAATGGCCAAATCCTCCTGCTGGTTGGCCAGGTATTCCATCGTCATCTGACCCATCTTGGCAGACAGGCCCGCCGTGGTCGCGGCGGTAATGTATCCAGCCGACGCCAGTGCGGTTAAACCGCCAAGCGCATTGAGGTTGATGAAAAGTCCGTTCGTTGTGCCAGCCGCGCCGCCCGCACTGACGGCGAGCATGGCCGTGTCCATGTCAATTGCCACCGGATTTCCAGAGGCATCCTGAACGCCCGTCAGCCACAAGCCGCCGCCTTCGGCAGTTGTGCCCGCGTTGACCAAAGACAACTGGCGGATGAAACCGCCCGCAACTTCTTCGGGAATGTTTTTGTAGCCCTTGACGATGGCATCCAGCTTGCGCGGTGCTTCCTGAATCGTGTTCAACTGGTCAAGACAGAAAACCGACGTGCGATATTCCTGCCGGTAATGGCCGAATTTCTTCTGCGTCACGCCATGCCCGATGTAGCGAATGTTTGTCTGGCAGGGCGCACCCAAACAGGGGTCGGCAAAGAACTGCGCCCACATGCCGGGATCATTGGCGCGGGCAACATGCACCTGCTCCCACAGATGCTGGGTGTCGGTGAAGCTGTCCCATTTCTTTGTCGAGTAAAGACCGGCGTAGATGAACTCCTGCGGATAGCGGTCTTCCGAGATTTTTTTGTCCCATTCGTAAGGGCGACGGCCCAAATAATCATGGAACTGTTGGCATTGGCTGGCGGATAACGGCATAAAACTTTCTTTCGTTTGTGCGCACAAAGGCGCGGGTTTTGTTTGTTTTAGTTTGAGGTGATGGTTTCTCGTCCGGGAAGTGCCGGACTCGCGGGCTTTACCGCATCCGATTGCCGGGAGTCGAACGGCGACCGACTGACTCCTGCCGCTAACCACGCGGCTTGATTTGTTGGTGAAGCAATAATGGAGATTTCAAATAATGTCAACTTTCCCATTGACGAATCTGGTTCTTTATGGCACAATCGTTCCTGATGGCGATTGAAAGAACAAAATGGCTCAAATTCCGCTTAACGGCGGCGCAATATCAGGACGCAAAAATTGAGTTTGCCAAGTCCGGCGAGCGTTGGTTTTGGCGCTGGTGCCAAAAGTTATTTTCGCAGGCGGTGGAGTCCCGAAAAATTGTTCCACAAAAAACAAAATGAAACCCCTCAACCCCTGAATAATTTATGAACCCGCCCAAATCACCGCCACCGTTTTGCTGCAACTGCTCCAACTTCATTGACGTAACCGACGTGGACAACGGCGATGGCCGGTTGCCGCGCTGCCGAGCGTTCCAGATGACGGATTTGGTTCTCGGCGAGAAATTCTACCTTCCATGCAGCGATGTCCGCACGCCGAATGCGCCGTGTGGAACGGCTGGAAGAATGTTTCAACCCAAGCCGGTCGCCCCGGCGAGCAACTGATGAACGAAAAGCTCGGCATAATCTGTTACCTGGCATCTCCCAACTTAAACCGGGCGGGTTCTTTCTTTGCCAACATCAGGAACTTTCCGCCGAAGCATGAGTTGATCGTTTATAGCGACTACAACTACTCAAAGGAATGGCCGATGGTGTATAAGCTGAATGGAACGGTCGAGGTTGCCAGAAGCGAGAAAAACCGGATGGCGGTCAACAATCTGGTGTTCTTCGCGGGACTGCGGATTGCGGCAAACAAGAGGTTCACCCATGTAATGATTTTGGAACATGATGCGCGCGTAAATGTGGCTGGATGGGATGACATCATCTGGCAGGAGTTTCTTTCAAAGAATCCCGATGCGATTGCGGGCGGAACGATGGTTGTTTTCAATCCAAGTTCGTTCAACCGCAAGGCGGCGGAGAGTTTTGAGTCTCTGATTTCCAGTTCAAGCGGGAAACGATTGGTGCCTTTAGCCGTTTGCGGCACAAGCCATCTTGCGGAACAGCGGCCATCATCGGTGTTCCCAAATGGCGCGCTTGCCATCTATCGCATGGACTGGCTTCTGAAAACATTCCCGGAAGTTCTGGGAACACCGCAGCAATACATCGAGCTTGCCAAGAGTGCGAGAACTTGGGACTACGAGATCGGGTTGCGGTTGTGGAACGATTTCAAAGAATCCGCCTACGAAAAGGTCGTCAGCCTCGAATCCATTTATTCCGGCTATGGCAACATCCTGTGTTCCGAGGAGGAACGGAAGCAATGGCTGACTGACGGGAAGATTGTTGGGGTGCATCAGATTAAAAGTGATTGGCCGGGGCCGGAAAAGACAAACGAAATTCGATTCGGCTCTTTTGGTTCCAAAGAACTTATGGGGAACTGGGATTTCAAAACCTCAAAACCAAAGGTTTCCCTGTTCATCGTCACCTACGCAAAGGATTTTCCGTATCTCGAATACTGCCTTCGCTCAATCAAAAAGTTCGCCACTGGCTTTTGTGGCGTGACGATTCTTGTGCCGACAAAGGATGTTCCCGCACTTCGACTGCTGCTTAAACAGACGGCAATGGAAGGCGTAACTGTAAAACATGGCTACGAATGGAAAGACAAGGGAATGCTCTGGCACATGGCTCAAGTCTGCCGCGCCGACGAATGGTGTCCCAATGCCGACTACATTGCTCATTGGGACGCGGACTGCATTTTCACTGCGCCAGTCACGCCGGAGACATTCTTCAAGGATGGAAAACCGCTGTTGCGATATGAGCCGTTTGAATCTCTGGACAAGCGGCATCCCGGCATCTGGAATTGGAAGATTGCCGCCGAAAATGCGTTACCGTTCAATGTCGCCGATGAATTTATGCGCGGACACACGGAGGTCTATGCGCCGGACACTTACAAAAAGACTCGACAACTGATTGAGGAAAAGCACAAGGTATCCTTCAATGAATACGTCAGAAGTTGCAAGAACGCATATCCCCAAACCTTTGCCGAGCATCCAACGCTCGGCGCGGTTGCGGCAACCTGCTTTGCGGATACCTATTCACTTTCGGATTGCTCACGCCAAGCCAATCCCGATAAGAGTCCGTGGCCAGTCGTCCAGTTTTGGTCGCATTCGCCACCGGACAAAGAGCAATACATCTGGATTGAAGGCGTGAAACGAACAATAACTCCGGCGCAGTATGCGGAAGAAATACTAACAAAATGAACGAAAAAGAACAACTTGCTTGGTCATCGTTTATGCCCGCCCTAATGGCGTGCGTGGCATCAACCTCCGGGTGTGTGCTTGAATTGGGAGTTGGCCACTTTTCAACACCAACACTTCATGCAATTTGTGGCGCGTCGAATCGCTATCTTCTTTCAGTCGAACAAAATAAGGAATGGCTGTCGAAGTTTGAAAAATTAAAAACAGATGGGCATTCATTTTGGGGACTCGGTTATGATGAGATGTTGGATAATTTGCCCAAGTTTGGACAGCGTTGGGGAGTGGCATTCATTGACAATTCACCCGGCGGCGCAAGGCGCGCCAAAGATTTCTTGGCGTTAATCAAGACCAGCGATTTTGTGATTGTCCACGACTATTGGCAGGACAATGAAGAACACATCGCACCATTGCTGAAAAATGTTAAATACACGCACGTCACCAGAACGCATGAACCTCCAACACTGGTGGCCAGCTTGGATCGGCCAATTCCGTCATCCATCATCCAACTATAAACTTATGGCTATGACATCAAAAGAACTTCTGATTGCGGACAAGGAACTCTGCGCGTGGTGGAATGGCATCGTTGGCGACGTGCGGTTCGACCGAATGGTGATGATTCTCAAATCGTCAACCTTTGACGGCACGCCGACTCCTGAACAGGCCGATGGAATAAATAAATTCATCGCGTCCATGACAACGATAGCCAACCCAGACGCCGCGCCGATTGATTTCCCGCAACCCGGCTTGCAACACAATCTCGAATCCAAACGCAAAACCATCGGCCAAACTGAAAAGAAAGACAAAAAATGAAACGCATCCTATACTTCCCTGATTCGCCGGCTGGCATCGCGCCAGCCCCGAACGCTCCATCGCCATCACCTAAACCAGCCGCGCCCGCGCCGCCATCGCCGACGCCTGCCCCGTCGCCATCCCCCGCACCCGCGCCGACGCCAGAGCCATCCGACGACCCCTTCGAGGCTCCCAAGAAGCCCGCTGCCGCGCCCGGAGCGAAGCCGGACGTTAAACCAGCCGTTGCCGCCCCAGACGACACCGACAAGCTGGCCCCCAAGGAACTGCGCGAGCGCGTGAAGCAGTTGCGCGCCGAAAACCAGACCTATCCCGGCAAAATCAAATCGCTTGAGGACAAAATCAAGTCGTTCGAGGCTCAAGGCAAGGACACAACGGCGTTGACAACCCGCTTGACGGCTATTGAGAAGGAGCGCGACGCCGCCCTTGCTGATCTCCGCGCCGCCAAACAGGAGGCAAGCCCGGAGTTCAAGGAGAAGTGGGACAAGCCTTTCAAATCTGCCGCCGAGCGCGCCAAGAAGCAAATCACGGAATTGACCGTTGTTCAGAAAACCGATGACGTTGGCACTGTCACGCGGGAATCACGACCGGCGACTTGGGCAGACTTCACCGCGCTTTATTCTCTGCCCGTTGGCAAAGCCATTGAGCAGGCCAACGATTTGTTTGGCCCAACGGCCAGCTTTGTCTTGGGCTTGCGCGATAAACTGCTGGATTTGGATTCCCAGCGGGCAACGGCTCTGGAAGATGAACGGGCGCAGTTCAAAGACAGGAACGCGAGGGAAATCGCCGAACAAACTAGGGAACGCGAAACCGTCAGCAAAACATGGCAGGAAACCAACGCCCGCCTTGCCGAAACCGTGGCCGATTACAAGAATGACCCGGAGGACACCGAGTTGAACGATGCCCGGAAACACGCGCTGTCGGTGTTCGACTCGCAGATCGAGGCGGCTGACCGTCAGGCTTTCTTCCAAAAGAAGGTCAAACGCGATGCCCATATCCGGCAGCGGGTCGGCGCGTTCCCCGTCCTGAAAATCATGTTGTCCCGCAAAGACGCCGAAATCGCCACATTGAAGGCGCAAGTCGAGGAATTGAAGGGCGCGGCTCCCGGTGGCGTGCGCCGTCCCGGTGGCGGCGACAACGGCGGCGGTGAGGAAAGTTGGGAGGCTGGATTGGCAAAGGCTGTTTCGGCGGAATAATTGTATAACGGAAATCAAGCCCCGATTTAACCGGCGGGGTTTTTCATTTCACGGCCTCGGCGTCGGTGGCCGGTCTGGGCGAGAGGTTGGGTTGGTCAACTTCACAACTTTAGCCGGCACTCTTTCTCGGAGATATGGGATTCCTGTTTCAATGTGCTGCCCAAGAGTTTTCGGATCGCGCTTGATGATGTTGCCTTGTGCGTCCTTGTCCTGCTGATTGGCGATGAATTGAGACAGTTGAGGAACTACCAGAGATTTCGCGTATTCGTCAGCAAACATTCCGCGTTCAGTGGGATTGAACATCTTTGTCAGTTCGAGCGAGTCATTCACAAACGGAACTTCCTCGGTGAGTCCAAGACCGCCAGCCATCAAACCCGCCGTAATGCCCTGCGCGGTTTCATCCTTTTTGTGAAGTTTTGAATCTGCTACTCGCCTCACCGTTGCTCCGACTTGAAGCGTTTCCAGCAAAGGATTGTGAAGCAGGAAACTTGGAATGTTTTCACCGTAGATTCTCATGCTTCCATATTTGACATCCTTTGGGTCTCGCTTTTGACCCTGCTGGTAATAGCCACCGATTAGATCGGGGTTGAAATAGCCCAGAAGGAGAGCGGCAACGCCAATGCTTCCCTTTTTCAGTTCGCGCATGATTAAATCAGCCTCCTCCGGTTTTAATTGTTCGACGCCCCTTCGCATTGCCAGCGCAAGACGCGCCGATCCTGTCACCGTTCCGGTTGCGTATTGAAAAGTCTCGGCGATGATGTTTGTCGGAACCCGAACAATCGGGAAAACCGTTTTTGCTGCGGTTGAAAGAATTTTGCTTCCGACTGGAACCCGGCCAGTTGCCTTGTCTTTTTGTTCCAAAGCCGTCATCGCTCGGCGATAAGCTGAAACAACCCGGTTGTCTTGAAGGAAGATTGAGCGATTTGCGTCCTTATAGGATTCAACCATCAACCGAGTCTGAACCATCGGATCGGACACGTCCACGCCGGCGGCAATCGCAGATTGCGCCCGCTTTTCAAACGCGCGGGCAAATTCAGCGCGTTTCACAGGGGCTTTCAATGCGCCGTGAAGATGACCAAAGAAATCAGCAAACGAACGCGGAAGAACGAATTGCTCCCCGACGTAGCCCTCACGGCCCCGCCCGAAAAGAACGTCAAGCTGGCTTTGTCCGGTTTTCAAAGTCTGCCAACTGTCCAACATCCCCTGGGTGATGGCTTGAGTCAGCGCCTTCGCTTCGGCGCTAGAATTGAAACCTCCCTCGCGCGGAGCCTTGGCAGCGACTTTTGGAATTACCTTTGAATAAACCGATCCTATGGCTTCCTCTATTGGAGTAAAAGTCATGCGCTGAACCGCCGCCGCCGTCAGTTTTGCCAGCGTGATCGGGGATGAAAGCAGGAATCCACGCCGCCAGCGAACGAAAGTGTCCTGCATCTTTTCGAGCATTGTCCGGTTCTTCAAACGGTCGAGTTGCAACCCGTGTTCAAATGCCTGTTTCGCACGCTCGTTTGCCGCCTTCAAGCGCAATCCATCTGCGTCCAGCTTGATTGTCGGCTTATGTGGACGCGGATTAAAATCTCCATCGGAAAGTTTCTGCTCAAGTTCCGCCGTGCGAGTCTGCATCCTCTTTTTCAGTTCATCCAAGGATGATCTCAACTGGGTTGATGGGTCGGAGATTGGAATCTGGAACTTTCGCTTCGCGTCGTTGACCTGTTTGATGAGCCTGCTTTCCTCTGCGCTGACGGCGCGGCGTTCAATGCCAGTTTTCAGAGGAGGTTGACCCGCCTGCATGTCCTCCAACTTGGCCACCTGCTGCATCTGGCCTTTTAGGTCGCGCAGTTCAACGGAAATCTGGTCTTTGGTGAGTTGCTTGAAATCACCGTAACCGGAAATGGCGTCCATTGTCTCGCGCCGCGTGAACGTCGGGTCAAACTCAACCAGGATGGAATGAACGCGGTCAATTAGTTCGTTCCTGTCCTTGACGCCATCCTCGACAATAGCTCTAGCGAGTCGTTGGACGGCGTTGGTGATTTCGTTCCGCTTTCCGCGAGCAATCTTCTTCCCGATTTGATTCCCGATGTAGGCTTGCTTCTCCTTCGGGTTCATGTCCTTCACTGCGCGGGAAACAGCCGGCTTGTCCTTGCCGCCCAAAACTCCGGCCTGTCGGTCTATTGCCCTCTGTGAAGCGTCCCACACCGTTTTCAGGTGAGGCTTGATTGTTTCTCCCAACAGTTGAACCATTTCTGCCGACCACTCTCCGAAATCAATCGTTCTTGCCAGAATCCGGGATGCTCCCAAGTCCGTCAAATCGGCCAGCACAGCCGGGCTTAACGCAAACGACTTTCCTTGCAGCCGTTTCAGCGCGGCATCGGCTCGGTTGTCGAAATAGTTTTTGATTTTGTCGGCAATCAGTCGGACATGGGGCGGAACTGGCGGATTGGCTTTTTTGTAAATCTCGTCCAATGCCCGTTTGGTTTCCAAATCGGCAATTCGCGCATTTGTCGCCGCCGTGTAATCGTCATACGCCTTTTGCGTCTTGGCAATCCGGTCGTGCAAATCCTGAATTTCTTTGCGCTGTTGATCGGTCAAAGGCTTGCCGTCATTTGCTGCGCGTTTAGTGACTTCCATTTGCGACAGTTCGTAACGCTCGGTCGCCATCATCTTGCGGGCGTTCAATCCGCGTCCTGTCTCCGTTCCAGATTTCTTTCCGATGTCGTAAATGTCCAGCAAGGCATCACTCACACCGGCAACGCGGTTTCTCAATTCCGAAACGTCATCCAGTCTGTTTGGAAATTCTTTGGCGTCGTCGTAAGCCTGCGCCAACTCGCGTGTGGTCTTTCCGTATTCGTTTTGAAGCTCAATCTGGCGGTGGAGGAGCAATGCGTCCTCAACGTCAGTCAAAGCGCGTGGCTTGTCCCGCAGTGAGGCAAGCAGCCTGTCGGTAACGGTTGGGTCTTGGTCAATCTTGGCCATCGCAGTGTCCCAGACTGCACCGAATGACCGGCGAGCGGGCTGCATGGCGGCTGGCAGGCCACGTTTGGCTCGCTCTTGGTCAACCACGGCGTTTTTGATGCTGGTCGGCGTTGCGCTCGGATTCGTGGTCAAATCCCGGTGGACATCTCCTCCCATTGATTGAGCCTCACCAATCTCCCCCGGCTTGGGCTGCTCGGCGGGCTGCTTGGCCTTGAAGTATTCAGGAACATCGCCGCCACCTTGCCACGCTTTGCCGATTTGCTGATATTTTTCAAACGCGGGTTTGTCGCCTTGAATGTCAGCAATCGTTTTCCAGTCGGTTCTTACGTCGCCATGAATCAGGGCGCGAACGAAATCCTTTGCCTGTGACAAACTCGAAAAACCGCAAAGACCAACGCCAGATTTAACGTGAGTGATGCGATACGGCTCATTCTCAAAACGTCCTTCTTTCTTGCTGATAAACCAGTCTCCGTATCGCGTTCCCGTAAGGCTGACTGCTGGACCTTCTTTTGAGGGAACTGAAATCGTGGTTTTCTTGCCAGTCGGAATTTCAACGGCTTTGACGGCATCGGAATACTCGCGCCAATCGTTGTGCTTCTTCTCGTCAGCATCGCGCTTGGCCTTTTCTGTGGCTTCTTTCTCTGCCGTGCGTTTCGCCAAGTCTGCGGCTTCGGCTTCGTAAATCTCTTTTGCCTTTGGGTGAAGATATTCAATGTCACCGCCGCGCTGTGCTTCAATCTCTGCCCAACGCTGCATGATTCGTTCCTTGCTGACGTTGTTGCCGTAACCGCCGCTTTCAAATGGGCCAGTCGAACCGGCGCGACGCATCCCAACAGAAACCATGTCTGAGCGTTCTGGTAAATTCCCAGTGAACAAACCAAACTCATAGTCACCCTTGCGAGCGAAAGGCTCATTGATTTTTGGAGCCTTCCCCGTCGTCTCGGCGGGCTTGGGCTGGGCTTTCGATTTCAGCCATGTCGCGTAATCGTGTTCAGCCTTCGTAACCACGAAGTTTGAACCGTCAGGCAGGGCTAGTGTGTATTCAGTTTTCGTCCCCGCTTCCTTTTTACGGCGTTCAAAATCGGCCTGCTGTTTGCCGTCCATCCGATTGAATTGCGTGCGCGTTGGCTCTTTGATGGCTTGGACCTCCTCGGTCCTCGGCTCGTAGCCGTCTTGGAGCATTTGGCGCACAATTGCCGCACGATTTCCGAGATACTGTTTCCCGCTCGATGCGTTTTTAGCAGCCTCCGCCGACAGAACACTTTTCAACTTGGCTCGCTGCATTGGATTTTGACCGAGCGCGTCAAGGTATTCATTTACAGGCGCGTCCTTGACAGCTTGAGCCGATTCCGCCGCCTGCTTGTCCGCAAGTGCCTTCGCCCTACTCTCCGCGTTCGCCTTATTGATTCGGTTCGTGACCTCGATGTGCTTTTCAGCCTCGGCACGAGTTGAAAATATGCCGTCTCCAAATCCACGCTTTCCGCTCTTGAGATTTTCGGGCGAAGGAACGGCAAACATTTCGCCGCGCCCTTTGACTTGCGTGGTGTAAATATCGTCGTTGGATAATTCCGCCTTCCCCTCCGTCTGGACGGCAGGCTCTTTCGATGGATAATAACCAAATTCTTCAAGCGTATCACCGGCCCACCGGACATCTTTGGCCTTCACTTTGAACGCATGAACGGGAACATCGGAAGAGGGGTCATCAGCCATGCCGTGCTGCTTTGAATATGCTTTCGAGAATGAAATCCAATCGCCTTCGTTCAGCGTGTTCTTTGGTGAGGCGCGATAAACCGTCACGGTCGCATCAGGCTTGCCCCGAATCTTGCGAAGCGCGGCAACACTTTCCTTGTAACCAACGCTTCCGGGTTCGCCAGTGTAGAAATCTGGACGGTCGTAAATGTCTCTTGGCGCAAGGTCGGTTGAAAGCAAATCATGCGCCGGTGGGCCTTCGCTGTTCGGACGGTGTTGCATCCGATAATCTTCATCAGCCTTCCCCTCCGTCTTGACGGCAGGCTCTTTCGCCGCTGGCGCAACGGGGGAGGGGGTGGGTTTTCCACGATTGTAATTGCGCCAAGAAATTGACTCTCTGCCGGTGGATAATTTTCCAACCACTTCCGCCCATTTCGACATTGGGTAGGTCTTGTATGGCTTTTGAGTGCTGCCCGTTCCGTCCGACACAATGAAGGTATCTGGATTGACCTTTGGTGTGGCGTATTTTCCACCAGAAGCATCCAATCCCGGCGAGACAGACAAGCCGGTGATTTTTCCCGGCAACACAAAAGTTTCATGGCGCGGATTTTTAGCAACATCGGCGTTGTATTCATCCGGCGACATTCCCGTTGGAGATTTCACCCCCGCCTGTGCCGGAGCAGCGGGCTTCCCTTGCTTCGCCTTGAACTCGTCCGCGATACGCTTTTGCTCGGCCTTGTTTCGAGCCTCGACCAGCTTCTGTGCCGGAGTCAAATCTTCCGATGCTCCGCCGTGGGCTTGAGCCAGTTTCTTGATGTCCTCTAAATCCGCCTTGAATACTTCGGCGGCATCAGGGGACGAAAGTTTTATTCCCGCCAACATTTGTTCCGGCGTTGCGCCTTGCCGCGCCAGTTCGTCCATGATGATTCTGGCCTTTTGATGCAGGCTGCTTTCCGGCCCAAACTTAACGGCGTTGCTCGCCATGTCTTTGAGCTTGAAAAACAAATCCTCTGGAACGGTGTCCTTCACGTTGCGGCGAAATCGTTCCAAGTCTGCCGCCTCCCATCGGTCTTGAATTGCGCCAATGGCTTTTCTCCGCTGCGGGGTCAATTCATCGCCTTCGTCCATTCCTTTTTCTGCCTCATTGACTGCGCTTTTTGCCGCTCGAAATTCAGCGTCAAACTCATCATCAGACAGACGGCGCAATGCTGGATTTTGAACGGATGGCCGATTCAGACCAAGAGGTTCTGGAGAAGCCGCCGGGCCAGCCGGAGCCGCTGAAGGCGCGGGAGCAGGAGCTTGGGCCGGTTCCGGGGCCGATTGCTCCGGCGGTGCCGTCACAGCAGCCGCCGCCGGAGCGTTTTTCGTGGCCTCAACTTCGGGTTGAGAAATTGGTTTCGCTCCCGCTGGCATCTTCAAAGACGCGCCTGCAATGGGAGGTTCTTCAAATGGTTCGACTTTGGGTGTCCCGCCTTTCTGCATCAATCCCGCAAATATGGCGTTTCCGCCAACGTCAACAATAGCCTTCGTCTTTTCCGGCGTGGACAACTTGTGCCAGTTCGGAATCAGGTTCAAAAGGGTTTCACCGGCCTGCTGCCATGCCTGTGCGCTGAACACGGCGGGAATCGCTTTGGCGATTGTTCCACCGGAGCCGCCAGTCGCCGCAGTAGCTAATCCCGATGGTGTGGCAATAAAATTCGGTATGCCGATTGCCAGATTGTAAGCCTCCTTCGCAGCCGATGATAAAATTCCATCATCGTGTTTTATTTCCACGGGTTGTATCGGATGAATCCCCGGCAAAGGCTTTGAAATTCGGTTTCCAATTTCCTTCAATTCATTCGCTGGCGACCACGGTTCGCCTTCCGGCGTTATTGGACTGGTCAAACCCTGCCAGATTTGCTTTGCAAGTCCCGGCACCGGAAGGTCGGGAGGGCGGTTTCTCGAATCCAACACCCGATTCAACAACGGAGCGATGTTTTCATCAGGAGGAAAATCAGCAGCAGCCGGCTCAAGCAATTCCGGGTCAAACCCGCTCGGCTTCTCATCAACAGGTTCAAGCAATGTCGCATCAAAGGGCATTTATTCAAGAATGTCGTATTGATCGGTTGGAATGTCATCTGGATTTCCGCGATACAGGAACGTCTTTCCGGTCTTTTTGTCCTTCACTTTTACGCCCTTGGGATTGGAAGTCGTGTTGTCCTGAAGCAGCGGGTCGGCTCCAGTGGGAGATTTAAGGTCGGCGGCGGCGGGCGAATCCGCTCCACCGCTGAATTGAAACGGCGAGCTTGGTGCGGGGGCCGGGGTCAAGTCATCCGCCGCCGATGTGTTCGCCGATGGGGTTTGGAGTTTGTCAAGTTGAGCTTGTATCGCATCCCGCTGTTTCGTGAATGATTCAACTTGGTCAGGA
>Ga0181520_10006081_pt1 | contig 18728 bp, 16 predicted proteins | sample PEATcosm2014_Bin_29_FD_132451 | JGI IMG/M metagenome (GOLD analysis project Ga0181520, IMG submission 132451) | Peatland microbial communities from MTU Mesocosm Facility, Houghton, MI, USA - PEATcosm2014_Bin02_30_metaG | ecosystem: Environmental > Terrestrial > Soil > Wetlands > Peat | place...
GCACGTACTGGAGCGGGCGACGATTCTGGCGGAGGACCGCAGAGAGATTGCTGCCGACGAGATACGTTTCTAGGACCGTCCATCAGGCAGGACGGGGGCCTCTGCAAGCTAGTCAGACCGAGCGGCCACTGCAAATGGCTACATCAGGTGAACCGCGTCCACGTCGACAACCAGGTTGCGGCGTGGAATAGCCTGCGCCTCAGCATAGGCGAGCAGTGCGCGCAGGGCGCGGCCAAGAGGTTCGCGGCGATCGGCCTTTAGCACAAAGTGGAAACGATAGATCCGCTTGATCCGGGCAATGGGTGCAGCGGCTGGCCCAAGTACCCGTATCTGTTCAAGCGGTTTCGCTGCAAACCACCGCCCCAGAGCATTCGCCCAGGCGGCAACCTCTGCCAAAGATTCTCCCTGCACGATCAGATTCACCAATACGCTTGCTGGCGGATAGTGCATCCAGCGGCGATACTCCAATTCCTTGGCCGCAAAGCCGAAATAGTCGTGCTCGGCGGCGCACTGAATCGCATAATGCTCGGGATGATACGTCTGCACCAGCACGCGGCCGGGAAGCTCGCCGCGGCCGGCTCGGCCGGAGACCTGGGTCAGAAGCTGGAACACGCGCTCGGCGGCACGGAAATCGGGCAGGCCGAGCGCGGAGTCAGCGCCGACAACGCCGACCAGGGTCACGCCGTGGATGTCGTGGCCCTTGGCGATCATCTGCGTGCCCACCAGCAGGTTGATCTCGCCGGAGTGAAGGCGGGTCAGCAGTCGTTCCATGTCGCCGCGGCCGCGGACAGTGTCGCGATCCATGCGGCCGATTCGGGCATTGGGGAACAGTTCCTGCAGGCGCTCTTCGCCTTGCTGCGATCCGGCCCCAAGGTAGTAGAGGTGTTCGGACTGGCATTTCGGGCAGATTTTGGGGACCGAGCGGCGGAAGCCGCAGTAGTGGCACTCGAGCCGGTTGCCGGGGTGGGCGTGCAGGTCGGTTCCCAGCACTGGCTTGTGGTAGGTCATCGCGATCGCGCAGTTCTCGCATTCGATCTTCTCGCCGCAGGAGCGGCAAAGCACGGTGAAGGAGTAGCCGCGGCGGTTGAGCAGGACAATCACCTGCTCGCCGCGTTCGAGAGTCGCCTGGGTTTCGGCGACAAGTTGACGCGAGAAAATGTCGTCGCGCGCGGTCTCGCGGAATTCAGTGCGCATGTCCACAAGTTCAACCGTGGGCAAAGGACGGTCGGCGACGCGGTTCAGCATCTCGACGCGTTGATAGCGGCCGCGCTCGGAGTTGGCCCAGCTTTCAAGCGACGGCGTCGCCGAGCCAAGAACGATGACGGCCGAGTTGAATTTCGCGCGCATCACAGCGACGTCGCGGCCGTGGTAGCGCGGCGTCTCCTCCTGCTTGTAGCTGGAGTCGTGCTCTTCGTCTACCAGGATGAGGCCAAGGTTGACCATGGGCGCGAAGACCGCGGAGCGCGTGCCAACCACGATACGGGCCTCGCCACGGCGAATGCGATGCCATTGCTCGGCCCGCTCATCGGGCGTAAGGCCGGAGTGCAGCAGCGCGACCTGCTTGCCGAAGGCAGCGAACATCTCGCCCGCCATGGCCGGGGTAAGGCCGATCTCAGGCACCAGCAGCAGGGCCGAACGGCCCGCTTCCAGCGTCCGCTGCATGGCTGCAAAATACACACTGGTCTTGCCTGATCCGGTGACGCCATACAGCAGGATCGGCTTGAATCCACCCTGTGCCATGGCTGCTGCAATGGAGCCGAGGGCTTCCATCTGCGCCTCGTTGAGGGCGTGCTCGTGGGCGCGTTTTTTCCCATTCGTGGGTAGGCCGCCGAAGTGGAACTCCTCAGATGCGTCCTCGACCGAGACCATACCCCGCTTGACTAGCGTCGCCAGCGTGGATGCGGGAACGCTAAGGTCACGCAGGTCGCGCACACGCATTCGTCCCCCGGCGGCGGCGAGTTCGGCCAGGATAGCGGTCTGATTATCGTTGAGCTTCGGGATGCGGGCATCGGGTACCAGCACGGCAACTCGCTCGGTACGGCGCGCGTCACGTTCTTCAGCCACGGCCTCGCGAGTGAGCCACTTCTTGCGAACCATGGCGTCGAGCAGAGCCTTGCGTGCCTGTGTCCCCAAGCGCAGCGCGGAGGCCTTGGCGGCCTTGCCGTCTTCGAGGTAATTGAGCACAGAATACTCGCGGTTCTGATCTTCGGCAGACAGTTTCGAGCGACGCGACGAGCCTTTCTGTGCACATTCGTAGAGCACGCGGCGGCCCGCTTCGGCAATGCGATAGACGTATTGGCGGCGCACCTCGGCGGCCAGCGGCAACATGCTGCGCAAAACTTCGCCGAGCGGCGCAATGTAATACTGGGCGATCCACTCGGCCAGCCGCATCAGCTCGGGCGAGAGCAGGGAAGTGTCATCGAGCACCTGTTGAACGGGCTTGATCTCGATGTCGTGCGCAGGCCGGTCGTCATGCACGCGGACCACCACGCCCAGCAGCCGCTGACCGCTGAACGGAACCAGCACGCGCGCCCCAACCTGAGGGACGGTTCCGTTCACCGCATAGGTGAAGGGTCGGTCGAGCGGAACGGGCAGGGCAACGTCGCAGTAGGCGGGCATCTGGTTCGAGTCTGATACCAGACTACCGCCGACCCCTGTTCAAGACCGCTCACAACCCTCGGCTGCCGCTTACTGCTACGGTTCGCCATTCGCGTAGAAACGGTCGATTGAGCTCAGGCAGGATGGTATCCTGAATAAGGCTCATTAGCCTCATGTAAACCATAAACTTAGACAACCAGCGAGGTGTTTGGATGGCGACTGCGACGATCGATAAGGCAGTGTTGGGCGGGGCGACCGAGTACAAGGTGGCGGACATTGGACTGGCTGACTTTGGCCGAAAAGAGATCGCAATCGCCGAGCACGAGATGCCCGGCCTCATGTCCATCCGCAACAAGTATGCGGCGGCCAAGCCGCTGGCCGGCGTCCGCATCACCGGCTCGTTGCACATGACGATTCAGACCGCGGTGCTGATTGAGACGCTGGTCGCCCTTGGTGCCGATGTGCGCTGGGCAAGCTGCAATATCTTCTCCACCCAGGACCACGCGGCAGCTGCGATCGCCGCGTCGGGCGTTCCAGTATTTGCCTGGAAGGGTGAAACGCTCGAGGAGTACTGGTGGTGCACCAACCAGGCGCTGAGCTTCCCGGGCGGCAAAGGACCGCAGTTGGTGGTCGACGATGGCGGTGACGTCACCCTGCTGATCCACAAGGGCGTGGAACTCGAGAAGGGCGATAAGTGGGTCGATTCGCCCTCCGGCTCCCACGAGGAGAGCGTGATCAAGGACCTGTTGAAGCAGGTCCACCAGGAGACTCCAACGCGCTGGCAGTCGGTCGCCAAGGAGTGGCGCGGCGTCAGCGAGGAGACCACGACCGGCGTTCACCGGCTTTATCAGATGTTCGAGCAGGGCAAGCTGCTTGTCCCGGCGATCAACGTCAACGATTCGGTGACAAAGTCGAAGTTCGACAATCTGTATGGCTGCCGCGAGTCACTGGTGGACGGTATCAAACGCGGGACCGATGTGATGGTTGCGGGCAAAGTGGCCTGTATCTGCGGTTATGGCGATGTGGGCAAGGGCTCGGCAGCGTCCTTGCGTGGACTGGGCGCACGCGTCATCGTCACCGAGGTTGATCCCATCAATGCGCTCCAGGCCGCGATGGAAGGCTACGAAGTGACCACCATCGAAGAAACACTCGGACGGGCTGACATCTATGTGACCTGCACCGGCAACGTGGACATCATCACGGTAGAGCACATGAAGCTGATGAAGGACCAGGCAATTGTGTGCAACATCGGCCACTTCGATAACGAGATCCAGATGGAGAAGCTGAACGCCGAAACCGGCGTGACCAAGCTGAACATCAAGCCGCAGGTTGACAAATACACGTTCGCGACGGGCAATAGCATCTTCATCCTGGCCGAGGGCCGGCTGGTGAACCTGGGCTGCGCTACCGGGCACCCGAGCTTTGTCATGTCGAACAGCTTTGCGAACCAGACATTGGCTCAGCTCGACCTGTGGAAGAATAAGGACACCTACAAGGTCGGAATTTATATTCTGCCCAAGAGGCTGGACGAAGAGGTCGCACGCCTGCATCTGGAAAAGATTGGCGTGAAGCTGACCACGCTTTCGAAGAGGCAGGCGGAATACCTTGGCGTGCCGGTCGAAGGGCCGTACAAGTCGGAACATTACCGGTACTAGTAACTTTCAAGTAGATTGCGTATTCGCTGACGGCCGGGGCATCCACCCCGGCCTTCAGCGTTGGCTCGAGTGCCCGCTACCGAAACGGTTGCAAAATCATTTCCGATAGTCCGGTCACTCCGGTATCCTTCTATCTGTCAATTGCACAACCAAAGGAGACTCCTTGAGGCTGGTCGGCTGTCTGCTGCTCGTATCCGGATTTTTCCTTGTTCTCGCGGCTCTTGTGCTGTTTCCGGCGCCGGCGATGCGTATCGCCTTCGTCGCAGCGGGGCTGGGAGTTGAAGCTTTGGGTGTTGCCTTGCTGACCCGCGCGCACACGTTGCTGCAGAAGGAGCAGCAATGAACTTGTTGCTTTGTCTGGTCTGCATCATGCTGATCCCGCTGGCGTCTGCTGGACTGGGCTTGATTCATCAGGGCCTCGGCCGCTCTCGTTCGGCAGCCCACGCCATGCTTGCAACCTTGTGCGCCCTGGGAGCTTCCGCGATTGTTTTCGTAGCCATCGGAGTCTCATGGACGGGCGTCGCCGGGGGAGCCGCGCACACCTTCGTCGGTGGAGGCGCGCATTGGAACTGGCTTGGCGCAGGGCCATTCTTTCCCAATTGGGTCGACCTCGATCCAGCGGATCCAGCCGGCTTCAGTCGGGCGCTCACGCTTTGCCTGGAGATGTTTGCCGTGGGTTTGGCAGCTATCGTTCCGTTGAGCGCGGGCACAGACCGGTGGAGACTTGCGCCAATCTGTATTGCCAGCGCCGGCTTGGCCGGCATTGTCTTTCCACTGTTTGCCCACTGGGTTTGGGGAGGCGGTTGGCTCGCGCAGCTTGAAACGAACTTTGGCGTGCCCGGCTTCATCGACGCAGGCGGCGCCGGAGTCATCCAGGTGGTTGGCGGCCTCATGGCAGTCTCCGTTGCATGGGTTCTCGGTCCGCGACGAGGCAAATTCGCAGCGGACGGACTGCCCGCCGCAATTCCCGGCCACAATATCGTTCTGGTTCTGTTCGGCTGCCTGTTGGCCCTGGTTGGCTGGATCGGGCTCGATTCAGCGTCGTCGATTCTCTTCTATGGGGCCGGTCCGCAGCAGGTCGTCTGGGTGGTGATCAACGCCGTTCTGTCGGCTTCGGCAGGATGCCTGGCGGCCCTGGTCATCACACGCACGCGCTACCGCAAACCCGACGCCTCCCTCAGTGCCAATGGCTGGATTGCCGGCCTGGTGGCCGGCAGTGCTTCATGCGCCTTCGTCACGCCGGTAGTGGCGATCGATATCGGCGTAATTGCAGGTGTGCTTGTAACCTACATGATTGAAGTTGCCGAACTGCGTCTGCAGGTTGACGACCCTGGCGGCGCCGTGTCTGTGCATGCAGGCGCAGGCCTGTGGGGCCTCATCGCAGTCGGACTCTTTGGTCATTTCTCCGCCGGCACGCGCGGCGGACACATATTGGCTCAATTGGTTGGGGTCGCCGCGCTCCTCGGCTTCATGCTGCCCCTTATTTACGGGGGAAATCTGCTATTGGATCGCTTTGTTCCGTATCGCGTGGACAACGACGGAGATTGGCAGGGCATGGATATTCGCGAACTCGGCGCCGGCGCATACCCCGAATTTGTCGTCCATGCGGACGAATTTGTCCCACGCTGATCCCGCGCCGGATTACAGCAGCCGGTAAGGCCGCCCGCGGTAGAGCCCCATACGTTCAACCGAGCGTACCCGAATCAGTTGCACGCTGACATTGTCGTACCCTCCGGTCTGGTTGGCGGCCTTGATCAATGCTTCGGCGGCGTCATCCAGGTCCGGTTTCGAGTTCAGCAGCCACTGAATTGCGGCGTCGGGTACGTATCCATGCAATCCATCCGAGCACAGCAGCAGCAGGTCACCGGGCATGATATTGACGGTGATGGTGTCGGCCGCAACGAACATCTCGACGCCCAGACAGCGTGTCAGGATGTGCCGGTTTGCGTGTTCCGCAGCTTCCGCCTCAGAGATCATCCCCTTGCGCACCTGCTCATCGACCATGGTATGGTCGTGGGTCAGCGCGGTTAGGTTGCCATGGCGAAAAAGGTAGCAGCGAGAATCTCCGACGTGCGAGACAACGGCGGAATCGAAACGCAGCGCGCACAGCACCAGCGTGCTGGCCATATGTGACTCTTCGGGGATCAAGTTGCCGCCCGGGTCAATGTATCCGGAATCTGGGTGGGGGACGGCATTGCCAGCGTCGAAGACGGCCTGGTTGGCCTCCTGCACCAACTTAGGAAGCAGCGAGACGTGCATGATGCCCTTGGGAATTTTTCGGAATCCGGCCAGCACCGTGTCAATCGCAAGCCGCGAGGCAACCTCGCCCCGCTCCTGACCGCCAACCCCGTCAGCCAGCGCGAACAACCATCCCTGTGACTGAACTTGCGCTGCCGAGGACGGTGCCACATGACCGAGAAAGTCCTCGTTGTGTTGGCGGCTGAGTCCTGTATCGGAGAGTTCGGCAAATCCAACATCTAACATTTGGCTCAAGTCGCTTTCCGCAGGACAGCATGCATGGAGTGGGATGTACCGAGTTTACGCTGTCGGTCAAAACGGCTCGCTGGCGACTTCGCATTCCAGGCGATTACCGGTTCAGGGTAGCTCGACTCAAGGCAGCCGGCACACTCTTACCGCGGAGCTCGCATAGGGACAATTGAGACTCGTCGCCGCGCTTGCTTCGAGCACGATCCACGAAACCCCAAGCGGGCTGAGTGCGGCAATTCGTTGTGCGTCCGTCTCCGTCGGGCTGCTCAGTCGCTCCTGCGCGGCCTGCCCGATACTCCACGCGGCGGTCAGGTTTGGGGCGATCGACGTCTCGCCACCATCCTTCGAGTAGTCCGGCAATGCGCTTCGCTCGGCAATGGCGCGAAAGCTCTGCGCATCCTCGCCTCGGGCGTTGATGTAGTCCGAGTCCAGTGCGAACAGGGCGTCATGCGGCGTGTTCTCGCGGATCCACAAGAAACTCTGTACCCAGGGGTTCCGCGCGCTTGCCCCCGGCAATTCCAAGTGGTTCGAGTTGGGAAATGCAGCGAAGCCGGCCCTCGCCATGATGCCACCGAGCAGCACAATCGCAGCAGCCCAACGCCATGCGCTCCGCCGCAGCACCACCCTCCCCATGGTCGAGCCCAGGAACAGGATCATCGCCAGGTAAACAATCTGGAAAGCGCGCAAGGGCTGCAATCGAGCCACCACATGCGTGGGCGCTCCGGCTCGTGCAAACAGCAAGGCAATCGCCGTAGCCGTTACCCCAATCGAGAGCGCCATCTGCGCCAGGGCCGATCGCGCCGTGTCACCCTGACTCAAGGCGCGCCCCGCGCTCCCCACGGAAGATGCTCGCGCAAACGCCGCCAGGATCACCACCGGCGCAGCCAGTCCCACCCACTCATACCAGGCCCAGGTGCCGGGAAACCAGTAGGTGCGCGTCAGCGCTACGTGCACATAGTCCGGATCTTCAGGTTTTGCGGCATACTGCAAGGCCGCCGCAATCGCCAATGCTGCCGCCGATAGCGCCGCCGTCCCCCAAAATCGCGCACCGCGTCTCTGCAACCTCAGGCAAACGAGCGTCAACGTTGCCCACAGTCCGTAGACAGCCATAAGCGGATGCACTAGGGCAGCGATCGCAATGCTGCCAAACCAGAGACACAAGCCCCGCCGTCGCTGGTTTCCGCTTGTGTCCTGATTCGACATGTCCAGGACACCCGCCAACGCCAGTAACGTGCAGGGGGTTGAGAGGCTCCGTGCCGTGACATAGGGATCCATCAAAAACAGTGCGGTGCCGGCAACTGGCAAGGTAAGCCAGCAGGTCAGCAGCACCACCACTCCGGCTCGCTCCTCGCGGCGCGACCAGCAGCGCGCAGCCAGCATCCACACCGCGAACAACGTGGCCCATATGCTGGCGAGGTCCAGCGCCAGCAACACCCAGGGAAGGCCCAGCCCAGTGAGTTTCACAATTCCTGCAACCAGCGGGGCAAACAGCGAATGGCGCATCGGCTCCAGCACGAATGCCGTGCCCTGAGGATAGAGCGCGGGATCGAGTAAACGCTTCACCCCCGCCATATACAGGCCGCCGTCCTCCGCATATGGATGGTAGCCATGGACCGCCATGGCGACCCAGGTCAACACGCTCACCAGCAGCAAGCCGAATCCGCGCTCCCGCTCCACGGTCGCACGTTGAACTGTGCTCTGCGATTCTACTGGTGCTACAAATGTGGCCAACGCCCGCCGCTCCATCTGCCCGGCCAAATTGGCCGCGGCTTTGGGTCTCATCCACTATGTTAGACACCTGCGGCGGAGGAAGCCATCACCACGCTCCGTCTTCTATAATCACTCCCATCCCTATGAGCCGTACCTCTTTGGTAATTGTCAGCTTTCTTGCGGGAATTTTGTTGCTGCCGCTCGGCGTCTATCTCCTGCTTGCCTTCGGGCGCCCTCCAGTGGCAACCGCTGATGCCCCATTCCCACTGGAGGCCAGGATCGTCGCGATTCCACTGGATGCTCGGATCAAGCGCGAGGCGCCTGCCAGCTCGCCAATCCCCGCCAGCGATGAAAATCTGATTGCCGGGGCAGGCATCTACGAGGACAAATGCGAGGTCTGCCACGGAACTGCAGACCAGCCCTCGCCGATGGCCAAGGCGATGTTCCCCCCTGCGCCGCAATTCTGGGTTAAGCACAACGGGGGCGAGATGGACGTCGCCGACGACCCGGTGGGCGAGACCTACTGGAAGGTGAAGAATGGGATCCGCCTGTCCGGAATGCCATCCTACGGCAAGGCGTTGTCGGAGACACAATTGTGGCAGGTAAGCCTTCTGCTGTCGATGGCTGACAAGCCGCTGCCGACGGAGGCAGCGAAAACTGTCGGGCGCTAGTGAGGGGTGGCTATGCCGGCACCACGAAAGAATGTGAGCACGAGATCTACGGTATGGGTATTGGGATCGGCATAGGCCTTATACGCAAAGCTGTAGGTGACTAGAGACTGAAGCGAGGTGTTGTTCTTCATGAATCCAGTGAGGTACTCGGGGTTGTAAAGCTGGCCGCCCTTCATCAGGAAACCACGGTCGAATTCAGCCTGTGCCGCTGGGTCAAGGTTCTTCGCCGTAACCTCACGGATGCGGTATTGTTCGCCCGGCTTGACCGACACCGTGTAGGCAACCTGGTGAGTGGTCGCATCAACTTCCGGTATCGCTTCGGCAATCACATCCATGTATCCCTGCCGGCGGTAGGCTGCGTCGAGCGGGCCCAGCGTCTGAAACAAAAGCGAGCGCGAGGCCACATCTCCGGGGTGTAGCTTCTGTGAGTTGGCGAATGACTCGGCGGAGAGCAGGGGACTGCCGGCAAAAATGATGCTGGATACGTGATAGACATCGCCAGGATTCAAAGTGGCGGAAATCACGACCGACGCCGTGTCCCCAGAGACCGTCGGTGCAAGGACAACACCGGTTAACGCTGCCTCGACATATCCTGCGTCGAGCAGCGGAGCAAGTATGCGGTCCCCCGTCGTCTCACCAGCCAGGCCTTCGTTGTAACCAAATCGCACGGCCGCATTGACCGATTTTTGGATGAGCGGCGCAAGATTGGTCGAAACTCCGTCCAGTTTTACGTTGGCAACTCCCACTGCGGGCGAAGCGACCCGGAACTCGATCACGCGTTCCGGGCGCAGCATGGTCGGCTCAACCGTCTCGTGCGTCACCTTGGCAGTGACCCCCTTGGCGGCCAGCGCATCAGTGAGCGCGGCGTTGAATACATCCTCCAGTGGACTGCTCTCCGGCAGATAGTCCTGGAAGAGCGGCGACTTGGCCTGGAGCGCGGCTTCAAGCTCCGAATGCGTGAGCCAAACAAAATTCTCGAAGCCGACGTGCAGCATCTGCGCGCGCTCAATCGGTTCGATATCGAAAAGAACGGACGCGGCGTCGACGCGTCCTGTCAGAGTTGCGCCCACATTCACAAAGAATCCGGTGTCGATCAGTCGCTGCGCCGCGGCTCCGAGGTCATTGTTATTGAACGTTGTCCCCGGGTGAATTCCAGCAGCTGTCTCAAGTTGGACCTGTGTATAGGGACCAGGATGGTTGAAAACAATCTTCGCTGCGGTGTACGTGACGTCGGCGGCGACTGCGGTCTGTGCTGCAAATGCGGCGGAGACAGTGGTCGCGAAAAGGATGAAGGGAAGACTGCTCGGAAGCTTCATTTGCATTCGATGCTAGGAGCGTCGGCGCAGAATCACAACAGAAACTGTTGCTGCTGGAAAACTGGACATAGATGCAGAAGGGGCCGCAGCACGTCGCCGCGGCCCTTCACATGCTGCTCACCAAATCAAAACCTATCCGAGCTCATCCATGCTCTTGGCGCCGAACTTCAGGTACCACGGGCTGGCGGCCTTAAGACCATTATTCACATTGTTGATATTCTCCACGCCGGTGGTCTCCAGCCAGTCGCGGAAGGCCTTCTCGCCCTGTTTGGCAAAGATGGGGATCCCGTCCTTCCATGTTGCTCGCCCGCACAGCACGCCGTTGAACTTGGTGCCCGACTCGCCAGCCAGTTCAAGCGTTTCGATGAATACCGGGTTGGAGACGCCCGCCGAAAGGTAGATGAACGGTTTATGTGTCATGCCCTCAGCGTCGCGGAAGTGCTGCAGGGCCTCGGCGCGGGTGTACGCCTTCTCGCCCTTGAAGGCCTTGGTGCCTTCGACAAACTCCATCACGATGGGAACCTCAACCTTGAGCACATCAACGTTGTAGCGCGCCTTTCCGAATTCGGCCATTGCGCCCGACACGATCTCGGGCTTCTTCTTGGCGTAAGCGAGCGACTTTTCATCTCCGCCGTCGGCGTCGTAGCCGACGAACTCGAGAAAGAAGGGAATGTCATGGGCAAGGCATTCGTCACCAATCCGCTCGATCCATGCCTGCTTCAGGTCGTTGACGTGCGACTTTTCGAACGGGGTGTAGTACAGCAGGATCTTGATGCAGTCGGCGCCCGCTTCCTTCAGCCTGCGCACCGACCAGATGTCGAGCAGATCGGGCAGGCGGCCCGGCGTCTGCGCATCGTAACCAGTCTTCTCATACGCGAGCAGCAGCCCCTTGCCGTGACGGTGTTTCGATGCCGGCAGACCAAACTCGGGATCCAGCAGGATGGCCGAGGCGTGCTGGCACAGAACGTCGGTAACCAGTGTCTTGAAGTCCTCAAGATCCTGACCAGTGGCAGCGGCCCCACGCTCCTTCGCCAGCGACTTCTGCAGCGAGCCGCGTTGATCCATAGCCGCGGCTGCAATGACGCCACGCGCGTCGGAGACGGATTTAAGACCTGCTAGTTTTCCGGGAGTTAACTTCATTGTGCGGTGGTCTCCTATAGGTTCTTGCTTTTTTGGCTTCATCGGCAATTCTACACAGCGTCGAGAACGTCCGTTGTGACGGCGATTACATGCGAAGTGCAACCCGGATCGCACCACCCTCCGTTGCCCGCGGGGAACTGCGGAATCGATTACGCAGCGTGTCGCCTTCGCGAGCTTAAGTCGTGTAAACTAAAGACAGATTCTCGCCGCAGTTCTTCCAGTTCGATAGTATCCCCGGAAGGTTAATGACTGCGCACACAGGTCCCTGAACGGGGCACTGCAAGGCCGCAGCTTTGGCGAGCGAGTATCAACAGATCAGCATCAGGAGATGGGAAACAATGGCGAAGATTGCCAAGACCGGCGACCGCAAGAAAGCAATGGATACCAGCAAGAGCACCGACTGCCCCAAGTGCTCCAAGCCCACGCGCATCGTGAAGCGCGTCAAGGACCGCGAGCGCGGCATCCCTGGCGGAGTCTACATTTCGTGCTCTGCCTGCGAGTTTTTCGAGAAGCTCTAGCTCTTCGGTCAGTCTGAAGAGCATTGCCTGCGCCCCCGACTACGTTCCATACGCTACTTGCGCGTTACGAAGACGGCGGCGACCTTGTCCTCATACACCAGCTTATAGCGCGAATCTACCCGCAGCAGTTGGGTCAGCGGAGCCTTATCCGGTCCAATAACCAGATTGGCCGCCTTGAGCTCAGGATCGGATTCCCAGTCGGGTTTCGCATTCCAGGTCGCGATGGAACGATCAATGGCCGCGTCTCCGTAAAAGGCAGCGCGGCCATCAATGCTGACTGGCATGCGCAGCGCCCAGATCAGATATCCGCCCCAGTTGAAATCGTTGTAGATGGGACCGGCATAGCCATTCGCCCGAATCGTATTGACGGCGCGGACCGGCATTGTTTTTGTGATCTGCGTTTCAAGTAAATCATTATTCACATGCATCACCCGGAAACCTGCCAGGACCAGGATGGCCGCGGCAACCGCCGCCAGAACCGAAGCAAACTTCGGGAGGCGGACAGTGGTCTTGCGTCCACCCACAATGGAGGATGCCAGAATCGCCGCGGCGGCCGTCGCCATCACCCAGACATCGCGCTGCGAACGAAACGATAGGACTGCAGCAAAGATAAGCAGCCCGATCTCAAATAACAGGAACCGTCTGTTCCACGCCAGCGCCGCTGCGGACGCAAGCGCAAGAAAAAGCACGCTGAAGTCGGTAATGTCGCGAAAGGGAATCGACTTGAGCTCGTTGATCTTGTCCAAAACTCCCGGCTGCGAGGCCAGGTCATAAGCGACCTGGTAAATATGCCAGCCGAACGGATTGGCCAGGGTTGCCGCCAGGGTGCCCGCCAGTGCAGCTGCCATCCAAGGCGCGCGCAGATGGGTCTTTTCGCCGATACCCCAACGCGTCACGATAGATTCCGCCAGCGCCAGCCCGAGCACCAGCAGACCGTCGATAAACTGGATGTGTAGATTGCTCCAGAGCGCAAAAATGACCGGCAGCCACAGCAGTTCCCGGATTCTCCCCGTTTTGCGTGCGTACATCAGGATGTCAAGTTCCATCACGAAGAACAGGATGGTAAACATCCACGGCCGCGGCGTGTATAAATGGCCCAAACTCGCACAGGTGGCAAATACCAGCAGGATGACCACCGAGAAGTCCGCCTGCAGCCTTTGAATCAGGTGCCGGACCGCGATTGTAATCGCCAGCACCATTCCGGCCGAGTAGCCCACGATGCCGATCAAATTGAATCGCTGAAAAATCTTGAAGAACAGAAGTTCGAAGAGCCAGCTATAGGCTGGCCATGGCTTTCCAGCATTCGGACCGGAGAAGGGGTCGACGCGCGGCACCGCATGGTGTTGCAATATCCACTCCCCGGTCCGCAGGTGCCACCAGACGTCAGGGTCGTTTGCACAAGCTGCCCGCAGGCACACCAGCGCTGGAGCGGCAAACATCAGTGCCAGCACCAACGCGTTGGCAATCTGCTGGGACTTCTGGTCGGGTCCGCCAGCAGCAGGAGCCTCCGGCATCTCCGCCGATGGTTTCAGCGCGACGTCGATTTCTTCCTCTGGCCGGGCAATAGGCGTGACGGTAAGGGTTGCCACTCCTTCACCTTATCGGCTGACGCCGATATCCCCAATACCACGAATAGGTATGGGGGAGATGTCGAGGAAAGTATCCTCCGCTGTCGGCAATTTCGATCCCAGAGAGCCTGAACCGCTCACTTGGCCGCCACAAACACCGCAGCCACCTTGTCTTCGTAGGCAAGCTGGAAGCGACGGTCCCTCCGCAGGATCTGTGTCAGCGGGGCATCCACCGGTCCAATCACCACTCCGCTCGAGGTCAGCTGGGTGTCCGTGGCCCAGTCCGGCTCCGCCGCCCACGTCTTAGCCGAACGATTCAGCCGCTCGTCCCCGTAGAGGTTCTGCCGCCCGTCAACGCTGACTGGCATGCGCAGCGACCAGGCGAGATATCCGCCCCAGTTGAAGTCGTTGTAAAGCGGCCCGGAGTATCCCTTCTCCCGAACTTCCTCGACGGCACGGTCCGGAAACGTATTGGCTACCTGAAGCTGCAGCTGGCTGTTGGTGACATGCAGGACCCGGAATCCAGCGAAGATGATAAGCGCTGCAGCCAGGATCGATAGGCTGGTCAATGGAGCCGGCACGTGTTGGGCAGGCTTCCTGCTGTTCTGGATCGTGGACGCCAGAATCGCCCCACCCGCGACCGCCATCACCCACACATCTCGCTGTGACCGAAACGACAGGAGCGCGGCAAACACCAGCAGCGCGCTTTCAAAAGTGACTAGGCGTCTCTGCCACGCCAGGGCCGCCGCGCTCCCCAACGCAAACAGGAGAACCACAAAATCTGCCAGATCACGGAAGGGAATCGACTGCAATTCCGAAATGTTGTTCAGCGCACCGCCTTGGGTGGCCAGGTCGTAAGCCACGCCGTAAATGCGCCATCCATAGGGATTTGCCAGTGTGGCCAGCAGACTTGCCAGAAGGGCAACACCGAGCCAAAGAGGGCGGGCGCGGGTCTCCAGGGTCTTCCACCAAGGTGCCAGAATCGCTTCCACAACCGCAAGCCCCAGCACCAGCAATCCATCGACGAACTGGATATGTACGTTGGCCCAAAGCGCGAAGATAACCGGAAGCCAGGCCAATTCACGCAGCTTGCCCGTCCTGCGCACCTGCATTAAGATGTCCAGCTCCAGGGCAAAGAACAGAATGGTGAACAGCCACGGCCGCGGCGTAAACATATGGCCCATGCTGTACATCGAGATGAAGGTGAGCAGGATCGCCAGCGTGAAGTCGGCTTGCAGGCGGCGCACCAGGTGATATATCGCCACGGTAATCGACAGGACCAGCCCGGCAGAATAAGTAACCAGGCCCACCAAGCCGAGCCAGCGAAACATCTGCGCAACCACCAGTTCGAATAGCCAGCTATAGGCAAGCCACGGTTTTCCCGTCAGTTCCCGTGAAAGGAAATCGGTGTGGGGAACCGTGTGATGCAGAAGGATCCATTCGCCGGCACGCAGATGCCACCAGATGTCTGGATCCGTTCCCCGGGACACATGAAGGCAGATCAACGCCGGAACCGCGAAAAGCACCGCCAGCACCACCGTCTGGGCGAACTGCTCGGACTTTGGGTTGACCACACTTGAAGCGGGCGGCTCCGGCACATGCCCCGGAGGTGTCAGCGGGGCATCGTATCCTGCTTCTGGCGGAGTGCCGGTCGGGACAATGAGGGTGGCCACACCCCAGAGCTTACGGATATATCAGAATCGGCCCAATACCACGAAGGGGTATGGGTACCCCTTACGTCAATCGCGATTCGACCCGGTAAGGTTGAGCGCTAGAGCGATTGCCGAATCTCTTCCAGGATCCCCGCCGCAGCTTTTGCTGGATCCGCCGCCTGCGTGATGGGCCGCCCGACCACCAGCATGGATGCTCCGCGGGCAATCGCATCGGCGGGAGTCGCAATCCGGCTCTGGTCGCCTGCGGTGCCACCTGTCGGCCGGATTCCCGGAGTGACCAACAGTGCGTCCGGACCCATCTGGGCACGAACGGCCCCAACCTCCTTGGCCGAGCACACCAGCCCGTCGATTCCGGCCGCCCGCGCAAGTTCTGCCAACCGCAGCACCTGGGCAGCAGGCGTATCAGCGACGCCAACCGCGCTCAATTCCGCGGCGTCCATGCTCGTCAGGACGGTGATGGCCAATAGCCTTGGGGCATTGGGTGCGCTTGCCGCTTGCACTGCTGCGCGGAGCATCTTTTCCCCGCCGGCTGCGTGGACCGTCAGCAGCGAGGCGCCGACGTCCGAGACTGAGCGCACCGCTCCGGCAACGGTGTTGGGAATGTCGTGTAGCTTTAGGTCGAGAAATACCTCGAAACCGCGCTCGCGCAGCCGCTCGATCACGGCATTCCCGGCAGCATAATAGAGCTCCATCCCCACCTTGAACCAGCGGCAGGTGCCCTGAAGCTGGTCGACCAGAGCCATCGCATCGGCAGTGGAAGGGAAGTCCAGCGCTACGATAAGCCGATCCAATGGGTTCTGCCGGTCCGGTGAATTGGGGCCGGCGGTCTGGGGGCTCTGGTCAGGACCGGTCGCGGTCTCCATGGCATCAGTCTACCGTGGAAACGGAGGCCGCGACGCAGCCCAGAATCGGATGTGGAAATTGGTTCAGCGAGCCAGGGGATCGAAGATATCCGGCATCTGCAATTGAGCCATCAGGGCCCGGGCCAACTCAGGGTCGCCGTCGTGCACGGTCTCGAGTTTGACTTTGCCCAAGCCGGCAAGGCCGAGCGTTCTGGCAGCTGCATAGGACAGGTCGACGATCCTTCCTTCGAGCACGGGTCCGCGATCGTTCACCCGGACATAGGCAGTCCGGCGGTTCTTCAGGTTGGTCACCCGCAGCCATGTGCCCATAGGCAGTGTCGGGTGAGCGCAAGTCATCAGATTCATGTCGAACAGTTCGCCTGCCGCAGTCGTTCGTCCCTGAAAATGCGATCCGTACCACGAAGCGACGCCAACCTGCAGCCAGCGGCGAGGCTTGTGGCCGATCTTCGCAGCATTCGCCTGGGCATTTGGGGTCTGATTCTTACCGGAGTCCGGAGCAACCGCGACGGGATCCTTAGCCGAGGCCGACAGCGCCATGCCCATGATGAGAAGTCCGGTTCCAAGCTTCTGGACGGACATGGATGATCCGTTTCGAGCAGTTCTGAAAGAAGTCCTTTTCATTCGCACGCTCCTTCTGTTATTGTCATTGCGTGGCTGACCCAAGTCAAACATCCAAAAGCGTTTATCGGATAGTTCGACTTGCGGAAATGAATGGTTTTGTGATATAGAAAATGGTCAGGCGCAACGCGCGAAAGTGCCACAAAAACTGCCGTCATGGGCCCAATTCTGCTCGATGCAGTTGGTATTTGGCCCTATTGGCAGAAAAGTAACTTTTTTTGAAAAAAGTCGGATTTTCCCGATTTTCCGGCCCGGCGCCTCATGCAGACCGTTCTCACCATCGCCGGCTTCGATCCATCCTCCGGAGCGGGTGTCACTGCGGACCTGATGGTCTTCGCCGCACATGGTCTCTTCGGAACTGCCTGCATCACCGCATTGACAGTGCAATCGACCCTTGGAGTTCGATCGACGCATCCTACGCCCGCCCCGGTTGTGGATTCAACACTCGATTGCCTGGCTGCGGATATCCCTCCGGCTGGCATCAAGATCGGGATGCTATCCGGCAGAGATAATATACGTATAATCTGTCGCTTCCTTGGTAATATTCATCAAACACACGAAGTCCAGTCGAGACGCTTCGGCGGCTCTGTTGTCCTCGATCCCGTACTGCGATCTACGTCGGGCAGAGAATTGCTCGATCCGGCGGCGATCGAAGCTCTCCAGGAGCAATTACTCCCGCTGGTCGATTGGGTAACCCCAAATCTCGATGAATTGAAAGTACTCAGTGGGCAAAGCGTATCCGATCGACATGATTTGCGTCTGGCCTGCCAAGCCCTGCAAAACCAATTATTTGAGAAGAATGGGGGCCATCGTCTAGGCATTTTTGCCACCGGCGGACACCTCGACCCTCCTGACGACTTTCTGCTATTGCCGAGCGGGGAAGAGGTCTGGCTGCCGGGAGAGCATATTGCCACTCGTTCCACGCATGGCACCGGCTGCGCGCTCTCGAGCGCCTTCCTGAGCCGATTGGTTTTGGGGGATCCACCCAAGCAGGCAGCCCTTGCGGCCAAGAGCTATGTCGCCGAAGCTATGAAGAACGCAACAGCCATAGGCTCTGGGAATGGTCCACTCCATCACTTATGGCCTTTACTTCGTGTGAAGGATTAGACAACGCGAGGCTTGGAGGAGGTGACCTTTGCCTCCAGGTCCGCACCGGTAGGCAGCGAAATGTCTGATAATGGGCTCGGCATACAGCACATGGAATGGCCGCGCCAGGAACCTGCTAGGCTAAGGAATTATGTCGCTTGTCCTCACTGTGAACGGCCAGCGCCGCGAATTTGCCATCCTGGCTCCGCAGGCAACTCTCTTGCAGGTTATCGATGCGATGAATCTGAAGGGCGACCGGATCGCGGTCGAGCACAATGGAGAGATCGCTCAGCGAGTTCGTTGGGCCGATGTTCAAGTGGCCTCCGGGGATCGGTTGGAGGTTGTTCATTTCGTCGGCGGAGGGCTGCACGGCGATAACCAGATCGCTATTGGCAGAGGGTAGCTTCGCAAACTCCAGACCTCGATCCAAGAGAAGGGGCTGGAAGTAGAAATCAGCGCCGAAGAGGGAACTCCTCCTTGGATTGGCTAGATATAGCTAATCCAAGGCCAGAGGCTACGACCCGACTTGCACTATACATAATATTCGTTATCGGACATTGTACCTGCGGAGCGCTGCCGGGAGCCCCAACAGATCCCCGCTTGTTATCTGCAGCCTCCACGGAGTTAAACCACCACAATCCTTCTCCTCGATTCCCGTGCGGATGCCCGGCACCCTCCGCATCCGCCGGGCCGTATGATAGATTCAAACAGTCCGCCTTCCAGCGGAGAGATGGCCGAGTGGCTTAAGGCGCACGCTTGGAAAGCGTGTATACCGCAAGGTATCCAGAGTTCGAATCTCTGTCTCTCCGCCATTCCCCCTTCAGC
>Ga0181520_10006083_pt1 | contig 18723 bp, 16 predicted proteins | sample PEATcosm2014_Bin_29_FD_132451 | JGI IMG/M metagenome (GOLD analysis project Ga0181520, IMG submission 132451) | Peatland microbial communities from MTU Mesocosm Facility, Houghton, MI, USA - PEATcosm2014_Bin02_30_metaG | ecosystem: Environmental > Terrestrial > Soil > Wetlands > Peat | place...
CATCGGTCGCAATCCACGAATCTGTTCGGCATCCATGCCTGGTCCTCCTTGACGGGGCGAGATGCCAGTTTCGCAGTTTTACCCAAACAATGCAATATCAACTTAGCGCTGTAGTACTAGGTTCCCCGCCGTTGGTACAGCCAGGGCTCGATGCGCATAAGATCGCGGACGAGATCTGATACCCCTTCGGCGGTACCGGCGACGAGCAGGCCGCCCGGGCGAATCATGGGTTGCACGTTGGCCATCACCTGCTTCTTGGAATCGCGGTCGAAATAGATCAGCACGTTCTTGAGAAAGACCAGGTCGAATGGTTTTTCCCGCAATGGCTCCAAGAGGTTGTGCTGCCGAAAAGCGACCATCCGCGTCAAAACCGGTCTGGCCTGCCAGACTTCGCTGTGCTTGGCCTTGGTGAAATAGCTTTTACGGTAAGCGTCGGGGACCAATCCCATGGCCCGCTCGCCGAAGACCCCAGTCTTGGCCTGTTCGACGGCGCCAACGCCGATGTCCGTGCCCAGGATCTGGACGCCGACCAGTCCGCTTGTTCCAAGCGGCGGTACATGGTGCCCGATGGTCAAAGCCGGCATGCAGGCCGCCACACAGCAGGCGGCGGTGAAGGCCTCATCGCCGGTGCTGCACGCGGCGGACCAGATCCTCAGGCCCGCGCGGCCGCCGCTGGACCGCGCCGACGCTGCCCCGACCATGCGTACATGGTGCCCGGGCAGGTAGACGTTGCGCAACCAGTCCCATTGCGCCGGGTCGCGGAACAGGTACGTCTCGTGCGTGGTGATCTCCTGGAGGAATGCGTCCCACTCAGGATCCTGCGGAGGCAGGTCTTTAAGACGCTGGTAGTAGGCCTCGAACCCCTCGATGCCGGTCGAGCGGAGCCGGCGTCTCAGGCGGTTCGAGAGCAGGGTCTTTTTCTGCGGCGACACGCGGATGCCCGTGCGCACATAGATCAACTCGGCATAGCGGGCCAGTTGAACATCGGTCACCTGGTCCGGCGGGGCACCCTTTGAGTCGGGAAGGGCCGGCGGTGCCATGCGTTCCGTGAGAGGCATGATCGGGTATCCGGGGCAATGGGTGTTGGTTATGCTTGTCGTATTGCTGATGGTTGCTTCCGTACGGATACCTCACTCCCCGCCGGGCACAGCGGCCGGTTGCGCTTCAGCAGGATCCAGTGTTTCGCAAGATGCCTGGACCGGGAAACGCAGTTCCATGGCCGAATCGATCGGGCTGGTTGCGGCCAAAGCTTCTCGGTTGCCGCCGTGGACCGCAAGAAACTCGTCGAACGTTGCCTTGAACGCGGTCACGATCACCGGATCGAAGTGCGTTCCCGCTTCTTCGCAGATGATGCGCCGGGCGTGATCGGGCGAGTAAGCCGGCTTGTAGGGCCGCGTGGAGGTGAGCGCATCGAAAACGTCGGCCAGGGCGACGATCCGCGCGGCGAGAGGAATGCCCTCGCCCCGCAGTCCTTCCGGATACCCCGTTCCATCGAAACGCTCGTGATGGGACTTGGCAACCGCGATGGCCTGGGCCAGGAAGCCGCCACACTCCGAAGTGGAAACGACCTGTTCGAGGGTTTTTGCCCCAAGCACGGTGTGCGTCTTCATGATGCCCAACTCCTGGGGCGTGAGCCTGCCCGGCTTGAGCAGGATCGTATCGCTGACGGCCACTTTGCCGATGTCGTGCAAAGGGCTGGTGCGATGCAAGTCGTCGAGAAACTGCGCGCTGATCTGGGAGGCATACGGGCTGTCGCGGCGGAGTTGCTCGGCCAGGATCTGCGAATAGCTGCGGACCCGGATCATGTGTTCCCCCGTATCGTCATCCCGCGATTCGGCCAGTTTCGCCAAGGCGAACACCGCAAAATCCTGCATGGCGGAGGTATGCCGGTTGTGGTCCTCGATCAGCCGCTCGATGTCGCCGCAGCGGAACTGCATCTCGGCCTCGATCGACGTCGCGCGGCCAATCGCCTCGCGAAAGCGCAGTTGTAAACGGATCTCGGACCAGAGTACATACGGATCGACCGGTTTGACCAGGTAGGCGTCCGCTCCAACTTGGAAAGCCCGCGCGTGTTCTTCCGCCGATGACGCCGCGGATACCATGATGACCTGGATGTTCTCGCCCGCAAATTCGGTTTTCAGGCGACGGCAGGTCTCGTAGCCGTCGATTCCGGGCATCATGATATCCAGCAAGACGACGGCGGGCGGCTGTTGCGCCACCAAGGTCAGGGCCTCTTCGCCGCTGGCGGCCGCAACGACGTCGTAGAACCTTCGCAACAGACCCGCAATGACATTGCGCACCGTTCGATCGTCATCCACAACAAGAACCCGATTGTTCATGATTTCACCCCTCGATCTGGCTGTCGGGTGGGCCGAGTGAAACGGGCCCCACCATGAGGAATGCTGGGGACGGCGGGACTCGTTTCACTCGGCCCACCTTCTAGTTGGCGTCCTACAACTCCGTTTAGCCTTCGGCTGCCACGCCCTCCAGTTCATTTATTTCCTCCGCTGCGAAAATCTTGTCGATTTCCAACAGGATCAGTAGCCGGTTGTCGAGCTTTACCAGGCCGTTGAGGTAATCCCGGCCCAGGCCGGCGACGCTCGGCGGCGGCGGCGCGATCTGGTCCTTTTTTACGCGCAGAACTTCGCTCACGGCATCCACCACGATGCCCAGCGTCTTCCCGCAGGCCTGCAGCACCATGATCCGGCTTTCGTCGCTAAGTTCCGCCTCGGGCAGGCCGAAGCGGGCCCGCAGATCGATCACCGGAATGACCGTGCTGCGAAGGTTGATCAGTCCCTTGAGGAAATGCGGCGTCTCCGGAATCCGCGTGATGTCAGTGATCAGGATGATCTCGCGGACCTTGATAATCTCGATGCCGTAGAATTCCTTGCCGAGCTTGAAACTCACCAACTGCATGGTCCCGTGGACTTCGGAGAAGGTGTTCTCCATGCCTCGCGATTCTAGTGTGGCCGTGGCCATTATAAGTCTCCTCGTGTAGGTCCTTTCTGCCGGAAAGGACTAATGTGTAATGATTTCGTGAACGCCCCGGAGTTTTCCAACCGCGCGGCGCACGATAGTCCTTCCCGGCAGGAAGGACCTACTGTACTCCTCACGCTCCGCGTGAGGGAATTCATCGCGCGGAGCGTAATGAGTACTGGCCGGCAAGCGTTGCAAAAGGGGGCGGCAGCCGGGGCACCCAGTACTCTGGGTCGGGCTGCCGCCCCCCGGGAACAACAAGCTACTCTGTCCTAAGCCGATTGGCCCGACGCGCTGACCGGTCTCGCGCGTGAGGCGGCGTTGCCCCCCACGTGGAACTGGCCCACTAAGTCGCGGAGTGTCGTAGCTTGTGCTCCTAGCTCCTCGCTGCTGGAAGCCATCTCCTCGCTCCCCGCTGCGGCTTGCTCGGTCACCTGGGAGATCCCTTGAATCGCCTTGGAGACCTCTTCCGCATTGGCCGCCTGCTGCACAGTGGCTGCGGCGATCTCGGCGATCTTGGCCGCTGTTTCTTCGGCGGCCTGGATGATCTGCTTCAGCGATTCGCCGGTCTGGGCGCTCAAGAGTGCCCCTTCTTCGACGCGCGTCGTCGATTCCTTGATCAGCGAAGAGATCTCGCGGGCCGCCTGGTTGCTGCGCTCGGCCAGCTTCCGCACCTCGTCGGCCACTACGGCGAATCCCATGCCGTGCTCGCCGGCGCGGGCCGCCTCGATGGCCGCATTCAGGGCCAGCAGGTTCGTTTGGCTGGCGATCTCCGAGATCACCTGGATGATCTCGCTGATCTGCTGCGAGCTGGAGCGGATCTGCTCCATCGATTCGATCGACTTCTGCACCGCCTTGCCGCCCTCGTCGGCCAGTTGATTGGACTTCGCCGCCACCTGGGTCGAGGCGTTGGCGTTTTCCTTGACCGCACTCACGCTGCGGGCCAGTTCTTCGGTCGAGGCCGTCATTTCTTGGACACTGGCGCTCTGCGTCTGTGCCCCTTGGGCCAGGGTCTGACTGCTCTCGGCGATCGTCCGCGCTCCTTCGGCAAACTGGTTGGCGCTCTCGTTGATCTGCTCGATCGCCGCGCGGACGTTGGTGATCACCAGGTTCACGTTGTCCCGCACTATGCCGAAATCGCCGGGGTAGTCGGTTTCCACGGGCTTGGAAAAATCCTTGGCAGCCATCCGCTTCAGCGTCTGGCCGATGTCCCCCGCCGTCACGCCCTTGAGGTTCGTCCGCAGCCGTTCGACGGTCTCATTGATAATGGCCTTCTTGCCGGGGTACTTCTCCACCGTCGCCTCGAAGTTGCCCTTGCCGAACTCGCCGAGGCAAGTCAGCGCCTTCACCGTCGCGTCAATGTGGCTGCCAACCATCTGGTTGACGCCCTGGGCCATGGTCTGGTATGCGCCCTGGAACTTGTCCGCCGCGATCACCACGTCGATGTCGCCCTTGTCATGCTCGTCTGACATGCGATTCATTTCGGCGATCAGGCCGCTAAGCGCGTCGATGCACTGGTTGAGGTTGTTCTTGATCTCGTTGAAGTCTCCCTTGTAGGTATCGGTGATTCTCGGCGGAATGTCGCCCTTGGAGATGCGGTCCACGTACTCGGCGGCCACGTTCAAGGGACCGATCACGGCGTCTAGCGTGGCATTGACGCCTTCGACGATGGGGCGGAATTCGAGGCTCACCAATTCCGGGTTGCCACGGGTCTGGAGCTTGCCCTCGACGGCCGCCGTCGACAGGCGATTGACCTCGCCGATCAAGGCCGCGAGCACGTTACCGATGCCCTTTGCGAGGAACACGCCCAGCAGAAGCATGGCCACGGCGCCGATGCCGATGGCGGTGAGAATCGTAACCGTCGCAGCGCTGCCATCCGCCTCGGCCTTCTTCGTCGATTCCGCGGCAAGATCGCTATTGATCTTGACAATGTCGTTCAGGAGCGCTTCGGCGGTTTCGAACTGGTCACCAGGGCCTGCGTCGTCATCGCGCTGCGGGCCGCCTCTTCGTTCTTTGCGTCGGCCTTGCGGGACTTTTCCCACTCGCGGCACAAGCGGAGATACTCCTCGTGGTCGCGCTTCCAGCAGTTCCAGGCCGGCACGAACTCTTTCCACTTGGCCTCCTCTTCCTTGGTCTGGGGCAGCGGTTCGTAGATCTTCCATGCCCTCTCAATCCGATCCCAGGCGCTCTTGATCCGGCCGTACTCGTGCTCCCTTCGGGCGTCATCGAGACTGGCCGTGAGGAGCGTGCGTTCGGCGGCTTTCACCGCCGTCTGGGCCTCACTGATCACCAACAGGCTCTCCTCGCTGGGCAACCGGTCCCTGGCGATCTCGTCGAGATAGCTCGAGAGCTTGCCGATTCCTCGGTAGCCAGCAAGACCGACTGCCACGGCGACCACAATCGCGATTCCAAATCCAGCGAGGATCCTCGTCCCCGTCTTCATCTTTGCAAACATGTTCTTTCCCTCTCTTGAGTGTTAGTGGAACCGATGAAACGCTCATCCGTTCACGACGTTTCCCTCCCGAGCCGTTTTCTCAGTGCGGGAGCGGGGTGACACATTAAGGTACCGGCCAGCCTCGTGCGGGCGCCGATTCTCACGATTCACGGCCGGCTCAGCCGGCCGATGCCACGGTTTCCGCCTCCTCCTTGTCCAGGATCTTATCGATGTCCAGGAGGATCAGCATTTCCTTGTCGAGCCGGACCAGCCCGGTGAGGTAGTCGCGACCCAGGCCGGCCACGGTGGGCGGAGGCGGCGCAATCTGCTCGTGTTTGACCCGCAGGACCTCGTTCACAGCATCGACCACGATACCGATCGTCTTGCCGTGGGCCTGCAGGACCATGATGCGGCTCTCGTCGGTCAATTCCCCTTCGGGAAGGCCGAACTTGGTGCGCAGGTCGATCACCGGGATGACCGCGCTGCGCAGGTTGATCAGCCCCTTTACGTAGTGGGGCGTCTGCGGAATCCGCGTGATCTCGGTGATGAGAATGATCTCTCGCACCTTGGTGATCTCGATTCCGTACAGCTCTTGGGCGAGCTTGAAGCTCACCAGTTGCATCGTGCCGTGGGCCTCGGCAAAGGCAGTTTCCATTTCCGAGGTTTCCGCAGTGACACTTGCCATGTCGATTCTCTCCTTTGAATGTGCAACGTTCATCCGTTGACCAAGGCCCGCCCGGCCTCCTCCTCGGCCGGGAATAAAAGACGAACCGCGCCGGGCGCCGGTTTGGCCGAGGCGTCGATCCTGACTTGCTTGTCGGGCTCCGTTGCCCGCTTTCGGTAGATCTGCGCCCCGGCGGTCACCTGGTCGAACCGGGGCCGTAGCGACTCGGGCATTTTCTGGGTGTGCTCCATGACCAGGAGCCCGTCCGCGCGGAGCGCCTGGTGAAACATTTTCAACACGGCGCATCGCTGTCGCTCGCTGAAATGGAGCAGGACGTTCTTGCAGACGATCATGGTCAAACCCTGCCGGATCGGCTGCAAAGAGAGCAAATCATGCCTGGAGAATTCGACCCGTGCGCGGATCTCGTCGGCGACTTGAAAAAACCCAGGATCGGCCGTCTTATGAAAATAGTCGTCGAACACGTCGGGCGGCATCCTCTGCAGCTCGCCTTCCGGATAAATGCCGTTGGCGACCTGTTCGCCGAAGCCGGCATCGACGTCGGTGGCCAGGATCCGTACGTTGCGGAAAAGGAAGTCGGACATCTGTTTCCGCAAGAGGATCGCCAGCGTATAAGGTTCCGGCCCGTGGGCGCAACCGGCATCCCAGACACGGATGTAACACTGCCCTTGCATCGCGGGCAAGGCCTTGGCTACGCCGGCTGCCAAGGTCTCTGCGTCTCGAAAGAAGAAGGTGAATGCCATATTTGTAATTAGCAAAAAAAAGAGGCCCAACCGAATCGGGTCTGATACCAGACCACCAGTTCGGTTGGGCCTCTGCTTGCGGACCGCGTGTCCGCGTAACAAGGCTTATTACTCTAGAAGACGGAGCGAAATGTTACTCGTTCTGCTTCCCAGATGTATCTAGCACGTAGTTTGCGCAAGGCAAGTTAAATTTTTCGCGATCGCGCCAAATTACGTAAAATGCGAAGCCGCCCCTCGATCTTGTTTCTGGGGAATTTTTGTACTTACCCGTTTGGGGACGTCCAGCAAGTGAAACACTTTGTTTCAAGAAATTAAACAGCCTCATCGCGCCCGCCAGAGGATCCGGGCAGCGATTCGTGAAAACCTCCGCACTAGAGCGAGCAAGAATTCGGGCGTGCGGGGGGGTGTTGTTTCAAATTCCGCGCGGGCAAGAGCGGAAGTTCATCATCCAACGTGATGGGAAGTTCAGCGCGCCGGCAAGGGCCGCGTTGTGTTTATAGGAAATTCCGGTCGGACCCTATTTTTCAATTCTACGCGACCAAATCTGCCCGACAGGGGATGGAACGAGAATAGGGTAAACCGCATGGTCACAGCCGCGTCGATTTTGCGCAGGCCACCCAGAGGGTGACTGGCTCGGTGGGGGTCTCCAAGAAACACTTCATTTCGCTGAAATGTTACCCTGCGGTTACCCCGAAAGCGGAGGGTGGGTCGACGGGCGCCATGTAGGCACGGTCGGCGACGACCCACCACATTAACACGGGGCATTGGCGGGTCTTCGCCGACTATCGATCCGTGACGCTGCCCGTCGACCACGCCTTAAATCCCGTTGTGCAGGTTTGCGGATAACCTCCCCATGGGGCGGCAGGGAGGACTCCTGCCGCCCCATTCTCGCTTCCCCGGAGGAACTGGTGCATGTCCCCCGGGTCGGATGACGGCCCCAATCTTGATTTGCAGCGATACGATCAGAAGTTGAAGATCAAGTCGGTAGCGAAGAGGAATTGGCTGCTCCGCGTGCCATCGCCAAAGGGCAACTGGTCTTGGTGGTTGGTCGAGCCGCTATAACAGTCCCAGCGGCACTCGGGGCGGACGACAAAGTTCGGATGGGGACGCCAGTTCAATCCCAGCGTGACCTCCGTGAATGTGCCCGCGAACCCCGGGTCGGCCGGCCAACCGTCAACACCCACACTGCCCAAACCGGCGACCCGCGATCCATTCTGGTCGCGGAAGACCTCCGCACGGGCGCCTGCCGACCAGCAAGGATTGAGCGTGTAGATCAGGTACTGGTCCAGGCCGTACCACTTGGCGTATCCGCCGGGCGTAGTGGAACTGACGTTCTCCGTGCCGCCCAGGACCTGTTCGAACGCATAGAGCAGCTTTTCGCTGACTTGCTTCTTGAACACGAGGGAATACAGAAACTGCTGGTCGTCCGCCGCGTATTGCGGGCCGATGTCGGTCACCAGCGAGAGGCTGACCTTGCGTTCGTCGTTGTGCCACTTCGCGCCGCCCAGGAAGTGCAGCATGCCGTTGGGGTCCTCGAAACCATTGAAGCCGTCGTGAAAACCGCCGATGAAGTTCCACTGGTCGTTGAACTTGTAGTCGGCTTGGAGCCCCGTAACCAGCACGGGTTCCGAATAGCCCAGCGCGTAGGAATGGGAGTAAAAGAAGTTGCCCGGCGCCGCCACGATCTCGTAGCCGATGCAGGCGGCATAATGGCCCATTTTCACGGTCAGGTCGTTGTAGCCCACTTCGAGGTAGAACTGCGGCAGGACGAAACCGTAGAGGTGGTTTGGCGCGTCGATCTTCGACTCCAATCCGTAGCAGTCGCCGTAGCGCCAATCCGAGGCGTACGCCATGTCGAACCGCCCGCCGATGTCCCAACCGCAGCCGTCGGTCTTGACCTTGCGCTCCCAACCGAACCACAACTGGTTCATTTCATACTCGTTGCTGCGGTCGTTACAGATGACCGGCCCGTTCCAACGATTCGTAGGGCCGAGCGAATTGAAGGTCGCCCCCTGTTCCAGCCAGCCGTATTGTTGGATCCCCAGCTCCTTGAGCGCTTTCGCTTCCGGAAGGCGCCACTGCTCCGGCGGGAGCGGGGCCGCGAGTGCCGCCGGGGCTGGTTCCGCGGGGGCAGCCGCGGTTGCGGCGTTGGGAGACGTGGCCAGCGCCGTGGCGGCAGGCGCCGGGGAGGCGCTTTGGGAAGGCGCATCGGCCGCAAAGCCGATCTGCGGCCCGTCGCCATTCTCTGCCGATCCAACAGCCGGCGGCATCGGCGCCACGTCGGCCCCCTGTGTCGGCGGGCACGGGGCTGCCAACCCTAGTACAACTGCTGCAATTGCCAAGAGTGTTGTCTTCATCGTTCTCCTCCGTGTCACGCGTAAAGGCAAAAAAAGAGGCCCAACCGAATCGGGTCTGATATCAGACCGCTAGTTCGGTTGGGCCTCTGCTTGCGGACCATCCATCCGCTTAACAAGGCGTATTTCTCAAGAGAGCGGAATGCGACCTTAGCCGCCCTCCCAAAAGAATTATCGGATTCCTCGTTCGCGAAGGCATCGAGAATTCCTGTCACGAGTCGACGTTCTTCGGTAATGACATGGAACAACCCGAAATGCAGGAAGATTCCAACAGACTGTAGGGCATCCGGGGGAATAACGGATCCGGATCGTCAAGCTTGATCAGGCAGATCTTGCCGGCACTACGGCAGCGGAAATTCGGCTGAAATGGTCGTTCCTTGCCCGGGCGAGCTGGTGATTGTCAGGCACCCTCCCAAAGACCGTGTCCGAAGCCACATGCCTTCCAATCCAGCGCAATTAGGGCGTGCCCGCCGTATCTCGAATCCCACCCCGAAATCCTGCACTTCAAGATTCAGCCGATCTCTTTGCTGGATGATCCGGACTTGGACTCTGTTGCTCTTGCTGTGCTTTCGAACGTTCGCCAGGCACTCTTGGACAATGCGAAAAATCGCATGCGACAAGCTGGCAGGCAGGCTCTCGGAGCGAAGTTGCCAAGACAACTCCACTTCGGGTCCTTGGAGAGATCGGATTTCTGCTACTAACCCATCGATCGCAGCCTTGAGACCGAAGTCGTCGAGGAGTGGAGGTCGCAAGCCGTTGATCAGTCTTCTGGCTTCGCTGATGGCCAAGTTGAGCAATCCCACGGCCGCATGCAAGCCTTCCCGGCTCTCTTCCAACGTGCGCATGGGGGAATCTTGAAGCGTCTGCAGGTGGAACAGGGCCGCGGTCACATATTGCGTGAAGCCATCGTGGATCTCGTAGGCGAGCAGTTGAAGGTAGTGCTCGTGAATTTCGATCTCTTGCAGAAGTTCAGCGTTCGTCTTTCTTCCTCTTTGTGCCATTGGACATCTATCCTTGCTGTTTCTACAAGTAATCTGCAAGCCGATCCGCCCGCGACTTCATCCCCAACCGGTCTTGCATCGCCCGCATAAGGATCGGCCTGTCGCCCGGCGGCAAAACCACGCTGGTCAGCAGTGAATCGAGAGTCAAGTCAAAATAGCACACGCTGTCCTTATGTTCTCGGAGGCCCTCAATCAAGTCCTCTATGCGGTAGTGTTGTTCTTCGCATTGAAGCGTTAACTTCGTATCGTGGCCCAATCCGGAAAGAAACTCGAAGCAGTCCTGTAGCCAAAGCTTGTGCCGCAATCGGACGGGTAGCCGGGCCACTCTCGATCCTGTCATGCCACCTGACGAGCTTGCTTTGTTCGCGAATGCCCTTCAGTCCGAAACAACCCTCTTTAACTTCTTCGGGAACGTAACCGAAGTTTGCACGACAGCAACTCTGTTTCGGCTCTCCCACAGTATCAACTTCTTCCATCATGAATGGCACCTCGGGCATAAGAAAAGAGGCCCAACCGAACGGGTCTGACACCAGACCATCTTTTCGGTTGGGCCTCTGCTTGCGGACCTCCTGTCCGCGTAACAAGGCTCGTCTGCTCTAGAAGGCAACAGTGCGACCTTAGTCCGCCACCCTCCTAAACGGATTATCGGATTGCTTTTCCCGAAGGCGAAAAGAATTCCCGGTGCCTGCCGACGTTTTTCTGTATGACATGGAACAACCGGAAAAACTTCTCTAACCGGCACTTTCGGCACGATGATCGCTGCTGGGCGCTAGACGTAACGAACGGGATTCAACACCCTTGCAAACTATGCCGATTGGTTCTGATATCCCGTTTGTGCGGGTCGCAATGCAAATACAGTTCAATCCGATTTTCCTCGGCCGCCATCTCCTAGGGCCGGGAGGGCGCGATGCGAATGTATGATTTCTTTGCCGCTGGCCGGAAACTGGCCGGGAGCTTGATAGTTGTAGTTGCCGTGAGGCTGGCCGGGCCAGCCTTCGCGCAGGTGGAAATCCTCACACCGCCGGCTCAGCAGAATCCCACGGAGAGTTTGGAGGATGCCTGGCAGGTCGCGTTGCGAGGCGACCAGCGCGTGGAGGCCGGTCAGTGGCAAGTGGCGTCGGCCCAAAGTACTTGGGCCGCGGCCCGGGCGGAACGCCTGCCGTCGCTGACCCTTGGCGCCGACTACTATGCCTTGAGCCAACAGCCGGAGTTGCAGGTGACCCTCCCCGGCCTGCCGATCGTGGTGCAACAATCGTTTATCAACCAGAACAGCGGCGGGGCCCACGGCATTGCGACCCAGCCACTTTACACCTCGGGACGGATTTCGTCCGGAATCGCAGCGGCCGAATCGCAGGTGTCTGCCAACCGCAACGATCTCCGCCGCACCGTGTTGGACGTGAAGATGAACGTGGCCGAATACTATGTTGCCGTACTCTCGGCCACGAAGTTCTTGCAAGTCGCCCAATCGAAAGTGTCCAGCCTCACGGCCCACCTCCGCGACGTGAACAGTTTGTACGAGAAGGGGCTCGTGTCCAAGAACGATCTTCTGGCGGCGGAAGTGGCCCTGGCCGATGCTCAACAGAAAGCACTTGACACGGCCAACAAACTGGAAGTGGCCCAGGCCGCCTACAACCGCGCCTTGGGACGAGTTCTGACGGGAAACGTGCAATTGGCCGAGTTGCAGGACAACGGCGCCCGCTGGGATGTCAACGATCTCACGGCCCAGGCTATGCAACAGCGACCGGAATTGGCCGCGCTCGCGGCACAAGCCCGTGCCTTGCAACAGGAAGCCGAAAGCGAGCGGGGCAAGACCGGACCCCAGGTCGCCGTGCAGGGCGGCTATCTTTATCAGCAGGATCGTTACCTGGAACCCAACGGCCTGGCGGGCGTGATGGTCGGCGTGGAGTGGAATGTCCTCGACATGGGCCGTGTTCGCAACCGTGCCAACGCCTTGAGCGACAAGGCCGAGTCCGTGATCCACCTTCGTCGCGATACCCAGTCGCTGATCGCCTTGGAGGTCCGTCAGCGCTGGCTCGAACTGGAAACGGCCCGCCAGCGCGTGATCGTCGCCCGGCAAACAACGGCCCATGCCGACGAGAACCTCCGCGTCGCCCGCGACCGTTACCAGCACCAAGTGGGCACGAACACCGAGGTACTCGATGCGGAAACGCTTCGGATCCAGGCCTACACGAACCTTTACGACAGTACCTATCAGGCTGTGCTCGCCGGTCTGCGACTGTGGCGGGCGGTGGGATCATTATGAAGACCGGGGTGATCCTTCGCGGGGTCCCTCACAACCACCCATGCTCGCGATACCAGTGGGCCGTCTGCCTCAACCGCTGATCCAAGGAAGCTGTCACGGCAAACCCCAAATCGCGTGCGGCGGCAGCGCCGGAACAGGTCCAAGAACCGGCCCGGGCCTCGCGGGCCTTGTCGAGATTGAAATACCACGCCTGGCCGCGGAGTTTCGAGAAGATCGTGGCGATCAGGCCGAAGGCCCATACGAGAATGGGTCCCATACGGACCGTACAGGTCCGGCATCGGCCCAGGGCTGCGCCCATCATTCGTCCCAACTCGGCATAGGTTAGATCCCGTTCGGCCGCGGCAAAGTAGCAGCCTTGCGCCGCGGCGGCCCCGTCGGCCGGATCACGGATGATGCGTTTTCCTCGCTGGGCGGCAAGAACCATCGCCTGCAACAGGTCGTCAGCGTGGATCAGAGAAACCCGATGCGTCCGCCAACTGGGAACGACGTGAACCCCGCAACGGGCGATTGGCCGGAAGATTTCGTAAGTGGCCGCGTCACACTCGCCGAACACGACCGGCGGACGAAGAACCGTGATCGGCACCTCGTTGGCCCATCGCCGGGCAGCCTGCTCGCCCGCCAGCTTGCTCCGGCCGTAGTGCGAAACCGGCGCAGGCAGATCACTTTCCAGCCTTGGCCGTTGGGGAGTCGACGGCCCCATCGCCGCCAGTGACGAGACCAACAACAACAGTGGTGGCGTGGTTTGCGCGGCACAAGCCCGGGCAACATTCGCGACACCTTCGCAATTAACTCGATAGAGTTGTTGGACATGGATTGCCTTGACCAGGCCAGCCAGGTGATAGACTGCATCGTAACCAGGTACGACCCGGCGTAGCGACTCGGCATTGGTTACATCGCCATCCGCCCGGTGAATCGGCAACCCTGCCAGACGGTCGAGTTTTGATGACTTGCGGACCAGGCAGCTTACTTCGTGCCCTTGTTCCAACAACGCCCGCGTAAGGTGAAACCCGATAAAGCCTGTTGCGCCGGCTATCAGTATTTTCGTCATGAGGAATCTCTTGCGGTTCAGACAATCAACCCTGCTGCTTTTCAGCAGTAGAACAACAGTTGTAAGTGATTACAAACCGGAGACCAGACCTCCGATCAACGGCGTCTCGCGCCCAACTCGACCATGCAAGTATAGCTCTCGTCTGCTTCACCTTCCGGAAAATTGTCGACTGGCAGAAGTCGCTGCGGTTGCAAGGCCCAATCGTACAACCGATAGGTCCTGGTGATCTTCGCGCCGCCCTTCGCTAGCGCACCGCGAGAGAAGGAATTCGATTCGAGGACCCAGGAAAATTCTGCCTCTTCAATCCCCCACTCAAGGGCTTTGGGAACCAGGCCGTTCATTAGCAGCAATCCCAGGCCATGCAACTGAAATTCAGGAAGCACGTTCGTGGAGATTAACCGAATTCGCTTGATGTCTCGCTTCTTACGGAGCAGATGAATGAAGCCGAAGGGATATAGCCGGCCGTTGATATCGCGGATGCGAGGATTAAAATCGGGCAGGCCAAACGTGGCACCGACTACACGGCCATCAACCTCCACGGCAATGGCCAACTCGGGCACAATAAGGTAATGATCCAAATGGGGATTGTACATTCTGAAAAGAAGGCTACCGCCCGAAGCGAAGTCACCGAGAAGGCGGTAACGCTTGACAATAACCCCAACCCCTTGGGATGGGGCATGAATCACGGTGTACTTCAACTCATCCTCGGCAGTGTTCAGCCCCCGCCGGGCCTCCTTCACCATCTCGACCGGTTGCGAAGGCAACACCCTCATGGTTAGGAGCACAATTTGTCAATTGATCTTTTTCAAACCGCTCTGCCGCAATCTTTGTGCCAGTTCAGGAATACACTTGTAAAGCTTGCCGATGTCGCCGATTCGCAAGTGCCACCGATAGTATTCCTCGCCGACAGTTTGTCAAAATGAAAGACTGACTGTCAGAATGATCGATAAGTTTGGCCTGCAACAGGCCAACACCTGCTCCGGAAACGGCAGCAACGCCTTGATGGCGGTTGAGCCGCTTTCAATCTCATTCGCACGAGACCCGCCGGTCGCAACGGTTTCACCTGCTCGTCCAAGAGCGCATTAGTACCGAATCTGTCTCAAATAGCGCATAATAGATACCAGTTCGCCGTCGAAGCCGGCTGACCTGCCCCCTGACCCACCAAATCGGGTGGAGCCGCCGTTCTTTCCGTGCAGCAAAGAAATCTGCAATTTGCTTCTTCCGATTGGCATCAAGGTTGCAAACTTCAAAGCCAAACGATCGCCACAATAATTGCGATGGAGGCGGTCCAGACGCTCAACGGCCTGGCCTTGGATTCCTACGACGGGCGATGGACGATTAAAGCCAGAATCGACGAGGCGGCGCGTGAACCGGTGTAACATGAGGATCACCAAGTGTAGATTCTCCGCTCTATCAAAACGATAGGCGTCTACCAATGGGATAGAGACGCCTTGTTCCAAACAAGCCTTCCAAAGTCAGATTTCGCAATTTGTCGCCTTTCGCGGCCACATAAAGAACTGGAACAGGCATTGCTTATGGGAGCGTACGGCATTTCGATCGTGCAGGTAGGCAAGAAGTGGCAAGGAGGGCTGATATGTTCGTGCTATCACGCCGTTCAGATTCGACGATCTAGATCGGAGCCGACGATTAAATTACCGTGCTGGAAATCCACAAGAGACGAGTCAAATTGGGAATCCGGGCTCCGAACAAAACCTCTGTCTGGCGAGAAGAACGTTCGCCGCCTGCCGTTTGCAGCCGTCCTCGTGCCGCCATCGCTGCTTCACGACCGATGGCCGACGCCACCGATATGAGTGGCGATGTAAGGTTGCGATAACAGTAGAACGTAGTCCCAAGAGCGGAGATGCCGCCATGATGATAAGTTTCACTTACGATCGACAGGTCCTCGAATTTGTGAAGAACGACGACCATTTTCTGCTTGTTTATCCCAATACCGCTGCTGGCCGCACGGCAGCAAAAGACGCCGTACGGGAGTGGCTGCTCAATTGCGAACTCGACTTTGATCGCGACGACGCGCAGATGATGTGCAAGGCCATCGACGTGAATCGCTTTCGCCTGCCCTATAGTCGCTGCGCCGAAGGAGGCGTGCCGTGGGGCAGGCGAGGAACGTGACCGACGCGAAGGCCATAGCGATGAGCGATTGCTCGAGCGAGGTGGCAGGCAATGATGCCGGCACAATCACTGTCTCGCTATATCGTAACGAAGTGCATGCGGACGGCGCAGGCAGAGTCGAGGCAAAGCGGTTATGGTTACAAACAGACTCCCCTAAAAGTCCCAAGGACAAGAATGCTTGAGATGTTGAATCGAAACTCGGCCGATGGACAACGTGCAGGGGATCTCGCCCACCATAGGGAGCAGTATCGCGCTCTTGGCTTCGGTGTTGCAACGGGCGAATCCTTTGCGTCGGACCTCAAACTTGCGGTGAATTGTTTGATTGCCGACTACCATAGTCTCGACGGCCCCGAGATCGAGCTTTGCCACGATCTTTCTGGTGGCGAACTCCGACCGGTGTTACAGGTGCCGGTGCTATGTATTGTGCGGGAATTGTTGCGAAACGCTTGTCGCCACAGCAAGAGCAGGCGAATCTTGGTGGGAATCGGGCGAGACGATACGCATATCTACATTCAGGTTCAGGATTGGGGTGTCGGTTTCGACTGCACAGCGCTCTCTCCAAAGCGACGAGGGCTGAAAGGTGTTCGTGAGTTGGTACAGTCCTTGGGCGGAATTGTGGACATCGACTCCCGGCCTGGGAGCGGAACATGCATCGCCATTGAGATTCCGGTGGTCGAAGAACCTAGGCAAGCAGGCAGCGTTGCGAGAGATAAAGATTAGGAACGGGTATTCCGCATTATCCAGGAATTGCTTGCCAACGCCTGTCGACACAGCAAGAGCACGGCTCTTTGTGGAACTACGCCTGGTTGGCGAGTTGCTCCGGATCAAGGTCCGAGATTGGGGAATTGGATTTGACCCTGATGGCGTGTCGCCAGGACACTTCGGACTAGAGGGGATTCGCCGGCGTGTAGATCTTTTGCATGGCGTCGCAACCATCGTGAGCAAGCCAATCAACGGTACTTGTGTCACGGTCGACCTCCCGCTTGTACCGCCCGAGGCAAACTGAGGACGGCGCCAAAATCACGAAGGCCTATCGACTCTACGACTGGGAAAGCCAGAAAGGATTAGGTAGCATGGACTCACAGGTTAATCCCGGTGTGTCGTCAATCCGAGAACGGTTGGACAAACACCCGCATTTTTGCGGCCGAGGTACCTGATCCAAATCAAGTCAAACGTCGACTCTGTCGTGGTATCGGGACACGTCCCCACGTACTACCTGAAACAACTTCTGCAGGAAGTCATGAAGTTGGTTCCTGATATTGGGAAGATCGACAACCGGCTCGACGTTCAGTGACCGGGACCTTTGTGCCCGCCCTTGTTCTTGCTGTACAGGATCATTCCTGCAGGACATAGGTGCCCGGCGCATCGCCGAGCGCGAGATAGCCCTTCTCGGGACATCCCATCGCTGGAGCGGGCGCCGGCCCCGTCGAATGCTTCAGCAGCCAGGTCTGCCAAGCCGGCCACCAGGAGCCCTCGGTCCTCGACGTAGCGGCTTGCCAGGTTTGCGGATCTACACACCGGTCGCCCTTCCTCCTCGTTGCTGCCTGATAGTTGCGGCGCGGATGGCCCGGTTCGCTGACAATGCCGGCGTTGTGGCCGCCGCTGGTCAGGACAAAGGTCAGGTCGGTGTCAGTCAACCGGTGGATCTTGTAGACCGACTGCCACGGGGCCACATGATCCCGCACGGTTCCGACGGCAAAAATCGGTACGCGGATGTCCCGAAGGCTGATCGGACTGCGGGCAACCGTGTAACGGTCTTCGGCGAGATCGTTGTGAAGAAACATCTTGCGCAGGTACTCGGAGTGCATGTGGTACGGCAGGCGGGTGCCGTCGGCATTCCAGGCCATCAGGTCGTTCAGGGGCTCCCGCTGACCCAGCAGATACTCACGCTCCAGCCGCGACCAGATCAAATCGTTGGCGCGCAAGAGTTGGAAGGCACCGGCCATCTGCTTGGAGTCGAGAAACCCCTGGGCCCACATCATGTCCTCCAGGAACGTGAGCGCTGTCTCGCCGATGAACAGGCTCAGGTCGCCCGGTTCCGTGAAGTCGGTCTCCGCCGCCAAGAACGTAACCGTCCGCAGGCGCTCGTCCCCATCTCGGGCCAGCGCCGCCGCCGTGATCGCCAGCGTCGTCCCGCCCAAGCAGTAGCCCGCAGCGTGAAGCTTTCGCCCCGGACAGACCGCGACAACGGCCTTCAATGCCTCCAAGACACCGAGAGATCGGTAGTCCTCCAGCCCGATGTCGCAGTCCTCCCGGCCGGGGTTCTTCCAGGAGATCATGAAGACGGTATGGCCCTGCTCAACTAGGTACTTGACCAGCGAGTTACGGGGCGACAGATCGAGAATGTAGTATTTCATGATCCAGGCGGGCACGATAAGGATCGGCTCGGCCTGAACAGTCTGTGTGGCGGGGGCGTACTGAATCAACTCCATGAGCCGGTTGCGATAAATGACCTTGCCCGGAGTGACAGCCACCGTTTTTCCAACCTGGAAGGGCTCGGCGCCCGCCGGTTTACCGCCAAGAACGGCCCGCGCCCAGTCCACCAGAAAATTCATCGTTCCCCGGAAGAAGTTGCTTCCGCCCTGTTCCCGGGTGGCTTTGAAGACCGTCGGGTTGGTCCAGGGGAAGTTTGTCGGTGCGAAGGCATCGAGCAGTTGTCGGACAGCGAAGTTGACAACCTGCTCATCGTGTTGCGTCACGCCATCCACCCCACGGGTGGCGCTGTGCATCCATTGCTGCGCGAGCAGGAATGACTGGTAGTACAGGTTGAAGGGCCATTGCTGCCACTCCGGGCCGCTGAAGCGGTGGTCTTGCGGCGACGGCTCGACGGCGGGCGGCGAGCCCGGTACGAGGCTGGCGCGCGCAGCATACAGGCCGAACTGCATGCCATCACACAGCGCCTTGGCGGCCAAGTCCCATCGCTTGCCTGGGGAGTACCCCAAGTAAAGGAGCCAGTCGAGATAGGCGAGCGTGTCGTTCCGGCAAGCGTGAAAAATCTTTTCTGCGAGGGCAATCGGGCCTGCGGGTAATGGCCGATCATCAATGGGCGGAGATCGGGGCCGCGGCCGGAACGAGGGCTTGCCGATAGTTCC